>FSUE01000212.1_pt1 | contig 28543 bp, 28 predicted proteins | sample 1637031 | NCBI WGS metagenome assembly FSUE01 (sample SAMEA3914819, study PRJEB12502) | metagenome | biome: forest; material: soil | place: Canada | collected 2010-06-26 | depth 0.3 m | reverse complement strand
GACTCGAGCTCGAGCCCGGCGTCGAGCGCCGCTTTGACCTCCGCCATCTCGTCGTCGGTGAGGCCGACCTCTTTGGCCGCGCCGAGCAAGCCGCGTGACTCATCGGCTCTCAGCAAGCCGTCAGCGCGAGCCACGGCAACCACAGCGAGAAAACCCTCTTTCCTCAGCGACATGTGTGACTCCTATCAGCGAAACCACACATGCTACGGGAGGAACCCCGGACTCAGCAAGCGCTGCGGTCAGAGCGACAAAGCCAGGACGATTACCGCCAAGGCGATGCGGTAGTAGCCGAACGGCTCGAGCCCACGCCGGCTCAAGTAGCGAAGAAACGCGGCGATCACCAGCCAGGCGACCACGAACGAAACCAAAAGGCCCACCACCAACTGCGGCGCCCCGGCACCCTGCGCCAACTCGTGCCGGGCTTTGTACGCCTCGTACAGCGTGGCGGCGCCCAGCGTCGGCACCGAGAGCAGGAACGAAAACTCCGCGGCAGTGGCGGTGGAGAGCCCTGACAGCTGGCCCGCCACGATCGTGCTCATCGAGCGCGACATGCCCGGCCACAGCGCAAAGCACTGCCCGAGACCGATCACCAGCGCTCGCTTCAGCGTGACGTGCTCGGTGCCCGACACGCCTTCGACGTGACGCGCCTTGCGCACCCGCTCGACGACGATCATGACGATACCGCCGACCAGCAGCGCAGCCGCGACCGGCAATGGGCCGAACAGCAGCCGCTTGATCGTCTTGCCCAGCACCAGCCCCACCAGCGCCGCCGGCAGAAACGCGACCGTCAGCGCCACGAACAGTCGCAGCGAAGCCGGCTCGCGCGCAAACGCGCCGCGCAGTCGGTCAGCGAACAGCTTTCGGTAGTGCACGACGACCGCCAGGATGGCGCCCAGCTGGATCACAATGTCGAACGATTTGGCGCCCTCGTCGACCGAACCGAGCCACTGACTCACCAGAATTAGGTGACCAGTCGACGAGACCGGCAGAAACTCCGTCAGACCTTCGACCAAGCCGAGTAGTGCAGCAACGATCAGGCTCACGACAGCGCCTGTAGCTTCAAGCGTCGCTCAGTGTCAAAGCCCGGGCGCAAAACTCGGAGCAATTCCCGCTCCGCGCCGCATGGGCTAGGCTCGGCCGCTCGCCATGGATGCTTCAGAGCCAGATTTCGGCGCCGACGAGTGGCTCGAAGCCGACAGCCTCGGCGGCTTCGCCAGCGGCACACGCTGCGGGTTGCGTTCACGCCGGTACCACGGCTTGCTTTTGTGCGCGCTCAAACCGCCACAAGACCGTCGCCTGCTCGTGCAGGGCTTCGTGGCGTGGCTGGAAACAGCGGCTGGCCGCGCCGAGCTCTGGCCGCAAGCCTACGCCGGCGGACACCAGGGCCCCTGCGACGCCGTGGTCGAACGGTTCAGCTGCGAGCCGTGGCCCACCTGGCGGTTGCGCACGGCGCTCGGACCGGTGCTCGAGATCGAGCTGTTCGTGCCGCATGGCCGGCCTTCCGTGGCGCTGCGGTTTCGGCTCGCCGAAGCGTTCGACGAAGCCGTGAAGCTGAGCGTGCGGCCACTGATGAGTGGGCGTGATTTTCACGCATTGCACCACGAAAACCCAGCCTTTCACTTCGAGCCACGCCGCCAAGGCGAGCTGTTGCGGTTCACGCCGTACCCCGGCGCGCCCGCCGTCCAGAGCTTGAGCAACGCGCGCTTCCTAGCCGCGCCCGATTGGTATCGCAATTTTTTCTACAGCGAGGAAGCCGCGCGCGGGCTGGACGCCACCGAAGATTTGGCCACGCCCGGCGTGCTCGAGCTCAGCCTCGAATACGACAAACGTGAGCTGTGGTGGCTACTGCAGGCCGAAGTCAGCGGCGCGTTGGCGGTCCCGATCGAAGGCGCGGCGACGTTCGTGCAACTGTTGCGGCGCGGCGAGCTGGAACGCCGCCATCAAACGCCTGACGTGCTGGAGCGCGCAGCCTCGGCGTACATCGTGCGGCGCGGCGAAGGTAAAACCATCATCGCCGGTTACCCCTGGTTCGGCGATTGGGGGCGCGACACGTTCATCGCCCTGCGCGGGCTGTGCTTGGCCCGCGGCGACCTCGACACCGCGCGTTCGATTTTGTGCGAATGGGCCGGCGCCGTCTCGGAAGGTATGCTGCCGAATCGCTTTTCCGACAGCGCCGACGAGCCGCCCGAATACAACTCCGTCGACGCTGCGCTCTGGTTCGTGCTCACCGCGCAAGAGCTGCTCGATACCGGCACGGCCAGCGCCAACGACCGGCAAAAGCTCGAGCAAGCCATGCTCGCGATCGTGGGCGGCTACGCGCGCGGCACGCGCTACGCGATCGCAGCCGACAACGACTGTTTGCTGGCGGCAGGCGCAGCGGGCGTGCAGCTGACCTGGATGGACGCCAAGGTCGGCGACTGGGTCGTGACGCCTCGTCGCGGAAAACCCGTAGAAATTCAAGCACTTTGGCTAAATGCTCTGGGCTGCGCGGCGCGCATCGACCCGCGGTTCCTTGACCTGCAACAGCGCGCGCATGCGGCATTCGCGCGCCGGTTCTGGAATCCGGATCGCCGCATGTTGTTCGACGTCATCGACGTCGAGCACGTGCCCGGCACCAGCGACGCCGCATGTCGCCCGAATCAGATTTTCGCAGCGGGCGGGCTGGCGGTCACGCTGCTGCCGCCTGAACAGGCGCGCGCGGTCGTCGACGCCGTCGAGCGTGAGCTGTGGACACCGCTCGGATTGCGTTCGCTCGAGCGTCATCACCCGGACTACCGGTCGCACTACGTGGGCGGCGTGTGGGAGCGCGACGGCGCGTACCATCAAGGCACGGTGTGGCCGTGGTTGAGCGGTCCATTCGTCGAGGCCTGGGTCAAAGTGCGAGGAAATACGCCAGAAGCAAAGGCCGAGGCGCGCGAGCGCTTCGTGCAGCCGTTACGACGCCATCTATTGCACGCCGGCATCGGCCACGTCAGCGAGGTCGCCGACGCGGAGCCGGCCTATTTGCCGCGCGGTTGCCCATTCCAAGCCTGGTCGGTCGGCGAGCTGCTGCGGCTCGAGCGCGTGGTACTCGCTTTGGAGGAGACGTGACAGCACCGCATTTCGCGCTCGGCGATCGCAGCCTGTACCCCGACCTGCAAGCCAAGGCGTACCTGGCCTACGCCGCGACCGGACCTGTCTCGAGCCTGGTCAAAGCCGCCGTCAATCAAGTGCTGGACGGCTACGCCGAGCGCGGCAACGTGGCGTTCTTCGACTGGATCGAGCAGCGCGAACGCCTGCGCGAAAAGTTGGGACGCCTGATTGGCGCCGACGCGGGCGACATTGCGTTGAGCAGCGGCACGACGCGCGGCATCACCGACCTGGCGCTGTGCTTGCCCTGGAATCGCGGCGAGCGCGTGGTGTTGTTCGAAGGCGAATTTCCAGCCAACGTGACTCCGTGGCAACGCGCAGCCGAGCTGTTCGGGTTGCAAGTCGCCTTCGTGCCGATGGCCAACGCGATCGCAGACGAAGACTCATTTCTGGCGCCGTTGGCAAGGTTGCTCGAGCGTGGCGCGCGCTTGGTCGCGGTCAGCGCCGTGCAGTTTCAGACCGGGCTGCGCATGCCGCTATCGCGGATTGGCGAGCTGTGCGCGCGTTACGGCGCCGAGCTGTGCGTCGACGCGATTCAGGCGTGCGGCGCGGTGCCGCTCGACGTGACAGCGCTCGGCGTCGACTACTTGGTTACGGGCGCCCACAAATGGCTGCTCGGGCCGGAAGGCGTCGGGTTCATGTACGCGCGGCCGGCACGCGCGCGTGCGCTGGTTCCGCGTACTGCGGGTTGGCTGAGCCATGAAGACGGCACGCGCTTCTTGTTCGCCGGCAAAGGCGAGCTGCGCTACGACCGGCCGATCAAGCCGACACTGCAAATGCTCGAGGGCGGGTCGTCCAGCACACTGGGCTTCGCCGCGATGGAGGCGGGCATCGAGCCGATTCTGGCGCTCACGCCGGCGGCGATTTTTTCGCACATCAGCCACTACCTCGACCTGCTCGAGCCGGGGATCGCCGCGCGTGGCTTCCGGAGCCGGCGGGCCGCGGGCGCTGAACGGCGCTCCGGCATCCTCTCGTTCGAACCGCCGGACGGCGTCGGCGCGACCGACGTCGTGATGCAGCTGCGCGAGCGCCGCGTGTTTGCCAGCATGCCCGACGGGCTTTTGCGTTTCGCGCCGCATTTCCCCAACGCGCTGTCCGAAATCGAGACGGTCTTGGGTGCGCTGGACGAAGCGCTGGTCGCGCTGCGCGCCGGATAGTTTTGTTTCACCCGTGTGGCGTGACGGCCGTCGCGGGGCGCGCTAAGCCACGCGAACGTCACATGGAAGCCGAGCTCGCCCAAGGCACCGAGCGCGTCATCAACGGGCAGCGCCGCGTCTACTACGACGGCTACTGGATCCGCGTGTACGACGTGCCAAGTGATCGCTGGCAAGCCAAGCGGCAGTTGATCGAGGCCATGACGCGCCGGCTCTTTCAGCACACCGAGCCGGGCATCAACATTCCCGGCGCGCGCGCCGACGAAGCTCGCGCCGCGTACGACGCCGAGCTCGATCCGGCCAAGAAGCGCGTCAAGGGCGCGATGCTGGCCGGCGCGTTGATCAATCGCGCCAGCGACATCTTCACCAAATTGGTCGAGCTCGAAGCGGCCGCGGTTCGCATTCAATCGGACAACGCGCTGATGCGTCAATGCGGCCAGCACCTGCAAGAAGCGCTGGAGCTCGGCAAAACCGTGCTGCACCGCAGCGGCGACGAGGGCATCGACGAGCTGTGGGGCGAGCCGTTCAAGGCGTTCGCCTACCCGATCGAGAAATTCTACGAGAACCGTTACACCAAGATCGCGATGACGATGCGCGGCATCGACGAGATCGCCGAGGCGGTGTACAGCACGTTCAGCGCTCAGCCGTTGTATCCGGGCATCGAAGCGGTGATTTGGACCTTCGCCAAAGCCGCCAAGATCAACTGTGAGACGCTGCGTGACGACCCGGACATCTTCGAAGTCTGGGCCGATTTCGTGGTCGCGGGCGAAAAGCTGTCCAGCTACGGGCCCGAGCGCGCAACCTCCGACGCCGAACGTCTGCTGCTCGAGCGCGGCCAACGCCTGCTCACCACCGCCCGTGAGCTCGTGCTCGCGATCACCCGCGCCCGCGTGCCCATGCCCAAAAGCTCACGCATCTTCATCGATCGCTGCCTCGCCTACCAAAGCGCCCTCACCTCCGGCGATCTCGAACCCCAACCCGAATCCCTGCGCCCCGGCCAACTCGGCTACGCGTTTCCCAGCTAGCTCGCCGCCGAGCTCCGCAGCCAGCTCCTCGAACCACAGCTCGAGGTATTGCGCGTTGATCGCCGAGGCGTGCGGGGTGAGCGCCAGGTTGGGCGCGTCCCACAGCGGGGAGTCGGCGGGCAGCGGCTCTTGCTCGAACACGTCCAGGAACGCATGCGCCAGCCGGCCCGAAGCGAGCGCGCGCAAGAGTGCGGCTTCATCGACGGCGTTGCCGCGCCCCAGGCTGTAAAAGCCTGCGCTCGAGCGCATGGCCGCGAATGCGCGCTCCGAAAACAAATGATCGGTGCCGGTGTCGCTCGGCAAGATCACGATCACGTGATCGGCTTCAGGCAGCACCGAGTGCAGCCTTTCAACGGGATACACGGCGTCTGCCGGCGCCGGGTCGACGTCAGCGTTGCGCTTGACGGCCAAGACGCGCAAACCCACGGCCTTGAGCAGCCGTGCGCACTCGCGTCCCAACGGACCGTAACCGACGATCAGCGCCGTCTGCCCCGCCAATCGCCGCGTGCTCGCGTACTGCTCGCGCTGGTAGCGCCGCGCACGTTGGTCGGCCACGGCCAGATCCAACCGTCGGGCGAAGAACAGCATCATCCCGAGTAGCGACTCGGCCATGATTTTGCCGTGAAAGCTGCCGTGAACCACGCGTACTCGGCCGCGCGGATCGGGTTCGACGCTTTCGCGCCCCGCGGCCGGCGTCGCCACGAACCGAAGCGCCGGCGCGCGCTCGTACCAAGCCGCCTCGAACCTCCACACCAAGGCAGCCTCGGCGTCGTTCAAATCCTGCAACATCTCGGCTTCCGTGCTTGCCAACACCAGCTGGTGCTGGGGATACCGCTCGCGCAGCAGCGCCAGCTGCGCTGGCTGCGGCTCGAACGCTTGAATCGGATTGCGGAGGAAGATCACCACCTTCATCGGACAGTCCTGCCAAGCTCCAGCACGCGCCGGACGAGCCCGGCTAGCCTTGTGGCGCCAGCGCGCGCTGCCACAGATCGCTGGTCAGCATGCTCGTCGGATCGAGCCGGGCCTTGATCGCCAAAAATTGGTCGATGCGCTCGCGGCCGTAGGCGCGTTCGACGTCGCCTTTGCGCAGCACGGAGTCCTTGGCGAAGTAAAACTTGCCACCGGCGCCGAGCACGCGATCCGTCAGGCGCTCGGTCAGCGCCCACAGCCGGTTGCGGTTGCGCGGATTGACCGGGAAATCCATGGCCAGCGACCAGCCGTCGAGCGCGTGCGTGAGCAAGAATGGATCAGGTCGGTGGCGCTTCAAGACGCCCAGGAACGACGGCATCTTGGCCTGGTGACACAGATTGAGGATGTCTTTGAGCGACTCGCGCGCGGTGGCGTGCGGCACGAACACTTGGTACTGAATGAACCCGCCGGGGCCGTACGCCAACCGCCAGTTGGGCACGTAGTCGAGCAAGAACGCGAACGCGACGTGCGACTGCAAGTACGATTTACCATGCTCGCGCCACGACGAGTGGTACTTGAGCGCGTTGATCGCGCCCCACATCGGCTTGTTGTTGAACATGCGCATCACGCGCCACAGCTCGCTCTTTGGCAGGCCCAAAATCGAGCCTGGCAGGCCCTGGCGCTCGACGTGCAGCGACGCTGCGCCGTCCGGATCTTCGCCGGCGTGTAGGTAATGCGCCGAGTGCAGCTGACCGCGACCGAGCGATTTGTTGCGCGCGAAGCAGTCGACCCAACCGACCAGATAGTCCGCGTGAGGCAGGTGCTGCTCGAACGCGTCCATCATGGCGTCGAGATTTTTGCCGCTGATGCAGTCGACCCGCAGCTTGCCGCTATCCACCTTCTTCAGCTTCAACTTGACGCGCGTGACCGCCCCCAACATGCCTAGCCCGCCAATCACGGCGTGAAAGAGCTCGGGATTTTGCGACCGGCTGAGCGTCATCAGCTCGCCCGCCGGCGTGACCAGGTCCAACTCCAGTACGTGGTCACCAAACGGGCCGACGCAGAAATTGTTCTTGCCGTGAATGTTCATCGACACGCAGCCACCCAGCGTGGGTCGCATCGTGCCCGGCACGACCGTCGGCCAGTAGCCGTCTTCGATCGTGCGCCGCCACAAGCCTTCAATCGTGAGGCCGGCCTCGGCCTCGAGCACCCCGGTCGACGGGTTCCAATCGAGCAAGCGATCGAGTCCGGTGGCGTCGATCACCAACCCGCCGGTGTTGAGCGACGCGTCGCCGTAGCTACGCCCCGACCCACGGAACGCCACCTTCAGGCCTTCGCTCTGCGCCTGCTTCAACGCAAGCGCCAACTCTTCGACACTGCGCGGCTCGGTGGAGCGACACGCCGCCAGCACCGAACGACCAAAGCCGTCGAACACCCGAAGCGGCGCGTGAGAGCGAAAAGGGGTCAGCGCCAGATCCGACATTTAGAAATTGAGCTTGCGGAAGATGAACGAGGGCAGGCTGCGGACGATGAATGCTACCAGCGCCCATCGAGAAGGCACGAAAGCCGCGCCGCTTGTGCCTTTGCGCGCCAACGCCAGCGCCTGCTTGGCGGCTTTCTCCGCAGAAATCAGCCAGAACAGCCCCTTCAGGCCGCGCGTCATGGCCGTGTCGACGAAGCCCGGCTTGATCGTGACGACGTTGACGCCGTAGCGCGAGCAGCGGTTGCGCAACGCTTCCAGGTAGGTCGAAAGCGCCGCCTTGGTCGTGCAATAAGCCGGGTTTCCGCGGCGCCCGCGCTCACCCGCGATGCTGGAGATGCCCAAGATCGTACCAGACCGGGCAGCTTCGAAGCGCGCGGCGGCTTGATTCATCCACGCCATGGCGCCGAGCAGGTTCACGGTCACCATCGCGCGGTCCTTTTCGAACGCATACTCACTCTCGTCGATCTTCGGCATCACGCCGGCCGCATAGATCAAGCCGTCGACGGCGCCCATGTCGCGTTCGATGCGCTCGAACAGCGCTGGAACTTCGTCGACGTTGCTGACGTCGTGCACGTACGGGCGCAACTTGCCCGGCCGCTCGCTGGCCAGCCGCGTCAGCTCACCTTCGCGCCGTGCAAGGATCGCGACGTCGGCACCGGCCTCGGCCAGTTGCCGCGCCATCGCCTCACCCATCCCGGACGAAGCCCCGACTACCACCACGCGCATCAGCTTGGCCTTCACGTTGCGCGCTCCCGAATCGAGCCGCAAGGCGGGGAGTTATGCTGGCGAAAGGACTTATTAAAGAGGCCGAAGAGCACGGCCGCGCATACCACGTGACCACAGCCGCCGCCACAGCAGCACGTGGCCCAACGCTGCCGCGCTGACCAGGCCCGCCGGCAGCCACACGAATGGGAAATACGCAACCCAGGTGTTCAGGCGCAAAGGTTCCCGGCCGAACGCCGCGAACGGCGGCAGCGACACCACGGCGATGACCAGAATCGTCACCAGTAGCGCCGAGCCCAACGCGTTCCAAGCAAACAGCAGCCAACGCGGCGCAAGATTCTTGGTCGCCAGCGCGGCGACGAAGATGGCGCTCACCCCGGTCACGATGTCGAAGTTGCTGCCGGTGTAGGTCATCTGCACCGGCATCGTGCCTTCGCGAGCCGCTTGATGCATGACCAGTTCGAGCGGCAAGCGGAAGGCTTGAAACCCGATCAAGAGCTCGAGCGGAGCGTTGGCCAGCGCGCTACCGATCGACGAACGGGCGAGCATCAGCGGCAGGCCGATCGTCGGCATCATCAAAAGCAACATGTGCGGTGGCCGAGCCTCGAAATGAGTCAGAAATCCGCTCAGGCCGAGCCCGGCCGCAAACGCGAGCCAAGCCGCGCTGCCCAGCGCGTAGAACATCGCCCGGCGCGCGCCACTGACCACGAAGACGCCGCCGCCGACGAGCGTCACGACCAACAGCGCAAGCGCAGGAATACCGATCCGAACCAGGGTGGAGGCGTGAGGAGTCATGACCACGCCAACAGCACGCGGCATGCCAGCTGCACCAGCCGTCGTGCGATGCCGCCTCGACGCCGATTCCCGCTCACTTTGCCGTCGCCACCCTGTCGGAAAACCGACAGCTGTCGGCGTCGCGGCAGTCGACTAACCTGCTGGCGATGAGCAGCTTCGAGGTCCTGCAGAGCCGCGAACGCTTGCGCGTCGGGCAACGCTTCCTGCGCCTGCGTCCGCGCATCGCGGGGTTGGGGGCGCTCGGCAACGCGCTGTGGCTTGCGACATCGTCGACACCGGCGCCGCAGCGGTTGGCGCTCGGCCTGGCTTTCGGCCTGACAATCAGCGCATTTTTCGTGGAAGCGTGGTGGCTCACGCGGCGGCCGTTGACCGAGACTTGGCTGCTGTCATCGCTGGCGCTAACGCTCGCTGCGCTGGGCTTGGGTGCGCTGTTGAGCGGTGGTTTGACGAGCCCGATTTTGCCGCTGTTGTTCGCGCCGGTGGTGGTCGGGTTCGCGGCGTTCGCGCGCGCGCGCCCAAGCTGGCTGTTGCTGGGCGAAGCTTGGCTGTTGTTCGCGGTCCTGGGTTCGTTGGGTCCGCTCGCCGCTTTCCCGGAACTGCCCACCACGGCGCTCCGCGGCATGCTCTGGGTCAGCGCCACGGCATCGCTCGCGCTGCTGGCGGTCGGCGTGATCGGCCTGGTCGATGCGCACGCGCACATCGCCGCCGAGCTCGACCGGCTGCGCGCCGACATGCTGCAAGAAGCCGAACGCCGCGCCGCCAGCGTCGAGCACTTGGGCGCGCAGGTGGCGCACGAAGTAAAAAACCCGCTCGCGGCGGCGCGCGGATTGGTACAGTTGGTCGAGCGCCACGTCGAGGACGAGCGCGACAAGCAGCGCCTGGCGGTCGTCGTAACCGAGGTCGATCGCGCGCTCGCGGTGCTGCACGACTACTTGACGCTCGCGCGGCCGCTCAGCGACTTGAAGCTGGGCGCGGTGCCGCTGCTGGCGCTGCTCGAAGACGTCGCCGGCGTGCTCGAAGCGCGCGCCCAGGAGCGGGGCGTCGTGCTGCGGATTTCCGGGAAAAATCTGGAAATTTTGGCTGATCGCCAGCGCTTGCGCGACGCCGTGCTGAACCTGGCCTTGAACGCCATCACCGCGCTGCCACGCGGCGGCACGCTCGAGCTCGGCCTCGACCGCACCGACGCTCGGGCGCGGCTCACGATCAGCGACGATGGTCCGGGAATGAGCGGCGAGCTGTTGGCGCGCTTGGGGCAGGCGTTCGTTTCGGCCACCGAAGGCGGCACCGGCCTGGGCGTGATGCTGGCCCAGAGCGTCACTCGCCAGCACGGCGGCGAGCTGCGCTTCGAGAGCGCTCCGGGCCAAGGTGCGCGGGCCACGCTCGAGTTGCCGCTCGGCCGCGGCGCGCCACGCACGGAGGTCAGCTGAGATGGCGCACGTGCTGATTGTCGACGATGAAAACTCCGTGCTGTTCCTGCTGCGCGAAGTGCTCGAGGAGCGCGGCCACGACGTGCTGTCGGCCAGCAGCGGCGTCGCCGCCAAGGCGATGAGCGAGCTCGGCAAGCTCGAAGAAGTCGAGCTGGTGCTGACCGATTTCGCGATGCCCGAGCTCGACGGCCTCGGCCTGATGGCGCATTTACGCCGCCAGCATCCCGAGCTGCCGGTCGTCTTGCTGACCGCGCGCGGCTCGGAACGGCTCGCCGCGCGCGCGATCAAAGAAGGCGCCTTCGATTATTTGCCAAAACCCTTCGAGCTGGAGGAGCTGGAGGCGGTCGTCGCACGCGCGCTCGAAACCGGGAGCCTACGCCGTGAGGCGCGGCGCGCCGCCGCGCAGGCGCTACTGAGTCGGCCGTTCGTTGGCCGCGCGCCGGCATTTCGGCAGGTCGTGGATCGCGCGCTCAAGCTGGCCGACCGCAACGTGCCGGTGTTGATTCGGGGCGAAACCGGCAGCGGCAAGGAGCTGCTCGCATCCGTGCTGCACACCGGCAGCCAACGTCGCAGCCGGCCGCTGGTGCGCTTCAACTGCGCGGCGATCGCGGCCGAGCTGGCCGAGAGCGAGTTGTTCGGGCATGCGCGCGGTGCGTTCACGGGCGCCAGCGCCGCACACCGCGGCTACTTTGCACAGGCCGACGGCGGCACGCTGGTGCTCGACGAAGTTGGCGAGCTACCCGCCAAGCTTCAGCCCAAGTTGCTGCGCGCGGTTCAATTTGGCGAAATTCAGCCGGTCGGCGGCAGCGTCGCGCAGGTCGACGTGCGCGTCGTCGCCTGCACCCATCGCGATCTGGCGGCCGAGGTAAAGGCCGGGCGCTTTCGCGAAGACCTGCTGTACCGGCTCGCAGTCGTCGAGCTCACGATGCCGCCGCTCCGCCAACGTCGCGAAGACATTCCGCTCTTGGCCGAAGTGTTCGCGCGCAGCGCCGGCGAGCGCTTCGGTATCGAGGGCGTGACGCTGACGGCCGAGCTGGTGGGCGCGCTTCTGGCCCGCGACTACCCGGGCAACGTGCGCGAGCTGGAGAACGTCGTCACACGGCTAGTGGCGCTCAGCGACGGCGGACCGCTCGGCATCGCCGCCCTCGACGAACCCGCAACCCTGCCCTCGCGGCTCGAAGTGGCCGGCTCGTTTCGCGAACGGGTCGAGCGGCTCGAGCGCTCGCTGCTGAGCGACGCGTTGTCCGCCGCGGCCGGAAATCAGTCCGAAGCCGCCCGCCAGCTCGGCCTTTCGCGCGTGACCTTCTTGGACAAGCTGAAACGCTACGGGTTAGGCTAGCCGTCCTCGCTCCGCAACTGAGTCATGACCCTCTTTGCAATTCTGGCGCTCGGTTTTTTCCTCGGCATGCGCCACGCGACCGATTCCGATCACGTGATCGCCGTGACCACGATCGTGAGTCGCGCACGCTCGGCGCGGGCGGCGTTGTGGGTCGGCGCGCTTTGGGGCCTCGGTCACAGCGCCACCATTTTGGCCGTCGGTGGCGCGCTCGTGCTGTTCGGTTGGGTCATCCCGCCGCGCCTCGGGTTGTCGATGGAAATGTCGGTCGCGGTGATGCTGATCGTGCTCGGCGTGATGAACCTGAGCGGCGTGCTGACGCGCATCGACCAAATCGCCCACCCCGGCCAGCACGCGGGGCTCGACGAAAGCCCGGTCGCGCACGTTCATCTGCGCGGCGCGCTGCGGCCGTTGGTGATCGGCGTGGTGCACGGGCTGGCTGGCTCGGCCGCGGTCGCGTTGCTGGTGCTGGCGACGATCAAGAGCGCCAGCATGGCTGTGGTGTACCTGGCGATCTTCGGTGCCGGCACGCTCGCTGGCATGCTGTTGTTGACGATGGCGATGGCACTGCCAATTTCGCTGATCTCGCAGCGCTTCAGCAACGTCGAGCAGCTGATGGCGCGCGTGACCGGCCTGGTCAGCATCGCGTTCGGCTTGTTCCTGGCCTATCGCATCGGCATCGCCGACGGTCTGCTGTTCGGCACGCCTCACTGGGCACCGCGCTGAGCATGTTGAGCGCAGCGGCCAGGCATAGGCTGCGCACGGCCGAGCGCGTGGTCGCGCTGACCGGCGCGGGCATCTCGGCCGAGAGCGGCGTCCCCACGTTCCGTGATGCACAGACCGGCCTGTGGGCGAAGTATCGCGCCGAGGAGCTGGCGACACCCGAGGCCTTCTTGGCAAACCCACGGCTGGTCTGGAATTGGTACGTCTGGCGTCGCCAGCTGACCGACGCTGCCCAGCCCAACCCCGGTCATGCGGCGTTGGCGCAATTTCAAGAGCGGTTCTCGGCCTTCACGCTGATCACCCAAAACGTCGACGGCTTGCACGCGCGCGCCGGCAGCCGCGATGTCATCGAGCTGCACGGCAGCATCACCACCACGCTGTGCTTTGACGAACGCACGCCAGTCACCGACTTCGCGGACGACGGCCAAAGCGTGCCTCGTTGCCCGCGCTGCGGCGCTCTGCTGCGACCGGGCGTGGTGTGGTTCGGCGAGAGCCTACCGCGCGCCGCCTTGGAGCGCGCCGAGCAAGCGGCCGCCACGTGCGACGTCCTGTTCTCGATCGGGACGTCGAGCCTGGTCCATCCGGCAGCCGGACTGCCGCTCTTGGCCAAGCAGCGCGGAGCCCTGCTGATTGAGGTCAATCCCAGCCCCACGCCGCTCACGCCGCACGCCGACGAGGTCCTGTCCGGGCCAGCCGGCCAAGTCTTACCGCAGCTCTTGCAGCAGCTCGGCGCCGATCTTGGTTAAGCTGGTGGCCCGATGCCGCGCCCGCGTTGTTCCGTCTTCATTGCCACCAGCCTCGACGGCTACATCGCGCGTCCCGACGGCACGTTCGACTTCTTGTCGATCGTCGAGCGCCCGAACGAGGACTACGGCTTCGCCGACTTCTTCGCCACGGTCGACGCCCTGGTGATCGGTCGCAACACTTACGAGACCGCGCTCGGCTTCCCGGAGTGGCCGTACGCGGGCAAGCGCTGCATCGTGCTGACCCACCGCGAGACGCCGTCGGTCCACGGTGAGCAGTTCTTTGCCGGGGCGCCGGCAGCGCTCGTCGAGCAGCTTGGCCTGTCCGGCGCGCAGCGGCTGTACGTCGACGGCGGCGCCGTGATTCGACAGTTTTTGGCCGACAACCTGATCGATGACCTGACGTTGTCGATCGTGCCGCTGCTGCTCGGTCAAGGCATCTCGCTGTTCGGCGCCGAGGTCCCGGAGCAACGGCTGCAATTGGAAACGAGCAGAGCGTACGAGTCAGGGCTGGTCCAACTCTGCTACGCTCGCCCCACGGCTTGAGCTGCTCACGCGTGACGCCACGCGTGACGCTAAGCTTCGGCCAGCTCGGCTTCGAGCGCGGCCATGCCACCGGCGTGGCTCATGATGCCCTGGACTTCGCGCGCCAGATCCGACCAGGCTGCGCCGAGCTGCTGCTGATTTCTGAGGTGGGCCAGCGATTGCTCCAGCAAATTCAGCTTGAGCTCGATCTGGCGCTGCGCATCGCTCATCCGGGCCTGTTGCTCGATCTTGCGTTGAGCCAGCTTGATCGACTGGTGCAGCGTGAAGCGCAGCCCGAGATCCTTCTCGGCGGCGTACGCTTGGGAAAGCCGCGCGACTTCGACGTCGGGTGGCGCGAGCCGCAGCTCTTCCAAGCGCTGCCATAGCCGCTCTTGCAGCTGGCAAAGTCGCAAGAAGGTCGGACGCAACGCCTCCAAATCGGCGAGCGCCATGCGTTCGGACGGACTGATAGCGACCGCGTCGGCTTTCATCGAAACCCAGGAGATGTTCTGGCCGAACGCCAACAGCCGCGAGGTATGCTCCGGCACGAGACTGCGCATGCCGTGCATGACCTCGTCATCCAGCTGGGCGCGTCGCTGACTATCGGCTTGCTGGTCCGCGTGGCGACGAAATACCGACAAGCGCGGCCCGACGCCGAGCCACAACAACTCGGCGGCAACCCCCGCCAGCAACGGCAATGGCGAGGCCGAGGCCAGCGAGAACAGCGCCGAACCTCCGAGCAGGATCAGGTTGTACTGCGAGTAAAACGCGGTCGAGGTGTAGCTGGGTGCGGTGGTGGCGGTCATGGCTCAAACCTTGGATTTGCGAATGAACAGCACGTCGGTGCGGCGGTTTGCGGCGCGGCCCTCGGGCGTCTTGTTGCTGGCGATCGGCGCTGACGGGCCGTTGCCACGCGCCACCAATCGCGCCGCAGGAATGCCACGGCTGACCAAGTACGAGACAATCGCCGCGGCGCGCTGTTCGCTCAGCGACTGATTGGTCGCAAAGTCGCCGATGCTATCGGTGTTGCCTTCGACGCGCGCGTACATGCCGCCGGCAATCTGCAGCTGCGGCAACACCTGCTGGTTGATCAGCGCGATCGCTTCAGCCGACAATCGATCGGAACCGCTGTCGAACGAGATCGACACCGGTTTGGTGAACAACGCGGCGCCGCTGCGCGCCACGTCCAGTTGCTCGGCGACTTCGGCCTTGGCGACGGGCTTGCCCGCCGCCTCCCAGATTGCCCGCACCGCGCGGTCGTCACGCAGCACGCTGGGCGCGAAACGGTCCTTGATTTCGGCTTCTGGGTAGTTGATCCAAATACCGTCGGCTTGGTTGTAAACGCGATCGAAGCCCGGCGCGCTGCCATCGAGTCCGAACAGGCGCACGTTGTCGTCGAGCGTCGTCCACTTGGCCCACCCCAGCGCAGCCAAGGTCTTTTCGTAACCAAGCTCGTCGCGGAAGCGCGGCGCCACGGTCGCAATCAGCTTGGCGGCGGCCGGTTTGTCGGCGTTGCCAAGCGCGGCGGCCGCGAACCACGTCTTGGCCAGCTTCTGCGCCACGTCTTGGTGTTGGTCCAAAAAGTCTTTGCGCGCGAACAACGTGTCAGCCACGAGCTCGGTCGCGTCAGCGGTCGAAAACAGTCGGTGAGCGCCGGGACGGCTGGCCAGCGCCAACGTGACGTCCGGCTCCCACAAGCAGGCGACGTCGATCTCCTTCTTCTCGAACAGCAGCCGCGCGTAGGTGAAGTCGTCCATCGAGAACTTGGTCGCCTTGCGCACCTCGGTCACTTGCTCGCGCGTCAGGCGCGAGTTGGTGATCATGAACTCGAACACCGTATGGTCCGGCGAGAACATCAAGACGGCGGATTTGCGCCCGTAAATGTCCTCGACCTTCTGCACCTCTTTCGTGGCGACGCACGCGTCACCACCGCGCGACCAGTCGATCTGCAAGAAGGCTTTGGCCTCGATATTTTGCGCGCGATAGCCGGCCAATGCGATCGGCAGCTCGTCGACCGTCTCCCAGACGAAGTCGACGTCACCGCTCTGCAAAGCCTTATTTTTGCTGGGCGCGTCCTCGATGAACACGATCTCGAGATCGAGCCCCATCTTTGCGGCGATCGAGCCCGGCTGGGTCCGCAAACCGCCGGCGCCGACCACCAGTCCCATGTGACCGGGCCATTGCGAAAGCGCGACCCGCACCGGGCGATCTTTCAACCGTACCGGCTTGCTCGCGCTGCCGAGCGCCGCTGCTTGCGCCGCTGCGACCGCGGCCTGGCCGACCAGCGCCGTCGCTTTCGGCGCCGGGTGTGGCGGTTCGGGGCTCGCCTGCAACATGCCGCCGTAGGTTCGGTACGCGGTCACGCCAGAGCCAATCAGGATTGCGGTGATCAGGAGCTTCGATAGAGCCGTCAGCTTTTGCATCGAGGGGCGTATGAGGATCTTCAACCGTACCCACGTTTCGAGCAAGACTTTGACGCCAAACGACCACGACGAAACGCTCTCGACAACCTGCAACACCCCAGGGTTTCGGGGTTGCTTGTCAAACCGAAACACTGACGACATCATGTTGCCATGCAGCAGTCGGCGTCAGTAGCACGGTCTCCGATGCTCAGACTTGCGCTGCTGTTGTTGGGTGGGGTGCCGGCGTGCAGCTCCGGCCGCGCCACGACCGAAGAGCAGCACGACTTCAGCGACGAAGCCGGTCGCACCTGCCAAGCCAAGCTCGCCAAAACCAGCCCCACCACACCGCCGGTGAGCGAAGCCGTCAGTTGTGAAGGCGATGGCCGGCAATGTTCGCACGACTCCACGCCCTGCTTCGAGCTCAGCATCGATCGCGACAGCTACGCGATTCGCAACTGCCCGGCCTGCTGCCGCGGCAGCGCCAGTAGCTTCGTTTCCGCCGATTGCAGCGCGATCTTGTGCGCCGCGGACGCTGACTGCGTGTATCGCCAGGCCAAGTGCCAAGCCGGCGCTTGCGTGTGTCCGAAGGGCTATTGCGACTGAGGTAACACGGTGACCTACTCGATTGTCGGCGCGGATACGACGACTCGCGAGGTGGGCGGGGCCGGTACGTCGTGCCTGACGGGGGACGACGTGTTCGTGATCTATCGCGGCGTACCGGAGCACGGAGTCGTCCACGCGCAGGCTTACTACAGCTTGGACGCGCGCGACCGCGCGGCGGAGCTGCTCGGCCTGGGCGACGCGCCCGCCGACATCGTCGCGATCATCACCGACGCGGCGTTCGATCGCAACGCGGCGATTCGGCAATACGGCGTCGTCGACGTGCACGGCAACGCCGCTGGCTTCACCGGTACGGGCACCATGCCCTACGCCAGCGATCACCACGGCAAGCTCGGACACTTTACGTATTCGGTGCAGGGCAACATCCTCACCTCGGCCAAGGTGCTCGAACATGCGGCCAGCGCCTTCGAGACCGGCGGCTGTGATCTCGCCGAGCGCCTGATGAGCGCGCTCGAAGCCGGCGCGCGCGGCGGCGAGGGCGACAGTCGCTGCACGGCTCAAGGCATCCCGTCCGACTCCGCGTTCCTGCAAGTCGAGAGCCCCGGCGCAGCCGAGGGCGCTTACCTGTCGCTCCACGTCGAGAGCTCGGGCGACGAAAATCCGTTGCCGCGCCTGCGCGCCCAGCTCGATGCGTGGCGCGTTCTGCACCCGTGCCCGGTCACGACCACCGCCAAGGCAGCAAGCCAAGGCGAACCAGGCTGCAGCTGCGGTAGCGCCGGCGCTCAGCCCACCGACCCGAGCGGCTGGCTACTCGGCGGCTTGCTGATCGTCGCGGGTTGGCGGCAACGGGCGACCCGTCAACTGCGACCAATCCAAGCGCCGTGACAACAGCCGCGCGCGCCGATTCCACGCCGCTGCCAAGCTGAGCTGTCCGCAGACGAAGTACATGCCGGTGAACAACGCCGGCATCAGCCACACCGGCGGCTTGCCGCCCGCGCCCCCCGACAGCAAAAGCCCGAGCACCACGTTGCCGAGCATGCCGAAGAACGCGCCGAGCGAGGCCGCGAGCGTCAGCACGCGCGTGACGGTCAGTGGCTGATGTCGCGCCGGCCGCAAGAACAGCAACGGGCCCCACATGTCGTCCCGGTCGTTTAGCTCATTCAGCCGTTCGTCGGCTCGAAAGGGTCGTTGTTCCATGTCGCCGCTAACCGGCACGACGGCCGGCGGCAACGGCCGCTTAAGGCCGCTCGGCGCGCAAACGCTGGATCGCGTCACGCGCGCCATCGACGTGCTGGCTGGCGCGCACCGCGCTGTCGAAAATCCCGATGATTTTCCGATTTTTTCCGATCACGAACGTCATTCGTGCAGTGACGCCCATCACGTCACGCACCAGCGAGGTCGCCCCGTAGCGCCGGGCCAGCTTGCGCTCAGGATCAGATACGAGCGGAAATGCGATTTTGTGCTCACGCGCGAAGCGATCGTGAGTCGGAGCGTCATCGACAGAAACCCCTACGACTTCCGTGTCGCCCGAGCTGAGAACCGCGTAGCTGTCACGGAAGCCGCACGCCTCGCGCGTGCAGACGGCCGTGAAATCGCGCGGGTAGAAATACAGCACCAGGTTCTTGTCTGCCAAAATGCCGAGCAACGACAGCGCGACGTCTTGGCCGTCGCGACGCGCCGTTAGTTCGAAGTCAGGGGCCAGATCGCCAACTTTCAAGCTCATGTGGCCGGGACTATTGGGCCTGTTGCCCGTGAGCGCCACCCGCGACAGTAGGCTTTTGTAGGCAAGGCGACCCAGCTGCACCGGCTAGCGCAAAGTGCTTGAACGGGGCCGTGCACTCAGGCATCTGAGAGGTCGGAAATGCGCGCTCGGAAGCCGATCGGGTCGTTGGTGCTGTGCCTGGTAGTCGGGCTGGCCGGGGGCTGCGGCACGTCCGAAAGCACGACCGAGGACGCAACCAGCTGTCCCAAGCTGGTTTTGGACACGCTGCACGGCATCGACGACCCGCCCGACGGCGCGGCTGCGTGCGGCGCCGGGGACTGCAACTACCAAACGCAAGACGGCTGCGTCGACGGCCAAGCTTGCCGACCGCAATTCAACGCTACCGACGTCGAGGTGCATCCAGGCTGTGAGGACGCGGGCACCGCGGCGGCCGGCGAAGCTTGCATGGGACAGAGCGACTGCGCGCGCGGTACCTATTGCGCGGCTGGTGTCTGTCGCAAGCTGTGCTGTGGCGCCGACTGGACCGGTTGCGACGCCGGCGAGAGCTGCATCCGCAACCTCGACGTGCGCGCTGGCGGCGAAGTGATCTCGGCGGAGGCGGGCCTGTGCTTCCCGGTCAACAATTGTGACCCGCTGGATTCGAGCAGCTGCGCAGACGAGCCGGGCCGCGAGTGCAAGATCGTCGACCCGACCGGCGCGGTCGCGTGTGCACCGCGCTCCACCGCCAAGCTCGGCGAAAGTTGCGCACCGCCAACGGTGTGCCAGCAGGGCGCGACCTGCGTCGGTGAGCTGTGCATCAAGCTGTGTCGGTTCGAAGAGTGTGGCGAGCCGTCGTGCAGCGAGGCCGAAGGCACGTGCGTGCGCTTCCTCCGCGACCCGGAAGGCGTCGGGGAGTGCACCGTCGCGCGCTGAAAAGCCACCAGCCGCCGCGCAGCCGCAGTCGCCACGCCGCCCACCCCGGCCCACCGCTCAAAACCCCGAAAAACCCGGCCAAGAGCGAGCGTCACGCGTCCGTCGAAACCCCGTTGACCGCCCCGGCTTTTCGTGGGAGATACCCGCTCCCTTCGGTACCCCTGAAGGACCGGAAACTCCGGGCCAGTAGCTCAATTGGTAGAGCAGCGGACTCTTAATCCGTTGGCTCCCGGTTCAAGTCCGGGCTGGCCCACAAAGTGAAAAGGCGGCTCCCCGGCGCAAGTTAGGGAGCCGTCGCCGGTTTGTTGGGTACGAGGTTCGACTCCGCGGCGCTACCGCGACGCAGCTACTGCGACGCGCCGACGGGGCAATTGACGCCCGAGCTCGAGCTGCCGTCGGATCGATTGGGCTTCGTTGCCGACGGCGCGGATGGCGCCATGTTGGAGCTCGGTCATCAAGAAGGGCTTTTTGAGGAAGTGACAGGCACCGAGCAGACTGGCGGCGTCGGCTGCGGAAACCTCGAGTGATCCCGACATGAGGATCACCGGCAAGGTTGGATGCCAGATGGCGAGCTCTTGCAAGAGCTCCAGGCCGCTCATCACCGGCATGTGCACGTCGGTCACGACCAAGTCGAACGTGCGCTGCAGGGCTAGGTCCGAGGCAACCTTTCCATTCGGTGCCTCGACCACTTCGAACCCGGCCATGACCAAAGCTCGCCGAAGGACTCGCCGCAACGCTGGTTCGTCGTCGACCAACAGCACGCAGCCCCGTCCAGCCCTGTGGTTCAGGAGCACCATCTACGTCGACGTCCGGGCGGGCGCACCATGGCCGAGCCGGAGAGCAACAATTATGCCGCAACCTAGCGGCCAACCATTTGCCACAATCGTCGACAAAAGGTCGCCTCCGCAACAGCGCGAGCGTGACGTATTGCGACGCGCGTGACCAAGTTGCTGCGCCGATTCGGAGTCGTGCAGGCCTAGGTTGAAGTACGTGCAACGCCCACAGTGCTGGGCGCCTTATCTGCCAGTGGACGCTACCAAGGCGGCGAGCGCGTGCGTCTCGCGAGCGCCGAGCTCCAGGAACTGCACGCCGAAGCCGGAACCATCGCTCCAGCGCACGACGCCCGGGAGCCGCGACGGCTCGTGAATTCCCGGAAGTTGTACCAGCAGCTCGACGCGCACCGCGTAGTCGAGCACGGCGTCGGCCGCGATGAACATGCCGCCGGGACCTACATTGATCGTAACGGCCTGCAGGGCGCCTGCCGCATGCTCGGCGACAATCGGCAGGCTCAGCGCGACCCGCGGTTGTGCTCGCTGGGCCCTCCGGGCGGTAGGTGGGTTTGCATTGGCGGTGGCGGTGGCGGTGGGCGGGTAGATCAAGGCAGTCGTTGGTGGTGCCTGGCACGCCCAAATATGGTCCGTCGCACGAACTTTTGGATTTCCCGTCCGCGCCCGGCGTGATCGCGTTCGCACGGCCAGCCTAGTCGGCGCTCAACCGGCCAGCGGATTGCGATAGACGTCCGCGACCGAAAGCTTGCAGCCGACCGCTTGGAGCTCCGCCGCGCCATCGCGGGTTTCGCGCAGGGTCCAACTGCCGTCCTGATTGCGACTGAACACCTCCAGCTGCTCTTCCCGCGAGATCAGCACGTAGCTCGCGAGGCTAGGAATCCGACGATAGTGGGCGGCCTTCTCTTCGCGATCGTAGCGCTGCGTGCTCGGTGAAAGCACCTCGACGATCACCACGGGATTGGTCGCGGTGTTCGCGTCTTCGGGGTCGCGCTCCAAGTTGCCGCAGATCACGCTCACGTCGGGGTGAGTCGCCAGCCCAGTTTCAAGGACGCGAACCCGCAGATCGGAGGTGAACGCCTGGCAGGGCTTCCCCGCCAACTGTGCGGTGAGGATGCTGATAACGCTGGCCGCGAGCCGGCTGTGATCGGGCGACCCGCCTGACATGGCGTACACCGCTCCGTCGAAAAACTCGTAGCGCACCTCCGAGCTGGCCTCGAGCTCGAGGTACTCAGGGTAGGTGTAACGGCGTCCTGGTGCCGTCGACGTCATGCGCAGGTTGAAAGTAGCACGCAGCCGAGCGTAGCATCTGGCGCCATGCGGGGTCGTGAAATCGCTCGTCGTTCTGGTGGTTGGGTCCAGCTCATCAGCGTGCTCGTCGCGCTCGGCGCTTGCGGTGGTCGTTCCGCAAGTCTGGGCGTGTCGGACGACGCGGTGCCGGAGTGCGTGCCAGGCACTCAAATCTCGTGCGCGTGCGGGGCGGCTCGCACCGGCTTTCAGCGCTGCGAGAGCGACGGAACGTTCGGCAGCTGCAGCTGCAGCGACTCGAGCAGCAGCGCAACCGGCATGGGCACGTCGACCGGCGGCACTTCGAGCTCGGGCAAGGGCGGAACGGCGTCGACCAAGGGCGGAACGGCGTCGACCAAGGGCGGCGGCGGCTCTGCGACGAGCGCGAGCGATGACACGGCCATCGAGCTCAACAGCGGCGCGGAGGCGTTGGTCGACGTTTTCGTGGCAAAAGCCGGCGTGTTCGTCGTCACCACGCAGTCCGTCACGCTATTCGATCGTTCCGGGAAGATCCTCGAACAGCAAATCGCCCCGCGCGCGATCACCGCCGCCGCCTTCGACGACGAGCTGTTGGTGGTCGCCGACGCCGCCAAGCTGACCAGCTACGATTTGGACCTGAAACAGCTCATCAGCAGCAATTTACTCGAAGGCTGCGTTTCGTCGGTGCTGCTCAGCGAGCATCGCTTCGTGTGCGGTCCCAAAAACGATTGGGACCGGATTTTCTACACCTACGATGCGACGACGGGCGAGCTTCTCGCGTCGTCCAAGAAGTACACCTACAAAGGGATTCCGATGCGCCGAATCCCGGGCAAGGACGATTTCGTCACCGTGTCGGTCGATTCGTCACCGTCCGACTTTCATCTGTATTCGTTGCTGGCGACGAGCGAGGCGGGCTTCGTGAACGAATCGCCATATCACGGCGACTTTCGCGTCACCGGCGTGTATGCCTTCGACGGCACCCCGCCTACCCACCTGGTCACCGATGCCGGCCTATTGCTGCACATCTATGGCGAGGAGTGCGATGTCGATCACAACTCGTTCACGAGCGGCTGCTTCACCAAAGACGGAGCGCTCGGCACGTTGACCGGGGACCAAGTCTTCGCCGGCATGGACGGCGACGCTGCAGGCAAGCTCTACGCGCTGGTGAGCACCAGTCGCTCGTTCTCCGATCCACAGTGCAGCGACGGCTGCTTGCTGCAACAGGTCGACATCGCGTCGCGCAGCGTCGACAAGCAGGTCACCGTGCACCCAAGCTTCGGCAAGCTCGTCGTGCTGCGTCACGACGCCGTTGGCGGCAGCATCGTGCTCGGCGTCAGCAACGCCGGCAAAACCGGCGCCGCTCGCGACACTTCGGGCTACCGCGTCCTGACGTATCCAATTTGAGCTGGCCGGCCCGGATGGGGCGAAACGCGGCGCACGTAAAAAATCAAGATTTGATTTGAGCGTGCCGAAATTGAAGGTTTCGCCCACTCACGAGAATGTGTCGTAGCGGCGCGCTGAGTGTCCGTGGTCCGGACATGAACCGGCGTCCACTCACTCGTCCTGCCTGCGCTCTTCGAGAGCGGCGCGCAGTCATGCTCGCGTCAGTTCGACCGAATAAAATCCGCTCTTGCCTGCCCCGGTCGTGCTCGCGCAACTCAACCTAGGTACGAGACCGCGAGCTTGCCCTCGCTCGGGCTCGTATCTGTTCACGCCGAAGAATTGAACCGTACGCCGTAAAACGTCGCTGCGCCTCCAGAGAATCAGCGCGCCCCGCGGAAGGTTAGAACATGTGTAGGCCATTCTTTTCAGCAAGCGGACGATCTGACCCACCTTTCAGAAGGAATCCGCAACCTCGATGAAGCATTTGAATCAACCCCGCTTTAGCCGAAACACTTTCATTGTCGGTGCGTTGACCCTTCTCGTGAGCACGCGGGCACGTGCCGGCTCAGCGCCGATCGACGTGACGGCCAAGCTGATAGAAATCCCGTCAAAACTGCCGCCTGACGACCTGTACGACTACGCGTATGTGATGCGCTACCAAGTGCAGGGCGGCCCGCTCGACAAGCAATTCATCTTGGTTGCGCACTACAAACCGCTGCAACCCCGCTCGAAGATCAAGGACAAGATGAAGAGCCAGGTCAGCGGCAAGCTGCGCAGCTTCAATCCCGGCGACGTGCACAAGCTGAAGCTTTCGCCAGATCTGAAGGAGATTTGGAAGGGAGCCTTACTTGACGAGTACTCCGCGACCGATCGCAAGAGTGTTCGTTATTGGTGCTTGCAAGTCGATCCGGCGTGAGCGTTTAGTCGAAAGGTTTCAAGTTGAACGGGAGTGATCGCCGCCCCTGGGGCGCGTGGGCCGTGGCCTGCGCGCTCGTCGCCGTTGGAGCGTTTCCGCTCTTGCAAAAGCAATACGCCGACCATGAAAACGCGGGCGCGCTACGGCGCGTGGCGGCGTTGCTGCGTTCGCAGCCGCTCAGGCTGCCGCCAGACACCGCGTTGCCGCTCAGCGCGCGACGCTTGGAAGGGCTGCTCGCCAGCTGGGAGACGATCGGCGGCTGCGGCGCGGGTAGCTCGACCGGCTCCGGCGGCGGCGTGAAATGGATCGGTCACAGCACGACCGGCGGCGCCTTCCAGCTACAAACCCAGGCCAGCTACCTGAAGCTGAAAGATGGCTACAACCTGGGGCTGACCACGCAGGTGTCTCGCGACCTGTCGGACAAGTGGAACATCGGCCTGTCGGTGCCGGTGCTCTATAAGTACTACCGCGACTACTACGGGCTGCCCGTCGACATCTCGAACGGCGGCCTGGGCGACATCAGCGCGTTCATCACCCGCAAGTTCGGGGAGATCAACGACACGGCGCTGACGTTATCGGTCGGCGCACCTACCGGCGTCTACGACGCGAAGTACAAGAACGACTACCTGACGCAAGAGAAGCAGCTGGGCGCCGGCATGCCCAGCGGCGGCGTGACGCTCGACCACACCATGGATCAGCAATGGGGCCTGGTCGTGTTGGGCGGCTCGTTCGGCTACCGCGGCGGCGAGAACAAGCTCGGCAACTACCGCGCGCCCGTGGCCAACCTCTACGGCTACTGCGGCTACTTCACGGGGCCGTTCGTGCCTTCGCTCGGCCTGAGCTTGCAGAGCTTCTTGGGCGTCGACCGCGATCGCGGCCTCGAGCAAGAAGAGCGCCTGATGTCGGCGACCGGCACCGCGGCGATCGAATGGTCGACCGACTCGCTGGCTTTGCTGGCTGGCTTCTCGCTGCCGTTTGGCTGGTACAAGCCGGTTGCGGCTGCCGCCGGCCAAAGGAACCCGCTCGCGCCCTACGGCTGGCAGCCGTGGACGGTAGCGGTCGGGCTGTCGGTGTCACCGTTTTGAGGCGCTGATGACTGGCCCAAGCGCGCTCTTCCGACTCGACCGCCGCTGGCTAGCGGCGCTGTCGTTCGTGGGCGCTGCCAGCACCGGCCTCTCGCCGTCGGCCGATGGCGACATCTGGTGGCACTTGGCAGCAGGGCGCGAGATGGTCGCGCGCGGCGCGCTGCTGTTCGCCGATCCGTTTTCGGCCGGCGCTGCCGGGCGCGCTTGGACCGACGTGCACTGGCTGTTCCAACTGCTCGCATTCGGCGTGCACAGCTACGCCGGCCTTTTCGGGTTGGTCTTGATGAAGTGCGCAGCGTTGGGGCTCGGCGCGCTGTGGCTGTTGTCTGCGCTCGAGCACGAACGGCTGGCTGCTTGGGCGCGCCCGCTGTTCGCTACGCTGCTGATTGCGGCGCTGTTCGCGGCGCGCGCGCTGATTCTGGTGCGACCCGTGCTGATCACGTTGCTGTGTTTGGCGCTATTTTTCCGGCAGCTCGAGCGCTTTCGACACGACGGACGCCCGCGCCACCTGTACTGGCTCTTACCGGCTCAGGTCGTGTGGGCCAACTGCCAGGGCCTGTCCGCCCTGGGTCCAGCGGTGGTAGCGGCTTACGCGCTGGCCAGCGGCTGTGACGCGTGGCTCGGCGCGCGGCCAAGCTGGCCGTTTGCACGCGAGGCAACCGGCGGCGCGGCAACGCCAACGCGGCTGAAACCGCTGCTGGTTGCGCTGTTCGCCAGCGTGGTGGGCTCGCTGCTCACGCCGTTCGGAGTGGGAGGCATTTCACTGTCCGCCAAGCTGTTCGAGCGGCTGCTGCCCGCCGAGCACAACGTTTACGCGCACACCGTCGCCGAAAACGTGCCGCCATTCTTGCTCGAGCGCTGGTCGGGCGAGCTTTGGCACTTCAAATGGTTCTTGCTCTTGTGCGGGGCTGCCATGTGGGCGGGCGGGCGACGCCTGCGCCTGAGCCAAGCGTTGCTGATCGCGGGCTTCGCTGGGCTCGCGCTGCTGGCCAACCGCAACGTACTACTCTTCTACTGGGTGGGCGCACCGATCTGCGCGCTGCAGCTCGCGCCCGCGGCGCGGCGGCTGGCGCGGCTGTGGCCGGGGCGCCGCGGAGTGCGCGTCGTCTGGAGCCTGAACGCCGCCGCCCTGGCGCTGCTGCTCAGCTGCTCTGGGCTCGCCGCCGCGCGCGAATCTTCGTTGGCTGAGCCGAGCCCGTTTCGGGTGCCGACCGAGAGCGTCCACAGGCTGGCGAGCCTGCCGGGCGCCGACGTCTTCTGCGCCGACCACCACGGCGGCTACCTGATTTGGCAGCTGTACCCGCGCTTTCGTCCGTTCATCGACACGCGCCTCGTGCTGCGCACGTCGCAAGAGTTCGCCGACTACCTCGACCTTGCCGATTTTCCGGAGCGCTTCGCCGGGTTTCAAGCGCGCCATCATTTCGGCTACGTGCTTTTGCCAGTCGCTTTTCCCGAGCGCTATCTCGGCCTGGTTGCTCAGCTTTACCGCTCGCCGGAGTGGAAGCTGCTGTTCACCAACGGCAGCGAGGTGCTGTTCGGACGGCGTGACCTGGTGGACGCCGCGGGCTGGGACCTAGCGGCTCCCGCGACCACCGATCGGATCGTGCGCGAGCTCGACGCGAAGCTCGGCGGCGAGCCGAAGGTGCTGGCCGCCGCTCGCCAGCACTTGGCCATGCTCGACGTCGCCGTGGGCGAGCCCGCGCAGGCCGAACGCGCGCTGTACGGGGTCGAAGGCCACGACGCCGAAGGCCTGCGGGCGCGCTGCCGCTTCGCCGCCGGCGATCTCGAAGCCGCGGAGCTGGCCGCCCAGCGGCTGCTCGCTCGCGAGCGCGACGACACGCAGAGTCTCAGCCTACTGGCCCGGATCGCGCTCTTGCGCGGCGACGCAACCCGCGGGCTCGCGTTGATCAAGCGCGCGCTCCACGAAAATCCATTCGACGCAGAAGCCAACGCGCTTCTCGCCAATCTGCAGGAGGAACAGCCATGATCGCTCGTCTGATCCAAGTTCGAAGCCTCGGGCTCGGTTTGCTCGCCTTTTCCGCATGCGGAGTTGCCGAGCACCCGCACGATTTGCAAGCCATCGACACCAGCGGCGACTTCGGCCCCAGCGGCGGGAGCGGCGTCGTCACCAGCGGCGGCGTCGCGACCCTGCCCACCGCAGGCAACGCAACCGGCGGCGTAACGGCCGGCGGCGCGCCCAGCGCGACGGCCGGAACGGCACCGGGCGGCGGCGCGCCGACAACGGCGGGTGCAGGCGGCGCCCCGGCCAGTGCGGGCAGCAGCGGCAGTGCGGGCGCGCCCGCCCTGTCGGGCGTGACGATCAACCTGGGCGGCGTCGAGGTGCCGAAAGAGAAGGCGATCGCCTTCATTCACATCGGGCACTCGAACATGTTCGGCAAGGCCACCACGCCCACGGCGTCACGGCCCTACCACTTTACGGAAACCAACCCGCGCGCGTGGATGTACCACCCGGGCTCTTCACCCGCGCTGGCGCTCGAGCCAAAAACGGCTGGCAGCGGTAACACGGCGGGCCCTGGCACGGCGCTGATGAAGAGCGCCGCCGACCTTGCGAAGCCGGACTACTACTTCATCTCGCTCGGCTTCGGACAAGAGTCGGCGTACTGCTCGCAGTTTCTGCCCTCGGGGCTCTACTACGACAAGCTTATCGCTGGCCCGAAGGCGATCAAGGGCCGCGTCACCTTCGGTGGCATCTTCATCTACCTGGGCATCACCGAGCGCCACGGCAGCGCCGCCGACCGCAGCGGCTTCGCCAATTGCATCAATTCGCTGGTCACGGCGATTCGCACCGACGTGGGCGAGCCCAACTTGCCGCTGCTGATGAACGACTACGAAGTGGAAGGCAGCGGCGAGTTCGTGGTTGGTGGCGCCGTCTACAACGCGATCAAGCCGCAAATCGACAAGATTCCGACCACCGTCGCCAACTCCTCGTTGGTGTCGTGCGCCGGCCTCACGATGCAGGACGACCACCATTTCGACTTGGACGGCCACAAGACTTGGGTCGGGCGAGCCCTGATGACGATGCAGCAAAAGGGCTGGTTTCCCTGGGCCAAGTGAGCGTTGAGCCGTTGAGTCGCTGAGCCGGCAGAACCCGCCCATGGTTTTCTCGAGTCAGATCTTTCTATTTTACTTTCTGCCGTTGGTGTTGGCGCTGTACTACGCGCTGCCGTTTCGCGCGCGCACGGCGTGGATCGCCATCTCGAGCTACGTGTTCTACGGCTGGGCCAACCCGCTCTGGGCCGTGATCATGTTCTTCGGTTCCAGCGTCGACTACGTGTGCGGCCTGCTGCTGTTGCGGCTATCCGGCTTGCCCGACGTCGACGGCTTGCCGCCGGTCATCGACCGGAGCTTGCCGCGCACGCGCCAGATGAAAATCGTGCTGGCGGTTTCGATTGTCACCAATTTGGGGCTGCTGGCAGTCTTCAAGTACACCGGCTTCGCCGCCGAGAACCTGAACGCGCTCGGCGCTGCCTTGGGGCTCGGCGAACATCTGCTGCCGGTGTTGCACTTGGTGCTGCCG
>FSUE01000238.1_pt1 | contig 28901 bp, 28 predicted proteins | sample 1637031 | NCBI WGS metagenome assembly FSUE01 (sample SAMEA3914819, study PRJEB12502) | metagenome | biome: forest; material: soil | place: Canada | collected 2010-06-26 | depth 0.3 m | reverse complement strand
GATCTCCTCCGCAGCTCTCCGCGAAGCAATCCCCGCCTGCGCCAACACCTTCTGAAGCCGTTCCATATTCGAGCCGTGCCCTAGCACGAGACCCAGCCGCCGGTTCTCACCGGTACCTTTTCAGCCGGAAAAGGCGGTCTCCCTAGCCCAAGCCGCCCGCCTCGCGAGGCAATCTGTACGCCTATCGCGAGCGCAAAGCGCGAGTTGGATTGCCTTCACCCGACCTTTGGCGAGAGCAGATCACGATCGAAATAGAAGGCCGGAGTGAAGAAAACTCGGCGAGGCCGAGCGCTGATCGCGCCTCAGGTCACGAAAGGTCGCAGGGCGACCTACGCACAGCACGAGGAGACCAAGACCCAGGAATCGCTAGCGATTCCTGGGCGACACGTGACCTTCGACTGGCTTGCCTTCGGCCTCGTCGGCCTTCTTCTTGGCGGCCTCGATCTCGGCGGCCTTCTGCTCTTCGGCCTTCTCTTTGGTCTCGATCTCGCGGAGCGCGATTTCGTCGCGATCCCAACGGTCGACGCGGCCGTCGAAATCCAGGTCGACGCCCAGGCGCTGAAGCCGACCGTCGTCATAGATTTCCCACTGATCCGGCTTGCCGTCCTTGTTGGTGTCGCGTTGGGCGCGCGCCAACTTGCCGCCGACGTAGAACTTCACTTCTTCGGGCTGGCCACGCCCCGACTTGTCGAGCTGCACCTTGGAGATGCGGCCGCGTGAGAACGTGATCCAGGTATCGACCTTGCCGTCGAAGTTCGTATCGGCCAGCTCGTTGAGCGGCTCACCCTTGTCGGTGTACGTCCGCATCACGTCCTTGGCGCCATCGAGGTTCGTATCGACCTCGCGGCACAGCAAGACCTTCTTGCGATCCTCACCCTCGCCGACGATCGAGAACACGCGACGGATGTTCGGATTCTGGGCGTTCGGCCCGCGCACTTCTTGGACCTCGCGATCGGAGCGGCCCTTGTAGTCGCAGCGCGATGCGTCGTCGGACGCGACGCCCGCCACCTGCTTGTCGCTGATTCTCGGCGCAATCTGCGTCCCCGCCGAGCCGCCACAGCCGAGCATCACCAACGCCGGCAGCACACACCGCGAGACATACGACGTTTTCACTTGCTGGGCCCCTTGCTATCCGCGGGTTTGGTTTCGCCGCCCGCCGGCTTGGCTTCGTCAGCCGCCTTGTTTTCGACCTCGGTCGGGGTCGATGTCGCCTTGTTGAAGTCGGGGCTTTGCGGCGCTGCGGGCCCCTGCCGCTCGGGCGGCACGTAACCGGTCTCCTTGCAGTAGTCGACCGTGGCTCCCGGATCCGGCTTGCCGTCGTTGTTCACGTCAGAATGGATCATCGGGCAGCCCGGCTGCGTGTACTCCCACCACTGATCGATGACGCCGTCGCCGTTCGAGTCGCGTTCGCTGCGCGTCAAGGCGCCAGCTTGGTAGAAATCCCAGGTGTCGAGCTTGCGCGCCATCGACGTAGCCTGGTCCTTCTCCTTCAGCACACCAGCCTGGTACGTCGCAATTTCGTCGATGCCCCCATCGCGGTCGTAGTCGTACTCGCGACGCCGCAAGCGCCCGGCGCTGTCGTTGTAGGAGAACGAATCGATCCCACCGTCGAAGTTCAGGTCGACCGCGCGACACGTCTCGATCGAGCCCTTGCGCACGATGAAGATGTCCGGGCGCCCATCGTTGTTGGCGTCGATCTTCTCGCTGGCGCCGGCGGTGTCACACGCTTCGTGCGTGATTGCGGTGTCGCGCTTGGTAACCCCGCCCGTTTGGACCCCGCCACCCGCTGCGGCCGAGCCGCCGCAACCCACCGCCAAAAGCAAGACCACGCCGAGCACGGTCCAACTCCTCGACTCCTCAGTGATTTTCATCGGATTGTTCCCTGGGCGCGAGCCGTCGTTCACGCCAGCTTTGCGTTTTACCCCGACCTGCCGCGCCCGTACAGCCAGGCCCCCGCCTGCGCACAGCCGGCGCCGGGCAGGCCAGTTGCAGGCCCGTTGACCCGCGGCCGCTCGGCCCGGGCAGGCGTCCGGAATCGGCTCAACCGGCTCGGCCGGGCGACCTAGGACCGATTCCTAGCCGGCTCGACTGCTTCTAACTACTTTAAATCACTAGCTAATTTTGTCATTTGACCGGATGACTGCCGTTGACAACATGTGTAGGGGCATCTATTGTAACGGCTGGTAATTCGGGCGGCATGTCACGCAACAAGATCTCAACGACCGTCTACATCACGCAGGAGCAGAGCGATAAGCTCCGGCTGCTGCACGACCGCACCAAAGTGCCGGTCGCGGTGTACATCCGCGAGGGGATCGACCTCGTGCTCAAGCGCTACGAGCACGCGCTGCCCGGGCAAATGAGTCTGACGGAGACGGCACCCAAGGCTGCGAAGAAGTAAGGTAGGGCCGGAAGCCGCGCTCGAGGCAGACGCCCAACGCGCCGAACTCCGTGCTGGTCGCGCCACCCACTCGGCGCTAGACAGCCGCGCCCGCGTCCCCCACGAGGTTCGACGCCACCCTCTCGAGCGGTGGCCCTCGTGGCACCCGTCCCCTCTATGCCGACCGACCCTAGCAAAATCAGAAACTTCTCCATCATCGCTCACGTCGACCACGGCAAGAGCACCTTGGCGGATCGGATTCTGGACGTGACCGGCGCGATCACCGCGCGCGAACAGGTCGATCAGTTCCTGGACAAGCTAGAGCTGGAACGCGAGCGCGGGATCACGATCAAGGCGCAGTCGGTGCGGCTACGCTTCCGTTCGCAAGACGGCAACGAATACCAGCTGCAGCTGATCGATACGCCCGGGCACGTCGACTTCAACTACGAGGTCTCGAGCAGCCTGCGGGCCTGCGAGGGCGCGTTGTTGGTCGTCGACGCCACGCAGGGCGTGCAGGCGCAAACCGTAGCCAACGCCTATTTGGCGATCGAGAACAACCTCGAGGTCATTCCGGTCTTGAACAAGGTCGACTTGCCGTCGGCCGACGTGGACCGCGTGGCCGAGCAGGTCGAAGAGGTCGTGGGCATCGACTGCAGCGGCGCCCTGTTCGCAAGCGGCAAGACCGGCGTCGGCGTGCGCGAGGTGCTGGAAGCGGTGGTAGCGCGAATTCCGCCGCCCAAGGGCTCGCCGACCGCGCCGCTGCGCGCGCTTTTGTTCGACAGCTGGTACGACAGCTATCGCGGCGCCGTGATCCAGCTGCGCGTGATGGAGGGCACCTTGAAAAAGGGTGACCGCATCAAGTTCATGGCCACCGGCCGCACCTACGACGTGACCGAGATTGGCTGCTTCGCGCCGCACGCGACGGCCATCAACGAGCTGGGGCCGGGCGAGGTCGGCTTCGTCGCCGCCAACATCAAGACGACGGAAGACACCAAGATCGGTGACACGGTCACGACCTTCCACGGCGCCGCTACCGAGCCCCTGCCCGGCTTTCGCGAGGTCAAGCCGATGGTGTTCGCCGGCTTCTTCCCGACCGACCCGGCCGAGTACGAGAACATGCGCGACGCGCTGTCCAAGCTGCACATGAACGACTCGTCGTTCCAGTTCGAGCCGGACACCTCCGACGCGCTCGGCTTCGGATTTCGCTGCGGCTTTTTGGGCCTGCTGCACATGGAAATCATCCAGGAGCGGCTGGAGCGCGAGTACGATCTGGACCTGATCACGACCGCGCCGAGCGTGGTCTATCACGCCTACACCAAGGGCGGCGAGATGGTGAAGGTCGACAACCCGTCGAAGATGCCGAGCGTCGGCGACTTGGAGCGGATCGAAGAGCCAATCCTCAAGCTGACCGTGCACGTGCCGTCAGAATACGTCGGACCGGTCGTGGCTTTGTGCGAAGGGCGGCGCGGCACGCAGCTCGGTATCAACTACGCGACCAAGGATCACGTCGTCATCACGTACGAGATGCCGCTGGCCGAAGTGATCCTCGATTTTCACGACAAGCTGAAGAGCGTCAGCCGCGGCTACGCCAGCATGGACTACGAGATCACCGGTTATCGCGCCGACCAGCTGGTCAAGCTCGACATGATGCTGAACGGCGAGACGCTCGACGCGCTGAGCGTGATCGTGCATCGCGACGGCTCGTACCCGCGCGCGCGATTGTTGGCAGCCAAGCTCAAGACGCTGGTGCCCCAGCAGCAGTACGAAGTCGCGATTCAAGCCGCAATCGGCTCGAAGATCATCAGCCGTGAGACCGTGCGTGCGCTGCGCAAAGACGTCACCGCCAAGTGTTACGGCGGCGACATCTCGCGCAAACGCAAGCTGCTCGAGAAGCAAAAAGAGGGCAAACGCCGGATGAAGTCGGTCGGCAGCGTCGAATTGCCGCAGGAAGCCTTCCTGGCCGTGCTCAAATTGGAGGAGTGAACCCGATGCAAGGCACGAGTGCGCGTCAGCTGGCGACGATTCAAAAGATTCTGTCCACCGTCAACGCGACCGCGCCGGAGCACGGACGGCTCGAGTTGGTCGAGACGATTCCGTTCGGGTCGTCGTTGGTGATCGACCGCTACCGCATGGCCAACGGTCTTTCGATTCTGCTGTGCGAAGACAAGAGCGCGCCGGTGGTTTCGGTCCACACCTGGTTCCGCGTCGGTTCACGCCACGAGCACGAAGGCAAAACCGGCCTCGCCCACTTGTTCGAGCACCTGATGTTCAACGAGATCGAGGGCCGCGGCGCCGGGTACTTCGACCGCACGCTCGAGGAAGCGGGCGCCGAAAGCAACGCTTCGACCTGGCTGGATTGGACGCAGTACAACATCGCGATCCCCAAGGAGCAGCTCGGCTTGGTGCTCGAGCTCGAAGCCGAGCGGATGAGCAAGCTGGTGTTGCGTGAGCCGCAGGTGACCAGCGAAAAAGAAGTCGTCGCCAACGAGCGGCGTTATCGCGTCGACGACGACGTGGAAGGCGCGGTCAGCGAGATTTTGTGGGCGACGGCCTTCACGCGTCACGCCTACAAGTGGCCGACGATCGGCTGGATGAAAGACATCGAGGGCTTCACGACCCAAGACTGCGAGGCTTTCTATCGGGCATTTTATGCGCCGAACAACGCCGCGCTGGTCATTTCCGGCGATTTCAAGCTGCCCGATCTGCTGCGGATGATCTCCCAACGCTACGGCGTGATGCCGCGCTCGGTCTTGCCGCTCGAAGACGCGCAGCCCGAGCCGCCGCAAACCAGCGAGCGGCGCGTCGAGGTCAAGAAGCCGACCACCACCGAAAAGCTGCTGGTCGGCTACCACGCGCCGGCGCTCGGTGACTTCGACCATCCGGCAATTTCGCTGTTGTCCGAGGTGCTGTTCGGCGGCCGTGCCAGCCGCTTGCACCAACGGCTGGTGCGCGAGCTCGAGCTAGCCAGCGAGGTACGCGCCTCGGTCGGTCCGTTCCACGACCCCGGGCTGTTCGAGGTCTACGTGGCGGCGCGCGAAGGACACACCGCCGAAGAGCTGCTGGCCGTGTTGGACGAAGAGCTGAAGAAAGTCGTCGACGCACCGGTGACCGAAGCGGAGATGGCCCGCGCGTCGGCGCGGTTCGAGCTTGGGCTGCTGGGCGGCCTCGAAACCGCGGACGGCAAGGCCTCGACGATCGGTTTCTACGAAGCGGTGTTGGGCCGGCCAGCGGCGGCCTTCGAGCGGCTGGACGCGACGCGACGCCTGACCCAGAGCGATCTGCTGAGGGCGGCACGCCGCTACCTCGATCCGCATCAGCGCAGCGTGATCCTGGTGCGTCCCGACGGCGCAAAGGCCGAAGCGGAGGCTGCAGAATGACGGCTGCGACACAGGTTGGAGGGGCAGCGCCGGCCGTGTTGGTCGAAACCAGCCACGCTTTGCCGCTGGTTTCGTTCAGCATCGCGCTCCGCACCGGCTCGATTCTCGATCCGGAAGGCATGAGCGGGGCGACGCGCATGCTCACGCGTTGGATGCGACGCACGGCAGGCGGCCGCGAAGCTCAGGTGATCGACACCGAGATCGACGCGCTCGGCGGCGCGTTCGGCGCAGACGTTTCGCCGAGCACGTTGGTGTTTCAGGGGACGGTGATCACGCGCTCGCTGGACGGGCTGATGCGCATCGCGGCCGACATTCTGGCTCGACCCGGCTTTGCCGAGGTGGAGCTGGAGCGGCTGCGTCGCGAGACGCTGGCGGAGCTGACCGAATCGCTCGACGACGATCGCGGCCTCGGTCGTCGCTGGTTTCGTCACCGCTTGTTCGGTGCCCACCCGTACGCGCGTTCGGTGACCGGCACTGCCACCAGCCTGGCTCGCATCACCGCCGACGATCTGAAGGCGCTGTACCGGCGCATCGTGCGACCCGACAACTTGATCTTCGCTTTCTCCGGCGACATCGAGCGCCCGCGCGCCGAAGCGCTGGCCGAGCAGATCCGCGGCCAATTGAATGGCGGGCAAGCGCCGGACGACACGATCGCCGATCCAGCCGTCATCCCCGGACGACGGCTGACGCTGGTCGACAAGCCCGATCGCACACAAACCCAGATCCTGATCGGCGGCCTCGGCACTCATCCCTCGGATCCGGATCACCTGGCGCTGCACGTCGCCAACACCGTGTTTGGAGGTACCTTCACGGCGCGGCTGACGCAGGAGGTGCGCGCCAAGCGCGGCTGGTCCTACGGCGCTTACTCCAGTTTGCCAATCGATCGGCGACGCCAGGCGTTCAGCATGTGGACGTTCCCCAAAGCGGAGGATGCCGCGCCGTGTATCCAGCTTCAGCTCGAGATGCTGCACACGCTGCGCACCAAGGGCATCACGAAGAAGGAGCTGTCGTGGGCCAAGAAGTACTTGGTGCGGTCGCATGCGTTCGCGCTCGACACGGCATCCAAGCGCGTCGGTCTGCTGCTCGACAAGGCGCTTTATGGCCTGCCCGACGGCTACTACGAGGACTACATCGAGCGGATCAAGGCCGTCACGCACGAGGCCGCCAATGCCTCGGTAGTCGAGCGACTCTCGGAGGATGATCTGCTCGTCACCGTGGTCGGGACCGCCGCTCAGATCGGCGATGGAATTCGGGCGGCCGTGCCGAACCTGGCCGCGAGCGAAGTCGTGCCGTACGACGCCGAGCCCAGCTAGCCCGGCGACCCCAAGCCGGCTACGGCCTCGACGACGTGCAGCGCCTTGGGCGTGATTTGCCAGCTGAAATAGCTGCGCGACAACGCCTCGGGAAATAGCTGACTCGTGCCGTGGTCCAGCACCGCAACCGGAGCACCGGCGGCTCCGAACCATGCCACGCCCAGCTCGTCGTCGTCCGGCCGCTGCGGGAAGCTGCGCAGCGTGGGCGTCGGCTGATCGAGGCCGCGGTCGAGCGACCAACGATCGTGAAAGCTGGCCCAAGCTCGCGCCGCCAGCAACGAGCCGATGCGGCGGCGGAACTCGGCTTGGAACTTCGCCTGCGCCTCGTCGGACAGGCCGAGCTGCACCTGCCCGAGCAGGTTGCAGAACAACACCGCCGCGTGCGGCCTCTGCCGCAGCACGACGTCGAGCCCCGCGCCGCCGGCCAGCAGCGGCTGAACCAAGAGATCGCGATGCTCGATCTCTAGCCGCGAACGCGGCAAGCGACAGGCGAGCATCCGCCGCGCCAGCGGATCGGGCTCCAGCACGACGATCCGGCCGAAGCGCGACAGGTGCGCGAGCGGCAAGCAGTGTCCGCCGCTCGGTCCGACCAAGATCAGCTCATCGGTCACGGGCAAGTGTTGAACGAGCCACGCCGCAAGCGCGTCGCGAAATGGCGCCCACAAGCCGCGGCTGAAGCGCAACGCGCGCGCGTGGTAGACGAGCCCGCCAGAGGGCGTGAAGAGCGACATCGGCCGAACCTGGCCCGCAGTCTAACAGCCGACCCAAGCGGGGGTGGCGGGGCGACAGTCGGGGTGGCCGGGGCGCCCACTTAGTAGATTCGGGGTCCTATTGTGGTGAAACCCGGGCCGGTCGTAGACCTGGTTTGCGAACGAGTGATAGCGCTCGAGCGTGCCTGCTCGAGCTCCAACTCACCAGCCTGCTCGCGGCGCTGGCTAACGCGCAACAAACGCTGAGCGTTCCGCCTCAGGCGTCGGCCGGGGTCTCGCTCATGACCAGCGACGCTTGGTACGACTACGTGTTGGTCGCCACGGCGGGCGGCACTTGGCGACGCGAGCTTTCGGGGCACATCGAAGGCCAAGCGTCGCGGACGCTCCCAACTTGACCGGCCGACCATGTTGAAGCTGCCGTTCTCCTCCAATCCGACGTGGACATTGCTGATGCTGACGTTGCTTGGCGCGCCGGGGCTGGGTTGCAGCAACACCGAGTCGAGCCCGCTCACCGGCGCGCAAGCCGGCGGCAATAGCGGCGGCGCGGCGCTGGCCGGTGGCTCGAGTGGCGCGGCCGCCGGCAGCGTCAACGCAGGTAGCGGCGGGAGCCCGAGCAACGTCGCTGGCGCGCAACCGGCGGCGTCGCCCCGCAGCCGTTTCAGACCGACAACTTGCTGCTGAACGGCAACGCGGAGAGCGGCGAAGATGCGTGGCTGGCAACGCTGGCGCCGCTGACGATTCGGACCCAAAGGTACGGCGCCAATACGTTCCCCGCTGCGACCGACGTCGGGCCACCGAGCCGTGGCGCCAGCTTCTTCTACGGCGGACCAACCGCGTCGGCGGACTCACATCAGCTCGTTGACGTGAGCGCGTTCGCCGACCGGATTTCGGCCGGCGCGCGTTTCAGCTTGTCGGCGTACCTCGGCGGGGCCGCCGGGCAAGACGACCGAGCCGCCGTGGTGCTGCGGCTGCGGGCGGCCGATGGCTCGAACCTGGAAACGGAGACGCTCGGTGGCCCATATGCCAGCGAACGGCTCGGCAAAACGCCGCTACTCGCGAACAAGCTGGACGGCAGGTTGCCGACTGCAACCCGCTCGATCGACGTGCACCTGGTCATGGTGCGCGGTTCCGGCACTGACGACGACGGCTACGCCGACAACCTAGTGCTCACGCTCCACTAGGGCGTGGCTAAAACCAGCCCAAGAGCCCGGCGTTGAGGCCCATCGCGCGGTACGTGAGGTCACCTTTGTCGATCGGTGACGGGTCGCGGGAGCCAAACATGTCGAGATCGAAAGTTGGTCCAACGTGGAATGCAAAGTGCGATGCCGGTGAGAACGTGAACGGACATTCGAGCGACAGCGCGAAGCCCTTGTCATCGTGGTCGTTGTCGATGCTCGTCGTATGGTACGTGAAGCCGCCACGCGGCCAAATCCCCACCACTCGGCCAAACGAGTACAAGTAACCGACGCGCGGCGCGATGACGAACGTCGAAAAATCGTTACCTTGATCGACGTCGATCGAGGCGTAACCGAACGAGCCACCGATACTGAGATGTTCGATGACGAGGTAGTCGAACGCCAAACGCGGCACATCGAACGGCGAGCCGCCAGGCGTCGCCCGCCAACCGAAGCTGGCCGAAGTCCAATCGTTCTTGTAGTCGACGCGACCCAGCTCCCCCGTCACGTGGGTGCTGGTGATGCCCATCACCCGGTCGACGGAAAAGACGGCGTCGCCTTTCGCTCCTAGCTCTTGCGCCGACGCCAATGCCGGAGCCAAAAGACCGAGCGAAAGAACCAGAGCCGATAGCGCGTGCTTCATGATTTGCTCCCTGTTTGGGCCGGGTTCGCCGACCCTACCGCGCTTCTTTCTCGAATACACGGCTCGAGCGTCGCGCAGGCCGAGCGTTCGGCCCGAACACGGCAGCAGGAACGACGCTCGGCGGAATTTTGGCTCAGCGTTGCAGCGTGGCCGCGAGCTCTTGCAGGAGCGCCGCGGCGGAACTGCGCGCTGCGGCGAGGTCGTGGGCAAGCTCACCCCGTTGGGTGACGTCACGCCTCACGTGCGCGTAGAGCTTCAGCTTCGGCTCGGTGCCGCTGGGTCGCACGAATAGCCGGCTGCCGTCTTCGAGCTCGAGCTCGAGCAGTTGCGCTGCCGCCAACCAGGCAGCCCGATCGGCACCGCCCACACGATAGTCCACGACCCGCGCGACGCGCTGGCCGCCAATTGCCAGGGCCGCTGGTTGGGAGCCGAGCATGTCCAGACGCTGCGCGACTCGCGTGCGAGCGTCTGCGCTGTCGAGCGCCAAGCTCCGAGCCGCGCTGGCCCACAGGCCATGCTCGGCGTACAGCTCGTGGAGCCTGTCGAACAACGTGGCGCCGCCGGCCGCCTGCGCGGCAGCCAGCTCGGCGAGCGCGCGCCCTGCGGCGATGCCGTCTTTGTCGCGAACTGCCGGAAATACCGAGTATCCGAGCGCTTCCTCGTAGGCGAAACAGAAGCGCCCGACGCCGCGTTTTTCGAGCTCCAGCGCCGCGGTCCACAGCCACTTGAAGCCGGTGTGTGTCCGCTCGTAGTGCGCGCCGCGCTTGGCCGCCAGCAGCGCGACCAGCGGCGACGACACGACGCTGCTCAACACCAGCGGCGTCGGCGAAGTTCGGCACTGCGCCAAAGCATAGTCAGCGAGCAGCGCCCCAACTTGGTTGCCGTCGAGCACGGTCAAGACACCATCGAGACGTGCGGCCGCGGCCAAGCGATCGGCATCGGGGTCATTGACCAGCAACAGCGCCGCGCCCCGTCGTTCGCCTTCGGCCATCGCCAGATCGAGCGTGCCGGGCTCTTCGGGATTCGGGAAGGGCGTGGTCGGGAACGCGCCGTCGGGCTCGGCTTGCGTCGCGACCACGTCGACGCAGGTGAAGCCGGCGTCGGCCAGCGTGCGAAGCATGGGCACGGTGCCGACACCGTGCAGCGCGCTGTGAACGATCGGCAGGGTCCGCGGCGACGCTTGCGGCGGAATCGCCGCAGAAACGGCGGCAAAGTAGCCATTCAAGCTGGTCTGGTCGAGCAGCGTGAGTCCTGCGGGAGGTCGCTGGTCAAAGCTCACTGGCTGGCGCGGCACTTCGCGCGCCGATGGCGCGTCGGCGATGTGGCGTGCAATCTCGCTGTCGAGCGGCGCTACGATCTGCACGGCAGCCGGCCCGTAGACTTTGTAACCGTTGTCGCCGCGCGGGTTGTGACTGGCGGTGACGACAATCGTGATCGACGCGCTGAGCTCGCGCCCCATGAAGGCGCACAGTGGCGTCGCCGTCGGGCTCGAGAACGCGACGACAGCGAAACCAGCGGCGCGCAATACGCCAGCCGAAACTTCCGCGAAGCCCCGACTGGTCGGCCGTGCGTCGAAGCCAATCACGATCGGGGCGCTACCGGAGCCTGGCTGCTCTTGCAGGTAACGCGCGATGCCGTACGCGGTGCGGATCACGACGGCGGTATTCATGCGCCCGCTGCCGGCACCGACCGCACCGCGCAGGCCAGCGGTACCGAAGCTGAGCGGCCGCAAGCGCTCGTCGAGCGCCGCGTAATCGCCTGCGTCGACCAACGCCGCCAGCTCCGCCCGCGTGCTCGGATCGGGATCGCCGTCGATCCAAGCCCGCGCCGCGAGAACCAGCTCCTCATGCGAGCGCTTCATCCGCGCTTGACCAGCGATTCGGCCAAGCCCGTATCGTATTGCCCGGCCGCGAACGCGGGCGCGGCCAGCACTTGTCGCAAGAATTGCAGATTGGTAACGCGATCCGCTTTGGGGCCGACCAGGCGCAGCTGGGTGTTGGCCAGGGCTTGGTCGAGGCGCGCGATGGCTTCGTTGCGATCGCCACCAAACGCGATGATTTTGGCCAGCATTGGATCGTAGTGCGAGCTGACTTCGAGCCCGGCCGCTACGCCTGAATCGACGCGGATCCCCTCCCCGCTCGGCCAAGCCAAGGTTTCGATTCGACCCGGCTGCGGCAAAAATCCGCGACCCGGGTCTTCGGCGTACACGCGGGCCTCGATCGCGTGGCCGCGCGAGGACGCCGCGAGCACCGCGGGCTCCAGGCGAGCGCCGCTGGCAACGAGTAGCTGCTGCTCGACCAGATCGAGCCCGGTGACGGCTTCGGTCACCGGATGCTCGACCTGCAAGCGCGCGTTCACTTCGAGGAAGAACAGCTCGCCCGCCGCGTTGGCGACGAACTCGACCGTGCCGGCGCCGCGATAGCCGACGGCCTTGACGACGTCGAGCGCGGCGCCGTGCAACGCGCGCCGCCGCGCCGCCCCCGCCTCGCCCACGAAAAATCCGGCCGGCGACGGCGATTCCTCGATGATTTTCTGATGCCGGCGCTGCACGCTGCACTCGCGTTCACCGAGCGCCACGGCCTGACCGTGGTCGTCACACAGCACCTGCACCTCGATGTGGCGCGGACCTTCGAGATAGCGTTCCAAGTAGATGCGCTCGTCGGCAAACGCGGCTTTGCCGCGATCAGCGCAGCTTTGGGCGGCGCGCCCGAGCTCGGACGGCTCGCGGACGATCTGCATGCCGATGCCGCCGCCGCCGCCGGCTGCCTTGATCAAGATCGGGTAACCGATGCGCGCGGCCTCGGCGGTGAGGCGCTCGATGTCCGTCGGCAACACGGGGCCATCACTACCGGGCGGGGGCGACGCACCGACCGAGCGCGCCACCGCGCGGGCGCGCAGCTTGTCGCCGAGGGCCGAGAGCGCCGCGCCAGGCGGGCCGATGAAGGTGATGCCGGCTGCCCGAACCCGCTCGGCAAATCCGGCATTCTCGCTGAGCAGGCCGTAGCCAGGGTGGATCGCGTCGGCGCCGCTCTCGAGCGCGGCCTGCAGCACCAAGTCGGCGTTCAGGTAGCTCTGCGCGAGCGGCGCCGCCCCGAGCCGAAACGCTTGGTCGGCCGCCGCGACGTGCGGCGCCGCCACGTCCGCATCCGAAAACACCGCCACGCTCTCGATGCCTAGTCGTTCCAGCGTGCGGAAGATCCGGCAAGCGATCTCACCTCTGTTGGCTACCAACACGCGCTTGAACATGGGTTCTTATTCTCCTCCGCGCTTCGGCTTGGCGTCCAGCGACTCTTTCCATCTGAACCGCAGCGGGCGCTCGGCCTCGCCGAGTTTGTTCACTCGGCTCCTCTCGGACGATCGTGATCTGCTCACGCCAAAGTCGGCCGACCGCGATCCAGCTCACCCCTGTGGGGTTCGCGACCGTCCAGAAGCGCCACCGAGCGAGCGGGGGGAGAGAGACTTACGGCTTGTCCCTGAGCGAATCCTTTTCGCGCTTTTTTCGGACGAGGCTGTCGGCGATCGCGAGTTGGCCGCAGGCGGCGGAGACTTCGTCGCCACGCCGGGTACGAACGAAGCACGATAGGCCATTTTCGGACAGCACGCGCTGGAACGCCGCGACGCGGTTGCCGCTCGGCGCTTTGAGCTCGGAGGCGCTGATCGGGTTCATCGGGATCAGGTTCACCTTGACGCGCAAGCCGCGCAGTAACTGAACCAGCTCGCGCGCTTCGGCCTCGCCGTCGTTCACGCCGTCCATCAACGTGTATTCGATGGTGATGCGGCGACGCTGCGGCAGTGGGTATTCACGCAGCGCGCGCATCAGCTCCACGATCGGGAACTTGCGATTCATCGGCATGATCCGATCACGGATCACGTCGTTGGGCGCGTGCAGCGAGACGGCCAGCCCGACTTTGCCGGCAAAATCGGCGCCCAAGCGCGCGATTCCCGGCACCAGCCCGACGGTGCTGACGGTGATGCGCCGCGGGCTCATGCCGCGCGCCGCCGGATGCGTGAGCAGGCGAATCGCGCGCGCGGTTTCGTCGTAGTGGTGAAGCGGCTCACCCATGCCCATAAAGACCAAGTTCTTGAGCTCTTCGTTCGGCGTGAGGTGCTGCTTGGAGATCAGCACCTGGGCGACGATTTCCGAGGCGGTCAGGCCGCGCTGCAGTCCGGCTTGGCCGCTGGCGCAAAAGACGCAGCCCATCGCGCAGCCGTACTGCGTGGAGACGCACAACGTGACCCGCGCTTTTTCCGGCGCGCTCTGGTCGGCGTCGTCCTCGTCGTCCTCTGGAGCAGCCGATGCGTCCGCGTCGCCGTCAGCCAGATCGGTCATCGGAATGATCACGCACTCGACGCGCGCGCCTTGAGCTAGCTCGAGCACCAGCTTGCGCGTGCCGTCAGCGGCCGCGTGAACCTCGGCCACCTTCGCCGGCGGCGCAAAGCCGTCGGCCTTGAGCCGCTCGCGCAGCGGTTTGGCAAGATCGGTCATCTGGTCCGGGTCGAGCACGCCGCGCTCGTGGATCCAACGAAACACCTGTTCGGCGCGGAACGGCTTTTCGCCCAGGCTCTGCATCGCCTCGCGCCACTCTTCGGGCAAACGCCCAACCGGATCGACCATCGTCACAGGCCGCGCTCCTTGGCTTCGTTCCAGTAACTATCCAGGGTTTCGAGCGGTAAACCGCGGCTTGGCTTGCCGGATTGGTCACGTGGAAAACCGCCGTGCCGTTCTTTCACGCGCGCTTCGACGTGGGCAAAGCGCGCCGCGAACCGATCGCCGGTCTTGCGCAATGCTAGCTCCGCGTCCACGCCGTGGTGTCGCGCAAAGTTCACCAGCGCGAACAGCACGTCGCCTAGCTCACTCTCGATGCGTTCGTGCGAACCGCCGGCCACCGCTTCATCGAGCTCGCCCAGCTCCTCGCTCACCTTGTCGCGCGACCCGCGGGCGTCGGGCCAGTCGAAGCCGACGCGGCTCACCTTGTCGCTCATGCGTTGGGCTCTCGCCAACGCCGGGAATGCGTGAGGCAGGCCGGCCAAAACGCCACGGTCACCGTATTCACCGAGTTTGATTTTGTCCCAATTGCTCAACACCTCTTCACTACCGCTGACCTGGACCTCGCCGAACACGTGCGGGTGCCGCCGCACCAGCTTTTCGACGATCGCGCGAACCACGTCGTCGGGACCAAACTGGCCATCCTTCCGTGCGAGCTCGCCCAGGAACACCACCTGCAGCAGCAAGTCGCCCAGCTCGTCTTTGAGCGCCTCGGGCTTGCCGGAATCGATGGCGTCGATCACTTCGCACGCCTCCTCGAGCACGTATTTGCGCAACGAGGCGTAGCTCTGCTCCTGATCCCAGGGGCAGCCGTCGGGGGCCAGCAGCCGCTGCATGAGCGCGACCAGGCGCGGGTAGCTTTCGCCCCGCTGGTCTTCCAGCTTGCGGCTTTCCGGGAGGTCGAAGCTTTCGGCCATGCGCGCGCTCTAGCACGCCCGAGAAGGGTCGGGCATGCTGGCGGTATGTCGGAAGCGTCCGCCCAGGACATCTTGGTCAAAGACCAGGGCCCCGTGCGCCTGATCCGCTTGCAGCGGCCAGGGGCCAAGAACGCGCTCACGCTGGACACGGTCGAGGCCTTACTGGCCGCTCTTTCGAGCGCCAACGACGCCCCGCAGGTGCGAGCGATCGTGCTTTCGGGCACACCGGGCGCGTTCTGCTCGGGGGCAGACCTACGGTGGATGGCCCAAGCGATCGAGACGGGCGAAGACCTGCGTCCCGGCTTGGAACGTTTCCAGGCGCTGTCGCTCGGCATCGTGGAGCTCGGCAAGCCGGTCGTGGCGGCCGTAACCGGACCTGCCGTCGGGTTCGGGGCAGATCTGGCGCTGGCGTGCGACTTCCGAGTGCTGGCCGAGTCCGCTTACTTGCAAGAGAAGTTCATCGCCGTGGGTCTGATGCCAGACGGCGGCGGCAGCTATTTTTTGACGCGGCTGCTCGGCGCCGCGCGCGCGCTTGAGATGTTGATGCTCGGTTCACGGATCGACGCCGCGCAGGCCGTTTCGCTCGGTCTAGCGACGAGCATGACCGCCGATGCCGACGCCGAGGCCGCCGCGCTAGCGCTGGCGGCGACGCTGGCGGCGAGCGCGCCCCTGGCGCTGGCGCGCATCAAGCACGCCGTCCACGGCGGCGCCACCGAGCTGCGCGCCGCGCTGGCGCGTGAACGGGACGGACAACTGGCCCTGCTCCAGAGCGCCGATGTCAAAGAGGGCGTGCGCGCGTTTCTGGAGCGGCGCGCGCCGGTCTTTCGCGGCGCGTAGCCCCGCCGAGCGCGCCCTCAGAACAGGTAGCGCTCGCCCGAGTCGCACAAGATCGTAACGACGTTGCCGCTGCCGAGCTCATTGGCGGCCTCGAGCGCTGCGTGCACGTTGGCGCCCGACGACGGACCGACCAGCAGCCCTTCTTCGCGGGCCAGCCGCCGCGCCATCCGCTCCGCAGCTACGTCGCTGACCTCGACGATCTTGTCGATCACCGAACGGTCGAGGATCTCCGGCACGAAACCGGCGCCCAGACCTTGGATACCATGCATGCCCGGAGGCTTGCCGGAGAGCACCGCGCTGCCCGACGGTTCCACGGCGAACACCTTCACTTTGTTGCCGAGCTTTTTGCGCAGCGCGCGCGAGACGCCCGTGATCGTGCCACCGGTGCCGACGCCGGCCACGAAACCAGCCAAGCTCCCGCCCACCTGCTCCAAGATTTCGAGCGCGGTGCCGTGCTCGTGGCTCTCGGGATTGGCGGCGTTGGTGAACTGGCTCGGCATGAACGACGACGGCGTGTCTTCGAGCACACGGCGCGCGCGGCTGACGGCTCCGGCCATACCCTCGGTCGCCGGCGTGAGCACGATTTCGGCTCCGTACGCGCGCAGGATGTAGCGACGCTCGAGACTCATGTCCTCCGGCATCACCAGCACGCAGCGGTAGCCGCGCACCGCCGCGATCATCGCCAGGCTGATGCCGGTATTGCCGCTGGTGGCTTCGACGATGACTGAGCCGGCTTTCAGCGTGCCCGCCTTCTCGGCGGCAAGAATCATCGACAAGGCCGGGCGATCTTTGACGCTGCCGGCCGGGTTCATGTACTCGACCTTGGCCCAGATCGTCGCGCCGCCCTGCGGGCTGATGCGCCCGAGCCGCACCAGTGGTGTCTTGGCGATCAAGCTCAGGGCGTCGTCCGCGACGCGTAGTCCACTCTCGGTGATCCGACTTGCAGCGTGCTTGTCCATGGGGCGCTACGAGACTAGCTCAACTTGGGCGTGGCGCCGAAGGCAACGCGCAGGCGCTCGCCCAGAAACTGCAGCTCGCCAGGCGACTCGAGAGCCGACGTCGAAATCGTGGCCAGAAGCCTGGCTCCGAGCGGCGTGCGGTGCACGCTGGACACCTGGCCCGCCACGCTGCCGTCAGCGCCCAGCACGTCCTTTTGCGGTGCGGCCGGAGCGTCGAGCAACGCCGCGCTGCCGTCGAGGGCGACCAAGCGCCGTTTCACACGGCCGCGCATGTCTTGCATGCACACCACCTCTTGCCCGAGGTAGCAGCCCTTGGTCCACGACACCGCGATGCGGTCGAGCGAGGCTTCGTGCGGATTGCTGCGCTCGTCGAAGTCGACCCCGAAAGCGCCGAGCCCGTGCTCTGCGAGTAGCTCGCTCGCGTCCGCCAGCCCGGGTACGGACTCGGTCGTGACCGTAAGCCGAGCCGTCAGTGCGCCCAGCTGCAGAGCAGCTTGAGCCACCGCGCCCGTGATCGCGATGTCGGCCCCGCCAGCGGCTGCCAGCTGCCAATACAGCGCCGTCGGCGCCTGCTCGAGCTCGGCGTCTTCCATCACCAAATAGCGCTCCAGCAACTCACGCACGGCGGCACCGCGGCCGGGCGCCACACCGAGCAGCAGCTCGCTGCCGGTGTCGGCCAAGAACGCGTCGGTGACGATCTTGCCCTGCTTGGTGAGCAGCAGGCCGTACGCCGCGCTGCCGGCCGTAACGGCCGTGACCGCGCACGTCAGCAAGCCGTCGAGCCACGTCTTTCGATCCGCGCCGCGAACCTGCAGCGTGTCGCGCGAAAGGGCGAACAGGCCCCCGTTGGCAGGGCCCACTGGCTCAACCATCGATCGACACGCCTTCGCCGACCACCGGATAGATCGCGCCTTCTTTCAACGTCATTTCCACTTCGCTCTTGTCGAGCTTGCGCACGAGCAGCGTCACGCCGGTCGCGGCGTTGGCGTTGATCAGGCTCTGGGCTTCACCGTCGTCCATGGTCTTAACGGGCTTGCCTTGAATCTTGAGCAATTGGTCACCACGCACAAGCCCCGCGCGAGCCGCCGGCGACTCGCGCAGCACGCGCGTGACCGCGACTTCCTCGCGCCGCAGCTCGTAATACAGGCCAATCCCCAGCCGACCATGCGCCGGCTCGACCACCAACTTTAGCTCGGCGCCGCTGTTGCAGCTGATTTTGACCGGAGCTTCCGTCGACACCTCGGTGTGCAACTCGGACATCTCCGAAACGCAGATCGGGTGGTTGTTGATCGGATTACTGTCCCACAGCTCGACCCGAACCGGCGCGCCCATCCGCACGCGATAATTGGCCTTCGGCTGTTCCGGCCAGGTCGGGGTGAGTGAGTTGCTTTGCACCGGCGTCTCGAGAATTACCTTGCCGTCGACGAACAGCTTGGCGAAGGCGTCGGGCAACGAGCCACCGACCGAGTCCCAGCTGCGACCGTCGCGCGTGCGCGTCGGGATCACCGCACCGGCGAACTTGAGGAACAGCAGCTCCTCGGGTGGCGGCGGCGTGAGCTTCACCTGACCCGGCGGCGTCCGCACCGGTGTTTCGAGCTGGGGGTAAACCGCGCCGCACCCGAGCAGCCCAAGCGCCACGATCAGCAGAGACTTCGTCATGAAGGCGCGGACTTTAGCCGCGCTCGTCGCGTCGTACAATTCCGCACGCCAGCGCTACATCGTCACGGTAACTCAGCCAACGGATGAGCGTGCCACGCATCGCAGCCAGCACCGCCTCCTGACGCTCCGGTTCGAGCACGTGGTCGAGGATATTGCGCCAGGCAGCAGCGCGGTGGCCGCCCTCGACGCTACGATGGGCGCGGGTGAGCGCCAGGGCCTCCAATGGCAGCCCGTAGTGCTTGACGAGTGGGTGGTCGGCGAGCTCCGGGACCGGCCGGCGCGGGGCTGAGGCCGAAAGCTCGCCGCGCTCGAATTTGGTACCCTCCAAGAATAGCGTTGTCACGGCTGCCGCCTCGTCCCATCCGCCCTCCAGGGTGCAACGGTCGAGGAAGGCACGGTACGCCCGAGCGGCCGGCAGCAGCTCGACCCGCTCGAAGCGGGCCAGATCCATGCCTAGGCCGCGCGGGTATTCCAGGAATAGCTCGGGGTGCGGGCGACCGGCCCCCAGGCGGCCTGTCTCTTCTTCGAACACGTTCTCGATCAAGTCACGGCGAACTTCTGCGATCGGGCAGGTGACGTAGGCGCGCGCGACCAGCACCGGAAAGTCGCGAACGTAGGTGGCGTACTCCTGCTCGAGGTGGATGTGGAGCAGGTGGCGCGGCACCCTGCCCTCGCCAAAGTGCGGCCAAGCCCAGTGCTCTTTGGCCTCCATCACTCCCAGCAGTGCTTCGGTGAACGCTTCGCGATCCATCTTCGGGTTGCAATGGTAGGTGCTCGTTGGCTACTCGGCCAAATCGCCTTGCGTGCTTTTCGAATGTTTCTCGTCACGGGGTCCGGCCGCCCGCGCCCGAGGAGACAGACGACAGCCAGAGAGAGAAGGACGGACGAGATAGCGACGAAGCTACGTGCGGAGGAGGGCCCCGAGCGGTATGCTTGCAAGCAGGCGTCCGGATTTCACCCACCGGGCCCTCACCCCAAGACCATGGCACGCATGTTCGGCTTTATCGGAAACCGCGCCGACCTGGGAGCGCGGGTGCTGGAAGCGAATCGGCCTTTGCTGAAAGCGCGCCGGCCAGATGGGGAACCGCTCGGCTGGGGCCTCGGCTTCTACCAATCTGGAGAAGTCTTGTTGCGGCGCCGGCCGATCGACGACCGCGCCGAGATCGACCTGGTCGAGGCCGCCGAAGACGTCCGCACCGACGTGATGGTGGGTCACGTCCGGCGCGCGAGCGTCGGCGCGCTCCGCACCGAAAACACCCACCCGTTTCGCTACCGTGCCTGGCTGTTCGCGCAAACCGGCACGATCGTCGGCTTCGAGCGCTTGCGTTCGCGTCTGCTCGAGTCGCAGCCCGAGTTCCTGCGTCGCAACGTCCGTGGCGAGACCGACAGCGAGTGCTTCTTCTATCTGTTCCTGTCGTTCCTACACGACGCCGGTCATTTGGACGACGCGCACGTCCAGAGCGATCACGTCGCGGCCGCGTTGCGCGCCTCGATCGCGCTCGTCGATCGACTCTCGGCCGAAGAAGGCCATGCCGAGAATACCGGCGACATCTTGGTCACCAACGGTGAGTTGATGATCGCCGTCAACCGCACGGGGTCGACCGTGTTCCGGCGCTGGAACGGCCGCTTCGAAATGGAAGAGCTGCTGGGCGAAGACGGTCTGCGTAAGGCGCGCATTCCCAGCATCGAGAGCTCTTGCTTCTCGCTGCTGGCGTGCGACGTCGACGGCGTGCCGCCCGGCTTTCAATCTCCGCCGCCGCGCTCGATCGTCCATTTGAGCCGCAGCGACGAACCGCGGCTCGAACCCTTGTGAGGCGGAGGCGCGCGATTCGAGCCGGCGCGCTGCGAGCCTGGGCGTCGCTGCTTGCGGTTGCGTTGGCGCCGGCCTGTGCGAGCGCCGAGCGTGGCCCCACCTTCGCCACGTCGGAGACCTTTCCAGACGCGCCACGCAAGCCACCGAGCTTCGCCGCCGAGCCAGCCAGCGCCACGCTCGACCCGAGCAGCGAAACGGCGGGGCTCGGACGCCGGCAGGCAGTCGTGCCACTCGACTCCGAAGCCGCGCGCGAGTTGGTCAGTCGCTTCTTCATCGCCGTGCTGCTGGAGTCGAACCGCGATCTGTTGCCGTTGCTGGCGTCGCAGGCGACGGTGATCTCCGAAGGCAACCGACAACCGGCCCAAGCCGCATGGCGAGCTCGATTCGCACAACTCGACTATACGAGTCTTTCGGGGCGCATCGTGGCGGCGCCGCAGACCCTCCGCACCTACACGTACGACACCGCCAAGCGCGCCAAACGCGATGGCGTGCCGGTGCCGCTGGCAGCGAACGAAGTCGTGGTCGTGGCGCGGCCCGGCCTGTCTTGGACGGGCAGAACACGGCTGTTTGGCGACGCGCTGGCGTTTCGGCTCAGGCCCAAGGCCGACGTGCCGGGCTACGAGATCGCTGAAATCGTGGAAGACTTTCGGCTACCATGAGCGGCTTGGGCCAAGGTTCGGCCCGACGAGGGAAACCCTATGGTCATGCCGGATGCGATGGCTCAGTTGTGCCCGCAGTGTGGCGCGGACGTGCGCGTCTCCGGGGCGCGCTGCAAGAGTTGCGGCTTTTGGTTGCCGGCAGCGCCTGCGCCGCGCACCGGACCGCCGATGGCGCGTCCAGTTCCGCGCCGGGACGATTCGGCGCGGCAAACGCTGGCCGTGCTCGCGGTGGGTGGTTTCGTCGTCGTCGGTTTGGTGGCCGCGGGCCTGGTGGTCTGGTTGCGACAGCCGCCGGCGGGCTTAGCGCCGCCAGCGGCCGCGGCCCTGACCGCGCCGATCGCCAGCGCGGCGCCGCCGCGGCTCGAGCCGAGCAACTTGCTGGCGGAAGCCCGGCGTCAAGCCAGCGCTTGGCAGCGTGACGCGGTGCTGGTCAGTCTGAGCGCCAGCCCGCTCGACGCGCGCGGCGTGGCCGTTGGCGGGAAAGTCCAGATCGCCTACGCCAAGCCGAGCGGGCAGCGGCTGAGCGGCGGCGCAGACGCGAGCGGCGAGCGGCTGGTGTTGAGCTCCAGCGACGGTACCCTGGCCAAGAGCGAAGAACGCGCCGGCAAAGCCAAGGTCGCGCCAGAACCGAATTGTTTGTTCGAAGACGCCTGGGCTTCGGCTCGGCGCGCTGGTGCCGACGTCAGCGCCGGGCTGGGCTTGCGCTATTCGTGGAACGACAAGCAGGGCCGCCCGGTCTGGGAAGTGACGAGCAGCGAGGGCCAGGTACTGCGCCGCCTGGATGGCGTGAGCTGCAGCATTCTGACGCGCTGAGCCGCGCCCCGCTCACATGCCCGACAGGATACGGAACGAGTTACCGTTACGAACGAGCTCGAGCCGATTGTCGGCAACGCGGCGGCGCCAGACTTGCGACTCGGCCGGATTCGGCGGCTCGCCTGCAGCGGGCGGCGTGGGCGTCACGCCCGTTGGCAGCTTGTAACTGGCGCTGTAGGTGAAATCGACGAACACCTGATTGCTGCGCCCGATGCTGATATCGCGATAGAAGATTTCGTAGCGGATGGCCGACGTCTGGTTGAATTCCTTGTGCAGGTAGGTCTCGAGCCCCGCCAGATCCAAGTCGTCGCTGGTATCGATCGTCCCGCCGTCCTCGTAGTACTTCGGGTCGGCCATCTTCAGTAAGAGCGCCGTGTTGCGGCGCTCGACGGCGTGCCGATAGTCCTCGCAATAGGCGATGACCTCACGATTGAAGTCGGAGTCCTCCACCTGCGTATTCGGGATGAACTCGTGGTTGCAGCCGACACCCGTCAGAAGGGCGAGAGCCGAGCAAAGCTGGAGGCAGGCGGACAGGGGCTTCACGGTGGTCAGAAACGCCGGCGAGCGTGGGGCTATTCCGGCGGGCGCACACTGCCAAAACCCCTCGGGCCGGGCAAGCCAGCTGCGCGGGCCCACGCCTCCAACCCACGAAAACCGACGTTTTCCGAGCGCGCCGGGCGGTCTTGGCCGATCGCCAGCAGCCGGTCATCGATAAGTGGCCCGAGCGGAGCCGCCGCCAAGAAGACCGCGATGCCGCCCTGCTCCGGCACGGCTAGGCCTTGGGCCTCGAGCACGCGGCTGACCGTCGTGCCGACCTGCTCGACGCCGACGACCAGCATGGCGTCGGCGTCGCCGGCTGCTACCCAATCGCGCGCGACCGCCAACGCTTCGAGCGCCGCCGCGGAGCCAGCGCCGACGGCGTGCGAAGGCCCGCCGAGCCCGAACGCGATCGCCACGTGGCCGGCCGCGGCGTTCGGCGAAGTACCGGGAAAGCGCCGTGGCTCGGCGTGCTCACGCCCACGCGTCAGAATTCGCGCGGCAAATTCGGCATTGGCTTGCAGGCTCGCGCCCACGCTGCCCACGACCACGCCGGTGCGGGCGCGGTCGTGGTCGCAGCCAGCCTGGGCCGCGACGCGCAGTGCCTCGGCGCTCGCCGCCACGGCTAAGGCTGACAACAGATCGGAGCGCGGTAGGCGTTCGGGGGGTGCGACCAGCACGCCCTGCAAGCGCTGGACGTCGAGCTCCACACACGGTGATCCGAGTGCCACGAGATAGACCGGACGGCGAGCGCGCGTTGCACTTGGCGGCGCGCTGCGCGCCAGCACCAGCGCCGCGTTCGCTCCGCCGAACGCGGTTGATAGCTTGAGGCAATGCTCGACCGGGCGCGGCTGATTCTGGCTTGGCAGACACGCCGGCAGCTCGGGCATCGGCGTGCCCGCCCCCGCGGACGCAGGCAGCACTTGGTTTTGTAGCGCCGAGCAAGCGGCCAGCGCCTCGAGCGCCGCGGCCGCACCGAGCGTGTGACCGACAACCGTCTTGAATGCGTGCAGCTGCAGAGCGGCCGCGCGCTCGGCAAAGACCAGCCGCAGCGCCGCACCCTCGGCGGCATCGTTGAACGCGGTGCCGGTGCCGTGAACGCTCACGAAATCGATGTCCGCGGGCGCCAGATGGGCCTCGCGCAATGCCTGAGCCGCCGCGCGCGCCAGACTCTGGCCGGTGCGGTCGGGCGCGGTGATATGCACGGCGTCGGTGGTCGCCGCAAAACCGCGAACGAAGCCGTAGGCGGTCTCGGCCTCGCGCGTCAGCGCCAGCAGACCGACGCCTTCCCCGAGCGCCATGCCGTCGCGCTCGGCGCGGAACGGTCGCGGTTGGCCGCTGGTCGTCGCCTTCAGAGCGTCGAAGCCGGCGCACACCCAATCGCTCTCGGCGTCGTAGCCGCCGGCGATCACTAGGTCGGCGTGGTCGAGCTCGAGCCAACGCAAGCCAAGGCCGATCGCCAATGCCGATGAAGCGCACGCTGCGTACAGCGACACCAAGCGCTGCGGCTCACGTCCGAGCTTGACCGCCACCTCGGCCAGCGGAGCAAAATAGGCGCTCTGGGCCCAATTGGGGGCGTCGGCTTCTGGAGCCTGGAGCACCCGCTCGAGCGCCGCAAAACCGCCGCTCGACGTGCCGATCACCACGCCGACCCGCTGTTCGCGCCAACTCGCGTCACGTCGGTCGAGCTGCGCCACGATTTGGTCGAGGCCAAGCTCCAACAGCGCGCGCGGGCGCTCAGCGCGAGCGGCGTCGCACGCGCGCACGCGACCAAACGGCTTACCGGGTAGGCGCGACGACCAGACGTTCGGGGGCGTTGCGCCAGGCCCGCCCACGTCGAACGCGGCCTGCCCCACGCCGAGCGCCGATGCGGCGCCGAATGCAATGATCGCAGCCGGCACTCCCGTCAATCCTCCGCGCTGACACGCCCGAGCAGCGTGGCGGCAAACGAGGCCTGGGTTCCCGACAACACCAACACGCGGTCCAATTCACCCGTGCTGAGAAGCTCGGTCGCCGTTGCCCACGCCACCGCGCCGAGCGCCTCGTGGTAGCCGTGCCGGCTGGCTAGATCCAGGTATTGGGCAGCGCGCCAACTCGACGCCCGCAGCGCCTGGCGGAGCTCGGGGCCCGCCACTCCGAGCACCACACGCGCGCGCCAGCTGGGCTCGAGCTCCGGCACTCCAGCGCTGGCAAGCCCCAACCCGATGTCGCCAGCGAAACGCCCGAGTACCTCGGCCGCGACCGCTCCAGCGCTGCGCGCTACCGACAGCTCGGACAGCAGCGCAAAGCCTGCGCCCTCGCCCCGCCCAGTCGCCTGAAATCCGGACGGCTCGAGCAGCGGCCCCAGCACGCGCTCGACAATCGCGTCGCGCGGCGCCACCGCTCCGGCCACGATCCGCGTCGCAACGCCCTGCTCGATCAAGTCGCAGGCGGCGGCGAACGCGGCCTCGCCGCTCTGCGCCAGGTCACTGACCGCGAACACCGGCCCGGTCAGCCCGGCGTAGATCGAGGCGTTGCCGACCGGTGCCGACGGCACCAAATGCGGAAATTCGGCCGGCGGCACCAGGCGTGGGCCGCGCTCGTGAGCGCGCGCCAGAAACGCCATCGTGCGCTCGACGTTGCCAAAAGCCGTTCCGAGCACGAACCCAGTCTCGCCGCGCTCGGGCCGGTGCAAGCTGGCGGCGCCGGCGGTGGCCAGCGCCGAGCCTTGATCGAAGCGGCGCGAGCGCCCAGCGTCGAGCAGCTTGTTCGGCTCAGCGCGCGCGTCGAGCACCGCCGCGGAAACGACGGCCACCCGCCGAAGCACGCTGTCGGCAGCAGACACCACGCGGTGTTGGGCCGAAAACGCCAGCACGCAGCTCATGCCGCCGAAGCCAAACGAGCTGGAAAGCGCCGCATTCAGGCGCTCGACGCGGCCGCGCTCGCCCACGTGCCGCAGCCCCGCGGTCTCGGGGTCGCTCAGGCCCGCCGTCGGCAACACCTCGCCGCGCGTCAAGGCCAACACCGTGAGCGCCGCTTCGACGGCGCCGGCCGCGCCCAGGGTGTGCCCAAGCTGAGCCTTCGAGCTCGAAACCCAAGTCGGCGCATTGGCCCCAAAAACGTCGAGCAACGCGCGCGCTTCCATGGCGTCGTTCTGTTGGGTACCGGTGCCGTGCGCGTTGACATAGCCGACGTCGCCCGGGGCGAGTCGTGCGCGTTCGAGCGCTAGCCGCAGCAAACGACTGGCGCGGGCGCCGGTCGGCTCTGGGTGCGTGATGTGATGCGCCTCGGCTCCGACCGCGAAGCCGTCCAGCCAAGCCAACACCTCCGCGCCGCGCGCCAATGCGGTCGCTTCGCGCTCGAGCACCAGCACCGCGGCGCCCTCGCCCAAGTTGAGGCCGGCGCGCGTGCGGTCGAACGGACGACACGGCGCGGGATCGGTCGCGCCAAGCGCGTTGAAGCCCAGCACCGTCAGTCGACACAATCCGTCCGCGCCACCGGCGAGCACGTAGTCGACCTCACCGCTGGCCAGCCACGCGGCAGCTTGGACGAGTGCGATCGCGCCGCCGGAGCAGGCGCTGCAGATGCTGCGCGTGAGGCTCACCCCACCCACCGCCTCGGCCACCCGCGCCAGGCTGGCAGACAACGGATAACTGACCAGATCGCGCGCGCGAGTCGGCGCAATTCGAGCGAGATCGGGGCTAGAAAGCGCGCTCTCGGTCTCGAACATGCCACCCGTGGTTCCGCCCAGCACGACCCCAACCCGCGCCCTTGGCGGCAGCGACGCCTGTGAGACCGCTTCGCGCGCCGCCGCAACCGCCATCGCGTCGGTGCGCGAAAATTGCTCGAGCTGGTCTTTTGGCGCGATGTCGGCCACCGACAAGCCGCGCACTTCCCCAACCTGCCGCGAACGCACCTCGCCAGGCTCGAACAACTGCAAAGGCCCGATGCCACGCTGCCCGGTCATCAGCGCGCGAAACGTCTCGGTCGCCGTCTGCCCGAGCGCGGACACGAGCCCGACACCGCTGACCGCGATGCGCGGAGCCCGCACCGACGCCTACCTAGCCTCCGGCGCGCCCTGGCTCTCGCCGGAGCTGCGCACCAAGAACTCGGCAATGGCATTGACCGATGCGAACACGGCTCGGCCCGCTTCGCCTTCGGGTACCGGCACGCCAAAACGCTCTTCGATCGCCATCGCCAGCTGCAGCGCGTCGAGCGAGTCGAGACCGAGTCCTCCGCCGAACAACGGCTCGGCTTCGTCGATGTCGGCTTCGGTCTTGCCGCGCAGGTCCAGCTCTTCGATCAACGCCAGCTTGATGCGCCGTTTGAGGTCACTCGCGTCCACGCTCAAGCCCGCACCTGCCTGGCGATCGCGGCCACGACATCGGCATCTTTGACGCCATCGACCTCGGCCCGATACGACAAAACCAGCCGATGGCGCAGCGCCGGCAAGCTGACGAACAGCACGTCCTCTACGTCGGCAGCTGCTTCGCCGCGGATCGCCGCGTGGGCTTTGGCCGCCAATACCAGGGCCTGACTACCGCGCGGGCCGGCACCAAAACGCACATAGCTCTTCACTTCGGCCGAAGCTGCGTCGCTGGGCCGGGTCGCGCGCGTGAGGCGTACGGCCAGCTCGACCGCCGCTTCGGTCACCGGTACGCGCGGCACGAAGGCTTGCAACATGCGCAGCTCGTCGGCAGACAACGCGCGGTTCACTTCGGGCACGTTGCCCGACGTCGTGCGGCGCGCGATCTTGCGCTCCTCGTCTTCGCTCGGGTACTCGACGTGCACTTCGAGCAAGAAGCGATCGAGCTGGGCCTCGGGCAGCGCATACGTGCCCTCTTGTTCGATCGGGTTTCGCGTGGCGAAGACCTGGAACGGCGTCGGCAGCGGGTGGGTCGCGCCGCCCACGGTCACGGCTCGCTCTTGCATCGCTTGCAGGAGCGCGGCCTGGGTCTTCGGCGGCGTGCGGTTGATCTCGTCGGCGAGCACGAGATTCTTGAAGATCGGCCCCGGCAAAAAGCTCAGCTCACGGCGTCCGTCGTGCTCGGCCAGCACGTCGGTGCCCGTGATATCGGCCGGTAGCAGGTCGGGCGTGAACTGCACGCGCCCGAAGCTCAGATCGAGCGCCTTGGCTAGGCTCGACACCAACAGTGTCTTGGCCAAGCCAGGCACGCCAACCAGCAGCGCGTGGCCTTGCGACAGCAGGGCGATGATCAAGTGATCGACGACGGCGTCTTGGCCGATGATCACCCGGCCGACTTCTTGGCGCAGCCGCTTGCAAGCATCGGAAGTTTGGGCGAGCAGCGCCGCGTCTTGGGATTTCGCAGGATCTTGGGTCACGGTGAACGGCGCGCAGCTTAGCATCATGGGCCAGTTGCGGGGCGGAAGGAGCAGGGCTATGGCGTCCGCGTGAAAGGCCCAGCGACGACGACCCTGGTGGAGCGCCCGCCGCCCGGTCCCGCGCGCGGCGCAATCGCGGCACCGGGCTGGGTGGTGGCCCTACTGAGCCTGGGGCTAGTGCTGTTGGCGGGCTTCGGTCTGGTGCGCACGTGGCGTCGGAGGGCGAAATGAACGGCCTGCTGCGGCGCGTACTGATCGTTACGTTCGTCGGCGTCCTGCTCTACGGCCTGTTCGCCGTCTACACCGGCGTCCACCAAATTGGGTCGAGCTTGGCGCGCTTCCACGCCAGCGCCTTGTTGCTCGCGCTCGGGCTGGCTTGCTGCAACTACCTTCTGCGCTTCGCCAAATGGCAATACTACCTGGCGCGGCTCGAGATCCGCGGCATCCCCTGGTACGATAGCCTGCTGGTATTTCTCACCGGCTTCGTGCTCACGATCACGCCCGGCAAGATCGGCGAGGTCTTCAAGAGCGCTGTGCTCGCCAAAACGCACGGCGTCGCGCTGGAGCGTACCGCGCCGATCGTCGTGGCGGATCGCTTGACCGACGTGATCGGCATCGTGATCCTGATCTTGATCGGCGGCGCGAGCTTTCCGAAGGGTCTGCCGTGGGCGTTGGCCGGTGCGCTCGCGGTCGCGGTCGGGCTGCTGCTGATCCTGTGGCAAGCCCCCGCGCTCTGGCTGTGCGACCGGCTGGAACAGCGCGGCCGGAGTGGCGGGAAGTTGAGGGGCGCGGTTCCCAAGCTGCGCGCCGGACTGATCCAGCTGCGCGTACTGGCGAAGCCGAGCGCACTGCCTGTGCCGGCGCTGCTCAGCGTGGTCGCGTGGGGCGCGGAAGGCACGGCGCTCTACACGCTCTTGTGCGGCTTCGGCGAGAGCGTGCCCTGGACGCTCTCGGTATTCTTCTATTCGACCGCCACCTTGGCCGGCGCGCTAGTGCCGGTGCCGGGTGGGCTCGGCCTGGTAGAAGGCATGTTGCGCGAGGCCCTGCTTCATCTGGGCGGAGTCGAACAAGGCGTGGCGACCGCCGCCATGATCCTGGTGCGACTGGCCACGCTGTGGTGGGCGGTGCTGGTCGGCTTCATGGCGTTGTTCCTTCTCCGAGTGCGCTTCAAAGCGGCGTTCGCGGCTGAGCCGAACGCGACCGCGGCGCCGAGACCGGATGCAGCGGGGTCTGGAATCGGCTAG
>FSUE01000457.1_pt1 | contig 29423 bp, 28 predicted proteins | sample 1637031 | NCBI WGS metagenome assembly FSUE01 (sample SAMEA3914819, study PRJEB12502) | metagenome | biome: forest; material: soil | place: Canada | collected 2010-06-26 | depth 0.3 m | reverse complement strand
GCGCCGGCGGCGCTGAAAGAACCTGCCATGGCGCCAGCCCCCGGCGCATCGGCCCCGGAGCTGGAGCAAGCGGCCAGCGCCAACGTCACGAACGCCGGAGCACGAAGGAGGAAGGAGCGAATCGTCATCGGGGACGGATCTTCCATGGCGCGTCGCGACCGCTTCCTTCACCGGCCCGTTCAGCGCCGGCCGTCGAATTCCGGGACGTGTTGGCGGATGGCGGCTTCGAACAGCGCCGGTTGGTTGTAGCCCCGAACGGAACCGCCAAACACGGAGGCCATCATCGAGACGGCGACGTCCACAGCTACCGACCCGACCAGCAGATGGCCCGCCGCAATAGCGGCTCGATTTTGGCGAACCCATCGGATCGCCACCTTGCTACTGGTGATTGAAATTCCCTTCAGCAGCGACAGGTCCGCAAAAATCGTCAGGCGTACGCCGCGGTCGATGATCAGCGACAACTCACGCATCACCTCGACATCGAGGCTCGGTTCACCCGGTCCCGCGGCGATCAGCAGGACGATTCCCGACTTCAGCAAGCGCAAGGAGGTGCGGCTCGTGCCCTTCGTCAATACGAACCCGTCGGGCAGCACCTCCCGCGTCACCATCAGGGCCTGACGCTAGCAGAGAACCGAGGCCCGGCGACCGGGAGGCGCCGGCCCGCCCTGATCCTTTCACGCCGCTGCTTCCACATAGGGGACGCGTGGGTGCGAAGGCGTGGTCACGACCGTGGCCGGTAGACCGTAGGTGAACGTCATATGGCAAAACGCTGGACATTCGGCGCCTTGCACGAACGCGGCGCCAAAGAGGGCATCCTGCAGGGCCGCGCGTTGCAGGTGGTATTCGGTCAGGATGGCGCGACGTGGCAGGTTCGCGTGCGCGGCTGGTTACCGGCTCACTTGCGGCACCTGCTGGAAACACGGAACCAGGTCGGAACGCTGCCTGAGCCGGCGTTCACGGATCTAGCTGAGCACATGGCGTTCTTAGGTGCGCCCTATGCGCGCTACGGCGCAGCCGGTCGCGAGGTAATCGAAGCGCAAGGTCGCTCGGCGGTCGCTCTCTGGGAGTGGCTCTATCGGTATCTCGACGCCGCAGACGCCCAGGCGTTGCTGTCGCTCGCCGAATAAGAAATCTGATCGGCAAGCGAAGCCGCCGCCACACACCGACGTGGACTCTTCTCTGCGGAGGCGCCACCGCGTCTCGCTGTTGGGCACGCTGGTCGCAATACTTGCAATCGCGGCTTGTTCGAGCCCGGGCGGGGGCGGCGCAGGCACCGCTGGCGGCGCGGGCTCGGCGCTCGCTACCGTTGGTGGCGCAGGTGCGCCTGGCGGCGGCATGGCCAACGTCAGTGGCGGGGCAATCGCTGCGCCAGGCGGCAGTGGCGGAACCGTCGGCGGGTCCGTCGGGGCTGGCGGCGCGGGTGGCGCCGCGGGTGGCGGTGGTGGTGGCGCGGGCGGCGGCTTGGGTCAGGCCGGCACGCCGGGCATGCCGTCGCCGGAGCTTCATTTCGACACGACCATTTCACGCGACGTGCTGGAGCGCTACCTCGCGCGTTCCATCTCGTTCACCGAGCTGCTCCACGACGACCTGAGCGCACCGCGCGACATGCGCGGCGTCGACCCGCACGACAACCTGCGCTTGCTGATCGAGTCGAAGGCCAAATTCGTAGGCCGAGCGCTGATGCTCTGGGGTTCAGAGCAAAATCTCGCCACCTACCTAGCGCGCGCCAAGCCGTACATCGAGGCGCTACATCAGGCCGATCCGGATTTGATCTTGCAGGCCGCCGCTTTCGAAATCGTCACCAAGAACGTGGCATCCATCACCATCCCCGAGCGCGTGTTGAGCGAGTTCGGCCAGCCGACGACGCCCCGGCCCTTCGTTTACGAAGCCATCGTGTACGCGAACGGCAATCAGCTCGACAAGTGGGGAGCGGGCGCCTCCGTACCCGACATGAGCCGGCTCGAAGCGCGCATGTGGTTCTACTACCTCACGACCAGCTACATCGACGTCGGCATCGAGGCGATCCACTTTGGTCAAGTCAGTCTCATGGATCAAAACGATCCAGGCCACGTCGGTTGGCTCGACATGCTCGGCAAAGCTCGCGCTTACGCGAACCAGCATGCTCGCCGTCACCTGGTGATCTGCGACGCGCACACCCCGACCGGCGGCTACGTGGAGAACGGCAAGCTGCTGTTCGACGTGCACGCATTCCCGCTGCGCATCGCCGAAGTTGCGGGCATGCCGTACCAAGGCGTGCTCAAAATCGGCTACGCCGACTCACTCTACGGCAGGAGCAAGGGCGGCATCACGCCCAGCGGCTGGTCGTGCGATCACCTGCCCTACTTGGTCGAATTCGACAATTTCGGCAGCAGCAATCCGGGTAGCAGCAGTAAAGCTCCCTTCATCTGGGGCTGGGACGAGATCACTTGGTTCGCCCAGCAGTCGGAAACCGATCGCAACAATTGGCTGCGCTACGCGTGGAAGTGGCTCGCCGACAACGAGCCGATCGCTCACCTCGAAATGCCCGGCAGCCGAGTGCTCTCGCCGGGTCCCGGCGGAGGACCGAAATGGTACTGGGCCAATAGCACGAGCGACGCGTGCCCCGCCGGCTTCAACACCGAGGCAACCATCCGCCAGCTGTGGGGTACCGGGCCGTAGTCAGCCCAATGCCGGTCACGGCTTGACAGTCCGGGACGGATGAAACATGGCTGCGGGCGCGATGCGTGGCGTCTGCTTCTTGCTGGCCGTGTGCGCGCCGCTTTCGGGTGCGCGCCGCGTCGGAGCCGCGCCACTCAGCATCGACTGGCAGGCGCCGGCTTGCGCGCAACAGGCGGTGTTTCGCGCGCGCGTGCGTGATGCTCTACAGCGCGACCCTGAGAGCGCGCTCGAGAGCGAGCTGCGGGTCGCGGTACAGATCGGCAAAAACCCGACAAACACCGGATATTCCCTGCAGATTCGCATGGCCGCGGGAACGCGCGAGCTGGAAACGCCAAGCTGCGACGAAGCGGTGGCAGCGGCGGCAACGGTCGTGGCGCTCACCATCGATCCCCATGCCGTCGCGCCCACCGCCACCGAGCCGGCACCCGCAGACCAGAGAACCGTGCCGAGACCGCCAGCGGCGAAGCCGGCGGAGCCGAAAGCAGCGCGCTTGCCAAGCGTACAGTCGCCGAGGCTCGAGCCATACGTGACGGCGTTCGGCGGCGTTTCGGCTGGCGAAGTGCCCGCGCTTTCGCCGCTCGTCAGCGCCAGCGTCGGCGGCCACTTTCGCTGGTTGGGGGTAGGTGGCGAAGGTTTCTGGATCGCGCCGCAGACCCAGCTCTTGGCAGGCACCGACAAGGGAGGCGAGCTCCGGTTGTGGGGTGCAGGCCTTTCGGCTTGTTACCTGCCGCTGCGGCGAAATCTGCGCTTGAGCGCTTGTCTGGCGGCGCAAGCCGGGGCCTGGCATTCGCGCGGCGTGGGCGTTACGAGCCCGACCGCGCAAAATGATTGGTGGGCGGCGGGCGTGGCGCGGCTGCAGGGCGGTGTCCGGGTGGCCTCCGTGCTCGGGCTGTTTCTGGCTGCAGATGTGGTCGTTCCCGCTCGCCGGCCCTGGTTCAGGCTCGAAGGGGTGGGCGGTGTTTTTCGGCCAAAGCCGCTCGCCGAGCGGTTTTCGGCTGGAGTCGAGCTGAGCTTTTGAAGCTGGGACGGTAGAAGGTGCATTTTTCGTGACGGACAGTGCGCTGGCTCTGCACCAAGCTGCGCCCCTTCGTCCGTCCCTCGCTCCTGATCCCCATGACCGCGGCTTCGTTACCCCTGGCGCACGACGCTTCCGAACCGTGGCCGGCGCGTCCGACCTTCGAGGCCGCGTACGAGGAGTACTTCGATTTCGTCTGGCTCAGTCTCCGACGCCTTGGGGTCCAGTCGGCGTTGCTCGACGACGCAGCACAAGACGTGTTCGTGGTCGTGCATCGGCGACTGCATGAGTTCGAGTACCGGTCCGAGCTGAAGACCTGGCTGTTTGCAATCGCGCTGCGGACGGCCCGGAGCTATCGCCGGCAGCGCCAGTCCGTGCCCGCCGACGCCCTCGAACAACTGGCGGGTGCCGGCCCCACACCGCACGACGCGCTGGCGCAGGTCGAGGCGCTGCGCATCATGGATGACGTGCTGGCCGCGATGGACGACGAGCGGCGCGCCCTCTTCATCATGGTGGAGCTGGAGCAGATTGCGGTACCTGAGGCGGCGCAGGTGCTGGGTCTCAAGCTGAACACGGCGTATTCGCGCTTGCGACTGGCACGCGAGGACTTCAACGCAATGGTCAAACGCCATCAGGCGCGCGATCAATGGAGGCGGCAATGACATCCGAGCTAGATCCCCAAGCGCGCGCGTTGATTGGCCTAGCGCTGCGTGGCGAGCAACGCCTGCCGCGTGATCGCGCTCGCGTCAGGCGCGGCGTCTTGACCGCGTTGGCGGCGCCGGCAGCGCTCGGGGCGACGGATGCGGCGCTGGCCGCTGGCAAGGCTACCGGGGCGGTCGCAACCGGCACCAAGGCGCTGCTGTTCGGCACCGTCACCTGGCTCAAGGCCGCACCGCTCGTCGCGCTCGGCGTGGCCGCGGGTGTGGTCGCGTTGCACAAGCTCCCGTCGACGCCACCGCCCCCACGCATCGACGCACCGCTCCACGCATCGCCCGGCGCGGCGCGGGCCAAGCCGTTGCCGGTGGTGGTGCCAGTTCCCGCCGCCGCGCAAGTCAAGCCGCCAATCGACGGGCTGCCCGTGCCCTCCACCTCACTGAAGGCCAACCGGACCGGAGCTGCCAGCGTCGAAGCGCCCGGCACCGTGCCTGCCCCACCCTCACTCGCCGCTGAGCTCGAGGCGCTACAGCGAGCCCAGCGGTCGCTCAACGCCGGCAATGCCGCGCGAGCCCTCGTCGAGCTGCGGACAGTCAGCGGCCATGCGCTCCGAGCCGAACGCACCGCGCTCGAAGTGTTCGCGAATTGCGCGCTCGGCAACACTGCGCTGGCGCGGCAGCAGGCCGCACTCTTCCGACAGCTCGCGCCCGGTTCGCCGCTGCTGCCTCGCGTCGCTGCCTCGTGTGCGGCGGAGTGACCCAAAGTTTTTTTTCGTGACGGAACCGCTCACCCCGCGCACCAAGAGCCCATGAAACTTCATTATCTTGCCGCTTCCGCCTCCGTGCTGTTTGGCCTTGCGTCGTTCGCCTGCTCGGCGCCCGACGACGACATCGTCATGGGTAGTGACAGCGGTGGCAGCGCGGGCAGCCACGCTTCGGGCGGCTCGGGCAGCGCCAGCGGCGGTAAGAGCAGCGGCGGCAGCAGCAGCGGCGGAACGTCGAGCAACGGCGGTGAGCCCAGCGCTGGCGCAGCGACCGGCGGCTCGGCGAGCGGAGGCGCAGCGACCGGCGGAGCTGCCAGCGGTGGCGCAGCGACCGGCGGAGCTGCCAGCGGTGGCGCCGCCGGCGGACCGTCAACGTCCTGCGAGCAAGACACGGATTGCACGCCGTGCTCGTATCCCACCGCCCCGGCAACCGCTCAGCAATGCTACTGCATTACCGGCTGTGAGCCGGCTGCACTGTCGAAGACGCAGTGCTCCGCGAATCAGAAAGAGTTCGAAAAGGTCTGTGCCAACGTGCATCTGCCGTGTCCGGCCATCAAGTGCCTGCCGCCAGCCGATCCGGTTTGCAAAAGCCACATGTGCGCGGCCAAGTAGGCGCCGTGGCGTGGTGCGGGCGGGCGGGGCGAGCGGGCAGAGCGCCAAGCACCTGTGCAAGCCCGCGGCACGGACTTGGAAGAACCACGCATGCGTGCTCACAGCTGATTCGCGCCGCCGCTTGCGATGTCGTCTCGCACCTACGCGCACAGGAGGATTGTGGCTGCCGACTCGACGATTTGACTTCAATCTTGCCTTGCTGCGGCCGTTGATGAACATTCGAGGGGACGCTTTCGAACGTGCGGGCAGACGTCAAAGCAGCATTCGTGAAGGCACCAAGGCAGGCTCAGCTCAGACGCTACCTTTCAGGGATTTTCTTCCTGGGCGGCTGCGCCATCTACGACCCGGCGCTGCTGGGCGACCGAGCAGGCGTGTCGGGGGGCTCGTCGATTGCTGCCACCGGCGACGGTGGTGACGTCGGAACCGGGAACGGCGCCGCTGGGTCAGCGGGCTCTGCCGACACTCGGGGCGGTGGCGGTAGCGGCGGGGAAACCAAAGCCGGGGCCGCCGGCCTGGGCGGAGGGCCAACTCCTTCCGGTGGCACCGCGGCGGGTGCAACCGAAGCGGGCGCGCCCGTCGTAGGCGATGGCGGCGCGATGGCGTGCGTCCCCGAGACGGTATCGGCATTTTGCGCCAGAGTCGGCAAGAACTGCGACTTGGTCGACGGAGCCGACAATTGCGGCAATGCCCTCACGCAGGCGAATTGCGGCACCTGCGAAGGTTTCGCCCGCTGCGCCGGCGGCGGCCAGAACAACGTTTGCGGCTCGCTCACCGACCCCGCGCTGGGCGGCAGCGTCACCGCGAGCAGCGTCGGCAGCATCGGCGAGAGCGGCAGCAAGGCCTTCGACGCCAACGTCAATACCAAGTGGTTTGGGGGCGACAACGTCAAGACCGGCTGGATTGCTTATCAGTTCCCGGGCAACACCTCGCACGTGGTGCAGGCCTATTCGCTCACGTCTGCGAATGACGTTCCGACACGCGATCCGAAGGACTGGCAGCTGCAGGGCTCGAACAACGGTGGGACCTGGACCACGGTCGATCAAAGATCCGGAGAAACGTTCACCAACCGCTTCCAAACCAACTCGTACACGTGCTCGGGCACCACACCCTACCGGATGTACCGGCTGCTGATTAGCGCCACCAACGGCGCCTTCTCACTGCAGCTCGCCGAGCTGGTGCTGTACGGAACCTGAAGCTCACTCGCTATCCAGGCGCAGCAGCAGCCGCTTGACCTTCTTCAATAGCGTTTCGACGTCCGACTTCTCGACGTAGTCTTCAGCGCCGAGGTCGAGCGCGATCCGACGCTCCGACTCGGGATTTCGCGCCGACCAGATCAGCACCGGAATGTCGGCTGTTCGCAGATCCGATTTCAGCTGCGCCAAGACATCCCGACCGTCAGCGTCGGGGAAGGTCAGGTCCAGCACGACCAGATCCGGGCTCAGATCCAGAGCGGTCGCCTTGACTTCGGAGCCGGTGGTTGCGGAAATGATCTGGTACTCATACTCCTCGGCCACGCGGCGCACCGTCTTTTGCACGTACGGGTCGTCGTCGGCGAGCAGGATCAGGCGCCCTTTCATAACCGGGCACGCTACCGGAAAACAGCGTCCGCGCTCAACACTTCGGCGGACGCACGCCCGACGGGCCTTGTAGTCGACGCGCAGAGACATGGAAGAAAGGGGCAGCCAGCCCCGGGTCGTTCGTTGCGTCGGAAAAGATAGGACGCGCGACGCGCGCGTCGCCTACAATCACCCGTCTTGGTTTCGTTTCAGTACCCTTGGTCGGTGCTCGCGGGGGCGCTTGCGCTGGCCGGCAACGCCTCGGCAGAAGGCCCGGCGATTGCGCTGACCTACAAGGCTCCCGCCATTTGCCCGAGCGCCGGCGAATTTCACCGCGAAATCCAGCACTTTCTGCCCGGGTTGTCGGTCGTTTCGCCGGCTTCTGCCACGCGCGTATTCGACGTTTCGATCGACGAAAGCGGCGTTCTTGGCGAGTTGCGGGTGCTGGGTGCGCAAGATGGCGGCTCGCGGCAAGCGCAAGGCGCCGACTGTGCCGAGGTCGCTCGACTGCTGGCCTTCGCGGTCGCGCTCGTGTTGGATCCCAATCTGCAAATCGCCGAACCGCCTCCCGCCGACGCAGGCGGGCCAGCGCCGGAGCCAGGTCCCGAGCCCGCGCCTCCGCACCAAGCGCTGCCCTCGCCCGCGAGTCTCGGGGTCGCTTCGCGGAAAGAGCAAAGCCCGCCGCTGACTGCACGCCGGCGCCGTCCGGCGCTGAGGCACAGCCTTGGGGCAATCGGATTCGCCGCCAGCGCGACCAGCCCGACGCCGACCTATGGCGTTGGCGCTGTGTATGCGCTCGCCGGCCGCCTGGGTAGCGTCGAGCCCGAGCTGCGCCTCGGGGCCAGCTACTCCACGAGCGCCGACGCTGCGCGGGCCGCCGCGACCGTGTCGTTCGCCAATGTTCTCGGCCTCTTGGAAGGTTGCCCGGCGACGCTGCACGCCGCAACGGTGGATTTCCTGCCCTGCGTGCGGATAGACGCGGGCGCGCGCAGCACCAACGGTCAAGGCATCCCGAACGCGAAGCAACAAGTGCGGCCCTGGCTCTCGTTCGACGCTCTGGTGCACGTTCGCTGGCACCTGGCGCCGCCGGTCTCGCTCGAGCTTGGGGGCGGAGCCATGGTCCCCGCCTGGCACGACCACGTGTTTTTCGAGCCAAATACGACGGTGCATCAGGTGCCCAACCTGGGCTGGGTGGGAGAAATCGCCGTCCATGTCGAATTCGCTGATCAAAACCGAAATTGACACCATCTCCAGTAAGGTGCCCCTCGTTCTAACCAAGGCCGCCGGGCCGTGACAAGCTCGCTCGCCGTCGCCAGCTCGGTATCGGACGGCACGCAGCAGCGGCTGCGAGCCGCCGTGGTCGAGCACTACGAATTCGTCTGGCGCACGCTGCGACGTTTGGGCGTCCTCAGCCACTCGGTGGAGGACGCCGTACAGCAGGTGCTGATGGTGCTGGCGCGACGCATCGACGACGTGGAAATCGGCTCCGAGCGCGCGTTCATGGTCGCCACGGCAGTGCGGGTGGCAGCCGACGCGCGCAAGAAGCAAGTGCGCCTGCGTGAAGAGCTCGATCCGGTTGCGCTCGAGGCACGCGTCAGCGATGCGCCATCGGCGGAGGAGCTGCTCGATCGCGGGCGGGCGCGTGAGCTGCTCGATGCGGTGCTGTTGCAGATGCCCGACGAGATGAGGACGGTGTTCATATTCTTCGAATTCGAAGGCATGACCATGGCTTCGATTGCCGAGCTGCTGGGCCTTCCGCTCGGCACGGTGGCGTCACGCTTGCGGCGCGCGCGCGAGCTGTTCGAGACGCTGGCGGCGCGGCTCGCAGCGTCCAGGAGCAGACCATGAGCGATTCATCATTCCGACCTTTGGCGTCGGAGACGTCGGACCCGTTCGCCCGGCAACTGCTCGAGTCAGCTCGCGCCGATGGCTCGCAGCGGGGTGGGCGCGACCGCGCTTTGCTCGGGCTCGGTTTGGCCCCGGTGGGTTTGCTGGCCGCGGCGTTGCCCCCGACCGCGTCGGGCGCTGCCGGCGCGTCGGGATCGGGAGCGTCGGCGGGAGCTGCGGTCGCGGGCAGCAGCAAAGGCGCGCTGTTGCTGCTGGGCAAGTCGCTGGCAATTGGCCTGGTTGGCGGCCTAACGGTGGTCGGCGTGCTCGATGCAACGCGGGGCGCGCCAGCGCGCGCTCCAGCTCCAGCAACGTCCGCGCTGCCGGCGATTGCGACCCCCGCGCGGGGGCCCGCGGCGCTTGCCGTACCCGAGTCGACAGCCGCGCCGCAAATCGCCGTGCCGGCCGCGGCGCTGCCGTCGCTCACACCGCCTGCTCGAGCGCTCGCCCCGCGCGAAGTCGAATCTGTGCCAGAGGCCTCGAGCCACGCGACAACCAACGCGGCTCCGAGCTCGTCCGCGGCGCGCCACACGGATGCGCTCGCGCAGCTCGCGGCGCTGGCCAGCGTCCGCAACGCGCTCGCCGCGCATCAGCCCGGGCGAGCGCTTGCGCTGCTCGACGACTTCGCGCGACGTTTTCCGGCGTCACAGGTTGCCGAAGAGGCAACCGTGCTGCGGATTGAGACGCTCGGCGCGCTCGGCAGAATGTCGGAAGCTCGCGCGCTCGGCCTGCGGTTCCTGCGTGACCGACCTGCCAGCGTCTACGCGTCGCGCGTGCGCGCCGTCACGCAGCTTGCTGCTCAGAACCGCTGAGGATGTAGCGATATTGCGCAAGATTTTTCCCTCGTTAGTCATCGCGGCTTCGGTGTCGGCGGCGTGTAGCGCCGACGTCAACGTCGGTGGGCCGCGCTTGACCGACGACAGCGGTGGCAGCCGGAGCGGTGGCGGCGGCTCGACTGCGACGGCCGGCTCGACCGACGGCGGCTCCGCCACGATGGCCGGCGCGGCTGGCGACAACGGCGGCACGAGCCTGACCGGCGGCAGCGCAGGCAGCCCGCCAGCCGATGACTACTCGGGCTCGTTCAAAGTCCTGGTCTTGAGCAAGACGCTCGAGTTTCATCATGACTCGATTCCCGACTGCGAAATGCTGCTCGGCACGTTGGGGCAGACGCCAGACGCCAGCATGCCGCAAGGGACCAAGCCCGGCAGTCAGTTCAGCGTCGATATCGCCAACGACGATTTGTCGCAATTCACCGACGACACGCTCAAGAGCTACGGCATGCTGTTTTGGTGCAGCCCAACCGGCCCAGTTTTTAGCTCCGACGGCAGCCGTGGCGCGATCGGTATGGCCGCGATTCAAAAGTACGTCGAAGGCGGCGGGGCGTGGGGCGGGGTCCACGCCGCGAGCGATTTCGAGCGCACCGGCGGTTTTCCGTGGTTCAGCAACACCTTGCTCGGTTGTTCCTTCAACAACCACGATAGCGACGGCACGCCCGGCACCGTGCAGGTCGAGGCCGCGTACGCCGCTCACCCGGTCATGCGCGGTGTGCCACCGACCTGGAATACGCACGACGAGTGGTTCTACATGAACAGAGACGTCGGCTTGCTGCCCGACTTTCAAGTCCTCGCCAAGCTGACGATTGACCAACGACCGGTGGTCTGGATCAAGCAACTTGGCACCGCCAACAACGGCAGAATGTTCTACACGATCCGCGGCCACAACCCGACCGTGTATCAAGAGCCTGACTTCAGGCGGCTCGTTCTCAACGGAATCTTGTGGGCGACTCATCGCTTGGACTGAGCGGGCGGCGCGCACGCAGACTTGGGGTCACGCACTTTCGGTGATCAAAACGCGAATCGAGTCCATTGATGTTTGTATGTTGAAACACCGAACATTGCGTACGTCGTCGATCGGCGCGGCCACTCTCGCCCTGATTGCCTTGGCCGCCGCCTGTGGCGATGGCAGCGGCGGCCTGACAACCGGGGCGGCCGGCATGGGCACCGGCACTGGCCCGGCCACTGCCGGCAGCCCGGCGACGACCAGTGCCGGAACCGGCGCCTCGCCCACTGCCGGCACCACGGCGGCGGGCGGCAGTAGTGCGGGCACGTCGACCGTCATCCCGACCACGACCGGCGGAGCCGGCAGCAGCGGAGCCAGCAGCGGCGGCGCCAGCACGGGCGGCTCGCCCCCCGACGGAACCGCAGGCACGGGTGGCTCGACGACGACTGCAGATGGCCTCAAGCACGGGCCGTTCAAGATCCTGGTGCTCTCGACGACGCTCGAGTTCCACCACGATTCGATCCCGGCTGGCTTGAAGATGTTGAACGACCTCGGCATGGCCACGGCCTCCGAGCGCGCGACGGTCAATGGGCTTGCCGCCGACTCGACTTGGACGGTCGACCAAATCAACCCCGACCCGGCCGCGGCCAACTACTTCTCCGAGGTCACAGCTGACAATCTCGCGAAATACGACCTGGTTTACTCGGACAATCCAACCGGGCCAGTCTTCACCAACGCGCCAGACGGAGCGAACAAGAAGCTGATCTTCCAGACCTGGTTCGGCAACGGCGGCGCTTGGGCCGGCCAGCACTCGGGCACGGACTTCGAGAACAACAATCGCTGGCCGTGGTGGGACGACAACGTGGCGGGCGGCTGGTTCACCGGTCACGACAATGACGGAACGCCCGGCACCGTGGCATGGCAAACGCAATACGCCGACCATCCGATCCTCAAGGGGTTGGCGAGCCCGTGGAACACGAGTGACGAGTGGTACGTCATGAACCGCGACATCGCAGCGGTGCCCAACTTCAAGGTGCTGGCCAAAGTCACCGTCAGCAATTCTTCAGTGCCCAACGGAGCCCAGCCGCGGCCTGCCGTTTGGATCACCGAGAACCCCAAGGGCGGTCGCGCCTTTTACACGATCCGCGGCCACGCCCAGAAGGTGTACGCCGAGCCAGAATTTCGGCAGCTGATGCTGCGCGGCATTCTGTGGTCGGTGCACCGACTGCCCGGCGGAAATTGAGCCGTCGTTCCGACCCTAACACAGCAGCCAGAGCCGACTCGAGCCGCAGCCGCGCGCTGGCTAGCCTTTGAGCAGCTGGCTTACCCGGGCGGGGCCCGCGCCAGTCAGGTTTTGACCGAAATCAGCGACGCCCAGGCCATAGACGTCGTTCATCAGCGTAAAGTAGAGGTCGCGCAGCGGACGCTTATCGAGCGCGACGAGCTGGTCGTTCTTCAGACCCAGGTTGCCGCCGCCGACCAGCGCGACCGGAAGCTGGTCGGCTTGGTGATTGCCGCCGTGCATGCAGCCGCCTAAAAAGACCACCGTATTGTCGAGCACGCTCACGCCGGGGGCCTCCTCGATCGCGTCGAGCTTGCGGCAAAGATCTGCCACTTTGCCGACGTTCCACCAGGTGATGGTGGCGAACACGTCACCACCCGCATGCTGGGCGATGTGGTACTCGGGGCACGCGCCGCCTTTGTCCTTGGATGTCTCCGCGCTGAAGGCGCGCTCCGGCACCTCGTCGTACGTAAACTCGGAGCGCTCGTCCTCCAGCATGTAAGAGATGACGCGCGTGACGTCGCACTCGAACGCCATCGCTATCAGGTCGTTCATGGCGTCGGCATGCAGACCTTTCTTGTAGGCAGCGGTGGCTTGGCGAGGCGCCTGCGCCGACTGCTCGACGCTCAGCATCGGGTCGGTGGCCTGATGGCTGCAGGCAACGCCGCCCATCGCGTTCGAGGCACCGACCACGCGCAGCTCGACCTCGCGCGCGGAATTCAAAAATTCGTCCATCCGCTTCCGGTCGCTCGCGCCCAACCGGGCCCGCGTTCGCTGCGCATTTTCCAGCACGGCATCGAGCACGCTTTGGTTGCGCTCCAGGCGCTTTTTGGCCTCGATCGCCGCCGTTCCGGTCGGCGCCGACTGCGGAGCCACACCGACGAGCTGCTGGAAGACCTCCAACGGATCGACGACCTTGTACATCGGCTGCGTGGGGCTTGCCCACGAGACGCTGCGGCTATTCGAGCAGGGCTCGCCGTCACAGCTGCCGAGCGGCGTGGACAGACCCAGTTGCAATGACGCGAGCGGCGTCTTGCCTTTGAAGGCATCGTGCTGTGCCAACACCTGGTCGACCGAAACGCCGTTGGCTTCGTCTCGCCCGAGCTGGGTCCTGACTGCGGCCGCATCCACACACGTCAACCAAGCGCCACCCAAGCGACCATGGCTCGGCTCGACGTGGGGGCTGCCGTCGCTGCTGAATACCGAGCCGTTCTCCAGATTTGCCACGACGTTGAGCTTCGACTTCAGCGCAGCACCGAACGGCTCGAGGATCGAAGACAACTGCCACCCGTCGCCGTTGTTGGGGCTCGCCGGAAGCCAGAAGTCGTGAGCCCCGTTCGGCAGATAAATCGGCAAAAAACGCCGACGCACCTCGGCGGCTTGCGCGCGCAGTTGCCGTGGCGCCAGGGATTCGAGCCACGGCAGCGAAAGTGCCACGCCCGCACCTCGCAACAGCGCTCGGCGCGAAAGCTGGCGACTCATTGCCCGGTCCTCATCTCGGCCTCGCCGCGCCGAAAGCGAAACGCTTCCGTGGCGACCAACGCTTGGATCATGCGACGAACGCTGGGCGTCTGACCGGGTGCCAGCCACTCTTGCTGCGCGCGCTGCAAGTGGGGCTCGTCATTGGTCGTGACGAGCCTGCCGAGGCCGTAGGTGAACAATTTTTTCGCCAGGCACTCACCGAAGCTAGGGTCGGTGGCGACGGCGTGGGACAGCTCGTCCAGACCCGACACCACCAGACCGTCGGGATGGTCGTCTGAGGGCGGCAACGTCGCGGACGCATCTACCGGCGTGCCGTCGTCATAGCTCGAGCGGTAGACGCCGATCGCGTCGTACTCTTCCAATGCCAAACCGTACGGATCGAAAAGCTTGTGGCAGACGGCACAACCGGAGTCGGAGCGATGTTTTTCGAGCGCCTGTCGGACGTCGAGCGTCGGCGAAGCCCCGCCCTCGCCTTCAGCGTCGAGCATCGCGACATTGGGTGGCGGCGGTGATGGTTCCCGGCACAGCAAGTTGCCGGCAATCCAGTGACCGCGGCGCGACGGCGAGGTGCGCCGATCCAACGACGACAGCGCCAGAAAGCCCGTGAGCCCGAAGAAACCAGCCCGCTTGTCGTCGTGGTATTCGACGCGCTCGAACGGCCCGGCGCCGACCAGGCTCGTGGGGATCCCGTAAAGGTAGGCGAGCTGCCCGTCGACGTAGTTGAAGTCGGCGGTCGGAAACTCGAACCAGGAGCGCCCGCTGTGCACGAAGTCCTCGAAGTAGAGGACGATTTCCTGACTCGCCGACAGCGCCATCGATTGCGACCACTGATAAAACTTGGGGATCGCTGGATGCGACGTGACCTGGCGCGCCCCCAGCCACTGGCCAGAAAAATTCGTGATGAAACGTTCCGACTTCGGATCGTTCAGCATGCGATCGACCTCTGCCGCGAGCATGGCCGGCCGTGTCAGCGAGCCGTCGGCAGCCGTCTGTAACAGCCGGTCGTCAGGCGCGCTGCTCCACAGAAAGTAAGACAAGCGCGACGCCAACTCGTAGGCACCGAGCGGATGGGGCTCGGTCGACGCCGGATGGGGATCGAGCTCGATGCGAAAAAGGAACTCGGCGCTCGACAGCAGTGCCTGCAACGCCAGCGTGAAGGCGCCGGACTCGTCATCACCCAACCCGCGCGCTCGGTCGTAGACGCGCTGATAGGTTTGAAGCTCGTCGGGTTCGAGTGGGCGCCGGAACAACCGCAAGCCAGCCGCCGCGATGCTGGAACGCGCGCACTCCGCGTCGTGCAGGTCGCAGCTGACGAAACGAGCGCGGGCCTTTTCGGAGGCAAACAGTTCCGTCGCTAGGGCCTGAGCGGCATTGCGATAACGGTCGTACTGGGTTTCGTCGACCCCGAGCACCGACGCGATGTTGTCGAAGCCAGCCAGCTCGCCACCGCGCCAGCTATCGTTTGCGGGCTGAAGCGTCGTGCCCAGCACGTCTTGCACGGTCGCGTCGTACTCGGTCGAGTTCAGGCGATGCATGTCCTTTCGCCCGGGGTCCAAACCCGTCGCCGCGCCCGCCCCACCACCGACGCTTGCGCCTTCGCGCGGCGACTTGCCCACCTCGCTACAGGCGAGCGTCGCGCAGAGCAGCCAAAGGCCGCCCAACAAGCGTTGCATCGGCACCGGATCAGCCTCTTTCGGGGTGGCCTCAAGCATACGCCGCCAGGCGACCTCGGTCTTGGAGACCCGCCGCAAATATCTGGACTAGGCGCGCAAGCAGGACGAACATTTTTGTCGCATGGACGCCCCACGCGGAACGGCTCAGACGTCGTTCGGTGACTGGGCCGCCACCGCCGCAGCGAGGCAGCTCCAAAACGAGCTCGAACGGTCGACATCCGCCGGACGCTTCGCCCGTGAATGAAAGGCGAACCTCGCCCCCTGCTTGGCGGACGAACTCACGGATCGCGTTCATTCCGACCCCGCGCCCGGACGTCTCGGAGACTCTCACCGCGGTGGAGAGGCCGAATTCGAAGACGGTGTCCGCCGCCCGCTGATCGCTAGCATCGGGCGAACCGATTCGCTCACGCAGCGCAGACAACCATAGGCCGCGCCCGTCGTCAGCCAGTCGAATCCTCAGGTCGTTGCCCTGGCATTCGGCGCGCAGATGGATGCAGCCCGCTGCTCGCTTGCCGCGGGCAATCCGCTCGTCCCGTGGCTCGAGCCCGTGATCCAACGCGTTGCGGAAAGCGTGGGCAAGCACAGCTCTGATGACTTCTGCCCAGCCGGGCGTGAGCAACAGCCCTCGGCCTTCACACTCGACGACTGGCGCGTCCCGGTTCAACTCGCTCGCGAGCGAAGGTAGCATCCTCGCGCTCTCCTTCACGAGCTCGTCCAACGGGACCGCCTCGGCGCGACGCAGTACGCGCTGGACGCTGTTCAAGGTCTCGGCGTGTGCCCGGTCGCTGGCAGCTTCGAGCAAACCGCGAAGCTCGCTCAGGGCTTGCTCCGCGCGCACGCCGGAAGCGCGGGTCACCTCTCTTACCTTCAGTCGATACACCTTTTCGTAGCTCGCGATCGTAGCGCGCACCGAGCAAAGGCCGGCGACGAGCTCGGCGCGCTCCGGAGCGCAGGCCGCGTCGCCGCGCAGCTCGGCGTACGGCTGCTCGGCCAAGTGCGTCGCGGCGACCAACTCGCCTAGCCCCAACAGCCGTGAGTTACCCTTGATCGTGTGCAGGTTGCGAAAGCACACCCTGAGCGCCTCCGCGCTCAGCGGAGCCGCGCTGTCGACGATCGTGTCGACCTCGCGCAGCAGCGCCTGGGCGGAGCTGGAAAAGCGTTCGAACGGCTCGATGCCGGCGTCGAGCACCTGCCCCAACATGATATTGCGGAGGACCCGATTTTCCGAAACCGGGGCGTCTCGCCGCGCGGGCAGCCTTCCCGCCTGCTCAGGCGGGTCCAGGGTTTTCAGAATTTCTTCAAGTGCCAGCTGAGGATCAGAGCCACCGCGGATGGCGGCTAGGGCGATCTCACGCACGCGCGCTGATTCATTCATGGCGTTGTCCCGAACCCCGCGTTGCCGGATTGTCGAACGAGACCGGTAACATCAGGCAAGTTTTTCTTCGACGCTCGACGCTCGACGCTCATGCGCACGTCTTCGAGTTCCAAAACTACGCGGCACCGATACAAGACGCGATCCGCCTGCGTGCGTAGGGTTAGCTAACTGGGCTGTGCGCGTCGAACCATGACGACCGAGTCCCGGAGGCTTGAAAATGTTCCGTAGGTTCACGACGCGACGAACGACTTTCTACACATACGCCCTCGCAATCGCGTTCGCGACCGGGTGCAGTGGCACGGATAGCCCAGCCGCTACGTCACTCGGAAGCGGCGGCACCAGTCCAGTCGGAGCCGCCGGCAGCGCTGGTGCCCCAGGCGTGGCGGGCGCAACCAGCAGCGCGGGGAACGCAGGCGTGGCCGGCAGCGCGAGCGTCGCGGGCAGCGCCAGCGTTGGCGGCTCCGGCGCAGGCGGAAGCGCGGGCGCTACTGGCTCATCTGGCAACGGCGGAGCACCGCCAATTGGCGGAATGGGAACGGCGGGAGGGTCCGTGTCGGGGGCCGGCAGCGGCGGCAGCGCGCCAGACCCCAACCAAAAGAAGGCTGCCTATGTCTACGGTTCGGTATCGGAGAATGGAACGATCCCGGCGCCCGCAGGCCAAGAATACGACCAGATGAGGTTGACCGATACCGGCGACCTGGGGTGCTCCCAATACAAGATGGAGATCGAGAAGCTTGGCTATTCTCTGACCGAAGTCTACGACCGCACGACCACTTTCGACTTGGGTTTTCTCAATCAATACAGCGTGATTATTTTCGGAAACCACCAGAAAGTCATGAGCCTTGCCGAGCAGGCCGCGATTGCGACGTGGGTCGCCAACGGGGGCGGGCTGCTGGCGTATAGCGACTCTGCGCTGGGCGGGAAATACGACGTGGTTGGCATCAGCAATACCGTCGGGCAGAAAGCCGTCAACAGCATCATCAGCCAGTTTGGAATGCAGGTCCTCACCGACCAAGGCAACGGCACATGCGCGATGAAAGCGCCCGACGGCGAGACCAACCCGATCGTTTACGCGGACGGCAAATCGCTGATCATCGAGGGCGAAGGCGAACCCATCGTGTGCGTGGACCCCAATGCTGGCGTCAAGATACTCATACCGTTTTCCGAAGCGGCAAAAGTCGGACAAAGTGGCAATATCTCCACCAACAATGTCGGCGGCGGAATGACGATTGCCAATCCGCTCTACGCTGCGCTAGCCCTCAAGGAGCAGGGCAAGGGCCGCGTGATCGCCCAGTTCGATCGGCAAATGCTCTGGAACAAAGGCCCTGGGTCCAGCATCGCTCAACGCGACAATCGGGAAATCGAGAAGAGAATATTTCTCTACTTGGCCCATGCGCTATGAATCGGAGCCACGCGAACGCGCCGCCGGCGCAGCAGCGTGACGGCAATGCTCATCACCAACAACGCCGTGTCCGTTGAGCCTGGGTTGCGATTGCCGCGCGTCGAGCAACCGGACCCGGAATCGACCTTCGTGCCAAGTGCGGAGACGGGCACGACCGCGGCGCCTGCGAACGCTCCTGCCCCGCCGTCTGCCCTTCCGCCCAGGTTCGCGCCCGATGCGCCCGAGGCGCTGCCACCCATCGACGAGACCACCACGGGCCCGCCGGCGGCGCCTCCACCACCCGCCACTCCGCCCTGATTGCTGGCGCTCGTTCCGCCGATCGCGGGCAGGCCTCCGATCGCAGCGTCACCAGCTGCACCGCCAACACCGGCTCCGGCGTTGCCCCCCACTGGCATCATCGAAGCCTGAATCGCGGCGTAAACGACCTCCGCCTCTTTTTGAAGACCCTGCTCGTCAGACAGATGCAAGTTATCCTTGAAGAACCCGGAAGGCTGATCGAAGAACGTGCCGTAGAGATCGATCAACGGCAGTTGATGCGCTCGTGCCACCTTCGTCACCGCCGGCAGCACGATCGTCGTCATCGGCTTGAGGTAGGCAGCAGCGTTCTTGCCCTGCGGATACGGGATCGGCGTCGCCACCAAGATCTTGGGGTGGGAAGGCATGTCCAGGTACCGCTTGACCAGAAGCTCGTAGTCCTCCTCGAACTCGGCCGCCACGATGCTGTTCTGCGAGCCAATCCCGCCAGTCTCGTCCACGTCGTGCTTGCCAACGCCACCGATCACCACGATGTCTGGCAAAAACGCGATGCTCTGCTCCAGCTCGTGTCCGGGGTCGATGAAGGGGTGCGAGCTGTGCGTGTTGTTGTACCTTGAAGCTCGAAGCACCGTTCCGCAGCAATCGCCGAAGTTGCGGACGTCAAAACCGCTGCCCAACAACTGCTGCAGCTTTGCCGGGTACTCCTGAGACTGTTGAAGCAGATCGCTGTGGGTGGACGGGTCACCGAAGCAAGCTACCTTGACCGCAGGCGCACCGGCCGCCTTCGCTTCAAGCAGGCCTGCGGCCAGGCAACACGCCACGAACAACCATCGCGCGGGCTTCCGGGCAAGCATCTTACTCACCAAACACCGCCTTGATGGCCGCCATATCCGGGCTGCTCGTGGCCGTGGCACCAGCCCTCACGCCGCTCAGCACGTAATAGGTCATGCCGGCGTCGGATGCGTCACCGGCGGCGTCGCCGCTGCACAAGCGATCGTAGAGCCAGGCGCGCGGATGCGGAGCGCCTTTCAGCCAGGCCCAGTCGCTGCACGACGACTTGAAGGCCGGCGTGTTCTGATCGTTGAGGTGCTGGACGACGACGCCGGTGGTTTGGATGTCCGTCCAACGATGCCTGAGCTCCGGGGTGTCGGCGTGGTCGTCGTTCCAGCCGCTGTGCGAGATAGCGGTGGTGTTGCCGCGGTTCGCGGCGTTGGCGGCGTTGATGGCGCGCCAGCACACCTCCATCGGGCCCGCACACACCAAGTACAGGCGCCGCGCGGGCGTGGCGGCGTCAATCGCCTTCGCCAAATGCTCGACCGACTGAACCAACGCCTGCTGATCGTCGAAGAACGGCGCGCTGTCGTAGGCGTAGGCATCCCGCGCTGCCTGAATATTCTGCGCGTGAGTCGCGGCCATGCTGGCGTCGTTGTCGCCGAGGTGATTGTTGTAGTCGAAGTGAGCGAGCGCGCCCTTCAGACCCTTCTCGGCAATCAGCGCGAGCGACATCGGAGAAGCGTGAAAGTCGTCGTGGTCGTGCTGGTTGCCGTCGCAGCTGTAGGCGATGCCGAAGGTCGCGGTCGTCCCCGCACCTCCCGCCGCTCCTGCCGTGCCGCCCACTCCCGCAGTTCCGGCCGCCCCGCTTGCTCCGGTAGCCCCACCTTGCACGATTGCCCCTGCGCCACCGGCGATCCCAGCCGCCCCGCCGGCCCCGGCTCCGCCGCTGACACTGCCACCACTGCCCGCAGCGCCAGACAAGGCTCCGCCGTTGCCTGCGATGGGTGCTTGCAAGCTCGTGCCGCTACTGCCCGCCGTGGGTGCGCCGCCTGTTTGCTGTTCCAACGGCGACGACCCCGCGCTGCCACAGCCGAGCAATGCGAAAGCGAACAGCCAGGCGCCAGACCGACGCGCGAAAGATCCAGAGACGCGTGCGGTCGGCATGCAACGTCGTCGTTTTAAGCTGGCCATGTCAGGCAAAAATCGCGCGGTTGGCGATCCGAGGTGGTAGCGTCGCCGCCCGCTATGGTCTCCGACGTGGTGATCGAAGTGCCGGTCGAGGCGGCGCCCGCCGCAACCTCGGTGGCGGTGGGCCGTTGCGCGCAGGCGCTCGGCGCGGGGCGTTGCCTGGCGGCAGGTGACCGCGTCGGCGCCAGCTACTATGCGCAGATCGTCGGCACCCCGGACGCCTCGAGGCTGACCATCGAGTTCCGCCGCGGCTCGGCAAGCGGCCCGATCGTCGCCGAGCGAGCGCTGACTTTTGCAGCGGGCGACGCACCCGAAAGCCGCTGGGCGTCGGCCGGCCTTGTGGTCGCTGGGCTGGTAGCGGCTTTCGATGCGAACACCGAAGCGACGCGGGCTCGGCCACCGCGACCCCGCGCACCTGCCGCGCCCGCGTCTGGTCACGCGCTACTGGGCGTGGACGTCGCGGCGCTGTGCGGTCCCGGGCTGAGTGATGGCCGGGTGCGCGTCGGTGGTTTTGGCCGCTTCTGGTACGGCTGGTCGAGCTACCCACGGGTGCTGGCCCTCGCCAGCCTGCGCTATGCAGCGCGGGCAAGCGAGCCGCACCTGAGCTGGACGTCGCTGGGCCTTGGCCTGGAAACCCGCGTCGGAGCGCCCGAATCGCTGCTGAATCTGGAGCTCACGGGCGAGGTCGTGGCAGAGCGCTTGGCGGTCTCGGCGACGCAGGCAGAAACCGGACAGGCCGCCAACGCGCGGCAGAACCGCGTTGGTGGCCGGCTTGGGTTGAGCGTGCCGGTGCGCCTTTCGCAGCACCTGAGGCTACTCGTCGGCGGCGATGCGGCGGCCATGACGCCGCCGGTCAAGGTCGAGGTCGAAAACAGCGTGGTCGGGCGCGAGCCCGCCGCGCGCTTCGCGGCTTTCCTGGGTCTTCGCGGCGCATTTGAGTAGGCCAACGTGCGCAACCATCCTTAGCGTCATTTTTATGCCTGGCCGGGCGCACCTAAAACGACTTCGAAGCTGTAGACCAATTTCCGGTGCTCATCGAATTGTAAAGCCAACGCCGACTGCAGCGCCTTGATGCCCCAGCAAGCACAACGCTCTGGTGATAGCTCACCCTCGCAGGCGGACGTGTACCCTCGGGCCAGCCAAACGGAGCCGGTGAACGAAACGGAGCTGCTGCGCGCGGTCCGAGCCGGAGATCGGCGCGGCGCGATCGCCCTGTACGACCTCTTGTATCCCAGCGTCGCGCGAAGCTTACAGCGCGTCCTGCATCGAGCCGGTAACGACTATGACGACCTGGTTCAAATCACTTTCGAGCGCATCATGCGTGCCATCGCCGAACCGAAGAGCGAGGGTGTCCTCAACCTTTGCGCGTGGGCTTCCGGCGTTGCCACGCACGTCGCGCTCGACGCGTTGCGCTCGCGGATTCGTGAGCGCGGCATGTTTCGCGCCGATGACCCGGCCGGCGGCCATTCGCTCCTCGAGCTGGCTGGCAGCGCAAACGCCGAGCGCGACCTCGAGGCGCGCCGGCAGCTGCAGCTCGTCCAAGAGGTCTTGGGCCGCATGAAAGATGCGTTCGCCACCACGGTCGTGCTCCACGACATGCTTGGACACGACTTGGCCGAGACGGCAGCGCTCACCAACGTCAGCGTAGCAGCGGCGCAGTCGCGGCTCGTGCGCGGACGCAAGGAGCTCTTGCGCCGGGTCGAGCAGCGCTCGAACAAGGGGGCGAAGTGAGCGACGAAAGCCGGGTCCGAGAGCTATTTGCCGCCCGCGTGGCGCGCCCGGTCGACCTCGACGGTACCGAGTTCGTGAGCGATCGCGAGCGCGGTATCGACACGATTTTGCGCGGTGCGCGGCCCGCGCCGGCAGCTGGCAAAGCGCGCGCTTTGGTTTGGGGCAGCGTCGGCACGGTGCTGGCCTTGGCCGCGTGCTTGGCGCTGTTTTGGGGCCATCTACCCGGCAGCCCGGGCAACAACACCAGCGCCGCACGCGGTGCCACGCGCGTACCAGCCCGGCCCGCGAGCGTTGTCACACTGGCAGAGGTGCAGGGCACGGTGTCGCGCTGGGAGGCGGGGCGGCGCATCGCGTTGGTTGCCGCGCGCGAACCACAAGCCGTGTCCACCGCCAGCGAGCTGGTGACCGAAGCCAGCTCGAACGTGCGTGTTCGAAGCTCGAGCGGGCTCGACCTAGCCCTTTTCGAAAACAGCCGGCTATCACTCACGGGCTTGGGGCAAGCGGCAACGAGCGTGAGCCTGCTTGCCGGCAGCATCCGCTGCGACGTGCCCCACGTGCTCGGGAACCAGCCGTTTTCAGTGCAGACCCCACAGGGCAGCGTGATCGTGGAAGGCAGCGTGTTCAGCGTGTTCGTGAGCGCCTTCGCGGATGGTGCTGGCACCTGTGTCAAGGTCGAGCGGGGTGAGGTACTGATGAAAACCGCAGCCAGCTCGAGCCGCGTCGGCGCCGGGCAGTCGTGGGGCTGCGAACACGCGAGCCAATCGGTCGCGTCCGCCGCCGGGCAACCGGCGTCCAGTGCAAAGGCGCCGAAGGGCGCGCTGCGCGCCAACCCGCAACACCCGGCAACCGGCACGCTCGACGAAGAGAATCGGCTGTTTCAGACCGGCTTGGCCGCCGAGCGCCGCGGTGAGCTGGCGGCGGCAAGCGCGGCGTTCGGCGAGCTTTTGACGAAGTATCCGGCGTCGCCCGTCGCCGGCGAAGCGCTGGCAGCACGAGCGCGCGTCATCAAGGAGCTCTCGAGCAAACCGTGAGCCCCAAGCTCAGTGCGCTGATCCTCGGCATCGGGTCACTGCTCGCGTGCAACGAGGTGACGCTCTCGCTGTTCCCGAAAGCCGACACCCTGGCCGAAGCCGGCGCCACCGCGGCCGGCGGTACCGCGGCCGCGAACGCCGGCTCGGGCAGCACCGCCGCGGCGAGCTCGGGCGGCGCTGATGCTGGTGCTGCGGGTGCAGCGGCAGTGACGGCCGAAGGGCTGGTGGGACAATGGCCGCTCGACGGTGATCCGAGCGATGCCGTCGGCGCCAACGACGGCCTGCTGCAGGGTACGGCTAGCTTTACGACCGACGTGAGCCGCGGTCAGGTTCTGCGTTGTGACGGTCAAAGTCCCGGCTTTGCCATCGCGAACCTCACGAGCCAAAGCTTCAGCTACGCGTTTTGGATTTGGACCGACACGCCGAGCAACCAGAACGGCAACGCGCTCGAAGGCAATGCCCTGCTTTGGGCCAACACCGGCGGCGCGGTCGACGATTTCACGCTCTCGCTGATGAACAATCGCCTCGATTACATCGGCTACAATCAGACGACCGCCGGTTCCGCCAACGTCGTCGACGGCACCTGGCACCACGTGGCGCTGACGCGCGCCGACGGCGGCCGCGTCTTGTTGTACCTCGATGGCGTCGAAGACGGCGCGTGCGACGCCGGCAGCGGTCCCGTCACCAGCAACCCGCAGGTCTATGTCGGTGGTAATCCCGACGACCATCGTTACTTCACGGGCCTGATCGACGACCTGCGGCAGTACGATCGGGCACTCGGCGCGGGCGAGGTGCAAACCCTGTTCACGACCACGGCATTGCCGTAGCGACAAACTCGGGCCGTGTTTGTTGCCTGCTCTTGCGGGTGCGCACCGACACAGTAGGCGTGATGCACAAGCGAACTCTGCGGTCGGAGCCTGAGCTGGTGGTCGCGCTCGTGGTCGCGGCGCTCGGAGCCCTCGGCTGCACGGCGCTGATCGACGGGTCGACCGGCTCCGGCCAAAGCGGCCCCGCGCAGCAACCGCCCGCGGTCGTTGGCTCGAGCGGAGGCGGCCCAGCAACACCGGTAGTCACACCGGGTGCGGTGCGTATCGTTGGTCCGGCCGCCGGCCGACGGCTCACCAAGCAGGAGTATTTGAGCACGCTGACCGACCTGCTCGGGGTCGATTTGAGCGGGCGCGACCAAGGCGGCCAATTGCCGGACGATCAGCCGCCGAGCGGCGCCAGCTTTCGCAATGACGTGAGCGGGCTCTTGCCGACTGCGGTGCGCACCGACGCCTACGAGGCGCTGGCCACGCTGGCGGCTACGCAGGTCAGCTCGACCTTCTTGACAGGCTTTGCGACGTGCACGGATGCGAGCAGCAGCTGTCGCGCCAGCTTCTTGCGCGGTCTCGGACGCCTGCTCTATCGGCGCGCGCTGACCGACGCCGACGTGCAGCTGCTCGAGCCGTTGTTCGAACAAGCCGCGCCGGCCGGCGGCTTCGAGGCGGGGGCGCGGCTGGCGCTGCGTGCGATGCTGCAATCGCCGCATTTCTTGTACCGGCTCGAGCGCCTCGATCACCTCGACAGCTCCGGCAAGCCCGCGCCCACCGCGTACGAGCTCGCCACACGCCTGGCGTATTTCGTGTGGCAGTCGGCGCCCAGCGCGAGCCTGCTCGATGCCGCCGAACGCGGCGACCTCGACACCGCCGGCTACGCGACCGCGCTTCTGAGCCTGTTGCAAGATCCGCGGGCGAAGCGCGGATTTCAGGGCTACGCGACTGACTGGCTGCAGCTGTATCGGCTCGACCAGCGCACCCCGAATGCGGATCAGGGCATCAGCGCCGAGCTGCTCACCGAAATGCGCGAGGAGCTGTTGCGCTTCGTCACGCGCGTGGCGTTCGCGAGCGCTCGGCCGCTCAGCGACCTACTCACCGACAAGCACACCGAGCTCGGGCCGGGGCTCGCGGCCGTTTACGGAGTCCCCGCGCCGGCGCAGGGCTTTGCGACCTACGACCTGACGAGCGATCCGCACCGCGTCGGGCTGCTCACCGAGCCTGGCTTCTTGATCCTGCGCGCGGCGCCGGAGCGCGCCACGATCGTGCATCGCGGCCTGATGGTGCAGCGCACACTCTTGTGCCAGGAAGTGCCACCGCCCCCCGCCAACGCGGCCACGCAGAGCCAATCGATCGCGCAGAACCTGACCGATCGCGACCGTTTTGCGCTCCACACCAAGGATCCGAGTTGTAGTGCCTGTCACGCCACGTTCGACCCGCTCGGCAATCCTTTCGAGCCGTTCGACTTGGCTGGGCGCTTTCGCAGCACCGATCAGTTCGGCAACGCCTTGCGCAGCGATGGCGAGCTGACCCTCGACGGCAAGGCCACGACCTTCGCGGACACCGCGGAGTTCGCGGCGGTGCTCGCCAAAAGCCCGACGGTCCAGACCTGCTTCGTGCAGAAATCCCTACAATACGCGCTCGGTCGCGCGCTGCTCGCGGAAGACTCGGCGGGCGTCGAGCAGCTGCGCAGCAGCTTCGAGCAAGGCGGTCGTAACTACGCCGCCGCCGTCACTGCGATCGCCCAAAGCCCCGCGTTCCGCGCGCTCGGGCCCGCTGACTGAACCGGAAAGGCTGCCATGACATCGACCCGCACTCGCATCGCTCGCAGACGCTTCTTGCAAGGCGCCGGCGGCGTGGCCATTGGGCTGCCGTTCTTGCTCGCGCGCGAGGGCGACACCCGCGCGCAGACCCAAGCCGCGCCCGAACGGCTGATCACCGTTTACTTCCCGCAGGGTATGCCCGCCTCGGTGCGGAACGGCGGGCTCACGGGAGTCCTGGCCCCGCTTGCGCCTTTCGCCAGCAAGCTTGCGATGATCAATGGCATCAACTGCTACGCGAATTCGCCGAACAACGGCCACTCGCACGGCAGCGCCGCGTTTGCCTGCGGGTTCGGCACCGACGTGCTGAGCACCAAGGGCGGACCGAGCCTCGATTGGGTGGTGCACGAGCAAACCAAGACCGACACGCCTCTACCGACCTTGAGCGCGGGTTTCTCGGCCGGTGACGACATCGCCGAGAGCGTTCGCTACCACCATTCGTGGCGCGGCAAAGGCCAGCCGAACGAGGTCATCTTGGACACGCTGAAGCTGTTCCACACCATCTTTGGCGGCAGCGCGCTGTTGCCGACCGGCACGACCCCCGATCCGGCGGCGATGCTGGCAGCGCGCCAACGCGTCAGCGTGCTCGACACGGTGATGGCTGACTACCAGCACGTGGCGAGCGACGCGTCGGGCTACTCGGCGTCGACGCGCTCGCTGATCCAAAACCACCTCGAGACCATTCGCGAGCTGGAGAAACGCGCGGTCGCTCTGCAAATGCAGGTCAGCGGCCAGGGGCCGGCCGTCGCCGCTCAGTGTGCGACACCAGCGAACCCGCCAACCAAGATGGACTCCATTCTTGGTCCGGACGTCGGCAATCTGCATCCCAAGAGCGCGCCCTACTTCAAGGAAATGTGGTCGGTGATGACCGACCTGTACGTGCTGGCGTTGCGCTGTGATTGGGTGCGCTTCGGCAACTTGCTGTGCGGTAGCGGCGGCGATTCGTATCCCTACGAATGCAGCGTGGGTAAGACCGCAAACATTCACGGCGAGGGCTTTCACCAGTGGTCGAACGCCAATGTCAGGCCGATCGTCATCGACAGCATGACGTGGACGATGACACGCATCGCCGAGTTTCTGAAGAAGCTCGATGACCCCAACTTCAAGGACTCCGACGGCGGCAGCTTGCTCGACAACACGACCGTCGTCATCGGCACCGAGCTCGGCGATGACGTCGCGAACCACGGTATGACCGACATGCCGTTCTGGATCGCCGGTGGCCGCGGGCGCTTCAAGCCGCAGATCAGCGCGCTGACCGGTCGCAGCGACGTCGAGCTCTACCGGACCATCCTCCACGGGCTCGGCATGCGCGAAGACTTCGGCGATTCGGCGCACTTTAGCGCGCTCCTACCGATCTTGAGCTGAGCTGCACGGGCAAAGCGTCCCGATCTTCATCGCCAATCTTGGTAAATCCGCGTGGTGTCGGGTAGCCGAACGGCGTTCGGCGTCGTACCCTGAGGGATGATGAGGCGCGGGCTTGGACTATGGCTGGTGCTCGGAGTGGGCTATTTTGCGGGTTGCAGTGGCGGCGATTTCAGCTCGGCTTCCGGTGCAAGCGCAGGCAGCAACGCGCAGAGCGGCGACGCCAGCCAAGCCGGTCGCGGCGGCTCGAGCGCGGCAGGGGCCGACACCAATGGCGGCAACGACGCGCCGAGCGCAGGCGCCGACACGGGCCCGGAGCCGTCCGCCGGGGCGACGTCGAGCAGCGCAGGCGCGGGTGGCGAAGCCGGCGCGCCGCCAACCAGCAACGAGTGCCCTTGCCACGCGCCGACGCCGACGTGCCAGAACGGCAAGTGCACGGTGCGCGGGCCAGGCATGGTCAAGGCCGGCACCTTCTACGTCGATAGCCACGAAGTGACGGCCCTCGACTACGCGACCTTCGTGAAGGCCGTGGGCGAGGCCGGCGTCGCCGACCAAGCCCCGGTGTGTGTCTGGAACCTGTCGTTCGAGCGCGGTCCCAACGCCGTGCCGGCAGCCGAAGCCACCACGGATCCGGTAACGGGCGTCGACTTCTGCGACGCGGCCGCGTACTGCGCGTGGGCGGGCAAGCGCTTGTGCGGCAAGGTCGGTGGCGGTTCGCTCGGCCTAGCCGAGCTGGCAGACGCGACGAAGAGCCAATGGTTCGCGGCGTGCGGTGGCCCGTCGGCCCAGCTGTATCCGTACGGCGGCTCGCACAAAGACGCCGCTTGCAACGATGCCTCGGCCGGCACCGGCAAGGTGGCGCCCGTCGCTTCGTTCGAGAAATGCGCCGGTTTTTACCCGGGCGTTTTCGACATGCTCGGCAACGTGGCCGAGTGGGTCGATGCCTGCGACGGCAAGCTCGGGCAAACCGACGGCTGCGAGACGATCGGCGGCAATTTCGCCACCACGCCGACCTGCAGCAGCTCCGGCCTCAAGCACCGCAGCGAGCAGCCACCTGGTGTCGGCTTCCGCTGCTGCAGCCAGTGAGGCGCTTCACCTCGCGCGCAAACGCCTGCCGTGCAAGCCGCAACCGCGATCGCACCGTGCCGATTGAGACGGCCAATAGCTCGGCGATCTCGGCACCTTGCATCTCTTCGAGCTCGTACAGCACGAACACCACACGCTGCGCCTCGGGAAGCTTGTCGAGCACCGCCTCGGCAAGCCGTTTGGTCGCCGCTTGACTCACGTCTCGGTCGGCGCCGAGCTCGAGCAGGTCAAAATCGATCGACGAACAGAGCAGCTCGTGTCGATACCGCGCCGAGCGACGGTAGTCGCTGGCAATGCAGCGGCTAATCCCGCAAAGCCACGTTCGCAGCTCGGAACGCCCCTCGAATGACTCGAAGCGCAGGTAGGCGGTGAGGAAGACCTGCTGCGCTTGATCGGGCGCGTCGCATTCGCGGACACCGAAGCGAATGAGCAGGTTCCAGATCAGGTCGAAGTTCGCCTCGTAGAGCTCGCGGAAGGCGGCCGGGGTCAAGCCGTTCGCATCCGGGATCACGCGCTGGTCGCATCGCTCGGCGCGCATACGTCGCTACGTCGTCGAACGGCGCCACGATCATCAGGCAACCAATTGCCCGCCGTCCTTGAGCCATTTCGCTTGCGGCCGGGCACGTAGCCGATTCAGGGTCTGCACGCGATTCGGTTTGAAGCCGTCTGACTCGGGGCGCCATTGGCATACAGGTCGTGGTGAAGCGCTCTCTAGTCGCAACTCGAACGCTCGCAGCTTGCCTGGCCCTGCTCGGCGCCTGCAGCGCTGAGCCCAAGGCAGCGCCGAGCGCGAGCGGTCCAGCGCCGTCCGGCTCGGCCGGCACAACGGTCAGCGACGCGGCGGGGGCCGCCGGGCAAACAGCGCTGCCGAGCGGGGGCGGCTCGGCAAGCTCGGGCGAGGCGGGCGTTGCGGGGAGTGGCGCTGCCGGCAGTGGCGGCCTGCCGACGGCCGGCGCCGGTGGCGCGGCTTCGACAGCGGGAGCGGGTGGCGGCGGCTTGGTCACGCTAGGCGGTCCGTCGTTGCCGTGCATTTTCGCGTTCTGCGAAGGCTTCGAGAGCTATGCCGACGGCGCGCACCCGAAAGACGCGCGCTGGACCGAAACGCAAGGCACCGACCAAGTCGTGGTTAGCTCGACCAAGCCAGCGCGCGGCGAGCGCTCGCTCCACATCAAGTTCGAAAACAACCCGCGGCAAACCCACTGGATGCGCACGAGCGAGCCGTT
>FSUE01000647.1_pt1 | contig 29912 bp, 40 predicted proteins | sample 1637031 | NCBI WGS metagenome assembly FSUE01 (sample SAMEA3914819, study PRJEB12502) | metagenome | biome: forest; material: soil | place: Canada | collected 2010-06-26 | depth 0.3 m | reverse complement strand
TTCGCGCCGCACCCACCCCGCCCGCAGCCACGCTAGCGCAGACGCTCGCGCCCCCGCCAAGCATATGAGCTCATAACGAGCTGATATCGAACAGCGGCAATGCTTCGCGGATCGCGCTCGAAGTGCCGACGACGTAAACGATGTCGCCCGGCTCGAAGGCGGCTGCTGGGTCGGGGTTTTGCAGCAACTGCTCGCCGCGCCGTAGGCCCACGACCAGGACCCCGGTCATCGGTGCCGCTCATGTTTGCCCGCCTGCGCCACCCGCGCTAGCGGTTAGCGCTGGTCAGAAGCTGCAAAGCCGCCAGCACGCCGGCCAGCACACGCTCCCGCTCGCTGGTGGTTGGGGTCTCGGCGCGCGCGGCCTGAATCACGGCGCGGCCGATCGAGCTGGCGCTGGGCGGCGCCGGCACTAGCTCGAGCGGGCGCGATGGCGTCGGGGTCGGTTGCTTCGCAGCGGGGCGGCGAGCGGTGTGGAGCGGACCGTGGAACGAGCGACGTGCCGATGCGTTGGCCATAAATCCTCGCGAATCTCCCCGATGCAGTAGTCCCCGGCGCGTTTCGTGGCCGTAACGTAGGCGCTTCCGCAGCCTACGCGACGTAACCGGCACATTCTCTGAGCGAAAACGCCGATCGCTGGCCGAGGCTCTTCCCGTTCTGGTCGACCGGCGCTAGGCAACTGAGCATGAAAACCGCGTTCGGAAAGCAGGCGAGCGGCCTTCGGCTCGAACGCATGCAGGGCTCCAAGCGCTACCGGGACGGCGAGTTTCACAACCTCTACCCGATCTTGGCGGGGCTCAAAGGCGGGGCGCCGATGCCCTCGATTGGCGATTTCATCTGCTCGAGCGGGCGGCGCGTGCCGGACGCGCCGTTGGCCACCCTCGATCCGCGCCCGACCTGGGGCCACGCACCTGAAACCGGCTTGCGCGTCACCTGGCTCGGTCACTCCACGCTGCTGGTCGAGCTCGACGGCGTGCGCGTGCTGACCGATCCGGTGTGGGGCGAGCGCGTTTCACCGGTGGGTTTCGCGGGCCCCAAGCGCTTTAACCCCGTGCCGGTGAAGCTCAACCAGCTGCCTCCGCTGGATGCCGTGATTGTCTCTCACGACCACTACGACCACCTCGACTACCCGACGATCTTGGAGCTGGCGAAAACCGACGTGCCGTTCATCACCAGCTTGGGCGTGGGCGCGCACCTGGAGTCGTGGGGGATCGCCGAAGCGCGCATCACCGAGCTAGATTGGTGGGAGAGCACGGCCATCGCGGGCGGACGCGCGACGGTGAGCGCCGCGCCCTCGCAGCATTTTTCCGGACGCGCGCCGGGCTTGCGCAACACGACCGCTTGGTCATCGTTCGCGCTGCGCGGTCAGCGCCACGGTTTTTTCTTCAGCGGCGACACCGGTCTCACCCTCGAGTACGCGAGCATTCGCGAAAAGCTCGGACCGTTCGACTTGGTCGCGCTCGAGGTCGGCGCGTTTCACCCGGCCTGGGGCGACATCCATTTGGGCCCGGAAAATGCCCTAAAAGCCGGCGAGCTGCTGGGCGCTGCGCGGCTGTTGCCCGTGCACTGGGGTACCTTCAACCTGGCCTTGCACGACTGGGACGAGCCGGCGGAAGTGCTGCTGAAGCTCGGAGGCACAGCGCCGCTGTTGATGCCGCACCTGGGTGAGGCAGTCGAGCCGACCCGCATCGGCGCGCCCACGCCGTGGTGGCGGACGCCGGGCAAGGCGCTCGAAGCGGCGCCCGAGCCCGAACAGGCGCAGCTGCCGGACCACGATCCGAACGCACCCTTGGTCTGGCCAATCGATTGATGGCGCAAGAAAAACCACCGGTCGCCCTGCGCGCGCTCGTCGCCAGTGACGCCACGGCCTACAACGAGTTTTTTCGCGGCGGCGTGCTGGCGCATCCGGACACGCTGCGCATCTCGCCCGCTGATATCGCGGCCGCGCCGTTCAGGACCGAGCACGGCGCCGACGGCACCACGTTCGCCGGCGTCGATGAACGCGGCGTTTGGCTCGGGGTGGTGACGCTGGAGCGCGAGCAAGGCCGCGAGAAACGCCGGCACATTGCCTGGGTGTTACGCATGTACGTGGCGGCGAGCTGCGCCGGAACCGGTGTCGGCCGCAAGCTGCTGCGCGCGGCGCTGGCGGGCGCCCGCGAGTTGCCGGGCGTGACCAAGGTGAACCTCACGGTCGCGGCCCACAACGCGCGCGCGGTCGGGCTCTACGAGTCGGAAGGCTTTCGCACGATCGGACGCGAAGACGACGCATTTCGCGATCCCGCGCCGCGCGCCGAGCTGACCATGTCCGTGACACTGTGAAGCGGCGTGCGGGCCGTGGCGTGCTAAAAGCGCCCCGCGATGACTGATTCTGGCGACAGTGGCTCGACACCCTTCGAGCGCATCGGCGGCGAAGCCAACGTGCGCGCGCTCGCCGAACGCTTTTACGACGCGATGGACGAGCACGAGCCAGCCTTGGCCAGACTGCACCCGCTCGAAGACGGAAAGGTCAGCCGCGCCGCACGTGACAAGTTCGCGCTGTTTCTGATCGGCTGGCTCGGCGGCCCGCAGGAATACATGCGCCTGCACGGCCACCCGCGACTGCGCATGCGCCATGGGCATCTGCCGGTGAGCCAGGCCATGCGCGACGCCTGGATGCGCAGCATGCGGCTTGCCCTGGGGCACGCCAGCATCGACGCCTCGCTGCGCGCGTTTTTGGACGAGAAGCTGGGCGACGTCGCGGACTTTTTGCGCAATCAGCCGTGAGCGTCACTCGCCCAGCGAATATTCGAAGCGGTAGGAGTGTTGGCCGTCTTTGATTTCGATTTGGAGCTGGCCCTTGAGGCCGACCAGCTCGCCGGTGCCGGAGTCGGGCGCGACCTCGAGTCGCAGCGACGCCACGCCCCGGTTCATGATGCCGTAGTGCACGAGCACGAAATTGCCACTTTTGCCGGCGAGCTTGCCGTTCACGCGCTCGAGCGCGACGTACACTGCCGAGCCTTTGGTCGGCGTACCGGCGCTCAGCATTTCGACCGTGCTCGACGCTTCGAGCCCGCCAACGAATGATTTGACGAAGCTGGTGCGCCCGAGCACCAAGCCGTCAGCGCTGTCGTAAGGCGGCTGGCGGGTGGAGGTGATCTCGAACGTGCCCTGTGCGATCTCGGTCATGCGCCCCTTTTACCAGCCGGCGCGGCCGCCCGGCGCGAAAACCGGGCCTCGCGACCCGATGTCCTAATTCGTCGGATCGATGACCTTTGCGCCACCGTGACGTGAAGGCAAGATGCCCCACATGAGGTCGCGCCGCCGCATCGGCATCTTGGTTTTCGATGGCATCACCGCGCTCGATTTGGTCGGTCCGGCCGACGCATTCGGCAGCGCTCAGCACGGCCCCGAAGCCGCGCCCAAGCCCGCCTACGAGGTCGTGGTTTTGGGTATCTCGGGCCGCGTCTGCGTCGCCGAATCGGGCGTGAAGCTGACGCCGGACTGTCGCTTGCAGGACGCGCCGGCGCTCGACACGCTGCTCGTGCCCGGCGGCTGTGGTCTGCGCGAACCCGTCACGAACGAAAAGATCGTGCGCTTCATTCAGCAGCGCGCGCGCAGGGTGCGGCGGATTGCCGCAGTTTGCACCGGCATCTACGGTTTGGCGCCGACGGGGCTGCTCGACGGCCGGCGCGTCACGACGCACTGGAACTTCGCCGCCGACGTCGCGCGGCGTTTTCCAAAGCTGCGCGTGGCCAATGACGAGCTGTTCATCAAGGACGGCCGCTTCTACACCGCAGCCGGCGTCACTAGCGGCATCGATCTTTCGCTTTCGCTGATCGAGGAAGATCTCGGCCCGGCGCGGGCGTTGGCCGTGGCGCGCGAGCTGGTCGTTTACATGAAGCGCCAGGGCGGTCAGCAGCAGTTTTCGGAGCCGCTGCGCTTCCAGCTCGCCGCGCGTGATCGGTTGCGCGACTTGAGCGACTATGTGACCTCGCACCTGACCCACGACCTTTCGGTACCGGTGCTGGCCAAGCACCTGGGTCTGTCGCCGCGTCAGCTGACACGTCAGTGCCAACGCGAGCTCGGGCAGCCACCGGCGGCGCTCGTCCAACGGCTGCGCCTGGACGACGCCCGCCGACGGCTGCTGGAGCCGAGCGCCACGGTCGACTCGGTCAGCGGCGCGACGGGTTTCGGCAGCGCGGACGTGTTTCGGCGCGCTTTCGAGCAGCGCTTTGGAGTTAATCCCAGCGCTTACCGCGAAAGGTTCCGGGCGGTGCGCGCCCGTCGCCCGCGCCCGGGCACGGCATCGTAGGGGCGCGATCCGATGATGACGCGCCGTGCGCTTTCGCGTACGAGCTGGCTATGGCTGGTTTGGGTTGGGTGTCGGTGGTGGCGAGCAGTGTAGCCGTGGCGTTGATCGCGACGAGCTGCGGCAACACGAAGAACCACCCGCCGCGCGGCGTCGGCGGTGGAGCAGATGGGGGCGCTGAAAGCGCGGCGGCGGGCAGCCCGTCGCTGGCCGGCGCGGGCACGGACCTGCCGATCGCCCCGTTACCGGGCGAGCTTGGGCGGCGCGATGGTCAACCGCTGCTCGGCGGAAAATGCGGCAAAGACGCTGACTGCGGCGGCGACGGCATGCGCTGCTTGACGGGCAATGAAGACTACCTGGACGGCGAGGGCGCGCCGCCCGGCGGCGTTTGCACCACCGCCTGCCAGAACGACGAGAACTGCCGCGCTTTCGACGCCACGGCCGTGTGCGCAACGCTGGGCGAGGCGCCGCTGGTCAAGCCGCACGCCGAGAAGACCGTCCAGCGGCTCTGCATGCTCGGCTGCAGCCCGGGCGCGCCTAGCGGCAACGCCAAGTGCCACGGGCGAACCGATCTTGCATGCCGGCCGTTTGCGCCGGATGGGACGACGTCGTGTATCAAAGACGAGGAATGCGCGGCTGGGACACTCTGCTATCGCGGCGTCTGCCGCGAATCGGCGTGCGGGCCGCGCTGCAACAGCGATGATGACTGCAGCGGCGTGCGGCGATGCAATCCGTTTACGGGCCTGTGCGACGAGCTGCCGCCAACGCCGGTGCCGCTTGGTCTGCCTTGCCTCGGCGAGCTCGATACGACCGCGGTGTGCGGTGGCGGCAACTGCCTGGACGTCTTCGCCATGCTCCCGTCGGAGACGGGGCCGCATCTGACGCGCGTGAAGGAGATGTGCACGCAATCATGCACACTGGGTACCGTGTGCGGCAACGGCGCGGGCGCCTGTGTCTCGCCCAAACTGGCCAACTATGCGATTGGTGATATCGGCTATTGCCTACAGAAATGCGAGTGCGATGCCGATTGTCTCAACCCTGCCGATCGTTGTCGAGCCTGGGCCGGTGACCAAGTGGCTGCGCATTACGGCAGCCGCGGCAGGTGCGACTATGCGCCGCCCGGCACCCCGAGCCTCACGTGTGACGACGGACAAGGCGGCTCAGGCGCGGGTGGTCCGGTCAGCGGGGGCGGCGCGGGCGGCGCTGACTAAGGTGGGATGACGAAGCACGGTGCGACCTTGTCGTGCTCGGTCGGCGGCGGACAACGATAGTTACACGTGACCGGTGCGTTGCGGTTGCACGTGTCGTTGATCTCGCAGCACGGATGCCAAGCCTTGTAGTACGGAAATTCGGCCAGCTTCTCGGAGCAAACGGCGCAGCCGCCAGCGTAGCAACCGTCCCAGCCGGCCGGGTCACCGTCGTGACAATCTGCTCGCGTCGGCAACAAGAAATCGTGGCAAACTTCCTGAATCGGATCGAGTGCGCCGTCGTCGCAGCCACCTGCCGACGCAACACCAGCAGCGCCGGCACCACCGGCACCGCTCGCACTCGCCACCGCGATCGGAGCGCCGCCTTCCGCCGTCGACTCGTGCGCGCCACCCGAGCTCGACACGCCGCCGCCGGCTTCCGCCGTGTCGTCGGCTGGCGGCGTCAAATCGATTTCCGCTTGGTAGCAGCTCGCTGCCATCAGCAGCGCACTGGCCAAGACGCCGCAGACCAGCCCCCTGCGGGCGGAGCCCGACAGGCTCACGGCGGGCTCGGTTCCCCACCGGCTTTGAGCGCCTGCGCTTCATCAACCGCGAAACCGCTGGGATAGGCCAAAAGATAGCGCTCGGCCTCGCGGCGCGCTTCGTCGACCCGACCGGCTTTTTGCAGCAGCCGGAATTTGCGCACCAGCGCCGTTTGCGCCAGCGGCGACGCCGGATGCTCGACCAGCAGTTTATCGAGCCGCTGAAGCGCGCCGCCGACGTCCCCGCTGCGACCCGCGTCAGCCGCTTCTTTGAACAGCTGATTCTCTTCGCCCAGCGTGCTGTGCGGCTCGACCGAAGGCCGCGGAGCCGTCACGCTGGCAATGCTCGGCGCACTGTTCGAACGCGGCAGAGCGCTCGGTAGCGCGAGCGGCGCCGCCGGCGGCGCAGGCTGTGGCTCCGCGTGGCGCGCCGGTCGCGGGCCGTTCGGCGCGACCACCGGCTCCGGCGAAATCGCCAGCGTGCCAGCGCCGAAACGCGCGTGGCGCACGCCCAACGTGACCGTGACCAGCGCCGCCGCGGCAACGGCGCCGAACGCGACGCGGCGCCACGCTCGGCGCGCCGTCACCAAGCTGTCGACCTCGGCGTCAATCAGCGCCGCCATCCGCGCTTCGCGCGCGCTTTCGTCTGCCGCGTCGCGCGGGGCGCTCGGGCCGTCGTGGCCCAGCTCACGCAGCATCCGCCGCAAGTCAGCGGCAGCGTCGAGGCTGGGCGGGCGTTCGTCGCTCATGTGCCCGCCTTTCCGCGCCCGGGCAGTTGCATGCGCTCCTGCAGATCACGCCGCCCGCGCACTAACCGCGACTGCACGGCGGCCTCCGTCGAGCTAGTTAGCGCGGCGACCTCCGCCAAATCATAGCCGAGCGCATCGTGCAGCAGCACGGCCTCGGCGCGCCCCGGGCTCAAGCTGGCCAGCGCCACGCGCAACTGGCGCAGCTCGTCGCGCGCTTCGAGCGCTCGCTCGGGGTGGCGCGGCGCGTGCGGCAAGCTCGGATCATCGACGTCTTCCGAGCGGTCGAAGATGCCGCGCTCGGTCTTGCGTGAGCGAATCGCGTTCAGGCCAATGTGGCAGGCAATGCTGGCCGCCCACGACGTGAGCCGGCAGCGGCCTTTGAACTGGCCCTTGTAGATCGTGCGCACGACCTCTTCGAACGCGGCTTGAACCCAATCATCGTGGTCTGCCTGGCCAGGCCCCAGCACGCGCGACAGCGTCGCGTCGATGACGCGGATCAGCCGCGAGTACAGCAGCTTGCCGACCTGCTTGTCGCCGCGCTGAATCGCCAGCACCAGCTCGTCGTCAGACAGCTCGCCGGCGGTGCGCAAACGCGAGTCGCCTGCCGGCCACGCGGCTGCAGTCGGGTCGAAGGTCAACGCGGCGCTAGTCACCTGGGACGGAAGTAACGCCACCTCGTCCGAACCAGCCACCTCAGCGTCATTTTTCTTCGGACCGTCAGACGGTGAGGTCATGGGTGTCCCCCCACTAGTGTCGCGACAGCGAGCCTAACTATCGCCCGACGCTCAGCAATCGAGTCTCGCTCCGAGAAGGCTAAAGCACGCGCTAGGCCTTGCGGCGGGTACTTTGCCGGCACAGCGGCCGGCAGCAGATCGAGACTCACTACAGGGGACACCAGTCAAGTGCCTGGCTAACACGCAATGAGAAACGCGTCTCAGCCTACCTAGGTGCGAGTGATCTTTTTCATCCGCGGGGGTGCCTGAGTTCCGACCGGGCACGTTACGTACTGGCTAGGAGCTAGGGGTACGTGACTGAAAAATCTATGTTTGAGAATGAGACCGACGTGGTGTCGGCCGAGTCGGGCTCGTGTGTCCAAGGCACAAGAGCGCCGATTGGGGATTTCGGCCCACGAGCAGAACAGGATTTGGAGCAGCTTTACGCCGAGCATGGCCGAGGACTACTCGCCCATTGCGCACGCATGTTGGGCGACTGGGCATCGGCCGAGGACGCCACCCAGGAGGTATTTCTGAGGGTGCGTCGCTGTGCGGGCCGACTGCCGGATGCTTCCGAGATGCGACCATGGTTGTTCCGAATCGCGACCAATCATTGTTTGAACGAGCTTCGGAGTCGCGGCGTGCGCGCCCGCACTCCGCCGCAGCTCGTCGGCATGACGACCGCCAATCTGGAGGACATCATGGCCGCGCGCAACGACGCTCGGCGCTTCCTCGAACGGCTGCCGCCGCGCGCACGAGCGATCGCTTGGCTCACCTACGTGGACGGCATGCTGCAGCAAGAGGTGGCCGAAACGCTCGGCGTCTCGCGCCGCACCGTCGTCAACTACTTGAGTCAGGTCCGCACGCGGCTCGAGCAAAGCTCGCGCGGCGGGCTGGCGATGGCGCGCTGAGTTTTGCTCGGCTATGGAGCCCGGATGCCGGGTTCAGTCGAAACGAACGAGCGACCACGTGGACCGTTTTCGGTTAGCCCGATTGGTTGGGTGTCGTCGCCCTACCAGCGGCGCTTCGGCACTCCGCAACAAGCTGCAGCCGTCGATTCGGATCGCGACGCGGTGCTCGAGCTCGATACCGAGCTGATCCCCGAGGATGCCCTACGCGACCTGGTAGGGGTGGAGCGAATTTGGGTCTTGAGCTTGCTGCATCGCAGCGGCACGTGGGGCCCGCTCGTACGACCGCCGCGCGGACCGCGCGTACGTCGCGGCCTGTTTGCCACGCGCTCTCCGGATCGACCCAATCCGCTGGGCCTGTCGGCAGTACAGCTGGTCAGCATCGATGGCCCGGGTCGGCAACTGCACGTGCGCGGCGTCGACTTGCTCGACGGCACACCGATCCTCGACATCAAGCCTTACGTTCCCTACGCCGACGCTTTCCCGCAATCGCGCGCCGGTTGGATCGACGAAATTTCGGACGCCGAGCTGCAGTTCGCCAAGCGCCCACCACCGCAAGAGTAACGCGCACGCCGGCGCGTCAACGCATCGCGGAGCTCAGCGCGGCCGCGAATCCGCTGCGGTTCCGGCGCGGTCGGCCAGCGCGCAGGTCGCCGAGCCGTGCGCCAGCAGCCGCCCCTGTTCGTCGGTCAGGCGGCCCTCGGCCGTGACGAAGCGGCTGCCGCGATGCACGACCCAGCCTTCGGCCGTCACTTTGACGGTGCGCGAAGTGATGGCGCGCGTGAGGTGGACGGTCAGCGTGGCGGTCGTGTAGCCGGTCATGGCGTCGAGCGTCGTCATGACCGCCGTTCCCATCGCGGAGTCGAGCAGCGTGGCCGCTACGCCGCCGTGAACGGCGTTCGTGGGACCGTACAAATGCTCGCCTGGCACCAGCTGGAAGCGCGCGAAACCATCGCTCACCTCGACCAGCTCGAATCCCAAGGCGGCCTGGATTGGCGCGGCCGGCACCACGCCGGCGATGATGTCGTTCAGAAACTCGATTCCGGGTTTGGCCAACGCGGCCGCGGCCGTCACGCCCGGTGCGTCGAAATCGAAGGATCGCGTCAGTTTACCGGCCATGCTTCGGGCTTCCGCGGGTCAGTGGAGAGAGGTCGGAGGCTCCTCGCTACCACGCGCGCGGCGCGAAGTCCGTCACTCCGGCGGGTGCCGAAACGTGTGGCCGTAAACCAGCTGCCGCACCTCACCCAAATCCCACAACCAGGGCTCTACCACACGCGGCGTCGCGACCAGTCCGCGCAGGCCGGGCGCCTCCAGCCACGCCAGCAGGCTCCGTGGATCGGGATTGAGCCCGAACGCGCCGCGCCCGACCTGCTCGGCCACGAACGCGCCCAGCTCCGCCCCGCTGTGGTTCCGAAAAGCATCGAGCTGTGGCACACGCTGCGTGGTGGCGACGTCACACACCAAAATCCCGGCCCGGCGCGTGGTGCCGGCCAGCGTCGCCAGGTGCACCCCCATGAGCGCCGAGCTGAGATGCGTCCAAGCCGTGTGCGACGTCACCCACGCCCGCCGAAACGGCAACCCCAGCTGGCTCAACACGCATGTCGAAAGCGTCACATCGAAAACACCCAGCTCGCGCATCAGTTGGCCGGCAGCCGCTACCGCCGCCGCGCCCAGCTCGCCGGGCTCCGGAAAGACCTCGCCCCAGACATCGAGCTTGCCCAAGAACCCGGACAGGTCGACGTCCGGGTGCAGCACCAGCCGTTCGGGATGCTTTACGGCGTGGCGCACGCGCGCCCGCTCCAGCGCCTGCCCGTCAAGATCGATCAAGTGCACCTCATCGAAGCGCTCGACCAGCCAGGCCAACTCCAAATCCGAAGCGTTGCCGGCGCCAAAAACCGCCAGCTTACCACCTGTGCCAGCCTCCTCGACCAACTGCATCAGGCGATGGCGATGGGGGGCATAGCGCTGCCAGTTGTCCGGCACGCGCCCGTTCACGCTGGCCGCGAAGCGGCGCGCGCGCGCCTCTGCAGCTAGCTCTGCCTGCTCGGGATGTTGCTCGGCCTGGTGTCGAGCCAGGCAGTCACCCGAACAGGCCAAATACACGTGCTCGGTCGAGTAGCAGACGTCGCACAGGCGGCGTGGCGCGCGGCCGCACCGGCAACGGTCGGTCCCAGGCGTGGGCGCAGCTTCAGCCACGATCCGACAATGGCGGCAGCGGCGGCGGACCTTCTGTCACAAGCTCTTGCCGAGCTTGTCGAGCAGCCACCTGGTGCCGGCTTCGCGCTCGGACCCGTCCTCGACCCCACCCAGGAACGCGCCCTGCTCGGTCATCACCAGCCGCGTGCTCTTGCCGTGGGCCGTGATTTCGATCGTGGTCAGCGACACCGAGAGCTTTCGGCCAGCCACGTACATGTCGTAGGCGTAAACGATGCGTTGATTGGGAACGATATCGAAATAGCGGGCATCGAAGGTGGAGCCGCTGATCGCACAATCAGCCGGGCTCGAGGGCGCTTCTGCGCCTTTCGGGCCGCCGGTGACGACCTCACGACCCCCGACACGAAAGTCGAATTCACGCTTGTAGATCACCCACGGCTCGGGGCCACTGAACCATTTGGCCTTGCTCTCCGGGTCGGCGAAGGCCGCGAACACGCGCTCGGGTGAAGCGTCGTAGGTGCGCTCGATGCGGAAGGTGTTGTGAACGACGTTAGTCTGCTCGTTGGGGGTCATGGCTACTTCTTTCTGGCTTTCTTCGGCTGCGGCGGCTCTGGCTCGGTCTCACGCAGAAAATCTCCGAGGCGATCGAGGCGCTGCTCCCAAGCATCACGCCGCGCATCAATCCAATGCTGCGCGGTCCGCAGCGCCTCCGGCTGAATGCGGCAAGTCCGCACGCGCCCGAGCTTTTCGGAGCGCACCAACCCGCTCGTTTCCAATACCTGCAGGTGCTGCACCACTGCCGGCAGCGACATCGTCAGCGGCTCGGCCAGCTCACTGACCGAGGCCGGGCCGCGGCTGAGCCGTTCGACCATCCAGCGCCGTGTCGGATCGGCCAACGCCTGAAAAACGTGGTCCAGCTCGGCGCTTTGGTTAAGCATCTGCCTAACTATTGAACGTGGGGGCGCGGCCTGTCAAGCCGATACTTCACAGTTTGGTTAAGTATCGCCGGCTACGGTGCCAGCTCGACGCGCAGCAACCGAAAGCGATTTTCGGCGAGGTAGCTGACGTACTCGACGGCGCCGTTTTGCTCGCTGAGCTCCGCGTGCGAAAGGGCATGCAGGGCATCTTGTTCGGGCGGCTCGTAGAGCGCGAGCTCGTCGGACCACGGACCTTCCGGCGCCGGCGCGGTGCGCAGTTGGATCTTGCCCCAACTGATGTAGAGCGCGAGCCAGCGTCCGACCTGGGCGTTGAAATGAACGGTCATGTTCGGTGAGCCGTCGAACAGACGCGCGGCTTGGTCGGCGCCGTCGACCCATTTGCCTTCGCCGCGGAACTGCCAGGCGGCGCGCTCCAGCACGTGGTCGAGCGGCGCGCGGGCCAGCCGACAACCGTGCTCGGCCGCGCCCTTGCCGGAGCACGAGAACAAGTACAGGTCGCCGGCATGCGCCACCGGGATGGCGAATTCGCCTTCGCTAGCGTCGAACAACAAGCGCGGATCGTCGAGCGTGCCGTCGACGAGCGGCCGCACGGGCCCGCTTTCGAAGTCGTTCCACACGGCCAGCGACGTACCGAGGATCGAGAAATTGAACTCGCCCGGCGCGGCGTGAACCTTGCCGTAGGTCAACAGCGCGCGGCCATTGGCGACGTCTTCGACCGGACCGCTGCCCCAAATCGCCAAGCGCGCGCCACACGGCTCGCCGTCGCTGGCCGGCGCGTCGCAGGTGCCGTCGCCGTGATCGAGGTGCTCGGCGTTGAACGCGGCTTCGTCTTCGGTGCGCGGAAAGAATTCGCGCGGCGCGCCGTCGGCATCGAGCGGCTGCACGAAGTCGGTGAGGCCGTCGGACGCGTCCAGGTCGCTGGTCCACGACATGGTGTTGTTGCGCCAGGTGTTCGGATACGTTCCGGCCTCGGTCGTGACCGAGTCGCCGTAGACCCAGACCGAGCGGCCGCGGAAACGACCGCTCACGCCGCCGTCGCGCCCGACGATGCCGGCCGGCGACTCGAGTGGTCCGAGCGCGTCGACCGCGACGACCGTCACTTCGGCTGCGTGGTCGTCCGAGCACCCCAACGTAGCCAACGCTAGTGCTACCCCCAGGCGCACCCCCGGTGAGACCCAGCGCTTTGTCGTCCAGCCCATGCCGCTTAGGATAGCGCGGGCGTCGACCCCGAGCGCTCCGCCGTATGCCGCGACCGAATTTTTTCTTCGCCTTTCCGCTCGACGGTAGCTTCGTGCTCGATTTGCCGGCCCTGCCGCCGTCCTTTCGACGATTTCATCCGCAAGACGTGCACCTGACGCTGGCGTTTTTGGGCGGCTGCGGTGAGGCAGCCGCTGAGCGCGCGCTGCTCGCGCTCGAGGCCGCGCTGAACGACAAGCCGTTCTCGAGCATCGACGTGTCGCTCGGTCGCGTGGTGCCGATGGGGCCGAAGCGCGAGTATTCGGCGCTTTCGGCGCTGCTCGAGCACGGCCGCGAGCAGACCGAGACGTGCATCGCCGCGCTGCGCGACGTCGTGAGTGAGGCTGCGCTCGGTCGGCGCGAGAAGCGCGAGCCCAAACCGCACGTCACCCTCGCGCGCCCGCAACGCCGCGCCACCGAAGCCGCTCGCCAAGCCGGCCTCAGCTGGGCCGCTCAGCTCGACCTACATACGGTCAGTGCGCGGTTGAATCGGCTCGCGCTCTACACGTGGAGCGAGGGCAACCGCCGTGAGCGGCTATTTCGGATTTTGGCGGAGCGAACGCTGGCAGGCGCTAAAATCAGCTGAACCTCGCCGGCCCCGCCCGGCGACTACAGGCAGTGATCGGGCGACTCGGGTCGCCCCACACAGGTTCGCTTGGAAAAAACGCTCCGTCTTGCCCCCGCCCTGCTCCTGTTCGCCGCTTGTTCGCAAGCCGGGCCGACCGCCCAGGAGTCGGTCGGCTCCGTCCAGCAAGCCGCGGCCATCACCGACGGCTGGGTCGGCACTTGGGCGGTCGCGCCGCACGCTGACGGCACGACCTTTCAAGACAAAACTTTGCGCCAAATCGCCCACACCAGCATCGGCGGCTCGAGCGTGCGGGTGCGCATCTCGAACGCGTTCGGCAACCAAGCGTTGGTCGTCGACGACATTCACGTCGCCGAGCGCGCCAGCGGCTCCGGCATCGTGGCCGCTACCGATCAGACGCTCAAGTTCGCCGGCCAAGCTTCGGTCAGCATTCCGGCAGGCCAAGCCGCCACCAGCGACACCGTCGCGTTCGACGTGAAGCCACTGTCCGACTTGGCCGTCAGCTTTCACCTGGCCAACACCAACAACGCCAGCACCGCGCACGGCACCGGCTCGCAAGACAACTACATCGCCAACGGCGACGTAGCCGGCAACGCGACGTTGACCGGCGCGCAGACCAACGGCAGCTACCACTTTCTCACTAACGTCGACGTGCAGAACACGGCGGCGTGGGGCGCCGTCGTCACGTTGGGCGCGTCGATCACCGACGGCGTCGCGTCGACCGGCAACACCAACCGCCGCTGGCCCAACGACTTGGCCAAGCGCCTGAACGACGCGAAAATCCCGGTCGGCGTGTTGAATGAAGGCATCTCCGGCAATCGTTTGCTGGCCGACGGCTCCGGCCAAAGCGCGCTCAAGCGCTTCGAACGCGACGTGCTGTCGCAGACCGGCGTGCGCTGGGTCATCTTCTCGGATGACCCGATCAACGACTTGGGCAACGCCAATCCGCCCACCGGTGACCAGCTGATTGCAGGCCTGAAGCAGCTCGTCGCCCAAGCTCACACCGCCAAGCTCGCGTTCTGGTGCTCCACGCTCACCCCGTTCGAAGGCTCGGGCGGCTGGAAGCCGGCTGGCGAAACCGCGCGCACGGCAATTCACGCGTTCATCAAGAGCGCTGACAGCGGCTGCGACGCGCTCGTCGATCAAGACACTGCCACCCACGACCCGGCCAAACCGACTTGGTACCTGCCCGCCTACGACGCCGGCGATCACCTGCATCCGAACGACAAAGGTCTGCAAGCCATCGCTGATGCGGTCGAGCTCAAGGGCTTCACGGCACCGGAGGGCGCAGCGGGAACAGGCGGAGCCGCAGGCGCGGCCGGGGCCGCCGGCATGTCAGGCGCGACGGCGGGCAGCGCCGGCGTCAGCGGCGGGGGCATGCCTGCCCAGGGCGGAGGTGGGGGCGGCGGGCAAGCGAATACGGCCGGCAGTGCGCAAGCCGGTTCGGCCACAGCTGGCGCGCCTTCGGCAGGAGTTGGCGGAACCGCGAGCCAAGCCGGCGCTACCGCTACCGTCGCGCCCAACCCCGACAGCTCGGGCTGTGCCTGCAAGTTGGGCTCCCCGGTCCCAAGCAACCGCGGAAACCCAGCCTGGGCACTGGCAATCTTGGCACTGGTTCGTCTCGCCAGGCCTCGGCGTCGCGGCATCTCTCCCCTGACGGGCTCGTAGCGCACCCGCCCCCTTCCTCGACGCGCGTATGAGCTCATACGCCGTCCACGATCGGCGGGTTGCGGTTTGGCAGCCCCGAGATGCAATGGATGCTCAGCCCGGGCTACCAGCCCAGGTCTTGTTTCAGAGCCTGCGTCAAAACGCCGGCCATGATCGCGTGCGTGGCGCCGTTGGGGTGACCACAACCCCAGGCGTCGGCGGCGGGCGGTTTGAAGTCGACGACGCCAATGTTGAGATCACCCGCAGCGGCGCGGGCGCTCTTCACTTGGTCCAAGTAGCCGGCCAGCGCGGTGCCGCGATCACCCGAGAGCATCGGGCTATGCGCCAAGAAGATGCGCGCCAGCGGGTAGCGGCCGCGCATGTCGGCGACGAACTGTTTGTAGGCATCCAAAAAGGGCTGCCCCGGATCGCCTTTGGCAAAATCGTTGGTGCCGAGCAGCACGACGACGGCACCCGGCGTGTAGCTGGCAAAGTCCCACTTGCTGGCGGCGTCGCTGCCGATCGCGCGCAGGTAGTGCTCGGGCATTTGCGACGTCGTGCTGCCGCCCACGTCGCGCCACATACCCATCCCCGACCAGGCCATCGTCATCAGCTCGGCGCCCAGCTCACGCGCGCTGATGGCTTCGTAGGTTTGGTAATTGTTCTCGGTCGCAAAGCTGAACGCCTCGGCCTGCGTTTGGCACTCGACGCCAAACCCGACCGAGATCGAATCGCCCACGATTTCCAGCCGCTTGTTCGACGGCGGCGGCGGCGACAGCAGCGTGCCCACGAAATCCACCTTGGTGATTTCGACCACGCCGGCGTTGTTTTCGGTGCGGCGCCACAGCGTGACTGTGTGCTCGGCCGCGGGCAGGTTCTGCGCGACGTCATAGTCGTGCGCGCCGACCTGCGTGGTGAGCAGCTTGACCTGGCCGTCGACCACCAGCTGAAAGTAGTCGATCTGATTGGTCTTCATGCTGACCTTGGCCGCGGTGCCATTGAAGCGTGCCGTGAAGCCCGTACCGGGCCACGCAATGCGCGCGCCGGTCGCGGTCTTTTCGACGCGCCCGAGCCAACGCAGCCCCGGCTCCAGCATCGGAGCCGCGCCACCCTGCCCTGCCGTGCCGGCCACGCTGCCGCCAGCGCCGCCGGTCGCTGCACCCGCGCCGCCAACTCCTCCGCTACTCGTGCCAGCAGCGGTGCCGCCAGTTGCCTGCCCCGCGCTCGGCGAGCCCGCCCCGCCGCTCAGGTTGCTGCCCGCGCTGCCGGCCACGCCAGCTTGGCCAGCCGTACCACCTTGGCCAGCCACGCCAGCTGTGTCGGTTGCATTCGATCCGCATCCCCAAAACAACAACGGTGCGCACGAAATAGCGAAAGCCTTGCCCAAGCCACGCGCAACCAGGAGCGACATCATCTGCTTGAGTGGGCTCATGCTCCGAGCGCGATCACTTGGTTTTGGTGGGTTTTGTCAGGCGTTTTTGCACCGCAGGGCTCTTGAGCTCGCGGAGCGCATCTTTGCCGACCCAGCGCGGCGCCGCTTCGGCCTGGGCCGCGAGTCGCTCTGCGACCTCAATCGCAGCCTGGTTCAGCGCCTGGCTGCGTTTGCCAACCGAGCGCAGCGCCCAGTTGACCGATTTCTTCACGAAGTTGCGCTCGTCGAACGCGGCCTTCTCCACCAGTGGCAGGCAACGGACGAACGCCGGTTCGGTCGCGAGCTTGTCATGCACCGTCAAGCTCGCCAAAAGCGCGAACGCGGCGCGCTTCACGAACTCGTCTTGGCTCTTGGCCCATTGTGCGACCTTTTTGAATGCGTGTGGCGTGCGGTCGAACAGCGCGAAGCACGCCGTATCGCAGATCGCCCAGTTGTCGAAATCTTTACACCATTGGTCCATCTGCTGCGGCGTCACCAACTCGGCTTCGTCCACGAACGTGGCGAGCATGCGCGCTTCGTAGTGGCCGGTCTTCCACAGCGCGGCGGCCAACGCGTGACTGTGACCCAAGCGTTTGCCCAGCTGTTTAATCAAGCCCACGGGCACGCCAAACGCCTTGTCCGACGGGATGGCGTAGCGCACCATGCCGTCCTTGGTCTGCTTCTTCGCGCGCTTCTTCAGCTCCTGTAAGACGTCTTTGACGTCGTGCTCCCGCGCGGGCGTCTTCTTCGTTACGTTGCGCGCCTTGGGTTGCCGCTTTACCGCCATCTGGTTCGACCCTACCAGCTACGGACCGGTTTGAAACCGCGCCACGCGCGCGACCCGGCTCCGCAAGTCTTCGTCCTCGAGCTGTTGAGCCAAGCGCGCAGCCCGTGCGGTGAGAGCCGCGGCCTCGTCGGGTCCGACCATCCGCGTCGAGGCACTGCTACATATGAAGGAGCACCTGGAGCTCAAGCTTAGCTTGGATTGAGCGCGCTCAGAACGCGCCGGCCAGCGAGAGCGTCCAAGCGGATGGAGCGGCGCCGACACGCGGCGCAAACGCCAACCGCGGCACGAGCCGGAAGCCCTGCGGACACGACCTGGGCAAATTGGTCGGCTGCGTCAGAATTTGAGCTTCACCGAGCGCGGTACTGAGCACAGTGGTGATGACCCCGCTGGCGTAGTGATGGTAGCCGAACGCGATGATGCTGCCGGCGCCCGCCGACAACCCGACGTTGAGGACGTGCCACGGCCATGTCACACGCGCATGCTCATCGTCGGCGCTCTCCAGCCGCAACCGCTGAAACTGACGGTCGCGCTGGTCGGCCGGCAGGGCGTCGAGCTCGTCGGCCGCCGACTCGACGCGCAACGGGAAAAACCACGTGGCCAACACCGTCACGCCCGAGCCGACACCGGAAACGATCCAATCGGGGCGCGACTCCCTGTCGACCAGCGCCACCGCCACGAACGAACCGACCATGAAGCCCGCGTTCACGCCCGACCAGGTGTAGCGCCAGGTGCGCGCTCGGCGTGCCTCGTCGTGCAGCGACGGCTGGTCGCAATGGCTCGGATCGGCTTGCGCGCCCGCACCGTAGAGGATGCAGCCCGAGGCGAGTGCGAGGCTGACGAGCAAGCGCATGAAGAAAGCCGATTCGAACGCGAACCCTCAGCGTAGCCCGAGGCCGCACGGTTAGGCTAGAAGGGTCGGTGTGAGCCTTCCGCCTCGCCCTTCGCTTGTGTCGCTACACGTGAGCTTCGGCGAAGCCGTGCGTGTGTGGGCGAGAATCGGGCTTTTGAGCTTCGGCGGCCCCGCCGGTCAGGTCGCGTTGATGCACCAGGAGCTGGTCGAACGGCGACGCTGGATCGACGAGGAGCGGTTTCTGCACGCGCTCAACTACTGCATGTTGTTGCCCGGGCCCGAAGCGCAGCAGCTTGCCACCTACATTGGTTGGTTGATGCACAAGACGCGCGGCGGGCTCGCAGCCGGCATCCTGTTCGTGCTGCCCGGCTGCGCCGCAATTTTGGGCTTGAGCGTGGTGTACGCCGGGTTTGGTCAATTGCCGGCCGTGGCGGCGCTGTTCTTCGGCCTGAAGGCGGCGGTGCTGGCGGTGGTGGTGGAAGCCGTGCTGCGCATCGGCAAGCGCGCGCTGAAGAGTCGATTGCTGGTGGTGCTTGCGGCGCTGGCCTTCGTCGCGATCTTTTTCTTCGAGGTGCCGTTTCCGTTCTTGGTCGTCGCGGCGGCCGTGGTCGGACTGGTCGGCAGTCGTATCGCTCCAGACGCTTTTCCAAAACCACCGGCCGCCAAGAGCGGTGAAGCTCACGACACCGTGATCGACCGCATGGCGGCCGCCGGTGAGCTCGCTCACACCCGTCCGTCCCGCGCGCGCGCCGCCCGCGTCCTGTTGGTCTGCGCGCTGCTGTGGGGTTTGCCGCTCGTGGTCTTGTACCAGCGCTTCGGCAGCAGCTCGGTATTCTTTCAAGAAGGCGCTTTCTTTTCGCGCACCGCGGTCGTGACCTTCGGCGGCGCCTACGCCGTGCTGGCTTACATCGCGCAGCAGGCGGTCGACACCTTTCACTGGCTGCTACCAGGCGAAATGCTCGACGGCTTGGGCCTAGCCGAGACCACACCGGGGCCGCTGATCATGGTCGTGCAGTTCGTGGGTTTTCTGGGCGCTTTTCGCCACCCCGGTGCGCTGCCACCGCTGCTCGCCGGCGTGTTCGGCTCGCTAGTCACGGTCTGGGTCACGTTCGTGCCGTGTTTCCTGTGGATCTTCCTGGGCGCGCCGTACATCGAAGCCCTGCGCGAGAGCCGCCCGCTGCGCGCCGCGCTGGCCGCGATCACCGCGTGCGTGGTGGGCGTCATCCTCAACCTCTCACTTTGGTTCGCACTCCACGTCGTCTTCAAGCGAGTCGAGCCTCATCACTTCGGCCCACTCCGGGCGCTGGTTCCCACCTTGTCCAGCGTCGATCCGCCCGCCTTCGCGCTCGCCCTGCTCGCGATGCTCGCCATCTTTCGCTTCAAGCTCGGCTTGCCGAAGACGCTCGCCGCTAGCGCAGCGCTCGGCTTGCTGTGGAAAATGGCGACAGGCACCTAGCTACAGCTCGACCTGAAACCCCCATTGCGGTAAGCAAGCGCTGCCAGTCCTGCCAGGAGATCACGCGATGCGCTTCATCGTCATGCACAAGGTCGACGCCAACATGGAAGCCGGCGGCCCGCCGAGCCCCGAAATCATCAAAAACATGGGGGAGCTGGTGCAGGGCAGCCTGCAGAGCGGCGTATTCTTGAACGGCGCCGGCCTGCATCGCAGTGCGCGGCGCGCACGCTTGAAGTCGGTCGGCGGTGACGCGACGGTCACGACCGGACCGTACGTCGGGCAGAACGAGCTGGTGGCATCGTTCACGATGGTCAGCGCCAAGTCGTTGGACGACGCCGTGGCCCACGCGCGCCAGCTGGCCAACGCGCTCGGCGACGTCGAAGTCGAAATCGGCCCCGTCGTGGAGCCCTGGGACTTGGGCATGATGCCGAAGCCGGAAGGCAACGTGCCGGGGCGCTTCCTGCTGCTCTGCAAGTCCACCCCAGCCGACGAGGCCGGCGACACCGCCGAGAAGCACGCCGCCGCGGTCAAGCAATTGGCGGCGTCGCTCGGCAACGACGGCGCCGTGCTGGCCGCCGAAAGCCTCGCTCCGAGCGCGCGCGGTGCTCGCCTGCCCCCAACCGGCAAAGGCAAGCGTGTTTGGGTCGACGGCCCGTTCGCCGAGACCAAGGAGCTGATCGCCGGTTTCTCGCTGCTCGAGCTGCCCAGCAAGGCCGAAGCGCTGGCCTGGGCCGACCGCTACGCCGCGATCTTGGTCGATTGCGAGGTCGATGTGCGCGAAGTGAACCCGGCGTAGCCCAGACGGAGCGCCGAAAAATAAATGTCCGGCGCCGCGGCGCCCGAACGTCGATGGTAAATCATGAGTGATTTCGTATTTTTGTTACGCAGTCAGGAAGAGGACTACCAAGCGGCGATGGGCACGCCCGAGCGCGCCCAAAAGAGCCTGCAGGCCTGGATGGCCTGGATCAAGCAGCTCGAGGCATTGGGCCAGCTCAAAAATCCCGGCATCCCGCTCGAGCGCAGCGGCAAAACCGTGCGCGGGAAACAGCTCACGGTCAGCGACGGGCCGTTCACCGAAGCCAAGGACATCGTGCTCGGCTTCATCGTGGTCGAGGCGCGCGATCTCGAGCACGCGGTCGAGATCGCCAAGGGTTGCCCGCTGGCGCAAGGTGGCGGCGGCGTCGAGATCCGTCCGGTCATGGAGGCGCCATGAACCAGCGCCGGATCGTGATGTTCAACCAGGTTTCGGCCGACGGCTATTTTTCGGACGCCGACGGCGGGTTGGATTGGGTCGTGTCAGATCCGGAAATCCACGCGCGCGCCGTCGAAGGCATGCCGCACACCGACACGATCTTGTTCGGGCGCCGCACCTACGAGCAATTCGCCGCGTTCTGGCCGCACGCGCTCGAAAACCTGAACGTCAGCGGGCCGCATGGCTCAAACAAGGCCGATCCGTCATTTTCGGCCATGGCGCATTGGCTCAACGACACGAAAAAGCTCGTCTTCTCCAAGAGCCTCGAGCAAGCGTCATGGAACCGCACTGAAGTCTTGGCCGAGCTCGATCCGAAGCACGTCGCACGGCTCAAGCAAGCCCCCGGCAAGGATCTACTGATCTTCGGCAGCGGCTCGATCGTGTCGCAGCTCACCGAGCACGGGTTGATTGACGAATACCGGTTCGTGGTGTGCCCGGTGCTGCTCGGCGAGGGCAATACGCTGTTGGGAGAGATGGCGACACGCGTGAGCCTGAAGCTGAGCGAAGCCACGCCGTTCAAGTCGGGCAACGTCATGCTCACCTACCGGCGCGCCGACGCCGGTTAGCGCTCGTGGCGATCAGCGAGCATTTCTTCCGCCACGAATCGGGGCGTTTGGTCGCGGCGCTGACGCGGCTGTTCGGCGTGCACAACCTGGCATTGGCAGAAGACGTCACGCAGCACGCCTTCTGCCGCGCGCTCGAGGTCTGGAAAGTGCGCGGAATACCCGAAAATCCGTCAGCTTGGCTGTTGGCTACCGCCAAGCACCGAGCGCTCGACGTGCTGCGACGCGAGCGCACGGCACGCGACTTTGCGCCAGCGCTTGCGCGCCGTATCGATAGTGAGGGCGAGCTTGCGGGCGCGGTCGACGAAGCGTTTCTGCCCGGAACCATCCGTGACGAACAGTTGCGGATGATGTTCTCGTGCTGTCATCCTCGCCTACCGGAAGAGTCGCAGCTCGGGTTGATCTTGAACATTTTGTGCGGTTTCGGCGCGAGCGAGATCGCCGCTGCACTTTTGACCGGGCGCGCCGCGATCGAAAAACGGCTCACCCGCGCCAAGAAGACCCTGGCCGAAAGCCGCACCCTGTTCGACTTGGCCGACAGCGAGTTCGAGGCGCGGCTGTCGACCGTGCGTCACGCGCTCTATCTCCTCTTCAACGAGGGCTACCACGGCGCCTCGCACGCGTTCGCGGTTCGGCCCGAGCTGTGCGATGAAGCGCTGCGGCTCACCGCGCTTTTGTGCGAGTACGGCCCGGCCGCGACCCCCACCACGCAAGCGCTGGCGGCGCTGATGTGCCTGAACGCGGCGCGCGTGCCCGGCCGTCTCGACGCCAACGGCGATTTACTGGCTTTTTCCGAGCAAGATCGTCGGCGCTGGGACGCCCAGCTGCTCCAGCGGGGGCTGGCCTTGTTCGATGCTTCGGCCGCCGGTCACGAGCTGAGCGCCTACCACGTCGAAGCGGCGATCGCGGTGGCGCACGCCTCGGCACCGACCTTCGCCAAGACGGATTGGGGCAACATCGTGGCGCTCTACGATCGGTTGATGAGCGTGGCACCTTCACCGGTCGTCGCGCTGAATCGAGCGATCGCGGTCGGCCAGCGTGACGGTCCGGCGTCGGGCCTGGCAGCGCTGCGCGCGATCGGTGACGCCGAACGCCTGCGCGCGTACCCATTTTACCCGGCCGCATTCGCCGAGCTCGAGCTGGGAGTCGGGCACTACGCGCAGGCGCTACGCCATTTCGATGCTGCGCTGGCGCTGGCGCGCAACGACGCCGAACGGCGCTTCTTGGAAAAACGCCGCGCAGCGGCCAGTCACTGACGCGCGGGTGGCGGCGCCGGGTGGAGCGCGTCGTGAAAATCGAAGCCGTAGGCGACGACCGCGTACAACAGCGACTGGACGCGCCCGCCGCGGTCGATCGGCATGTCACGCTCGTAGGCTAGGTGCACCTCGAACGGATCGCGGCGGACGATGAATTCAGGCGTAAAATCGAGCTCGCTCGGCGCCACCGGATTTTTGGCGGTGCGATCGCTGAAGAACGTGCCGTCGAGGCCGAGCGCCAGGTGGCGGTGCCACAGCGAGACCTCGGTGTGCGCCGCATAGCGCAGCAGCGCTTTGCCGGTGTTGTCGGGCCGCGCGGCATACGTCGGATTGTACGCGAACCAGCCGAGCGTCGCGTAGCCGGACACGTCGCCGTCGAGCAACGCATCGGCCAGCGTTGGCGAAAGCGCGGCCGCCGAATATAGCAAACGCCCGCGCGCATCGACGTAGGTCTGGCTGTAGCTACCGCGATCGACGGGCCGATCGTGCTCGACGCGCGCGCCCAGCTCCAGATCGAAGCCTTGGGCGAGGCCGTTGGTCGAGGTGACCCCGCCGATCAGATCCAGCTCCGACGGCGCAAAGACAGCAGCTTTACGCCGCTCGCGATCGGTGAAGATGTTCAGGTCGAGCGGGATCGACAACATCCGCCCCAACAAATCGATGTCGAAATGCAGCGCGTAGCGGAACAGCGCATACCCGCTGTTGTCGGGCCGCGCGGCGTAGGTCGGGTTGTAGAGCGACGCACCCAACATTGCGGCGCCGGAGACGTTGAATTCTTGGGCGCCGCCGCCAACCTGCCCACCGTGCGCGCTGCCCTGCTTGTCCAGCGCCCACGCGACGTGGGGCGCGCCCAGCATCACACCCAAAACGCACACCCATCCAAGACCGTAATTTCTCAGCACGGACCCTGGCGTCTAGCATGCCGTCCGGGGGGCAATAAAGCGGCGACTAAAGGTGGCGCGTCTCACCTGTTAGCGGCGTTGCCCAGTCGTCATCCTTGCCGTTCACGTAGCGAACGGGGGCGTTGGCGAGCTCGTCGTCTGTAACATCGTCGAGACAGGCCAGATTGACGGCGTAAAATTCGCCGCCCAGGGCCGGCAGGTACCCGCCTCGAGTGAAGGGTCGCACCCCGCAGCGCCCGCAGAACGACAGGTGCAAGAACGGGTCAGGCCTGCCGGGCGGCACGTGTTGGTAGTCGACCAGGACGTCGCTGCTCGCCAACAATCGGAAGCCCTCCGCCTTGGCGATCGCCATCCAGAATCGGGCTTTGCGGCAGAAACTGCAGTTGCAGCGATTCGTACCCTGAGCCAGGTCGAGCTCACATTCGAAACGTACGGCGCCGCAGTGACAGCTGCCGGTATAGGTCTTCTGCATGCCCTTTAAGAGTGGGCGGCGTTCGAAAACTCATCGCTCGGGCAGACGAAATCGACCGTACAACGCTGGGTCCAAAAATCCCGTCAGTTCGGCGATCGACGCGCCACGCAGCGTCACCACGTTCAGCGCGCCCAGCCGGAAATCGGGCCCTTGGTAGCAAGCAAACGCCAATTGCCCGCTCACGCGCAGCGGACGCAGCTGCCACGGCGTCGCGAACACCCGCTCCGTAAAAAAGCGCACGACGTCGTGCCGACCATCGAACCAGCTCGGGATCGGCGGCATGCTGAATTTGACGTCTTCAGCCAAAAGCTGGAGCAAGGCAGCCGGATTGGCGCCCTGCCACGCGTCGACGTAGCGCGTGACCAGCTCGCGTTCACCGGCTTCGCCCAAATCGCGCAACGTCGCCTGCTGGCTGCGCGGCGGCACGCGCTCTGCCACGGCTTTCCGCGCGCGTTGCAGGGCGCTGTCAATCGACGGCACGCTGGTGTCGAGCAGCGCGGCCACCTCGTTCGCCGAAAGGCCGACCACCTCGCGCAGGATCAGCGCGGCGCGCTGGGTTGCGGGCAAGTGCTGCAGTGCCGCCACGAACGCCAGCTCCACGCTTTCGCGCAGCTCGAAGCTCGCCTGCGGATCGTCGGGATACGGCTCGAGCCACAGCGGGCCCTCGAGCATGGGCTCGAGCGCGCGCTCGGGTGCCGCGGCCGGGCGTTCAGTAGCCAATTGTCGTCGTGGACGCGTCGCCAAGAGCTGGAAACACGCGTTGGTGGTGATGCGAAACAGCCACGAACGCAGTGAGCTCCGGCCCTCGAACCCAGCGAACCCGCGCCACGCGCCGAGCAGCGCCTCTTGCAGCGCGTCGTCGGCATCCGAGACCGAACCGAGCATGCGGTAGCAATGGGCATGCAGCTCGGCGCGATGCGGCGCCACCAGCCGTTCGAACTCGGTTTCGTCAATCTTGGCGGCCACGCCAGCAGGCTAGCAAATCGCGGCAAGCCGGCTAGATTGTTCGGCAATGAGCGACGCCCCAGTGCCCCAGCGTGGGCCTGCCAGCGTGCGGCGCGCCGGGCCAGGCGACGTTGCGACGCTGGTGCGCGTGCTGGCGCGCGCGTTCGACGCCGATCCTTTCTACAACTGGATTCTGCCGCAAGACGCGCGTCGCGCCGCGAGCTTCATCGGCATCTTCGAGCTGATTTTGGGGCGCCTGTCGGACGAGTTGAGCGAGACTTTCGCCACCGCGGCGCTCGACGGCTGCGTGATTTGGAAGCGCCCCCCCGGCATCTACAAGCTGTCGCTCTTGCGCCAAGCCCAATTGTTGCCGTCCTTCGCGCGCATTTTGGGTTGGAACAGCATCCCGCGCGGCATGCGCTTGCTCGAGCACATGGATCGCATGCACGAGCGGATCGCACCCGAGCCGCACGTCTACTTGTACGTGCTCGGCGTCGATCCGACCCAGCAGCGCCGCGGTCTCGGTGCGCAGCTGCTCCGGCCCGGGTTCGAGCGCGCCGACCGCGAGCGTCACCGCATCTACCTCGAGACCGCCCGCGCCGAGAACGTCCCCTTCTACCAGGCGCAAGGCTTTCAGCTGCAGCTGGCCAACGAGCACGCCGAGTTTCCGACGCTCTGGGCCATGACGCGCGACCCGCGCTAACTAAGGAGTGTCCCTAAAATTGCGTTTGCTCGCGCGTGCCCGTAAACGTGCCCGTGCCCGTGCCCGACGGTCCGATCTTGGGCTGCCACGATGCAGCTCGCTTGCAGAAGCTCACGTAGCGTCTTTCGGTCATACCGAACGGCACGCCTCGGGCTGCTCCCTTCCTGAATGGTCGTCGCAAAAACCTGCGAGATTCACAGGGAGGACGGGAGGACGGGAGGTCCGCGAGGCGAGAATTTCTGGGTTCGAGTCGCGCGGTGATGCAAGCGGACTGCGCAGTTTCCGTTCGACGCATCGCGACTCGAACGATAAAAAACTCGCGGACCTCCCGCCCTCCCGTCCTCCTGTGAAAATTCAGGGCTCGCGCAGTCTGCCCAGGACGCGAATGGCCCGAGACGCGCTCAGTGCGGCGTCCGAACGGGTCGGCCTGGAGACGACCCGGAAGCTTGTGGATGACTCATTTCTATCCACCGACCAACGGCGATGGAGCGCTGCTGTACGGCATTCGGTTGCTGGTCGGGTCGGCCATGCTCGCGAGCTTGGCCCTTGGCCTAGCCGCGATTTTGCGGCGCGAGATCGCGCAGCACCGCGCGTGGATGACGCGCGGCTACGCGCTCGGGATGGGCGCCGGCACGCAGGCGTTGCTGCATCTGCCGTGGCTCTTGCTCGGCACGAAGCCGGTCGGACTGACGCGCGCTTTGGTGATGGGTGCAGGCTGGGCGCTCAATGTCGCGTTCGCCGAATGGCGGATCCGCCGGCAGCCGGCACCCGCTTTCGTGGTGTCGCGCCCCGCCGCCACGGCTTGAAAGCGGCGGCCTACAGCGCCGAGGGGCTCAGACCAAATTGCAGGCCGATCGAGTGCGAGCGGCACCACGAGTCACCAACACGAAATGACACGCTGCTCGGTGGGACCGACCGCCTCGACCAAAAACGGGACGTCCATGCGCAAGCTCAACCGTACGGGACTTCACCGGCTCGTGCTAGGCCTTGGTCCACGCGACCCGCCCCGCTGGCCGCGCGAAGGAGGCGCTGAACAGATGCCGCAAGAGCCGTCTCGTTTGGGTGGCAGTCGCCACGCCGTTGAGCTTTTTGGGCGAAGCAGCTCGCATTTCACGCGCGTGACCCGGATCTTCGCGCTCGAGCTCGGCGTACCACACGCGTTTCGACCGGTGTTCGACCTGACGTCCCTCGACCCCGCCACGTACGCCGGCAATCCGGCGCTCAAGCTACCAATCCTCGTCGACGAAGCCGGGCCGCTGTTTGGCACCGAAAATATCTGCCGCGCATTGCTACGGCATTCCGAAAACGCCACCGGCCCTGTCGTCTTGCGCGGCGACGTGCAGAACCGCGTGGTCGCCAACGCCGAAGAGCTCACGCTGCACGCCATGTCGTCGGAGGTCTCCCTGATCATGGCCAAGGCAGCCGGCGCTCAGCACCTACCTCCCCCGAAGGTGCCGCAGAGCCTGCAAAACGCGCTCCGCTTCCTGGACGAAAATCTCGACAACGCGCTCGCCGCGCTGCCCCCTGACCGCGCCTTCAGCTTCGTGGAGGTAGCGCTGTTTTGCGTGACCACGCACCTGGGCTTCCGCGAGGTGCTCGACGTCACGTCGTTCCGGCGCCTGGCGGACTTCTGCGCCGGCTTCGGCGAGCGAAAGAGCGCCCGCGCCACGCCGTACCGCTTCGACGCCGAATAAATCGCTCGCATGACTTGACAGGTATATACCTTATACCGTATATACCTGTCATGGAATCTGCCTTCAGCATCGTCGCGGAGCCGAACCGTCGGGCGATCCTGAGCCTACTGGCCGCCTCGGAGCGTTCGGTCAGCGAGATCGAGCATCAGCTGCGGATGCCTCAGCCCTCGGTCTCCAAGCACCTGCGCGTGCTGCGCGACGCTGGCTTCGTGGAGGCGCGTGTGGACGCGCAGCGGCGTGTCTACCGCATCAGACCCGAGCCGTTGATGGAGGTCGACGCGTGGCTAACGCCGTTCCGGCGCTTTTGGTCCAACCACGTCGACGCCTTGGAACGTCACCTCGACCGCTTGGAGCAAGCGTCTGCAAAACACGAGCCTCCGAAACACGAGCCTCCGAAACACGAGCCTCCGAAACACGAGTCTCCGAAACGGGAGCCTCCGAAACAGGAAAAAAAGCGATGAGCATCCGAGACAACTACACACCCGGCGCCGCAGCTGGCGCGCGCGTCAAAAAAGACGGTGACAAGTGGACACTGGTCCTCGTGCGCGAGCTGCGTCATTCGCCGACGCTGGTCTGGCAAGCCCTGACTGATCCCGCGCAGTTGCGCGAGTGGGCGCCGTTCGACGCCGATCGGAGCCTAGACGGCGCCGGCCCGGTCAAGCTTTCGACCGTCGGCACGCCCACTCCGCAAGTCTCCGAGACGCGCGTCAAGCGCGCCGAGGCGCCAAAGCTGCTCGAATACAGCTGGGGCGACAACGAGCTGCGCTGGGAGCTCGAGCCGCTGGACAGCGGTACGCGCCTCACGCTCTGGCACAACATCGATCGCAAGTTCATCGCGATGGGCGCGGCAGGCTGGCACATCTGCCTCGACGTGCTCGATCGGCACCTGGCGGGCGCGCCGATCGGCCGCATCGTCGCCGGTGACGCGATGAAGTTCGAGGGCTGGCAGCGCCTGCACGGCGAATACGCCAAGCAGTTCAACGAGACGAAGGAGTAGGCACATGAATATTTTATTGTGGGTTCTGCAAGTATTGCTGGCGCTGTTGTGCATTTCGGGCGGCGCCTTCCAGATTTTCAAGATTGAGGAGCTGAAGCGGAACACTGCGGCGATGCGCGCGCTGCCACGCGGGCTCTGGGCGTTCTTCGGGGCCTTCGCCTGCGTAGCAGGCCTGTGCCTGATTGTGCCCGGCGCGCTCGGCATGCTGCCCGCTCTGACGGCGCTGGCAGCAGCCGGCGTGGCGTTGGAGCAGGCGCTGATCAGTGCGTTCTACCTCAAGTATGGCGACCGCCCGCCGCTGCCCTACAGCATGGCGATGACGGTGATGGCCGCGTTCATCGCCTACGGCAGGTTCTGAGCATGTCCCGCTCCAAAGGACTGGTGATCGGTTTCTGGATCGCCACCGCGCTGTTTTGCCTGCAGATGGGCTTCACCGCCTATGCCCAGCTGCAACTGCCGCAAGTCGCGGACGCTTTCCACCACCTCGGCTTCCCGGCTTACTTTCGGGTCGAGCTGTCGTGCGCCAAGCTGGTCGGTATCGTGGTGCTCTTGGCGCCGCTGCCGGCACGGCTGAAGGAATGGGCCTATGCCGGCTTCGCGATCGACATCGGCTCGGCGCTGATCGCGCATTTCGCGGTCGGTGATGGCGCACAAGCGTGGGGCTGGGCCGCCGGCACCGGCGTGCTGTGGGCGCTCTCGTACTTCTGCTGGCGACGGCTGCAGGCTAGGCTCGGCACATGAAAAAATCGAGCGCAAGCCAGGGCCAGGGCCAGTCGGCGTCGGAGCTGATCTCGAAGCGGATTGCCGACCTCGGGGGTTGGCGCGGCAAAACGCTGAGCCGAATGCGCAAGCTGATCCAACAAACCGTGCCGGACGTGCTCGAAGAGTGGAAGTGGATGGGCACGCCGATCTGGTCCAAAGACGGCATCATCACCACCGGCGAAGCCTACAAGGACAAGGTCAAGCTCACGTTCGCCAAAGGCGCGGCCCTGAAGGATCCGACGCGGCTCTTCAACTCGAGCCTCGACGGCAACGTGCGCCGCGCGATCGACATCGGCGAAGGGGAAGAGGTCGACGAAGCGGCGTTCAAGGCGCTGGTTCGCGAAGCGGTCGCTCTGAACAGCGCGCGCAAGTCCAAGCCGGCGAAGAGCCCCGCGGCCGCGCCGACCAAGAAGGCCGCGGCCGCGCCGACCAAGAAAGCCGCCGCCAAACCCGCCAAGAAAGCGCCGGCAAAGCCTGCGAAAAAAGCCAAGTCCTAAGCGCCCGCGGCTCCCTGGCTGGGCGTGTCCGACCTGCGGCCGCTTGTTCACCCAAGTGAACCAACGCCATGCGTGCGGGACCGGCGAGCGCAGCCAAGTGCTGCGGAATCGCCCCGCGTCGGTGGTTCGCACCTACGCCGCCGTCGAGGCGTTCGCCCAGGCGCTTGGCCCGATCGAAATCGTCGCACGCGAGCGCTACGTGCTGTTCCGCAGCGTCCGCATTTTCGCCGACGTCGTCATCATGTCCGACGCGGTTCGGCTCGCCATTCACCTGGCGCGCAGGGTCGACCATCCACTCTTCATCAAGGTGGTCGAAGATCGCAAGAAGGTCACTCACGTCGCCAAGCTCCTGACCGAAAAGGACGCCCGCGCCATCCAACGCTACCTGAAAGAGGCATACGACACGTCGCTCGGGTAGAG
>FSUE01000136.1_pt1 | contig 30558 bp, 22 predicted proteins | sample 1637031 | NCBI WGS metagenome assembly FSUE01 (sample SAMEA3914819, study PRJEB12502) | metagenome | biome: forest; material: soil | place: Canada | collected 2010-06-26 | depth 0.3 m | reverse complement strand
GGACCCGGCGGTCCCGGCAACGGCGGTCCCGGCAACGGCGGACCAGGCAACGGCGGACCAGGCAACGGCGGACCAGGTGGCGGTCGCGGCAACGGTGGCGGTCGCGGCAACGGAAACGGAAACGGGAACGGAAACGGAAACGGGAACGGAAACGGGAACGGGAACGGGAACGGGAACGGGAACGGAAACGGAAACGGTCGTGGACCGTTCGGTTGAGCTGGCGTTCTTCGCCCAGCGTGACGCCGTGCTCAGCGATCACCCTGTTTCGCTCGATGTCGACGCTCCGTCCCGCGGTCCAGACCTGGAACGGCGCGAGCAACGGCGCGCTCAGTACGCGCGCGTCGTTAGCGGTGTCGTCGCCATGCTCGGCGTCCTCGCGCTGGCGGCAATTGCGCGACCGAACGCCAAAGCGGCCGAAGCCGAACCGATCGCGGCCGCACGCGCGCCAGCTGTCGAACTAGTGCCGATCACCCCGGCTGAGCCCGCCTCGCCATTGCCCGGGCTCGCTCCGGCTGCCAGCGTCGTTGCGCTCGAATCGGCGCCGCGCGCAACGCCCGCGCCATCGGCGGCGCGTCCGACCCGCACACGCTCGCGCGCCGTGCCGGCAACAGCTCCGCCGCCTGTCCCGGTCGTGCACGACGACCGTCCGCCGCCGACAGCGCGCTTCGCCGACTAACCCGCAGCGGCGTCGTTCGACGCTGCTGCTCGACTGTCATGATCAAACCGAATCCATCACTCTCCGTCTGCGCGCTGCTCTTCGCTTCGGCTTTGGCCCATGCCGCGGACGACGCGCCCACCGCCAAGGCAATGCTCGCTGCGGCGCCCGCCGCCACCGACGTGCCGCGCGACGCGGCCGAGGCGCGCCACGCAGCATTGCGCCGCGGCAGCACCCTCGACGGCTCGACGGGCCTACTGAGGCTGCGCTCCGCCGACTCCGGCCCGGTCGGAACGTTTCGCCTGGCGATCGCCGGTAGCTTCTACTCCGGCAGCGGCTTTCTGTGTCCGCCTTGCGAAAATCCGCAGGGCGCGGTCGCGACGCACGCGGACGACGCCAACTTCTTCGCCACGCGCGCACAGTTGTTGGTCACGCCGTTGCCGTTTCTCGAGGCGCACGCCGCGCTTCGCTACCAAACCACCTCCGACAGCCAGCCGACGCGGCGCGTGATCCCGATCGCCGGTGACGCCGTGTTCGGCGCCAAGGCCTTCTTACCCGCCAAGCTCGGCCGAATTTTCGGATTCGGCGGCGGTTTCGCGGTCGGGCTACTGACGCCGACCGACGGCGTCGGCGTTGCGACCGCCAACGTCGACCTGCACCTCGACGCCGAGCTCGACCTGACCGAGCTGGCTCCGAAGTCGCGCGTGCCGCTGCGCGGCTACTTGAACCTCGGCTACCTGTTCGACAACTCGGGCAGCATTGCCGATGCCATCGAGAGTCACCGCAGCAGCGTGCTCGGCTCGCCGCAGACGCTGACCCGCATCGAGCGCTTTAGCTACGGTGTCAACCGTGTCGATGCTTTCAAATCGGGCGTCGGTCTCGAAGGCGTATTCGATTTCATCCACCCGTTCGCGGAGTGGACGATCGACGTGCCGGTCAACCGCCAGGGTTATAAGTGCGTCAGCCGCATTCGCAGCGCCGGCGACGAATGCTTGGCCCACGACGGCAAGGTTTCTGCCATGCCTTCGCGGTTGACGATCGGCGCTCGCGGCTATCCGTGGCTCACGTCGTGGACCGACGGTTTGACGCTGTTGGCCGCCGTCGATATCGGCACTGGGGCCACCTCCAACTTCATCGAAGAAGTTGCGCCGGAAGCGCCGTACACGCTGCACTTCGGCTTGGGTTTCGCGTTCGACACGCAGCCGCGCGTGAAACGCGTGGTCGAGACCAAGCTCGTCAACGCGCCAGCCGTCGCCGCGCCGCCGCCGCGGCAATACTACGTTTCGGGCACGGTCGTGGACGCTCAGACGTCGCAGCCGATCGCCGAGGCAGGCGTATTCTTTCAAGGCTCCGATCAGAACGCGGTGCTGACTGACAAGAACGGCAGCTTCCGCACCGCCGCGCTCTTGCCTGGCGAGTATCGGTTCTTGGTGAAGAAGAGCGACTACCTGGACGGCCAGTGCCAAGCCATGATCCTCGAGCTGCCGGCCGACACCGGGAAGCCGGTCAAATCTCCGGGCGGCGCGCTCGCTACCCCGAGTGCGCCGCCCGAGCCGAGCATCACCGAAACCCGCTGCGAGCTGACAGCCTTGCCGCAGGTGGCCAGCATCACCGGTAGCGTGCGCAACAGCGCCTCGACCGAGTTCGTTGGCAACGCGACGGTCATCGCCAAGGACGCGCGCGGCCGCGACGTTGCGGTGCAGACCGACGCCGAGGGCCGCTTCCGATTCGAAAACGTACCGGCTGGCAAGCTGCGTTTGGAGGTCACTGCCGCGGGCTACATGCCGAGCGGTGCCGAGCTCGAGCTGAAGGCGCGGGTGCCGGCCAGCGTACAGTTGTTCATCAACAAGCGTCCGGCCCAAGCCTCGGTGGTCGTTACCAAGACCGAGCTCAAGCTCAAACGACAGGTCCATTTCCTGTTCGACTCGTCTGCCATTCAGCCGGACTCGCAGTCGATCTTGGAGGAAATCGCCGACGCGCTGCGCACGCACCCCGAGATCACCTTGGTCGAGATCCAGGGCCACACCGACGACGTCGGTTCCCCTGAGCACAACCTACGCCTGAGCGAAGAGCGGGCGACTGCGGTCAAGGACGCGCTGCTGACACTCGGCATCGACGGCGGCCGGCTCACGGCTCGCGGCTACGGCAAAGAAAAGCCGCTGGTCAAGAACGTGAACGCCGAAACGCGCGCTCGCAACCGCCGCGTCCAGCTGATGATCCAAAATCCCTAGCCGACCGTTCTCAGAGCCAGCCGAGCGCGACCAAGCCCGCGACCGACAGCAGCAGCGCCGACGCTGACCAGAGCGCGAGCACACTGACGTGGGTGCGCAGCCACTGCAGCCGGAGCCGCACACTGCTCACCGGTTGCACCATCGACACGCGATCTAGCGTGGCGTCTGCTGGGTCCTCACGCGGGGCATCGGAGACGATCAATTTCAAGTGCGCGCGGGCTTGCATGGCGGAGTGGTGGGCGGGTGCCTCGAAGGAGAGGAACGGCCGGATTTCGGGATGGGTAAGCGCTGGTGGTCGTCCGGATCAGGGCGGGCTCTTCAATACAGTCACGCCGTGGTCGAAAATTCGGCCGAAAAAAGAGCCGCTGCCGGGCAGCGAGTGCGCTGCGACAAGAAATGCGTTTGCCGCAGGCGCCACTTTGATGAACAAGGGCGCGTGATTCTAGAGGCAGCTCGAGCCAGCATCGCCGACTACCGGCCGGAGGATCCGCGGGAGCGCGGCTTCCAGGAGCGCATGCTCCAGCTGCTCGACACTCCGGCGCCGACGTCCCGCCATCAGTTCCAGCCCGGTCACCTGACCGCCAGCGGCTTCGTGTTGTCGCCGGAGGGCGACGCGGTGCTGCTGATTTTTCACAAGAAGCTCGGCATCTGGGTCCAGCCGGGCGGGCACGTCGAGGCTGACGACGAGAGCCTGGCGGGGGCCGCGCGCCGTGAAGTGGCCGAAGAGGTCGGGCTCACGTTGCCGCAGCAAGCGCAGGCAACGGTGTTCGACATCGACATTCACCCGATCCCGGCGCGCAAGGACGAACCGGCTCACGAGCACTTCGATGTGCGCTTTTTCTTTCAGTCACCCACGCGCCGCATCACCGCCAGCGACGAAGTCGTCGACGCGCGCTGGGCACCACTCGTTGGAATCGATCAGGTGACTACCGACGAGTCGGTGTTGCGCGCCGCACGCAAGCTGGGGCGCATCCAGCGCACTCAAGGCTAGACGCCGGCCTCACGATGTCGGAAAAAAGTCGCCGCCTGCAGCCTCGTTTCTTCGCCACCGCCGCCAAGGGCACCGAACCGCTCTTGCGCGATGAGCTCAACGAGCTCGGGCTGCCGCGCGTGCGAGCGGATCGCGGCGGCGTGCATTTTGGCGCGGAGGTGAAGGATGCGTACCGCGCGTGCTTGTGGTCGCGCATCGCTCAGCGTGTGCTGGAGCCGCTGAGCGAGTTCGAGAGCCCCGACGAAGACGCACTGTACGCGGGCGTTCACGCGATTGACTGGCGGCGCGTGCTCGACGCCGAGCATACCCTGGCGGTGCGCGCGGCGTGTCGCTCGAGCCGCCTGACGCACACGCAATACATCGCTCAACGCAGCAAGGACGCCGTCGTCGATCAGCTGCGTGAGCACCTGGGTGCGCGTCCCAACGTCGATCGGCGCGCTCCCGACGTGCAGCTGTTCGTGCACTTGGTCAAGGACCGCGCGACCGTCTACCTCGACCATTCGGGTGATTCGCTGCACGAGCACGGCTTTCGCAAGCAGCAAGGCATAGCTCCGATCAAGGAGACGCTGGCCGCCGCGTTGGTGCGCTACTCGGGGTGGGATCGCGAGTCGCCGATCGTCGACCCCATGTGCGGCTCCGGCACGCTGTTGCTCGAAGCCGGCCTTTGGGCGGCGCGGCGCGCGCCCGGGCTTTCGCGCAGCGCCTTCGGTTTCGAGCGTTGGGCAGACTTCGATGCCGCGGCGGCCCAAACCATGCTCCAGCTGCGTGAAGAAGCGCAGAGCCTGGCGCGGCCGCTGCAACTGTCGTTGATCGGCTCCGACACCGATCCGCTGGCGCTCGAGGCGGCACGCGCCAACGCCGAGCAAGCCGGGCTGCGCGTCAACCTACGGCTGGCGCCGCTGGCGAGCGCGGCGCCGAGCGCCGACCGCGGCGGCCTAGTGATCAACCCGCCGTACGGTGAGCGGCTGAATCGCAGCTCGGGTCTGCCGGACGAGCTTGCGGCAAGCCTACGACGGTTCGAAGGCTATCAGCGCGCGTTGATCGTGCCGCGCGCCTTCGATTTGCCGCTCCGCGCCGACAAGTTCTTGCTGGTCTTCAACGGCGCAATCGAGTGCGAGCTGCGCCGTTACGACGCCGCTAGGCCCTGACGACCGCGGCCGCTGCTCGCGGCGCGCTGCTGGCAGCGCCGTGCCGACTCGTCACGTAGCGCGCCACGACCTCGGCCCGCGCGCTGTCCGCCGCGCGCAGCGCCGCAAACCGCGCCGACAGCAGCCGGCCTTCGGCTGCCAGCTGCTCCGGGCTGACGCGTCGGGAGATTTGCCCGCTGTCACGTGCGATCAGGTTGCGATCGGCGAAGGCGCTGAGCACCCGTTCGGCACTGCGACGGCTGGTGCCGGCGCGCAGCGCGAGCGTGTCGGCATAGGCGGGGCGATCAGCCGGCATTTGAACCAGCGCCTGAGCCATGGCTTCGATCGCCGCCGGCTTGATCCGCTGTTGGGCGAGCAGCGCTTGCACCAGCGCGGCGTCGCTCGAATCTGCCAGGACCAGCGAGCAAGCGCCGGCAGGCAGCCAGGCCAGATCTTCGAACTGTTGCTCGGGCGAGAGCGGCGCCTGGTAGTGCAGGACGAAGCTCAAATCTGCACGAGGCGCGCTGCTGGTCAGACCTTGATTCGCCTCGGGGCAACCGGCCAGGCCGGAGGCGTTGGCGTGCGGGCTCTGCGTGACCAGCACCAAGCGCTCGCGCGGCTCGGCGAAACGCAACAACGCAGCGCTGCGCTCGGCAGGCGCCATGCCGGCGTGGGCCCGCACGCATGGCACGTTGCGCGCGCTCAGCTCGGCGAACACGCTGTCGGCCTCTTGCGACGTGGCGGTGAGCACGATGCCGGGCGCGCCGTAGCTCAAAACAGCCTTGAAAAGCGCGGCTTTGCGCTCGGCGGCGCGGACGACCTGGGCGGCGCGGTTAAGCTCCGGGCCATCAGCCAGGATGATGGAGTCGGCGCTGCCGCCAATCGCTTCGGCGATTTGCCCGACGACGCGCGCGGACGTGGCCGTGCAAGTCGCCAAGACCGGCGCTGCAAACGCGCTCAGCGCCTCACGCAAACTGAGGTAAGCGGGAGACAGCTCGTGCGCGTGCTCGGAGCAGGCATGGGCGGCCGCGATGCCCAGCAGCGCCAGCGGCGCCTTGGCGAAAGCTAGGCGCAAACCGGCGTCGAAGAGCTGCGCTGGGTCGACCACGACCAGGAGCGAGCCGCCGCGCAGCAGCCGCTTTTTGCTGGCCGCTTCGGCGGCTGCCGGAGCGAAGGCACCGAACGCCACGACGTCGAGACCGGGCGTGCGCGAGGCTTGCTCGAACAGCTCGGCTGCCAGTGGTGAGGCGACCAGGACAGGATGCTGGGCCAGGCCGGCCGCGGCCGCGAACAGCGCGGCGTCGCGCGCGCGCGGCGAGCTCTGGAGCAACGTGGCGGTGCCCGCCAGCGCTTGGCGGAGCGCGCGTTGCTCGGGCGCTCGCAGCGCCTGCAGGAGGGGAGAGGCCGCTGCCACCAGCGTTGGCTGGAGCTTTTGTAGGGCCGGCGCGGGCGCGGGGTTGGCTTTCGGCTTCGGGCTCGCTTTCGGCTTCGGGCTCGCTTTCGGCTTCGGGCTCGCTTTCGCCTGCAGGCGTTGCTTCGGCTTGGCGATCGGGAGAGCTTTCTTCGCGATCGCCTTGGGCTTGGCGCGCGCGGACGCTTTTGCTGAACGGACGAGCGGCTTCGAAGGCTTCTTCGCTGCCGTTCGAGGGCGCTTGCTAGGGCCCGGCTTGGCCACGGAACCCCGCGATGCCTTTGAGGATTTTGCCATTGTCCAACGTGGCGCAGCCCGCACTGGGCCGCGCCACGCCTTCCGTCGTTAGCATCTCTTTGAACAAAAGAACAGTGGACTCAAGAGCAGTAGTAACGTTTGCAGGAGCGAAGATGCTGCCCGCATGAGCGTGCTGTTCGACGTCTTGCCCGCGCTGCGCGGACGAGTGCCGTGGGCGTCGCTCGGCGTCTTTCCGACGCCGGTGGCAGACGCGACGCGCGTGCTCGCCAGCGCGCAGCTGTCGGGCGAGCTCTGGCTCAAGCGCGACGATCTGTCGTCACCGATTTACGGCGGCAACAAGCTGCGGCTGCTCGAGCACCTGTTGGCCGAAGCGCAGCAAGCCGGTGCCTCGTGCGTCTACTCGTCGGGGGCGACCGGTTCGAACTTCGCGGTTGCCACCGCGCTGCACGCGCGTCGCCTGGGCCTCGAGCCAGGCGCGCTGTGCTTTCCCGAGCCGATGACACCAGAAGGTGAACAAAGCCATCGCGTTGTTCACGAGCGCGCTCGGGTGGTCGAGATTGCGCACTGGTCGCTGCTGCCGGTAGCGGCTGAGCGCGTGCGACGCCAAGCTCAGCAAACCGGGCGGCGCGCGCATGTGTTGTCGCAGGTGTCGCTCAGCCCCGAGAGCCTGCTCGGGTACGTTGCGGCCGGGCTGGAGTTGGCCCAGCAAGTCGCCACCAAACAGTGCCCAGCGCCGTCGCGCATCGTGTTACCGATCGGCTCGGCGGCGACCAGCGCCGGCATCTTGGCCGGGCTGTCGCTGGCGCGAAAGCTGGGCATTTCGGCGGCCGCTCCGCAGCTCAGCTCGGTTCGAATCGCCGCTTGGCCGTTGTCGCGGCGCGGGCGTGTGCTGTCGTTGGCGGTGAAGGTGCTGGCGCGCGTGGCCGAGCTGACTCACGACGCCTCGCTCGCGCTCGGTAAGCGCGAGCTGTTGCCGGTTTCGGTCGTGACTGACCAGTTGGGCCGCGGCCGCGGCTATCCGCACGCGACCGCGGCCGGCACGGCGGCACGGGCGGCCTTCGCCGCCGCCGGATTTTCGATTTTGGATGACACTTACTCGGCCAAAGCGGCAGCGCACGTGCTGGCCGGCGTGGCTGCGCCCACGGGTCCGGTGCTGTTTTGGTGCACCAAGTCGAGCGCACCGCTGCCGGTAGCGGGCGCCGGCTAGGTTTTGGCCTTCATCACGCCAGACAGTGTCTGCATCAGCGCGCGGTCCACGCGCTGGTAGTAGTTGCGCAGGGCGGTGATCGCGCCTTCTTCTTCGCCGCGCTCGATTGCGTTGGCGACGTCGCGCAGGTGTTGCGGAAAGCTCGGCTCCAGCACCCACAGCGCCGGGAAGCGATCGAGTAGCTCGCGGTAAGCATCCACGAACGGATTGGCGATCCAGCGCACCGCGACCGAATGACCGGCTTCGATCAGCGCATCCAACCAGCGCTGAAAGCCGTGCGCGATCACGACCGGGTCGCCGCGCTCGAACGCGGCAATCAATAGGTCGGTGATGTCACGGATGCGGGCTACGTCTTGCGGCGCGGCGCGCTCGGCCGCAAGCTTGGTAGCGTATTCGAGCACGAGCAGCCGGGCCGGCAAGATGTCTTCGAGCAAGTGCGCGATCTCACCCAGGTCCGAGGAGTTCTCCAAGAACGGCGGCAACAGCTCGAGCGTACCCGTCTTGCGGAAGTCCGAGACCGTCACGCCTTGGCCGTGCCGTACCGTGACCAAGCGCGCGTGCTCCAGGCGCCGCACCGCCTCGCGTAGCGTGTTGCGGTTGGTTTGGTACTTTTGCGCCAGCTCGCGCTCGCCAGGCAAACGTTCGCCGGGCGCAAATTCCCCGCTCAAGATCGCGCGCCGCAAATCCTGGAACACGGTGGCGGCAATGTTGCCGGCGGCCGGCAGGCGCTCGTTCATGGGGGAAGGGCAGCCTACTGTGCCCGGCCGAAGTTCGCGAGCCGTGCTCGGAGCGTGGCAAAAACCTCGGGTGCCTCCGCTGCAACCCACGGCCGCGTGGCCGTGACCCAGTTCGTGAGCACGACCTGGCCTGCCTCATCCGTAGCCAGACGTGGACGTCCAGCCAGCGAGCGGGCGATGCGCTGGGCCACCAGCTCGGGCGCCGGCTGGAGCTGGGTGGCGGCGCGGGTCAAGAGGGCTTCTTGCAACCCAGCCAAGCGCTGGGCGTCGTTCGGGTTGGGAAACTCGAGCAGGCTGGGGAGCGGAACGCCGAGCGCCGCCCGGTAGGCGTCGCGCGCCGATGGCTCGGCCGCCAGCACTTCGTCGAGCAAGATCTCGATGCCGATGTGAGCTGCCGCGCGCGCTGGGCCACGCGGCAGGCTGCGTTCGGAGAGCCAGGCGAAGGCTTGACGAGTCAAACGGTGGAAGCTCGCAAGCTCGTGGAACGCGTGGTCGGTGCCGTGGTGGAACGCGACGCCGCGGCCCAACGCGGCGTCGTGAATCGTGGGTCGGCCTAGCCGCAGCATGCCGATGAAGTCTGGCAGCATGGCGCCCGCGCACAGCACCGCTAACTCGGCCGCGGGCGGCGCTGGGACGATGCCTGCAAAGTGCTTGGCAGCCACGACTGCGTGGCCAAAGAAGTTCATTCGAGGATTGCTCTCACGCGGCGCGGCCGCCGCGTCGTAAACGCCATCCTCTCACGCGCCCGGCGTGCGCTTCAAGGCGCTCGCCGGCGGGCGCCCAGCGGTGCTACATGCTGGGTTATGCCCACTTTCTCGGCGGAGCTCGTTCGGGTGGAGCCGATCAGCGCGCGCGTACAATCCTTGACGTTTCGGTGTGACGCGCCGTTTGCGCGCGCGGCCGGCCAGTACGTTCTGCTCACGCTCGACGAAGGCTCGAGCCATGCGTTCTCGGTGGCGTCGCCCTTCGACGCGAGCGCGCCGGGGCATTTCCAAATCGCCGTGGCGCGGGGCACGACCGCCGGCGCCGTGCTCGAGCTGCAACTCGGTGACACGGTGTCGATCACGGGTCCGAGCGGCGCGTTGGTGTGGAAGGAAGACACGGCTGCGCTGCTGATCGCGACCGGCACCGGCATCGCCCCGCTACGCGCGATCGTGCTCGACCAGTTGGCGCGCAGCTCCGCCCTGCCGCTGACGCTGCTGTTCGGCTGTCGTGACGGCTCCGAAGAGCTGTGGGGCGCCGAGTTTGCGCGGCTGGCGCTCGAGTACCCTCGCTTTCGTTACCTGCCGACACAGTCGCAGCCGCTAGCCGGCTACAACGGTTGCATTGGGCGGGTGCAGAGCTACGTCCCCGAGCTCGTGCGCGCGTTGGGGCCAGGCATGCGAGCCTACCTGTGTGGGCACACGCCGATGGTCAAGGACTGCACGACGCTGCTGATCGAGCACGGCGTCTTGCCCGAGCACATTCACGGCGAAAGCTACTAGCTCCGGCGGCCGTAGTTCTCGGCTCGCGGACCTCCCCGCCTCCCCGACTCCCTGTGAAAATTCAGGCGCTCGCGAAGACTGGCCAGGACGCGAATGGCCCGAGACGCGCCCAGTGCGGCGTCCGAACGGGTCGACCTGGAGCCGCTACGGCGGTTTCTGCGATTCGGGCTGCGGTTCGGCAGCCACAGATGTGATGTATGACGGGCGGATGGTCAGCGCCGAGCAGGTGATCCAGCAGTTGGGGCTTTTCCCGCATCCGGAGGGCGGATTTTATGCCGAGACATTTCGCGGCCCGGCGTTGCCGTTCGAAATGCCCGGGCGCGGACCACGCAGCGCCTCGACCGCGATCTATTTCTTGCTCCGCACGCGCGACTTTTCGGCGCTCCACGTCGTGTTGTCGGACGAGGTTTGGCACCACTACGCGGGCGACACGCTGGAGCTGCATTGCTTCACGCGCGACGGCGCGCACCGCGAAGTGCGACTGGGCAGCGACTTTACCGAGGGCGAGCGACCACAGCACGTCGTGCTGCACGGTGAGCTGCAGGCGGCGCGCGTCGTGCCCGGGCCGCATGGCTTTGCGCTGTGCGGCTGCACGGTCGCGCCGGGCTTTGACTTCGCCGATTTTCGGATGCCGTCGCGCGCCGAGCTGTTGGCCGAATTGCCGGCGCACGCCGAGTTGGTGACGGCGCTGACGCGCGGCTAGAGCGAGCCCAAAAAGCGAACCAGCGCGTCGCGCTCAGCCGGTGCCAGCGCCTTGAACGCAGCCGCGGCGTTTTCGGCCTCGCCGCCGTGCCACAGCACCGCTTCTTCCAGGTTGCGGGCGCGACCGTCGTGCAGGTAGCGCGTGTGGTCGTTCACTTCCTTGAACAGACCGATGCCCCACAGTGGTGGGGTGCGCCACTCGTTGCCGTCGGCTTCGAAATCCGGGCGGCCGTCGGCCAGGTCGTCGCCCATGTCGTGCAGTAGCAGGTCGGTGTAGGGGTGAATCGTCTGCGCCGACAGCTCGGGCTGATCGGGCACGTTGCCGGTCTTGAACGTCGTGACGTGGCAGCTCGCGCAGCCCAGCGTACCGAACAATTTTTCACCCTGGCGCACCTCGGGCTCGGTGTAGTCGCGGCGCGCCGGCACAGCCAAATATTTGCTGTAGTAGTCGACCGTGTCGACGTGCCTGGCGTCAATTTCCGGATCGCCTCCGCTGACGGCGGCGACGCATTCCGGCTGGGCAGACGTGCAATTTTGGTCGGGAAAGAGCGTCGAGGTGATGCCGATGTCACCCAAGAAGGCGCCGCTGTTTTGCTGCTCGAGGCGCGGCTGATTGGCTTTCCAACCGAAGCGCCCGACCACTCGCTCGGCGTTGGCGACGTCCCACACGTGGTTCGGTCGGCCGGAAATGCCATCGCCATCGGCGTCGTCGGCGTCGGCGTGCGCCAGCAAGTCGGATTCGTCGATCGCCTGGAGCAAGCCGAGGCCGATCATTTGCGGCGCGGTGCGCGGCGACAGCAGCGTGTCTTTTGCCATTTCGCCGTACGCCAGATCGCGCAGCTCGTAGCTCGGCACCGCTAGCTCGTACGCGGTTCCGTCGTCGTATTTGCCAGTGACGAGCTGGCTGACGACGCGCGGATCACCCTCGCCCGGCACGTCCAAGATACCGAGCGGATTCAACTGGCCGCCGTAGGTAGGCTCCGGCAAGGGGCCGCCGTGCTCGTCGGCACCGGGGACACTGAGCCGAATCAGCATCGAAGACATCGGTTCGTTTTCGTCGAAAGGCGGCCGACCGCGCCCATCTTTGAAGTGGCAGCTCGAGCAGGAGCGCGCGTTGAAGGTCGGCCCCAGCCCATCGGTCGCCGAAGTGGAGGCGGGGGCGGTCGTCCAATTGCGATTGAACAGCGCGTTGCCGTCGAAGAACGCATCGCGGCGCTCTTGGCTCAGGTTCTGCGCCGGCTGCGCGAACGCATTCTTGCTGGCGACGAAAGCGGTGCCTTCGCCGCCGGACAGCGCCACGCTGTCGTCAGTAGCCGGCGCCGGCGCGGGCGCTGGCCCCGAGCAGCCGAGGCCGAGCGCTGGCAACCCGAGGGCGAGTAGGCTGAGAGTATGCTTGCTCATTCTGCGAAGCTGACCTTGACGCCGATCCGGTTGGCTCCGACGATCAGCGAGTCTTTGAAGCTGTCGAGCGCGCGGATCGCGGCGTACAAGTGCTTGCGCTCCGGCGTGTCGTCGTCACCCAGAATTGCCTGGTCGAATGGCGCCGGCACGGCTTTGATGTTGTCGACCGCGTCTTGGATGTCAGCCTGCAGCTGCTTGGCAAGCGGTGGATCCTTGGCGGCGATCAAGTCGTCGATGCCGGGGCCGTCGTTGTCGCCATAGCGCCCGAGCAGGACGTCTTGCACCGAGAGCGCGTTGTTGTAGAGGTCGGACAGGGTGTTGTCGCTGAAGCAGGAATGCTCGTCTTCCTGATCCTTGAGGTCGTAGGCCACCTGCATGCGCTGGTGGGCGAGCTCACCGCCAGCCATGCTACCCATGCCCAAAATCATCTTCTCCAGGGCGTCAGTCGCGGGCAGCGCCACGAATTCGGCTCGATAGTCCGGCTTGCCTGCGAGCCAGGCGTCGTTCACCGCGCTCAGGTTCTCGACTAGCAGATCGGCGACCGTCACCAAGTACGCTCCACGGCGGTCAGCGTTGCTGGCGGTGGCATCGTCGCCGGTGACGTAGTCGGTGTAGGGGCGTGCACCCGGGCCGTCGGCGCTCAGATCTTGGCCCCAGAGCAGGAACTCGATCGCGTGGTAGCCGGTCGCGATGCTGGTCTCGCTGGTTTCGCCCAGATCGGGGTTGGCGTTAGCGGTGGTCAGAACGTCGCTGTCGATGGTCGGAAAATCATCGGGGTGATTGATGATGCCGCCTTCGATCCGCTTGCCTTTGGCGTCGACCACGTAGTCGATGTAGCTCTCGTCGAGCGGCCACGAGTTGAGCAAGCCTTCTGGGCCATCCGGGACGTCGTCGTCCGCGTCGTCGTTGTCGATCGGGCCCTGGGCGAAGCGATAGGCCTCGGTCAAGCTGTAGGGATCGCGCGAGGCGAGCCAGGCGTTGCGCGCGTCGTTCAGCGTTGCTTCGCTGGGAGCGTCCACGAAGGCGTGGACGGACGCTTTCAAATCTTTGGCGACGCTGAGCGCGTTTACGTAGCTCGTCGAAACGTTGCTGGCGTAGGTCTGGACGACTTCGGCCTGGGCGGTGGCGTCGTCGGTGTCGTCGGTGCCGCTGCAGGCGACGCTGGCCAGGCTGGCGAACAGGAGCAGCAACGTCGAGGACAGCTGGGCGTGGGTTCGGAAAGCGCTCTTCATCTGGGGTCTGACCTTACCGGGGGTTCTTATTGCAAACGAAAATGAGTTTCAATATCAATTTCAGAAATCCCGACAAAATCGCGGTTTGTGCTCGCCAGGCGCATGCCCAGGCAGCCTCCGCGCCCCAGCCCGAGCCGCCCAGCCGCCGGTTACGCAGGCGGACGAGCTAGGCCGCCCGCGCCAACCAGCAACCTGCCGGAACGAGCCGCGCGACGACGACCATGTCAGGCGATGTGGGAGCGCCGAGCCCGCTCGAACCGTGGAGTGGGACCAAGGCACATGGTATCAGTGAGGATCGCTTTGCGCGGCCGTGGGCCGTGCGTGACGGAGGTCTGATCCATGCAACACAGCTCAGCGTTTGGGTGGCTCTTGGTCTGCGCGTTTTGCGCGTCGGTGTCGTGCGGTGGCGGCAGCAACGGATCGACGCCGCAGGGCTTCGGTCTGGCTTGCACGTCCGACAAGGACTGCACGGGCTACTCCCTACTATGCGGCGACGCCAGCAAATGCGTCCAGTGCGTGGACGAGAGCGATTGCAAAGGTACGCAAGTTTGCATGGCCGGGCAGTGCAAGTCGCCCAAAGACTGCAACGACTCGCGCGACTGCAGCAGCGATCAAGTTTGCGACGATGTGGCCGGCGTCTGCGTCGAGTGCGTCAGCAATCGTGACTGCAAAACGGGCTTGTTGTGCTCGAACAATGTTTGCCTCAAACAGCAGAAGTGCGAGTTCACCAGCGACTGTGACGACGGCTTGCTGTGTGACGTGAAAGGCGGCGTTTGCGTGTCGTGCCGGAACGACGCTGATTGTGGCTCGCGCAGCAGCTGCATCGACAGCGAGTGCGTGTCAGCGTCGGTCAACGGTGGCAGCTCGGGAACTGGCGGCAAAACCGGCACGGCCGGCGCTGGCGGCAAGCCCACGGCTGGCAGCAACGCGGGTGGCACCGCAAACGGCGGCAAGGGCGGCGTGGGCGGTGCGGGCGGCTCGGGCGGTGCAGGCGGCTCGGGTGGCAAGGGCGGCGTAGGCGGTGCGGGCGGCTCGGGCGGCAAGGGTGGGTCGGGTGGCTCCGGCGGCGGCATCGAATGCGACTGCCTCGGCTTGGAGGTGTGCACGCCCGACTTGCGTTGCGTCGCGCCCACGCTGATCGACGACGTTCAGGATTGCGACAACAAAATCATCGCGATCGAGGGCCGAAAAGGCGATTGGGCGGCCGCCGCCGACATCGGCATCAACATCATGCACGGCTTCACCGATCCGGGCAGCGGCTGGACCGATCACAGCTGCGCCGCGTGGGCGACCGGAGGCGAGCTCACGGTCAACAATCCGAACACGACGTTCGCGTTCATCGGCTTTCGGCTCAACGTCAGCGGCGTCTCGGGTTTGGCTTACGATTTGAGCGCCTATCAGGGGCTCAAGGTCACGCTCGAGTCGGACAACTCGGTCCAGGTCGTGCTGAAGACCACCGGTGGCGGCTATTTCCAGGTGACGTTGCCGGCCTTTGGCACCGTTGGCAGCCACCTGCGCAACGTGCCGTTCAGCTCGATGCTGAAGATGGACAACTCGGCCGAGGTGTCGCTCGACCTAACCAAGGTCTACGAAGTGCAGTTCTCGGTCACGACCCCGAAGTCGTTCGGCCTTGCGCTGCACCGCGTCGAGCTCTACTGAGCTCACAGCTCCGCGCTGCCAGTCTCGGGCAGCGGCGTGCGCTCGCCCATGCCGGCGACCAGCCACAGGTGCGCGGGCAGCGCGCCATGCTCGATGCTGAGCGTGCGCGATTCGCCGGGCAGCAAGTCGAAGTAGTTGTCGTTCCAGACCGCGGGCGTCTCGTAGCTTTCGACGCCGACGCGCAGCCGCCAGCCGCTGCTCGAAACCACGACGCCGTCTGCCGTGCGGCGACAGCTGAGCTTGCCGCCCAGGCCTTCCACGGCGGAAAGTGGCACCAAATAGCGAAAATCTCGCTCGGTCCCGCGCTCGTGGGTCAAGGTCGCGACCAGCGCGTGGCGGCTGCGCTGCAAGTTCATGGGCAGCTCGAGCGTGGCGGCGTCGACTGCGCCCGGTTGGTCGAAGTGAACTTCTGCCTCGACCGCCGCCTTGATGCTGCCGGTTTCGATCTCGAGCAGCTCGAGCCGCAAGCTGCCGCGCGCCGCGCCCGGACGATCGAGCGAGACGTGGGCGACGTAGCTGGTTTGGGTCTCGTCGGTTGGCTCGATGCCGACGCTGAACGGCTGAAAGCAGCGCTTGCACTCGTAGTAGGCGTGCTTGGGCCGCCGGTAGAAGTCGATCAGCGCCCAGCACACGCTCGGCCAGGTGCTGGTGAAGTTCCACAGCACGACGCCACCGGTGAAGCGCAGGTTGCGGCGGTAGTGTCGAATGTAGCGACCGACCGTGTCGGCTTGGAAGGCTTGCGTGGTGGCGATCGCCGCGTCCAGGCTCACCGGTGGTCCGAAGGCTGCTGCGCGTGAGAACAGCTTCTCCATTTGTGCGCCGTGGCGGGCTAGCACCAGGCCCGGGCTTGGGCCCTGCGCGCGGCTGACCTGGCCGGGGCTCCACGCTTCATCGGGGCGCATGAAGCTTTCGATGCTTTCGCGCTGCGGCAAGGCTTGCGCGCCGAACTCCGAGTTGAACCGCGAAAGATCGGTGATGACGTCGGTGTTCTTCCAGCCGAACCAAACGTCCCAATTGTGCCGATCGCCTTCTTGATCGCTGTCGGGGTGCAGCTCGCTCGACTCCGAGGCGGGGCTGCCGGGCCAGTATGCGCGCTCGGGATCGAGCGTGGCGCAAACGCCTGGCAGCACGTCGTAGTAGATCGGGTGGAAGCGCTTTTCCGGCAGGGTTTGGACGGCCAGGACTTCGTTTTCGTTGTTGCCGCACCACAGCGCAATACAGCTGTGCGAACGCAGCTTTTTCACGATGTCTTCGGCTTCTAGCTTCACCTCGGCCAGAAATTCTGGCGACTCGGGGTAGATGCCGCAGGCAAAGTGAAAATCGTGCCAGACCAACAGCCCCAGCTCGTCGCAGGCTGCGTAAAATGCGTCGTGCTCGACGATGCCGCCACCCCAGATGCGCAACAGGTTCACGCCGCCGGCCATCAGCAGCAAGAGGTAGCTTTTGTATTGCGCCGGGGTCACGCGCGTGTGCAAAAAATCGAGCGGTAGCCAGTTGTCGCCTTTGGCCCACAACTTCTGACCGTTCACCCTGAAGTAGAACACCTTGCCGTTGGGGCTTGCCGGATCACGCAACACGCGCTCGATGTGACGCACACCCACGCGCCGTTCGACCTCGTGCAGCGCCCGCGCGCCCGCGCGAATGCGCATACCCAGCCGGTAAAGGTGAGGCTCACCGAGCTCGCGCGGTAGCCAGCGGCGCGCGTCGGCCAAGCGATGCTCGAGCGTAATCGTCTGCGATTGTCCGCTGGTAAGCTCGATGGCGCGACTTGCGACCACGACGCCGTCGAGCAACAGCTGCGCCTCGGCGGGGCCGGTTTCGTGCGCGGTCACCCGCAGCTCGGCCGAAAAAACGCCGGCGCCATCGGCTGCCGGGCGCGCGCGCGCGTGCAGGTCGTCGGCGAAAAGTCCGCGTGACAGCTCGAGCCGCAACGGGCCAGCCGGGCCGACGGTCGGCGTGCGCGCCGCCCAATCCCAGCCATAGCTCATCTGCGATTTGCGCACGTACAGCCGTTCCCACGGCTCGTTCCAAAACGGCAGCGGCTCGCCGGCGCGCCGCACCGTGCCCGGCATGCTGGCTTCGAAAGCGAGCGCCAGCCGATTCTTACCGGCGACCAGTCGCCCGCTCACGTCGACGAACAGCCGGCGGAACTGGTTTTCGTGAACGGCGATGCGCTCGCCGTTGAGGTACACGCTGGCGAACGTATCCAGCGAGTCGAACACCAAGCGCGCCGGCAAGGCGGCCTGCTCGGCGCTCAGCGTAAGCTCGGTGACATACACGAAATCGCGCTCCTCGATCCAGCGCGCTTGTCCGACCTGGTCGCCCCAATACGGATCGGGGATGCGCCCCGCGCTCAGCAGATCTTGCGCCGCGAGTCCGGGCACCGTCGCCGGCAGCCAACCGGCGGGGCTCAACGGCGCGCGCGAAGCTCGCAGCCCGAGCTCGAGGCCTGCGCGATGCGCGACATCGAGCAAGCGCCAGCTGAGCCGTTCAGAGCTCAGGTCCAGAATCGTCGTCATGGCTGGCCGAGTACACCATCTGCGGCCGCGCTCGTGAACGGCGCGCTCAGTTGGCTGGCGCGGGTGGCGCGGCGGGTGGCGGCTGGGCTGGATCGGCCGGTTGCGCTGGCGGTGGCGCATCAGGCGACGGAACTGGCTGCGGCATGACCTCGGCCGCGGGTGGCGGCGGGGCAGGGGCCGGCGGCGCGGGGGTCGGCGGCAGAATCGCCATCACGGGTTGCGGCGGCGCGGGCGGCGCGGGCGGCGCCGGGGGCTCGGGTCGTTCCAGCGGCGGCGAGAAGCCGCGCCGCGGGAAGGTGTCGGCGCTCTGCGTGGCGACGCGAGCCACCGGGCTTGCCGCAGCCGCGGCCGGGTCAGCGGTGTCTTTCGAAAAGTCGCTGGCTGGCGTGGCGTTGACCGGGATCCGCCCGACGTGGTTGCCGAGGCTGAACCGGTCAGTCGTGGTCTCGGCGTCGACGTGGCCGATGCGGTCAGGGATCGCCAACAACGTGAAGGCAACGAACGAGAGCGCGCCCAGCACCAGCGCCGCGAACGGCGCCCAACGCCAAGTCAGCACCTTGGGAATCCCGTATTCCCGCATCCGGGTGGGAGCCTAACCCCGCGCGGCGCGCTTGACCAGACGAGACGACGCGATCAGCCGCCTGAAAATGCATCCTCGGCATCGGCCGAGGGAGGCGTCGCATCGTCGCGATTTTGCAGGTAGCCATGCGGCAAGCTCACCGTTTGGGTGCCCGAGGCCTTACCGCGCGGTACGCGCATTGCCAGCGCTGGGAATGGCTCTGCGGCATTCAGCCCCGCCAGCGTCAGCTCGAGCTCCGCCAACGTCGCAACCTGCATCAACTTGGCCCGCAACTCTGCGGTGTTGCGGAAACATTTCGTGTACCACGTGGCGTGGCGCCGAAAGGCGCGCATGGCCGGGCGCTCGCCAAACCACGCCGAAAGGCCGCGCGCGTGCTCCAGCAGCACGTCGCGCACCTCTCCCAGGTTGGGCGGGTTCCGCGGCGCCCGCCCCGCGAACACGTCGGACAAATCGCGGAACAGCCACGGACGTCCTAGACAGCCGCGCCCGACGATCACGCCATCGCAGCCGGTCTGGCGCATCATGCGCAGCGCGTCCTCGGCCTCCCAAATATCACCGTTGCCGAGCACCGGGATCGAGAGTCGGCTCTTCAGGTCGGCGATCGCATCCCAGCGCGCCTCGCCATCGTACAGCTGTGCGGCGGTGCGCGCGTGCAAGCCGACCCAACGACAGCCGGTTTGCTCACCGACGCGCCCGGCGTCCAAGTACGTGATGCAGCTCTCGTCGATGCCGATCCGAAACTTGATCGTGACCGGCACGTCGCCCGCCGCCTTGACCGCCGCGCCGACGATCGCCTCGAGCAGGCGCGGCTTGGCCGGAATGGCGGAGCCGCCGCCCTTGGACGTTACCTTGCGCACCGGGCAGCCGAAGTTCATGTCGATGTGGTCGACGCGGCCCTCGTTGATCAGCCGCTTGACCGCTTCACCGACGTAGTAGGGGTCGATGCCGTACAGTTGCAGGCTGCGCGGGGATTCGTCCGGACCAAAATCGGCCAGCCTGAGCGTCTTCTCGTTGCCGTCGACCAACGGGCGCGCCGTGATCATCTCGCTCACGTACAGGCCAGCGCCGAAGCGTTTGCACAGCGCGCGAAACGGATAGTTCGTCACGCCCGCCATTGGCGCGAGAACGACCGGTGGATCCACGCGCAGGCTGCCCAGCGAAAGACCACCGAACTCGCCGGGCGCGGCCGGTTTAACGTCGCGGTTGATGTCGCTTTTGTAGAGATCGTCCATCGGCGGGTGGCACGACGTAGCACTATTTGAGACCGACGCCGTCGTCGCGGGAACGGCAACGCACGACCGAGGTGAGAACGCTCATTTAGCGGTCTTCCGGAACAGCGAATTCGGCTGCTCGCCCCAATAGATGCTGGTGCCATCGACAGCCAGCGCGCTGGTATAGCCTTGGGTTGTGAACGGTACCAAAGTAGTTGGTGTTCCGCCGCTCACACTGGCCTTCATCAACGCGAGGGTGTTGGGCACCATACCGTTCACGCTGCTCATCCAGTAGAAGTTGTTCTGGTCTTTGGTGAGTAGCGAAGGGCCCAACAAGCCGCTCAAGATGGGCTTAGGCGTACCCCCGTTCACGCTCACCTTCATGATTGACGTTGAGTTCGTCCAGTAAACGTTCGTGCCGTCGGTGACGATGCTGCGGGGGCTCACATCTTGGCACAAGGTGACCGGCATGCCGCCACCCAGACCCACCTTCTTGATGGCGCCCCGTTGGTCCCCATATCCAAGCGGCCAGTAGACGCTATTGGTGTCGATCGCGAGGCTGTCGGGCTGGGCTGCTTCCTTCGCAAGCTCGATCGGAGCTCCGCCTGCCAAGGCCACCTTCATCACTTGACCGCTACCAGTCAGCCAATAGGCGGCCGTCGCGTCGACGGCGAGCGCGGTCGCCTTGGTCTGCCCGGTCGCGAGCGGTACCGGGATGCCGTCATCGAGGCTCGCCTTGAAAATGCCACCGGTATTGCCGAAGGCGTTCAACGGCACTGAGGTCGCCCAATACACACTGGCGCCACGCACGACGATGCTGGCGGCGCCGCCTTGAGTGGGAACCAGAGTGCTGGTCGCGCTGCCATTTAGGTCAACTTGGCGGACGGCGCTGCCGTCGGTCCAGTAGGCGTTGGTTGCGTTGGTCGCAATGCCGAACACTTGCGACGTGGCTAGCGTCGTGGCGACCCGACAGGTGCCGTCAATGCACATCGCCACTTCGTTGACGGCGGCGGGGCAGACGTTGCCGCATTGACCACAGTTCTGTTCGCTGATTTTCGTGCAAAGTTCGTTGGGTGACGCGCCGCAAAGTAGGTAACCGTCGGCGCAGGCGCAGGTCCCCGCGCGGCAGCTTAGACCCTTTTGGGCGTTGCATGCGTTGCTGCACGCGCCACAGTTTGCGTTGTCGGTGGTAGTGTCGACACACAGCGTTTTGCAACGGGTCGACTGTGGCTGGTCGTTGCACGTCTCGTCGTAACCGCGTGGGTTCACGATCGCCGTCCCGCCGCATTGCTTCAGGCTGCTGCAAAAATTTTGGCACTGCCCCGCGGCGTCGCAGGCAGCGTTGCGGTCGTCGCATGCGCCGCAGGCCAACCCGCCGCATTCCAGGCCGTCACACGCGTCGCCGAACGCGGCTGCGGCGCAATTGGGTCCGAAGCCACTCGCGGAGAAGTCGAAGCTGGGTTTCGCCTGATTGGTGGCGCCGGCCACTTCGACGGCGACGGTGTGTGTGCCGGACCGCTTCGGTGAGCAGTAGCCGAGTTGATACGTTCGCTTTACTTGGCCGGCGATGCGCACGGCGAGCGCCGAGAAATCACGCTCGAGCGTGGTCGGATCGTCCGACGGGATGAGCCCTTGGCCGTTGCCAGTGAGCGCAGCCAGCGAGTCTTGCGCGGCTTGTGAGAAATCCGGGCTGCTCTTCAGGCCGACGGCTAGCACTTGGTCGAGGCTGAGCGCTTGTTCGGCTGCCTGGGCTTGGGCTTGCGTTCGTACACCCGCGGTATCGGCACCATCCGTGAAGATGACCAGATACCCGGCTGCGAGCGCACCGCCGTTGTTGCGGTCTTGAAACGCTTGCTCGGCGGCGGAAAGCTTGGACAAGCTTTCGATCACCGCGCCGTAGAGATTTGTCGATGACGGATCCGCCGGTACGTAGGTGTCTAGCGCGTCGAGTCGCGCCAAGACCTTCGCCGAATCGAGCGTCGGGGTTTGCCACTCCGTGACGTTGGCTTCACCCGCGAACAGATCGACGGCGATTTGAACCTGCAGCTCCGGGTGCTCGATCTGCAGGCTTTGCACGAACGCCTTGGCCCCGGCGATGACTTGGCTCAGCTCCTTCATGGTCGAGCTCGACATGTCGAGGAGGAGGCGAGCAAAGACGTTCAGCCCCTTGATCTGCAGAATGCTGGCGTCGGCTTCGCTGGAAAGACCAACGCCGTCTTCCTTCAAGCTGAACGCGCATTGGTCGGGAAAATGCTTGCACTCTAGGCCGGTGATTGGCCGTCCCTGACAATCGTCGACGGTGAAGAACAGGGCAACCGACGATTCAATCGTGGTTTTTGCCGCTCCCGGCACCCGGGTGCGCCCTTCGACGAGCTTACCAACGACGCAGCCGAGATCGGGGGGATCGGTGTAGTCGACGCCATCGGCTACGAACCCCTTGCTGAAATGAGCGGCAGATCCGTTCAGTAGGCCGCTGGTGGCGATGCCGCCGATGCGCTCGAAGCCTTTGCCATCGCTGCGCGACCAGAACAGGGTCGCCAATTTCGCGACGCCGTCGAACGGCAGCGTGATCGTGAGCGGCTTCGCGAACGTCAGCCCTGCGGGCTCGAACTGATAGACCGGCGAATACATGGTGTAGCCGGTTGGGGCCGCGTCGGTGGTCTCGGTGATGGTGATTTCGGTGTCTTTCGCGACGGCGCCTTCCGGAATCGTCAAGACCGCGGTGCCGGCGCTGGCGTCGAGCACCACCGAACCGCCCTTCTTGCCGACCGTGAGCGTGACCGACTCCCCGCTACCGGGCGCAGGTCCGGTGCCGGTCCCACCGTCGCTGGCCGCGCCCGCTGAACCGCCGTTGCTGCTGGGGGCGCCTCCGCTGTTGCTGGCCGCTCCTCCAATAGCCTCAGGCGCACCAGCGCCGCTGTCGTGAGCAGCTCCCCCCACTTCGGCCGCGCCGCCCGCCGGGTCTCCGGTCGTCGTGTCGCGACCATTCCCCGAGGAGCACATCAAGCATCCGAACGAGGCGAGTAAAAGCGACAGGCCCGCTAACCAGTGGCGCGCCTTTTGCGGCGCGCTTGGCACACGAACAATGCCGGTAGTCGTCGTCGCCCCAACGAAATAGGTTGTCAAAGCGGCGATAGGCTAACCCAACCCGATCCGGCCGACCATAGGGGGAAAACCGTATGTCGACGCTGGATTCAGCGGGTTGCGACGTCGCCCGGTAGCGTTTTGCGCGGCTGCTTGTGGCGCCAAGCCGTCCAGGCAGCGCGCGTTTCTGGAGCGACTGAATCGTCACAGCTGGGCGGCGCGGCAAAGCCGTAGCGCAGGCCGGCTTTGGCTTCTGCAAGCGCGATCTGCTCGTGCTCGTCGAGCGCCACGGCGTTGTTCAAGCCGGGCGCGGTGCCGCTCGGCCATGCGTAGGCGATGAAGCGACGCTCGGCGAGCTCGTCGTCGACCGCGTCGCTCGGCAGCGCGCTGAAACCGCCGCCCTGCTTCGGCAGGCACACGATCACGAAATAGCCGCCAATCTCGCTGGCTGGGCCGATGCTGGTGTCGACCTGTCTCGGAAACCCCTCGAGCAGCGGGATCGCGAGGCGGTTGCCCCGGCGCAGCCCGAGCTCGCCGGTCAGCTCCCCGAGCAGCAGCGCCGAGCCGACGTGATCGCGATCAGGATCGTGGGTGGCCGTCCGGCGCGCCGTGTCTTCGGCGAACAAAAGCTCGCGCAAGCGTGAGATCGCGCGCTGCTCGGTGAAACGGTTGCCGCCCGCAACGATCCCGGGAATGGCTTCCAGCACCAAAAACCGAAACAGCCCGACGGTCGCGGCCAGCGCGGCCAGCGCGAGCAGCCAGCGTTCACGCCGCAGCTCGACGCTGGGCAGCCGCGGCAATGACGCCCACGCCACGAACGTGCCGACGGCCGCGAACAGCCCGAGCTTGGTGAAATAGATCGACAACACGGCCGCCGCAGCGGCCAACACCGTGCGGAGCAGCAAGGGGCGTGGCAATTATTTTCGAGGGGGCTTGGAGGAGAGTCGCGCGCCTTCGAGTGTTTCGCTGAGGACGCCGTCTCCCCCTAGCGAATAGTCGATCAGCGGTCGAGTCGCCGGATCGGGTTTTTGCTTCAAGAGCGGTCGCTGGCTCGGAATGTTCGGCGAGCTGGCGGCCGAGATCACGACCCGGCGCGCGGCAACGCCCGGCTCCGGCTCCGACGCGGGCGGTGTCCAGCCCGACGGCGGAGGGCCAAAGCTGGGTGGCGGCGGCGGCTCCGACGGTTTGGGGCCACCCACGCCCGGCCGCGTGCTCTCGCGCGGGAAGGCCGCCGCGGTCCGCGCGCTCGAGACCGCAGCGTTCGGCGGCGGCTGCGTGCTGGCCGGCAGCTTCAAGCTCGGCGGCGGCGTCAGGTTGGCGGAGCGCGGTGCGTACACGGCGCGCGCCAGCTCGGCTGGCGGCGGGGTCAGGCGCGGCTTCACGCTCGGCAGACGCGGCGACGACGAGCGCGTGTGCAGCGTCGAATCGAGCTCGCCCGCGTCGAGCTGCAGCGCTACCGGCGGGCGAAAGCTCGGCGGCCGGCTGCTGGTGACCGGCGGCGGCGGCGTGGTGCTGACACTGCGGTGCGTGCCCAAACGCGCTCGCAACTGCGACGCTTCGGCGCGCAGCTCGTCGCGTTCGCGCTCGCGTTTTTCGGCGCGAGCTTGGGCTTCGTCGCGTTGCGCTTGCGCTCTGCTCAAGGCTTCGCGCGCGCGTGCGCATTCGGTTTCCGCCTGCAGGCGTGCCGACTCGGCCTGCACGAGCTGCTGTGCCAGGTCCGAGACGTCGGCGCTCATGCGCGCGGTGTCGCCTTGGCTGTCACGCGCCAGCAACGCTTCTTCGTGCTCCTCCAACAGCGCCGCCAGAAAATCGTCGTGTTGGTTGGTCAAAAACTCACGCTCGCGCGCGGCTTCGATTTCGGTTTGGGCCAGCTGCTGCTCCAGCAGCGCCATGCGGTGCCGCAGCGCGAGCTGCTGCTCGTTGGCGGAGCCGAGCATCGCCCGCAGCGTGCTCAGCTCTTGCACCAGCTGCTCGTTGGCCTGACGGGCGCCGACCACACCACCCGAGAGCTCGGCGACCATCTTCGACAGCTCGCTCAAGCTCGAGCCGGCGCGCGAGCCGGCATCCAGAGCGGCACGAAAGTGTTGGTCGCTGCGGTTCGAAAGCGACGGCGCGGGGGTGGCGTGCGCCAGCATTTCTTCGAAGTTCGGCGCCGGCGGCGCGATCGTGACGGACTCGTGCGGATCTTCGTCGCGTGCGGAAGCCGGCTGGCTTTTCGATTCCGGGGGGACGGTTTCTCCCATAGGGGCGCCGCGTGCGGCCGCTGTCGGGCCTGTCGCCATAGCCTTTCGAGAGTAGCCCTTCGCCGTGGGCGGCGGAAGCAGGCCAGCACGACTGGCGGAAACCGCGTTAAATTGCTCGGCGTCTTGGCCAGCTTACCTTCGACTACAGTTGAGTCCGTGGAGTCCGTCGCGTCCGTCGCGTCTGTCGCGTCTGTCGCGCTCCGCGTGCGCGAGACAGCTCGTGATTTTGCGCGGACGGCGGTTTCACGAAAGGTTGCGGCGCTGGCCGAGGTACGGGCGCGGCTGCACGCGCACGGGCACGAGCTCGCGCGGCTCGGCGCGACTGCCAAAGGAATTGACCAGCGCCCGGGCGGCAAGACGGAGGAGTTGCTGGCCGGCGCCGTGATCATCCAGCGCTACGTGCGGCTGCTCGGTGAGTCGCTGCTGCAAATCCGCGAACGCGGCGCACCGTTGATTTCGGACGAGCGCGTCGAGCGGCTGCCGAGCGGCGAGGTTTCGGTGCAGGTGATGCCGCACGGCTTGGCTGACCGCGCGTTGTTCATGCCGTACTCGATTCACGTTCGGCTGGCGGCGCACGTCGACGCCGCCGACGTGCGCTCGGCGCAAGCGAGCTTTTATGCGACCGGCCATGCAGCGGAGGGCTCGGTCGCGGCCGTGCTCGGCGCCGGCAACGTGGCTAGCATCCCAGCCCTCGACCTGCTGCATGAATGCTTCGTGGCCGGGCGAGCGTGCGTGCTCAAGATGAGCCCGGTCAACGCCTACCTGGGACCAGCGTTCGAGCACATTTTTGCGCCGATCGTCGAGCTGGGTGGCCTCGGCATCGTTTACGGCGGTGCCGACGTGGGCAAAGCGCTGTTGGGCAGCCCGCACGTCGACCACGTGCACATGACCGGCTCGATCGAGACCCACGACGCGATCGTTTGGGGGCCGGCAGGGGCCGAGCGGGCCGAGCGTCTGCGCAGCGGCCAGCCCTTGCTGCACAAGACCATCACCAGCGAGCTCGGTAATATCAGCCCAGTCGTGGTGGTGCCGGGGCCGTACACCGAGCGTGAGCTGGCTGATGTTGCAGAGAACGTCGCCGGCATGCTGTTCAACAACGCGTCGTTCAATTGCAACGCCGCCAAGTTGCTGGTGCTGCCCACGCATTTGGTGGAGCCGGTCACGTCGCGGCTCGAGGCGCTGTTCGCGGCCCAGCCGGCGCGCCCCGCGTACTACCCGGGTGCGCAGGCGCGCTACGCCGCGTTGACGGGAAAGAGGGCCGGAGGGCGGGTTTGGTCGGCGCCGGCAGCCGAAGGTCAATTGCCGTGGACGCTGCTGACCGGGCTCACGCCGGGCAGCCGCGCGGAGTCGTTTCAGCTCGAGCCGTTCTGTCCGCTGCTGAGCGTCGTGGAAATCGACGAGCGCGAGGCGGAGGCGTTTTTGGCTCGCGCGACGCGATTTTTGAACGACGAAGTGTGGGGCACGTTGAACGCGATGTTGGTAGTACCGAGCGGTTTGGAAGGCGAGCCCAGCGTCGAAGCCGCGCTGGCCCGCGCCATCGACGAGCTGCGCTACGGCACGGTCGCGGTGAACTACTGGCCGGCGATCGGCTACGGCACCGGCACACCACCGTGGGGCGGCCACCCGAGCGCCAGTTTGGCCGATGCACAGAGCGGCATCGGCTTCGTGCACAACGCGCTGATGCTGGAGCACATTCAGAAGATCGTGTTGCGCGGCCCGATGCGCAGCTTTCCCAAGCAATTTTACTACCCGAGTCATCGCCATCTCGCGCCGGTGGCCAACGGCCTGTTCGAGTACGAGAGCACCGGCAGCGCGTTGTCGCTGCTGCGGACCGCTACCTACGGCGCGCTCGGGTGAACGCGGTACTTGCTACTCGGCGCGCAGCGCTAGCCCCGCCGCCGCCCGAGGTCTATGGCGCGCGACAACGCGCGCGAGCCGCGGGCTTGCCGGTCGAGCTCCCTGACCAAAGCAAACTTTAGCCGTGCGCGTCGCGTCGGCGAGACGAGCAGGCCTTCACAAGTGCTGTTGGCCGATGGCCCCCAACGCGTTTTGGAAACGTCGGTCCCGGTGGACAAATTGACCGAGCGTAACTGGCGCTGGATTGCCCACTTGATGGTCTCGGCGACGGTCGTGGTCATCACGCTGTAGCGGGCCCATTTGGGATCGAAGCCCGAGAAATACAGGTAGAGGTCGTCTTTCAGCACGAACGCCACCCGCGCGGCCGCCAGCTCACCGTCGACGCGCAGCTCCAGCACGCGCAGGCCGGGGGCGCGCTCGGGTGCACTGGCCAGGTCGCGCAGCAGACGGCGCGGCGGAGCTTCGGTGAAGTAGTCTTGGTGGTCGGTGAGTGTTTGAGCGCGCGATCTCTTGGCGTGCAGTTGCAGGAAGCGCTCCATCGCGGCGGGTAGTTCGCTGGCAGCTTCGACGACGTGGAAATCGAACGTGAGCTTGTCGCGCTTGAGCGAGTTGTAACACTTGCGCAAGGACTCCTTGATGTTGCGTGAACGCGTCGCGCGAAATTCGTCCCAGGTGTTCGGCAACTCCAGCACGTGGCTCGTGGTCTCTTTTCGCCAGCGAAAGTTGCTCGTGTCGCTCAGCAGCTGGTGCGCCTGGCCGCCCTTGCGTACGCCGTCCCACATGAACCAGTCCCATTCGTCGCGATGCGCCAACAAATGATCGAGCAATGCGCGCGTCGCGGCGGCTTCGTGCTCGGCCGCGCACAGCATGCCGCGCAGCTCGGTGATGTTCTTGTCTCGGCCCCAAAAGCCGAGGCTGCGCACGCGCAACGGACTTGCCCTGGGCCGCTCGGTCAGCAAGAGCGGTGCTAGCGCGACCAACACGCCGCTTTCGTCACGCAGGGCGCGCACGAAGAAGCGGTCCCGAACCCACCATCGATTTTCACTGAAGTGCTGCCACCACGACAACAGCCAGGCACTCGTTGCGAAAGGCACACACGGCCGGATCGCCAGCGCCAGCTGATCGACTTCGGTGGCGAGCGCCCGGAGCTGCTCCGGACTCGCGATGATCTGAACCGAGAGCCTCATCGGTGGCGAAGGTTGCTGATCTGATCCTTCGACATCTATGCCCGTTCACGCCCAACTGATGACCAAAACACCCGACGAGTGAAACACACCGACCGTCAAACCCGATCGCGAAACGCACGCCCTGATTCGGTTTGCCCCGCGATTCGTGTCGAATTGCGCGCGGCAGTGTTTCGTAACGACACACGTCGTGGGAAATGCACTGAGAGCAGACAACGAGGCGGCGTCTCGGTCAGGGGCCGCACCGCGGCGAAAAACTACTCGGAAAATGGGGAAACGGCGCCAGGTCGCAGCACACCGGCCGCGGTCAGGCGGGCGCGGGTGTCGGCGCACAGGTCATGTTCGGTGTCGGTCGTGAGCACGCTGCCTTCGCCATCGTGCATGATGCAGCCAACCGTCGAGCAGTGCTCGAGGCCGAAGGAGTGGCCGAGCTCGTGCACGGCCGTCTTGGCAAACCGGATCCGAGCATGCGCGGGGTTTTTTGCGCGCCGCTGGCAGCGGAAGGAGGAGAGCACCGCCGAACGGCCGTCGAGCGTGGCCAGGCCCAAGATGCCCCAGTCTTCGTACGGGGCCTTGGTGGTCGAGATGTCGACGGCGGTGAGCCCGAGCGTAACCTTCGCGTCCTTTCTGCCCTCGGCGACCAAGAAGTCGAGCAGCCGCTCGGCTCGGTAGCGTTGCCGCTTCGGGTAAAAGGCGCTCTTTGGCAGCTCGAGCGGTGTGGCTACCGCCACCCTCACCGCATAGAACGCGGTAATTGCCGTCGATACCGCCTCGAGCTCCGCCGCCGGAATCGTCGCGCCGACCGGCTGCAGCACGATCAGCGGCGCTTCGGCGCTCTCGCCGGCCCAGCTCTGCCCCGGCGCTGCCAGCCCGCAGAGCGCTAGCGATCCTCGTAGCAGCTGTCGACGATTGGTGCGCATCAGCCTAAGACCCGCTTGGGGTTTACGGCTTGGGCCGCGCGGTTCTTCCTCAGCCGCGCGGGCGCCACGTGAAAACATCGACCAATTCGGGTTTGGCATTGGTGGCCAGCGGGTCGGTCAGCCCAATGCAGTAGCCGTCCACGCCGCTGCTGTCGGCTCGCACACGCAGGCGTAGGAAATGCTTGTAGCCCGGGTGATCGAGCGCCGTGAACGCTTGCGTGTGCTCGATGCCCCGGCGCGTGAGCCAGGCCAGGTACGAACCGAACACGTAGCTTGCCGCAAACACCGTGAGCAGCAAGGTGGCGCTGGCGACCACGAACAGCGTCGGCACGAAGTGTAAGCGCAACAACGCGTGCCTGACCAAGAATGACGCCGAGATCGGCAGCGACGCCGTGATCGCAGCGGCGACGAAGGCTGGCGGCAGCACCTTCCGCCAGCGCCGCCGCACACCGCCAATCAGCGCGTAAATCGTCGTGACTACGGCGGTGACGGCGAGCGGAGCTGCCAAAATTACCCCGGTGCGATCGTACAAGCGCACGCCGACCGACATTGCCGGGGCGAACAGCGCTGCGAAGATCAGATGCGGCAGAAAACCGGAACGGCCACGCGCGATCTTCCACGGCACGAAGCCGAGCAGCGCGCGCGACTCGGCGCTGTTGGGCCAGCGGCGCTCGGCTTTGCGGCGCCCGCCCACGACCGGCGCCGGGTGCAAGAACGCGCCGCCGCCGCCGGCTACCACGTGCAGAGTGGCGCCGTCATAGCTGCGTTCGTAGTGATGAACATCGCCGGACAGCAAGAAATGCGAGCGCGCGTGAAAGTCGAAGCCCAAGGTTTGGATCATGTCGGTGCCGGTGCGGCTCGGTCCGCCGAAGCGAAATAGCGGGTCCGGCAAGAGCACCCACGGGTTGGCGTCGGCGTGCTCGCGCGCCCACTCGGCGAAGAAGTGCCTTTGACGCGAATCGATGCTCTTCAATTGCCGGTCGACACCGTACAGATGAACGCCCCGGGTCAGCGGCAGCACGAAGTAGCTGGCGTTTTGCACCGGCACGTAACCGCTCAAGACCAGCGCCTTGGGTTTGTCGACCTTGCCACCGAGCACGAACTCGCGCGCCCATTCGGCGTAGTACTCGAGCATCGGCTTCGACACGCCAAGCATGCTCGGCCGCGGGTCTTGCTCGTCGTCGAAGCGGCGGCGGAACATGCGGCCGAAGCCGTCGAGGCCGTCGTACCAGTCGTGATTGCCAGGAATGCCCAACAGTACCCGTGGCTGCGCGTCGCGCCCGGCCAGCGCTGCGTTGAACGGTACCAGCACGCGATTGGTGATCTCTTGCGCGGTCGCGACTGGGTACGCCGTATCGCCGCCGAACACCAACAGCTCGCCGCGCGGTGCGACCAGGAATTCGCCCTGGCGATCGGGATCGGGCAGCTCGTAGCGCTCGACGACCAAACGCGCCACGGCGCGGCTCACCGATACGTCGTCGCCAGTGTCGGAGACGTAGTCGATCCACAAATCTCGCCCCAGCGCCTCGACCAGCGTGCTCTTCGTCTCGTCGCCGCCCAGAACGCGAGCTGCGCGCGCGGTCAGCTCCTGCGGCACGTCCGGGGTCATCCAGTCGCGTGAGTCGATGTCTTCGGTGGCGATGGCGGCCGACACGAAGTGGCGCAAGTGCCCCCAAAACGAGCTTAGGCCGAACCAGACCACGCCGCGCGGGCTGATCTTCCCGCGCGTGAAGCGCTGCCCGGCCCGCGGTTGGCTCGGTTCTGGGCGGAACGCCGGCTCGGGCGACGAGAGGGGCTGGTCCAACGCCCCATACTGGTCATGACCTCGCACGGGGCCGCAAGTCTGCGGCGAATTTGCGTTCTGT
>FSUE01000694.1_pt1 | contig 30808 bp, 38 predicted proteins | sample 1637031 | NCBI WGS metagenome assembly FSUE01 (sample SAMEA3914819, study PRJEB12502) | metagenome | biome: forest; material: soil | place: Canada | collected 2010-06-26 | depth 0.3 m | reverse complement strand
CGGCAGCCGCGTCAGCAAGAATTCCTGCAGTGTTTTTCCGGAAACGCGTTGCACCAGCTCGCCCAAAATCCAGCCAAATCCAGCCGGTGAATAGGCCAAAGCGCCGCGCGCGAAACGCGGTTTGGCATCGGCCATCGCGCGAACGACGTTGTTCCAGTCCCACCAATCGTCCGGGGTGGCGGTGAAGGCTTCCATCAGCACGCCGGAGCGGTGCAAGAGCACATCGAGAACAGTGATGTCCTGTTTACCGTTGTCGGCAAACTCGGGAATGTAGCGGGCCACGGGTGCACCGACGTCGACCTGCCCCGCGTCCTCCAGCAGCGCAATCGCAAACGTGACGAACGGTTTCGACGCCGACATCACCTGAAACCGCGTCTGCAGCGTGACAGCGCGAAGCTCCGACTCACCCCGCAGGCCGTGTGACACGCCGCAAACTTGCTCGTGCAGCACTTGCCCTTCGCGCATCACCACCAGCTGCCCGCCCGGAAACGCCCCCCGCGCCTGCTGCGCCTCGAAAATCTGACTTACGCGCTGAAACGAATCCGCCAAGACGCACGCAGCCTAGCAGATCGATTTTCATGCGAAAGTGGCCGCAAACGCTGCAATGCTTTCCGCCATGGCCAACGCAGACTTGCCCGAGCTCGGTGCTAGCGCACCCTTCTTGATCGTCCAAGACGTGACGCGTTCCGCGACGTTCTATCGAGACCGCCTAGGATTCCAGGTCGTCTTTGCCACACCCGACGAGGATCCCTTCTTTGCGATCCTTGCCCGAGGTGGCGCGCGTCTGATGCTGAAGGCGATCCTTCCCGAGATCCAAGCCGTCCCGAACCACACCCGACATCCCTGGGCCAAATGGGACGCTTACATTCACGCGCCTGATCCGGATTCGGTTGCTGCCGAGCTCGCCGCTCGAAGTGCCAGCTTTAGTGCTGCCTTGAGCGATACCGAAGATGGCTTGCGTGGTTTCGAGGTTCAGGATCCCGATGGGTATGTCATCTTCTTTGGGCGCTCTCGCGAAGGTTAGGGCAGGGCAACAGCCACAATATAACCTTGACGTTATATAGCAAATGCGTTAATTAGGCTGAATGGATGCGGCGCTGGCGTTGGACAAGACCTTGGTCGCGCTCGCGGACCCGACGCGGCGGGGCATGCTGGCGCGGCTCGCGCGAGGGGAAGCGACGGTGAATGAGCTAGCCGAGCCGTTCGCGATCTCGCAGCCCGCGATCTCGCGCCACATTCGTGTGCTGTCGGAGGCGGGCCTGATCGTGCAGCGCATCGAAGGCAGCAAGCGCCCGTGTCGGCTCGCGCCCGACGCGCTCACCGCGCTCGAAGAGTATCTGGAAATGCTGCGCGGGGCGCTGACACAGAACTATCGGCGTCTGGATCGCTTACTGGCGAAACGCCTGGAAAAAAAAGGACAAGACCATGAGTGAGCTGGTGTTGAAGACCGAAGGTGACACCCACATCGTCGTGACGCGCAGATTCGAAGCGCCGCCGGAAGCGGTCTACCGCGCCCACCTGGAGCCCGAGTTGCTCCAGCAGTGGTGCCTGGGTCCGGAGGGTTGGACCATGCCGGTGTGCATCAACGAAGCCGAGCCCGGTGGCAAGATCCGCTACGAGTGGGCCGACGCCGACGGCCGCGGCTTCTTCCTTACCGGTGAGATCCTCGAGCTTGAGCCACCGTACCGCATCGTGCATGTCGAGCGCATGCACTTCCCGGACCCCACGCCGGACAATCACGTCGTCACGACGTTCGCGGCGGAGGGTTCCGGCACTGTCATGACCATGCGCATGTCGCTGCCCGACGCAGCCACGCGTCAGATGATCCTGAAAAGCGGGATGGATCACGGCATGGAGATTTCGTACGCGCGGCTCGAACGTCTGTCGGGTTGGAAGGCTGCCTCGTGAGCGACGGTCGGCGCTGAAACCTGGTAGGCGTCGCTGGCTTCGCTTTGGATGGAACGCCAAAACCTTCCAGGGGACCGTCGGCGCCGACACGTTCGATATTCAACGCATCATCCGCTACAGGAACTCGTTCCTGCCAAGAATTCGCGGCACCATTCAGGCCGAGACCGCCGGCTCGTCGATCTCCGTGACCATGAGTCTTCCTGGCCCGGTCCTGATCTTCTTGGTCGTGTGGCTCGCGATCGCGCTCACGGCAACGTTCGAGTCGATGTCACGCAGCGGGCTGACCACTGCGATCGCGATCGTAGTCTTTGTTTGGTTGATGACTGCTGGCGGCTTTGCGTTCGAGGCTGCCAAGGCCGAGCGAGCCCTCTGCAAAATCCTCAGGAGCAAGCGCTCGTGACCAAGGCTGTGGTTTGCGATTCTGCTGAGCTTTGTGGGCTGAGTTGCGTACGTCAGATTGCGGGTTGCCTCACCAGCTGTTGCAGCTTTCAACGGCCACGCTAGCGTTGGCAGCGCGATGACCTCCGTGCGTCCTCAACCCCTGCTTGCGGTCCGTGACGTGCGCGCGAGCGCGCTCTGGTACGCGACCCTGCTTGGCGCCACGCGCACTAGCGAGCTGATGGCGTCGGACCACGCCCACCTTTACGATCGGCTACTGGTCGACGGCGCGCTGGTGCTGCAGCTTCACGCCTGGAACGCAGAGGACCACCCGAATCTCGTCGATCCCGACGGTGGCCGAAACGGGCACGGCGTCCTGCTCTGGTTCGAGCTCGACGACCTTGACGCCGCCGTCGACCGCGCTCGAGCCATGCAGGCGCGCGTCGTCGAAGACGTCCACGTCAACCCTGCGCCCGCCCACCGCGAGCTTTGGCTTCGCGACCCGGACGGCTACCTGGTCGTTGTCTGCAGTCCCGACGGAGAGGCCTCGCGGGCGTAGACCGCTGGCGAGGATCGGGACAACAAGTGACCGCGGTGTTTTTCTTCGTCCTGTTCGTCCTTGTCGGCGCGCCGCTTGCTCTCGTGGTGACTGGCGTGTTGCTCTTCAAGCGCGAGCGCCGGACCCTGCTGGCAGCGGTCGAGGCCCTGGGTTGTCCTGTGTGCCGAGGCCGCCTTTGGCACGATTCGATCCAAGCCGCCGACAACTTGTGGGCAAGGCATGTCGCCACCCTCAGGCTGCGGAACCCGGGCGTTATGCTGCGCCTCGTCCGGCGGCTAGCCGCGGTGTGCGGCGCTTGCGGTGCACGACTTCAGTTCGACCCAGGCTCAGGAACGCTCCGCCCGATCACCGTCGTCCTTGCGTTCGAGACTGGCGAGACAGACGAACCGCCGTGACCCACGCTTTCGGGGCAGCTCGTGGCTATCATCGCGCCGCAATGACCAGCAAACGTACGGCGATCGTCCTCGGCGGCTCTGGATCGGTCGGGGCCGCGCTGCTCCGCGAGTTGTTCCGCGACGATGGCTTCGACGCCGTCGTTACGCTGTCGCGCCGGTCGCTACCTGAGGTGGTCGCCATGGCGCAGAGCGCGGGCCGCAGACTCGTAGAGACGCTCGTTCCCGATATGAAGCCCGCGCCGCTGGCCGCGGCGACGCTCAATGTGGCGAGAGAGTTCGACGGCGATCTGGAGGGGTTCAGCGTGCTCGGCATCGGAGCGGGCACGGCCAAGCTCACGCTCGAGGAACATCGCGCGGTCGACGTTGCGCTGAACGAAGCATTCGCGCAGGCGCTGCGCGATTCGGGCAAGGTCCGGCACCTGGCGTTCATGAGCGCCGCGGGGGCAGATGCGTCTGCGAAGGCTAGCGGCAGCGGTGCCGCGGGCATGGCGCGCTACAACCGCGTCAAGGGTGAGGCCGAAGAAGCCGTGCGCGCGAACGGACCAGCGCTGGTGAGCGTGTTTCGCCCCGCAATGATCATCGGTTCTCAGCACACGCCGTGGCTGCTCGAAAAAGCGCTGCCGCTGTTCTCGTTCGTCACGCCAGCAAAGTACCAATCGATCAGCGTAGAACAGATCGCCAAGGCCATGGTCGCCACCGCAAAGCACCACCCCGCCACGAGCGCGACGTACCACTACCCGGAAATGATGGCGCTGATCGCCGGCGAACAGCGATAGTTGCGCGGGCCAGAGATGGATCCAAGCAGCAGTGACGCTTGTCCTGTCGAGATCACGTCGACGCTCGTCGAGGCGCTGGTTGCGAACCAGTTTCCCGAGTGGTCGCGGCGAGTCAGCAGGCTCGTCGAGCCGGGCGGTTGGGATAATCGCACCTTCCGCCTGGGCGACGACCTGCTGGTTCGGCTTCCGAGTCACGCCAGGTACGTTGCCCAGGTTCCGAAGGAGCATCGTTGGTTGCCGCTTCTCGGGCGGTTGCTGCCGCTGCCTATCCCGGTGCCGGTTGCACTCGGGCAGCCGGCTCTTGGCTATCCGTGGCCCTGGTCCGTGTACCGTTGGTTGGACGGTGAGCCCGCGCGCGACGGCAATCTCGCCGACGGCGAGGCGTTTGCAAACGATCTAGCGGCTTTTCTCGGTGCGCTCCAGGCCATCGATCCGACGGGTGGTCCACCGCCCGGGGAACACAACTTTTTTCGCGGAGACTCGCTGCTCACCTACGACCAAGATACCCGACGCGCGATCAGCGTGCTGACTGGCCACGTAGACACGGCCGCTTGCACGCGCGTTTGGGAGGCCGCACTTGCCGCGACACACACGGGACCTGCCGCCTGGCTGCACGGAGACGTTGCCCCCAGCAACCTGCTGGTTCGGGAGGGTCGCCTGGCGGCGGTGCTCGATTTTGGGGGCATTGCCGTCGGCGATGTCGCTTGTGACCTGACCATCACGTGGACGCTATTCACCGGGGGCTCGCGCAGCGTATTCCGAGATCGCATCGCGCGTGACGCTGCGACTTGGGCCCGGGCTCGCGGCTGGGCTCTTTGGAAGGCGCTGATCCTAATCGCGTGGAAGAGCGGACCGCCCGACGCCGTAGCCGGTGCCGCGCGCGTGCTCGACGCCGTCCTCGGCGAGTAGCCTTCGGCTTCGCTCTGGCGCCTGCAGTGCAACGCTAGTACGTTGGTGAGAGCAGGAGGGAGCGATGGGCGACAATTACGAAGCACTGGTCGACTGCGCGGCGACGCGCGAGCAAGCTGCGGGCCTCGCACGTGAAGTCGTCGAAATCCTGTCGAGACGCAGCCTGATCGTTCCTAGCCTTTCGAGCGACTGCGTACTTGGAGGTGAGGGCTATCCCGCGGGCCCGGGCTGCGCCGACGCGTACACCGTCGAAGACTACGGTGAGCTCCAAGGGAATCGCTTTTGGACGCTGAGGACGAGTGGTGTCGAGATTCATACGATGCCGTGGGTCAACCTCTGGGGGTTTACCCAATTTGCAGGCGCTGTCTGCCCACGCTGCGGACGCGACCGCGACGAGGAGTTTCTCGAAGACGTCGGCAACCTCGTCGAGGACTACATGAGCTCGGGGGTCGTCCCGAGCGTGCCGTGTCCCGCTTGCCACGCAGCGTCTCGCATTCACGACTGGAGCTGCGACCCACACCTTGGCTTCGTCCATTTCGCCGTCGTCTTTTGGAACTGGCCCCCGTTCGCGTCCGAAGACTGGACAGTGAACGTCCCAGCTCTCCTGCAAGACCATCTGAAGCGGCCGCTGGTCTCGACATTCGGCGGACTCTGAGCTGCTTGAGCCGAGCTATTCGAGAACGACCAGCTGATTTTTGACGTCGATGACGTTGGCGGCTTTGCGGGCGGAGCGTTCGACCGCGGCGCGTTCGTCGGCGGTGTTGACTTGGCCAGTGAGGCTGACGCGCCCGCGGCGCGCGGCGATGGTGATCTGCCGGGCCGTAGCCGAGAGCGACTTGTCAGCGGCCAACAACGCGCGGATCTCGCGCACCGATTCTTCGTCGGCACTGGTTTCGGCCTGGTCGCGCTTGGGGTCCACGGCGACCGGCGGTACCGAGCCCGGACGCGGCGACGCCAGGTTGAAGGACGTGACTACCGGAGTCTGGTCGGCGGGCTTGGACGCGGGAGCCCACGGCGGCTCGACTTGCGGATCTTTCGGTATGGTCGCAGCCCCGGGGACGAGCTGCGGATTGGGCTGCTCGGCGGTCGCGACGGGCGCGGCTTGCTTCGGCGCAGTGGAGGGTGCCGCGAGCGCGTTTTGCGCCGGCTGGTTGTGCGAGCACGCAACCACGCCCACGACGGCGGCAAATCGAAGGCTAGTGGCGAGCTTCATGGGACCTCCTCGCTAGCTTCAGCAGCAAGAGCCGTGCCCCGCAACGAGGCTGCGATCACGCAGACTTTCCGCGCCCAGCCGAGGCGGATTGAAGCAGCACGGGGCAGTTTGTCCGCATGACCTTGCCGCGATTGGCCTTGGCTTTGCAAATGTCCTTCGGCGGCGACTCGCGGTGCGGCCGCGATTTCCCACGCAACTGGCGGCTCGCGCGACCGATCGGCTGCCATGGCCAATACGATTGACTGTTCGAGGCACTTGGCGGCGCTCACGCAAGTGGCGCAAGCGGCGAGCAGCTGCTTTGCCTCTATTGCATTACCGGGGTAATGTATCGGCCATGACTCTCGCTTCTTCGAAGCTGACGGCTCAAGGTCAGATTTCCGTACCGGCGGAGGTGCGACGCAAGCTCGGCCTTGCGCCGGGCTCAGTGCTGGAGTGGGAAGAAGACGGCGAACGCGTGGTGGTGCGCCGGGCAGGCGCGTACTCGTCCGAGGAAATTCACGCCGCGCTTTTTCCGCAGGGCGCGCCTGGCAAGTCTTTGGGTCAGCTGAAGGCCGGCCTACGCCGAGCCGTAGCCAAGCGACATGCGCGCCGTTGATACCAACGTCGTCGTTCGCCTGCTTACACGCGACGATCCTCGCCAGACCGCACGCGCCGAGGCGTTCGTTGCCAAGGGCGCCTGGGTTTCCCACATCGTTCTCGTCGAGGTGATGTGGGTCTTGGATTCGGTGTTCGACCTACCCCACAAGCGGCTCGCTACCGCCGTTGACATGCTGCTCAACCATCGGAACTTGGCGCTGCAAGATCCCGAGCTTGTGGCTACCGCCTTGGCTCGATTTCGCCGCAGCCCGAAGCTTGGCTTTTCTGACTGCATGGTGCTCGAATCCGCTCGCAAGGCTGGCCACGTCCCGCTCGCGACGTTCGACAAAGAGCTGGGCAAGCTCGACGGCGTCGAGCGGCTCTGACGCGCTCGACGAGCGCGACTCTCTTTGGGTACGCTGGGCGGGCGTGAGAACCAAGGTGGTTGAGGCGATAACCGTGCGCCGACTTGGGCTGAATGGTCCCGCGGTGGTCGTGTTGCACGGTGGGCCGGGCGCGCCTGGCTCGGCGCGAGGCCTGGCGCAAGTCTTGTCGCAGCGCTTCACGGTATTCGAGCCGCTGCAGCGCCGCTCAGGCGGCGTTCCGCTCACTGTCGAGCAACACGTTCAAGATCTGGCAGAGGTAGCAGCAGCGCCGAGGCTGATTGTCGGGCACTCGTGGGGCGCAATGCTCGGTTTGTCATTTGCGTCTCGCCATCCAAGGCTGGTCTCCAAACTCGTCCTCGTCGGGTGCGGCACCTACAACGAAGCCGCGCGCGTGCAAATGCGCGATTCGATCCAGGAGCGATTGGGGGCTGAAGGTCGTCAGCGCGTTGCGGAGCTGCGGGCACAGCTCGTCGGCGAAACGAGCCCCGGTCAACGCGAGGCTGCACTGCGACAGATCGGCGCCATCCACGCCGAGTTGGACACCTACGCCCCCATCGAGAACGACCCTGACCCCTCGGAACTGCTTCCAGTTGACCCGGAAGGTCACACGGAGACTTGGGACGATGTCATCCGCCTGCAGGCGGACGGCGTCGAGCCGGGAATTTTCTCTCGAATCGGTGCGCCCGTCCTCATGATCCACGGCGACTACGACCCGCATCCAGGTACCGCGACGCGAGACCTACTTCGCAAATACATCCCCCATCTCGAATACGTGAATCTCGAGCGTTGCGGTCACGAGCCCTGGCGCGAGCAACACGCTCGCGAATCATTCGCCACGACGCTGTGTGACTGGCTCGAGCGAGCTTGAAAACTCAATGCTCCGCTGGTCTCACGCGGCGGAATAGCCAACACAGGGCGAGCGTTTTCGGTTTCTCATGCCGTCCCGAGCCGCGGTCACGTTTTGCCCGAGCCGTGTGGACGGCGCCGGCAAGGTCGTGTCGGTCACGGTAACGCCACGAGCGCTCGAGCTCGTGATGGATGACGGCGTTCGCGTCGTGCGATTCGCAGACATCGCGCGCTACCCTCGGCCCACGTTCGTGTGGCGAGCGTTGGCCCGCGTCGGCATTCATCGCCGGTGGCTGGCAGTAGCGGATCGCGATTGGTTCCACGCGCCGCCCGATCGCTTCTTCCGCTTCTACACCACCCCGCGCCTCACGATCCTCATGCCGACGGACGAGCCCGAAGACCACGATTGCGGCCACTTCGCGCGGATCGACAACGTCATTCACGCCGAACGCCGATTCACCACCCTCGACCTCGGCTGAGCGCACCGCGGGCGCCGCGCCACGCCCGCCACGCCTCGCGCCCGCGCAAACCCTGCACGCTCCACGCTGGCGCCCGCCCCCGTGCGAGCGCCGCCTCCCGCCGCGCGTCTAGTTGCAGCCCAGACCGCTGAGGAAATTGACGCCGCGGGTCTTTTCGCTCGGGGTTCGTCATCGAGTCCTCCTCAGGTTGGGCGCGAACCTACTCAACCGACGCTACCTATCGTCGTACCAATTCAGCAACCATCGCGTGCCATCTCGAAGATGGCCTGCCTCGCCAAATCGCGTATCATGCTCGTGTGCAACGGCAGCTCTTCGGGTTGGTTGGTTGGTTGGGCTTCGCGCTGGCGGCGGCTGGCGCGCTTCAGGCGTGTGGCGACAACAACAAAGGCCACGTTGCCAGCGGCGGCGCGGAAGCCGGTGCGGGCGGCACGCCCGGTGAAGCGGGGGTAGGCGCGGCCGCGCCGAGCGCGGGTGGCGGCAACAGCTCGGCCGGCGGTGCCACGGGCGGCAGCGCCGCCGAACCCGACGCGGGCGCGCCCGGCAACGCAGGGATGACGAGCAGCAGCGCGGACGGAGGTGAGCCCGGCAGCGCCGGAGCCAGCAGCACCAGCGGCTGCCACATTTCTTGGACCGGTGGCGAGACGGGGCATGCCGGCTGTCCAAGCTTGCACGTGTGCCACAAGAACTTCTTGAGTCTGAATCTCGGCGACCCTGATCCGCCGACGCCGCTCAAGTCGATTCAGTTGGTCTATTCGCCCGACCACGATCTGAGCCTCGGAACGTTCATGGCGACCGGTCTCGACATGGTCAACTGCAACGTCCAGACGCCTGACTCGGGCGAGAGCTACTCACCGCAGCTCGACCAAGACAACATGCTGACCGGCGGCAGCGCGCTGACCGTCACGCTCACCGAGCTGTCTTTCAGCACGGATGCGGTCGACGTTTGCGCCGGTACCGCGCACGGCTCGCTCGACGTCGTGCTCCCGGCCTCGCAGGGCGGGGTCGAATCCCTTACCCTTCACGCTGAATTTTGACGTAGCGGGCGACCAGCACAGCGCTGAATCTTAGCGCCTGGCAGACGTACGGCTGTAGGCCGCAGTGGGCGCAAGTCGCAGCCCCGTTTGTGACATCGACATTTGTGACGTTCGAGGTGGGTTCCCCTCGCGAGTGTGGTCGGTACGCTAACGGTAAGGCGACTCGATGAAACCGATGGCAACGTACGCGACCTTGGCACTGGCGGCTTTGAGCACGCCGGCGTCGGCCGCGGGCGGCGTGCAGTTCGGGCCGTCGGATATTCCGACGGTGTTTTTCATCTCGAAGAGTGACGACCACAATCGCGTCGACTACGGCATGCGACTGACTGCAACTTGCGCGCCGGTGAACAACGACGCCGTCTTCCCCTACTGGCGAGAATTCGAGAATCCGCCGGTGCGTACCAAGCGCCTGGGGACGTTCGAGTACCTGGGGTACGGCATTTCGGAGCAGCGCCTGGTGCGGAGCGGCCATCCCGATGCCGCGTACTTGGTGCGGCTGAAACAATTTCGCCAGCGCCCGGTCTGGATCACCACCTCGGTGAACGAGAGCGGCCGTTGCCAATCGCGCGCGCGCACCGCGATCGGCGCAGTACCGTTCGCCGAGCTCTCGTCGATTTACGTCAAGCTCGCCGGGCCGCTTTCGGTGGAGTACATCCTGCTGAAGGGGCGCGACGCGGCCAGCGGCAAAGCCGTCGAAGAGAAAATCATGCGCTAGCTGAGTGGGGTGCATCTGAGTCCGCGGCGGTGAGCTCGACGATGCGCCGTTCCAAGTTGTCACGCGCGCGCCGCTCCAACGCATCGCGGAGTTGCTGCAACTGATAGATCTGGGGACGTAGCAGGAAGCGCTCGAGGACTTGGCGGCGGCCGGCGCGGAAGAGCGGGTCGGGTACGTGGGCGTATTCGCGGCGGATTTGCTGCTCGAAGCGCGCGAAGTCGGGCGGGCGAGCGGCCAGAATCGTGAGGTCGAGATCGACGACCAGCGCTCCGTCACCCGTCGCGAAGTGCCGCTCGGTGACTTCGACGTAGGCGGCAATGCGTTCGCGCGACGCGCGTGGAACGGCCAGCGCCGTGAGCTCGTCACGCGCGAGCTCGGCGCTGCGGCGTTCGTTGTCGCTCGCCAATGGATCGTAGATGGCGTCGTGGAACCACAGCGCCAATTCCACTTCTGCGGGGCGCTCCGCCACGCCGTGGTACCAGTCCAGCCATGCCAGGCAGGCGTCGACGTGCGCCAGCGTGTGGTAGCTGCGATGGCTTTCGGAGTAGCGCGCGACCAACCGCGCGTAAACGTCAGCGGCCGGTGCTTGGGCGCCCACGGCGAGCAACGCGCGTTCGAAGCGCGGGCGAAGGTCCAGGAAATCGAGGTCCGAGGCGGTCAGGGTCATGGCTCTAGCCTGCGGTGCATAAATTGGTTACACAACCAAAGTATGGGCCGACCGAGCAATCGCGAGCAGCGCCGCGCCGAGCTAGTGGCAGCCTTTGCCCGCGTGATGGCTGACCACGGTTACGCCGGAGCCACGATTGCCGCGGTTGCGGCCCAAGCGGGCATGGCACCCGGCTTGGTTCATCATCACTTCGAAAACAAGGCCGAGCTGCTGATGGCGCTCTTGCAGAGTCTGGTGACGGGCTTCCGGCAGCGGGTGGACGCATACCAAGCGCACGACGACCCGTTGCTCGCTTATGTGGACGCCGCCTTGCGCCTCGACGAGCGCTCGGATCTTGTGGCCGCGAAATGCTGGGTCGGGGTCTTTGCGGAAGCCGTGCGTGATCCCGCGCTGTTCGCCCAAATGCGCCGGCTAGTCGACAGCGAAATTGGCTCGATCGTAACGCGCTCGCGTCACCGCCTCTCGGACCAAGAAGCCGGTAGCGTGCTCGCGTTCATCATCGGCTCGCTCGTGCTGGGTGCGTTCGCGCCACGCAAGACGGCCGGCTTTGCCGCCCCCGGCCTGCGCCGCCTGATCGCCGCCATGCGACCGGCGTCAAAGGATCAATAATTGCGGGCGATGCACGAGGAGGAGCACCCGGAGCCGGTCGAGGACCGAGGGAACCGTTGGTACTATCTTGTGCCGCTCGGGTTGATCGGATTCTGGTTGCTGGCGATCATCGCGTCGATCGCTCTGGAGTCGATCGCGCCAAGCGCCGATGACGAAGTGCTCGAGGTCGTGCAGTGGGTTGGTGTCATGGGTTGGACAGCGTTGTTCATCTTCTACTTCATCGTGGCGTCGAGGAAGCGCGTGTCTGGGTGGTGGGTGCTGGGTTCGTTCTGCGTGGGACTGAACCTGCCACTCTACGTTGGCCTGCTCTTTCTGCGGCCGCGCCAAGACGCTAAGCCGCTCGTCAAGCGGGCGCTGCCATTCGGCCGAGCGGAGGCGGCGCGAAATGCGGCGGTAGCGGGGAGCGCATTCGCGTGTGAGTCTTGTGACGCGCTCCTCAACTATGGCGTCAGCGAATGCAACGAATGCGGAGAGCAGTATCGCTACGCAGACGGAAAGCCGATGCCCATTGGGGACTGAGAACGGACGTGACGGTGACGCCGTCGTCGCGAGCTGACGCACGATGAGCTTTTTGTCTCGTTGGTCGCGCGGGCGGCGAGGAGACGCGCGGGAATGGGTTACGCTCGGTGCGTGGAGGAAGTGCGATGAGTGGACGTGGCGGACCGTTGGTGTGGCTGCCGCTGCTGTTGGCGCTATCGTGCGGCGGCAAGGACAAGAGCGCCGACGCTGGCGGAGCGGCGAACGACGGCGGGACGGCGAGCCAAGGTGCGAACGTTACGTGTGCCAACTATTGCCATCGAGTGATGGCGGCGTGCACCGGCGAAAATGCGGTCTACGTCAACGACCAAGCGTGCCTAGCGGTGTGCGCTTTGCTGGAACCGGGTGACGCACAGGAGCCGCGGGGCAACACCGTCGCGTGCCGCAGCGCGCAGGCGGCCTCGGCCGAACGCGAGCCGGAAGCGTACTGTGCCGCGGCGGGCCCGGGTGGCAACGGCGCCTGCGGCAGCGATTGCGAGGCCTATTGCGCGCTGTACCCCCAAGCGTGCCCTTCAGAAACCGAGGAACAAGGCACGCAGAGTTGCCTCGAAGCGTGCAGCGCGCTCGTCGACCAGCCGAGCTTCGATCTGATTACCGATCACCAGGGTGACACGCTCGAGTGTCGGCTGGTGCACCTGGCCTCCGCTACGCTATCCCCTGCCGAGCATTGCCACCACGCGCGGCTTGCGCCCACGCAACCGTGGTGCGTGCCGGAGCGGCCGTAGCCGACGCGGGTTACGCCCAAGCGGTGCCCGCGACTTGGCCGACGGCGGCGTTGAGGCGATTCCACACGTTGATTTGAGCGATGCTGACGATCAGCGCTGCGAGCGAGCGCTCGTCGTAGTGGCGCGTGACTTCGGCCCACAGCGCGTCGGGGACTGGGTCGGCTTGGTCGGCGAGGCGGGTCAGGGCTTCGGGGAGGGCCAGCGCGGCGCGTTCTGCGTCGGTGAAATAGGGCGCGTGGCGCCAGGCGCCGACAGCGAAGATGCGCTCGTCCGTTTCGCCGGTCTTCTTCATTTCTTTGGCGTGCATGTCGACGCACTGGCTGCAGCCGTTCAACTGGCTGGCGCGCAGCTCGACCAGGTGCCGCGTCACGTGCGGCAGCACGGCGCCGGTGGCCTTGCCGAGCGCCTGCAGGGCGTCCATCACACCGGGGACTAGAAATGCGGGGTGCTTCATTCTTGCTTGCATGGAAAACTCCGAAAATGGTCGGTTTAGGCACCTGCTCGTCACAAGTGCAGGTTTGCTTTCGTCACTCCGGTGACGGATCGACCGCGAGGAACGTGACCGATGACGAACGAAAAAGATCTCGACGCTTGGCTCACCGCCGAGCTTGCTGCCAGCCGCCCTCACTTGATCGGCGTCGCCTACCGCATGCTGAGCTCGCGCGCCGAGGCCGAGGATGCCGTTCAGGAGGCCTGGTTGCGCGTGCGGCGCGCCGACGTCGCGTCGCTGGACAATCCACGCGGCTGGCTCACCACGGTGGTGGCGCGCGTTTGCCTGGACATGCTGCGCGCCCGCAAAGCACGCCACGAACGACCCACCGAGCTGGACGGTGACGTGACCGAAGTGGCCGCCGAGCCCCACTCGCCCGACCCGGCTAGCCCCGAGCAAGGCGCGCTGTTGGCCGACTCGGTGGGCGTGGCGCTGATGGTGATGTTGGAGACCCTGAACCCCAACGAACGGCTGGCGTTCGTGCTCCACGACTTGTTCGACCTACCGTTCGAAGACATCGCGGAGGTGCTGTCGTCGACGCCGAGCGCGGCTCGCCAGCTTGCCAGCCGGGCGCGCCGGCGCATGCAGGGCGCGCGCGAACCGAGCGCGGAGCTGGATCCGCAGCGACAGCGCCAAGTCGTGCAAGCGTTCCTGATCGCGTCGCGCACCGGGGATCTGGCAGGGCTGCTGGCTCTGCTGCATCCGGATGTCGTACTGACGGCGGATGCGTTCGCGGTATCGGAATCGCAGCGCCGCAAGGCGGCTGGCGCGCCGCAGCTTGCTCCGGAGCTGCTCGGAGCGGACGCGGTGGCTCAGACTTACGTGGGCCGCGCCCGCGCCGCTCAGCTGGCGCTGATCGACGGCCGAGTCGGCGCCGTCTGGGCCCCGCAAGGCACGCCCCGTTCCGCTCTATTGATGACAGTGGCCGACGGTCGCATCGTCGCCATCGACATCGTGGCCGAGCCGGCCGACCTAGCGACGCTCGATATCAGCATCTTTTCCGACTAGCGCTCGAATTGGAATGCTTGGGGGAGGTTTTGCGACGGACCGAGTATAAGGGTGGGTTGAAGGGAGGCTCTGATGAATTTATTCCGAAAGCTTTGCGTTTCTGGTCTGTTGCTATCGGTGTTTGGGGGCGTCGTCGCCTGTGGCAGTGATGACGATGATAGTGGCGGCGGCACGGCCAAGCTCGCGTCGTGCAAGCAGGTCTGCGACAAGCAGGGGACTTGCTCTAACCAGTTCTTCACGGTCGACGACTGCAAGCAAATTTGCGATGCCTTTGCGCAGGCGTCCGCCAAATGCCAGGACGCGCTGAAGGCGCAATCCGACTGCCAAATCGCCCAAGCCGACATCTGCGCCGGCACTGGCTGCGACGCGCAAGAGAGTGCCTTCGCGACGGCGTGCCAAAAGTAGCTGAAAAGCGTTGGCCGGGCTTATCTGAGGAGGAATCGGTGAGAGCGCAGATCCTTGTTGTTTTGTTGGGCGGAGCTTGGGCGTTGGGCGTCGTTGGCTGCGGTGAGAGCAAGTCTGATAGTGCCGGCAACAAGGACCAGTTTCTGGCGCAGTTGTGCGATGAGTTTGCGGATTGCTGCAAGGCTGCCGGGCGACCGTCTGATGGCGCACAGTGTCGCGCGTTCTACGGCGCGTTCGCTCCGGCCTCCGGCTACAATGAAGCAGCAGCCACGGCGTGCCTGGACGAGGTCCGAAGCTCGGCCAACAAGTGTGATTCGATCTCGTCCGGCGCGCCCAGCTGCAGCAAGGTGTTCTCGACTGGCGGCACCAAAAAGCCGGGCGAGATGTGCGATACCGACAGCGACTGCGCTCCTGCCGAGTCGGGCGAAGCCCAATGCGCGGGTGACTTCGTGGATGGGGCGACCGTTCAGCAGTGCCAGGTGCGTTTGCCCGGGAAGGCGGGCAGCGCGCCGTGCTTGGGCACGCGTGATGGCAACGTCACCTTCTATTCGGGCGTTGGCGATGGCATCCCGACCATGGGCTACGTGTGTGATCTGGCGGACGGGGTCTCGTGCGACAGCCAATCGGGCGCCTGCAAAAGCTTGGGGGCAGTCGGTGACGCCTGTTCCGGCGGCTCGTACGCGTGCGTCGCGTCGGCGTATTGCGCGTTCGTCGACGGCGTCTGCAAGGCGCGCGTGGTGGCCGGGGCTGCCTGCGAAGGCCAAGATGAATGCGTTGCGGGCGCGTACTGCGACGGCAACACCTGCGCGGCCAGCCACACGCTCGGCCAAGCCTGCACCACCAGCGAAGAGTGCGAATCCGGCAACTGCACCAACCAGAAATGCGCCGGCGGGGACGACCTGGCGCTCACCTTCCTGTGCGGCTCGAATTGACCGGGCAGCGCGCTCCGCTAGGTGGCGGCCGGCGCCACTAGCTGCTGCAGCTCAAAGGCGCGCGCGACTGCAGCGCGATGGCGGCATTGCCCGAGGGCGGCGCGAGCTTGCCGTACGGGCCGCGTTCGTCGTCGACCTGCGGCTTGAAACCGAGCACATCGCGATAGAAGCGAAACATCAGGGGAAATCGCTGACCAGCAAGCGGACCTGAACCAACTCCATGGGCCGCGATTTAGCATTTTTGCGCGAGCGATGGCGGCACGCGGCTAGGCCGGTTCGCCGCCTACCGCGCGCAGCGCGCCCGATATTCCGAGAGGAAGCCGGGGACTGTGCCGTCGCCGTCGGGGTGGGCCATGAAATAGTCGTATAGCCAGCGGCGGCGTTGGTCGGGCGCCGTTGCCAGGTACTGCGCCTCGAACGGATAGCGCGTGGTGGCCACGCCGAGCGCGCGGCGGGTTTCGAGCTCGAGCGCGTGGGCGTCGACTTCGCGACTGAGCGCGAGCGCGACGCGCGCCTCGCAACTCACGCCGGCTTCGTTGCTCCAGGGTGGCTGGCTGCGGTGCCAGGCAAGGTGAGCGGGATCCGTGCCGAAGCAAAGGCACTGAGCGTGGCAGAGTCGATTCCGGACGATGCACGCCAAGGTCAGCGCGCGTCAGGGGTCAGACTCGAACTCGATGACGGGCGTCTGGCTAGCTTTTTGGACTCGGGTTGCAATCCGGACCGCGCTCGTGTCGGTAGCGGCGCTGAGCGTCGCGTGTTCGCCCACACCGCGTAAATCGCCCGCTGCGTTGCGCGGCGGGCGTCACAGTTCGGCGGCGATTGTCGATGACCTACCTGTAACGTTCGAAGCCGGCTCGCCCGAGCCGCCGACGGTGGCGCTCGTTGACCGCGATATCGACTGGCAGGCGAACGCGGTGATGCGCGTGCTTGGTGGAATCGCGCAGACGGTCAAGTACACCGAGTACAGTCACGGGCTAGCAGTCGACGTGCGGCGCGGCATCTACGTGTTCGACTGCTCGTCGATGGCGCAGTGGGTGCTGAAGCGGGCGACGCCGGTGGCTGAAAATACTCTCAGCCGAGGGCTTTCGTGGCGGCCGCTGGCGGCCGACTTTCAGCGGCGGATCGCCCGTGCGCAACCAGGAAACGAGCGCGGCGGCTGGCGGCGCGTTGCCCGCGTGGAGGACGCGCAACCCGGTGATGTCATCGCCTGGCTGAAGCCAAAGATCATCGACTCCAAGAACACCGGCCACGTGGCGTTCGTCGTTCTGCCGCCGCTGCGCGTCGCCGGCTACAGCGACGCGTATTTGGTGCGCGTCGTGGATGCCACGAGCCTGCTCCACGCCGACGACACCCGCCAAGCTGGCTCCGGTTTTGGATTCGGCACGATCCTGCTGGTCGTCGAGCCCGACACCGGCGCACCGCGCGCCTACGGCTGGGTCGGCCTCGAGTGGCGCGCGTTCGAAACGTCGATCGCCATCGGGCGCGCGACGCGCTGAGGCCCATCGAGCCGTTCGATGGCGGCGCGCTCAGGCCGTGGTCGAAGGCGCAGCGAGCAGGCTCAAGGACGCGCTTCGCGCTGGGCGACCGACCGCAGCAGCGCCGCGGAGCGGGCGCCGGTCTCGACGCGGGCGACGTCAGACAGGCTGATCACGCCGACCAAGGTCTCGTTACGATCGAGGCACAGGATGCGCGATTTCTTGTGCTTGCTCATCAACGCTTCAGCGACCGTCAAGTCGTCGTCGGGGGAACAGCTGATCACGTCGCGCGTGAATCCCTCCGATACCTTGGTGTCCGAGGGCTTGAGCCCAACCGCCACCACCCTGAGCACGATGTCGCGGTCAGTCAGGGTGCCAATCACGTTGCCTTGGCCGTAGCAGATAGGCAGAAAGCCGATGCCTCGCTCTTTCATGCGCAGCGCGGCGTCTTCCACCGTTTCGTCCGGGTTGCAGCACTCGATGTCGGTCTTCATCAAGGTCGAACATTGCATGACCGCCTCCTTTGTACTTGTGTTGGGTGTCGAGCCGGGCGTCCTGCGAGCAAGCGGCATGCCCACGACGACCGGCGCAGCGTGCTCGCCCTCGGCACGCAAGCTGGAGGTAATTCTTCAGCCCGATGAGTTGGGGCGACTGGTCCACGGATGCCACAGACGCGACCTTCTGGCCCGAGATCGAAGTGCACCGCACTGAACCGCGGGCGGAGGGCGTGAGCACTTGATCTCGGAGCGGCGGAACCTCTAAAACGGTGGGATGGCATTCGAGCGGGCCACGCGACGCGGTCGGAGCGCTGCTGCGCTGTTAGTCGCGACCCTGGCGGCAACGTCGGCCGCACGCGCTGCGTCAGCGGAGGATCGGGCAGCCGCCAAGCGGCACTTGAGCCAAGCCGAGGAGCTCAAGGGCAGCGGGCGTCTCGTCGAGGCGTGTCAGCACTTGGAGCAGGTCGAGCGGCTGGATCCGAAGCTGCCGACGCTGATTGAGCTTGCCGAGTGCCACGAGCAGACCGGCAAGCTGGTGGAAGCGCAGGCCGCGTGGGCGACCGCGCGCGATCGGGCGAAGCACGACGAGAAGCCGCAGTCGCGGACGCGCGCGGAGCAGCGGTTGGCCGCTGTCGAAAAGCGTATCGCCCATCTCACGTTGCAGCTCGCCGCGACTGCCGCAGGCGCCCAGGTGCTGCGCGACGACGCGCCGCTCGAGTCGGCGTCGCTGGCGAGCGCGCTGGTCATGAATCCTGGCGATCACGTGATCGTCGTCAAGTTGGCGGGTCACGACGACGCCAGATACGCGGTGAAGCTGGCGGACGGCGACAATCAGACGCTGGCGATCGCCGCCGGGCCAGCGACTGGCTCTCAACCCACGGTCGCGTCGCCCACGGCGTCGCTGCCACTCGCGTCATCGACGCCGTCCGTGGTGGTCGATTCGGCCAAGCCCGTCGCGCCAGTTGCGACCGGCTGGTGGTCGCGGGAACGAACGTTCGGCGTGATCGCCGGCTCGGTGGGCGTGGTCGCGATTGGTGGAGGCAGCGCGCTGTGCGTGCTCGCCAGTCACGCCCAGCCCGGTTTCAACGTCGATTCGCGAACGGCGTTGGGCGGTCTGTCGCTCGCCACCGGCAGCGTGCTGCTGATTTCCGGCTTAGCGCTGCTGGCGAGCGCACCGAGCGACGAACCCACGCCGCACGCCCGCAACCGCATTTCACCGACGCTGCTGATCGGGCGCAATGCCAGCGTGCTCGGCGCTGCCGGCGAGTTCTGAGCGCTGGCCGCAGCCAGCCTGCAGCTGCGCTCAACCCACGTCGATGTCGAAGTGCAGCACGTCTTCGCGCGTGCCGAGCGAGGTGTACAGCTGGATCGCTGGATCGTCGACCAGGTCGGCCTGCACGTAGATGACGTACGCGCCCAGGTCCTTGCCGATGCGCTTGAGCAGCAGAATCAGGTCGCGCGCGATGCCGTGGCGGCGATGCGCGGCCACTACGGCCAGATCGTAGATGTAGATCTCGCTGCGTTCGCGCTCGAACTTCTCGAGCACGTACGCGACCAGGCCACCGACGACGGCACCGTCGACTTGCGCTACGAGGGCGATGACGGTCGGCTTGGACAGCAGTCGCTGCAGGTACGCTTCGCTGGCTGGAGCCTCGCGGTAGGCATGCGGGTCCTCGAAGGCGTCGGCGAACACCGCCATCAGCTCGCGAAACCGCGCGATGTCTTGCGACCCGAGCTGCGTGCACGAATGAGTCATGGTGGGCGCCTAAAGTAGCATCAAGGCGCGCGCGCGGGCGGCTTCCACAGAAAGACGTTTTGGGTCGTACCACTGACGACGATGAAGACGTTGCGGGCCGGGCTGTAGCGAAAGCGGCCGTAGGTCCCGTTGCTGGCGCGTGGGCCTGGATCGTCGCCGCTGGCGGTAAGCTCGGTCCACTTTGCGCCCGGCAGATCGAGGATCTGGGTGCAACGCAGGACAGCATTCCGTGACGGAATCGGGCCCGCTCGCACTCTATCAAACGCGAGTCCTTGGTCGACTGCTTTGCATCGAGGCGTCAGCAAGGGCAGAATCGACGTCATGCAAACGCAGGCGCAAGTGAAGGCGCTGCTCGAGGAAGAGGCCGTCGTCGACGGTGACACGGAGACCCTGCCGATCGAGCTGGATGCGATTCCCGGTGCGGTTTGGCAAATGGAGCTGCACGCAGCGATGCCGGCCGATGTTCGGGTCAGCTTGTTCGAGCGTGGTGCGCAAAAGTGCGCGCTGCTGCGGTTCCCGCGCGGTCGCGCCCAAGAAGCAGTCCAAGCATTCGACCGCGCGCGTCAAGCGGCCAACGAAGTCAGCCATCAAGCCCACCTGAGCGCCGCGCAATCCGTTCGCCCTCGCATTTGAGGACGCTCCGCCGCAATCTTGAACGTGCTCCGCGACGCACGACAGCAGCGTCCCGTTGGCGCGGTCTCTGGCCAAAGTGTGCCAGGACACGCCGCGATCAGACGCCAGAGCGGTGGCTGTTACTGGACGTGCAAGGATGGCCATGCAACTCCGTAACGAGGCCAGCGCCCTGAGCTCCGCCAGGCGTTTCACAAACGTGGCGCTCCGGCACCAGCGCGCAGCCAGCGCTCGGGTAGCCGAATCTTCACACTCTGAAGCGTTTCTCGAGCGGAAGCCGCGAGCGTGATGGTGTAGTCGCCAGGCGCAATGTGCCAGGCGTGGCGGGCGGTGTCGTAGACCGCCAGCAGGCGCGCGTCGACGCGCAGAGTGCGCTCTGCGGTGGCGCCGGGCGCGACGTCGACTTTGGCGAAGGCGCCGAGTCGTTTCGGCGCTTCCCAGCCACCGGCGACGGGCGAGACGTAGATTTGTGCGACCTGCTTGCCCGCGCGCGTGCCGGTGTTGACGACACGGAAGCTGACCTCGAGCTCGCCCGCCACGACGCGGGCCGCGAGCTCGTCGCTGGCGAAGCGCGTGTAGCTCAAGCCGTAGCCAAACGGCAGCTGCGGCTCCAGCTTTCGCTGGTCGTACCAGCGGTAGCCGACGGCTGCGCCCTCGTCGTAGCTCACGCTGGCTGGCTGTTTCTCCGGCGCGCCTACGCCGGCGCCAGCCGGCCGTGGCAACTGCGCCAGCGCCTGCGGAAACGAACAGGGTAGGTGCCCGGATGGGTTCACGGCGCCGCTCAAAATGCGCGCGATGGCGGTGCCACCCTGGCTGCCCGGATACCAAGCTTCGAGCGCACCTGCCACGCGCTCGAGCCAAGGCAGCAAGACGGGGCCGCCGGTCTCCAGGACCACGAGCGTGCGCCGATTGGTGTGGGCAACGGCCTCCACCAGCTTGTCTTGCTGATTGGGCAAAGTAAGCGGAAAGTCCAGCGACTCCGCTGTCCATTGCGTCACGAAAACGATCGCGACCTCTGCCGCTGCCGCTGCTTTCGCAGCCAGCGCCAGGTCACTGCCGTCCGACCAAGTGATGTCGGTGTGCGGAAGCTCCGAGCGCAGCGCTGCCAGTGGCGAGGAGCGCGCGTACACCTCCGGACCCGGCCAGTGATCGAGCCCCAAACCGCGCACCGCGTTGCCGCCCGGCGCGTAGACCTGTGCCGAGCCACCACCCGTCACCACGCCGACGTCGGCGTGACCGCCGATCACTGCGACGCGCTTCAAGCTCGGCGCCAGCGGCAACACGTCGGCGTTCTTGAGCAGGACGATGCCTTCTTCGGCGCTGGCCTGGGTGACGGCAGCGTGCGCCGTAAAGTCGATGCTGGCCGGCTGCACCGGATCATCGATGGCGCCCTTTTCAATCAAAGTGCGAGAGATGCGGCGCGCCATGTCGTCGAGGCGCGCGCGTGGCACGCGACCGGCCTGGATGGCGGCGGCGAGCTTGTCGAGCCATTGGTAGCCGCCTTTCGCGCTCACACCGGTCTCTTGGTCCAAGCCGGCGTTGGCGTTTTTCACGGTGTCGTGCTGCGCCCCCCAATCGGTCATGACGTAGCCCCGAAACGCCCAGTCGCCTTTCAAGACCGTGGTGAGCAACCAGTCGTTTTGGCAAGCGTAGACGCCGTTTACCAAGTTGTAGCTGCACATGACCGAGCCCGGGTCGCCCTGCTCGATCGCGAGCTGGAACGCGAGCAGATCGGACATGCGCGCCGCCGCTTCGTCAATCTTCACGTTTACGGTGTCGCGCGCCGTTTCCTGATCGTTGAGCGCGTAGTGCTTGACGGTACTGACGATGTGATTCGACTGAATGCCGCGCACGAGCGCACCGACCATCGTTCCGGCAAGCAACGGATCCTCGCCGCCATATTCGAAGTTTCTGCCATTGCCGGGATCACGCAGCAGATTGACCCCGCCCGCCAGCATCACGTTGAAGCCGCTGGCGCGCGCTTCGCTGCCAATCATCGCGCCGGCGCGCTCAGCGAGCGCGGGGTTCCAAGTCGCGGCGGTCAGGATGCCTGATGGCAATAACGTGCGCTCGAGCTCGCTTGGAGCCTCACCTTGCGTGGCGACGCCGCTGCCGGCGTCGGTTTGCCACTGCGGCGGAAAATCGAGTCGTGGCACACCGCGCACGAGCCCAGCCGACTGGCGCCGCGCTTCCGGGAACTGGTAAGCGTTCCAAGCCTTTTGCGCGCCGAAGTAACCGGTTACGAGCGTGAGCTTCTCGTCGAGGGTCATGGCATCCACGAGCAGCTGCGCGCGTTGATCCGGCGACAGCCCGCGATTCGTCCACCGCGCCGTCGCCGTCGCCGTCGGCTTTACGGGCAGGGGCGTGCGGTCGGCGTTCGCCGGCCGTTTGGTACAACCCTGGCCGCCAAGCGCCGCAAACGCCAGCGCCACCAACACCCAGCTTGCCCGAAGAACCGTTGCGCGACGTTCGACCACGCGCTTTCTTAACATAGCGTTCGCGGCGGACGCACCTGCGGCGTCGCGGCGGGCAGGCCGTTCGGCGGCGATCAGTGGAAGGTGCTAGCTTGGGTGCATGCCGGTGGTGAGGCTGGGTGGCTTCTTGGGCGGTGCGCTGTTGCTGCTGGCGTGCGGCGGAACGAGCACGGCGGGTAACGGTTCTGGAACCGTGTCGGCTGGCGGTGCGAGCGCTGGCGCGGGCGCAAGTGGCGGCGACGCGATGGCGACTGGTGGCACGGTGGTAACCGATGCGTGCAACACGAGCAGCGATTGCAGGCTGAACGACGATTGCTGCACGTGCGCGCCGGCTGCCATCTCGCGGCGCGCCGCGTTCTGCGGCGCGGGTTGCGATCAAAGCGCTTGTGCGCGGGTCGGTTTGGAGCACGGCGTGGCATGCGTGGGCAAGCGCTGCGTCTTCAACGTGAGTTGCGACTCGAAGCAAGCGCTGTGTCGCGTTGCGCCGCCCGATTGTCCCACGGGTCAAGTCGCGACCGTGATCAACGGCTGCTACGGTCCGTGCATTGCGGTCGAGCAATGTGCCGACACCGGCCGCTGATCGGGCGCGTGAAGTCGCCGCGCCGGCGCGACCAGTCTTTAGCGCGACTTGATGGCTTTGAGCTGATCCCAGACGCCACGTTGGCGCCATTCAGGGGCGCGCAGGCTGGCGTCCCAAATCGCGGTGCCGACGTGGCCTTGCTGCAAGATCCAGCCGAGTTGGTCGGTGACGCTGTGGCCCAGCCAAGTGCCTTGGTAGCTCGGAACGCCGATCATCAATTTGTTCGGCGCGACCGCGGCGTGGTCGGCCAGCTCTTGATAGTCGACGCCCATCCCGCTTTGTTCGTAGCCCATGCTGGTGATGCCATCGACATGCGGCAGCAGATCAGGCCACCAGTTCCAGTTAGGCGCGTTCCATTGGCCGTGGAACGAGTCGAGCGTGAGCACCTTGCCCTGCGGATGGAGAGCGCTGGCAAGGGTTTGTACGAACGCCAGGTACGACGCCTGATCGTCGGCGGTAGCTTCGATGATACCCTCGAGATCGAGATCGACGCCGTCGAAGTCGCGGGTCATCACCTGGCTGACCAGGTGCGCGGAGAACGCCTCACGGTTGGTCTTGAAGGCGCGCACCGCCTCGGGCCAGTTCCAGTCATTGTTGAGGTTGTTGTCGACGCACAGCAAGATTTTCACGCCGTGCTGACGTGCCCAATCGTGGAACCAGCTGATGTCGCCTTCGGTGACCTGGTCGAGCCGCGTCGCCGGGCCGTCGGTGAGCCAGAACTGCAGCGCGAGGAACGACAGACCGTCGGCCATCGTGGCGCTGTCGAAGCTTGCGCCCAGTTGCTGTTTGGATTCTTTGACGAGGTACGGTGGCACCCAGGTCGTGACGTGCGCCTTGCCGCTCGTCACCGGCGCCTGTCCGCCTTGCCCCGGGGCGCCGGCCGTCGTCACAGGCGGAGCCCCGCCACTCGTCGTGCCCGCGCCGCCGCTCGCCGTGCTGCCGGCAATCGACGTCGTCGAGCCGCCGGCCGGTAACGTGGGCGTACCACCCGTGCCGGCTCCAGCCGTGCTGGGGCGCGGACCGTCTTCCGCACCTGAGCAACCACTCGAGCCCAGCAGCGCCAGCAGCCCAATCGAGGCGAGAACACGCATACTCAATCCGTAGCATTCCGGCCGGTTCGACCATGGTCAGCCTTGCTCAGCGAATGATCCGAAATCGCCAAACTGCCACGCATTTGTGGCCAGCGTGGATCTTGGCGCCGTGACTCAACGCGCCAAGCCAGGCGGCCCGCGGCGCGCCCTGGTAGGCTTTTGCGTGGTGCTGCCGCAGTTGCGAGCCAATTGGGCGAAATTTACGATGCGCTGCGTGAAGCGCGCGGGCGAACCGCTGCGCGGCCAATTGCTAGCGGCAATTCCGGACGCGCTCAGGTTGGAGATTCGCGAGGTCGGACCGCTCGACTGGCTGCCGGCGCGGGTGTTCGTCGAGTTGTGCGAGGCGATTCGTGCAGGCGCTGGCTCGGACGGCGCGCGCGCGTTCTGGCGGCAGTCTTTGCGCGACGCGATCCGTCAGCCTTTCATTCAGCCGTTGGCGCGCGGCGCGCTGTTTTTGTGGGGCAAGACGCCGACGGCGCTGGTGCGGCGCACGCCGCAAGCCTGGCAGCTCGTGTCGCGCAACTGCGGTGAGCTGAAGGCCGTCGAGTCTGGTGACCCATCGACCATCACGCTGCGCGTCGAAAACTTGCCGTCTGGATGTCGAAAGCAGGGCCTGCTGCTGATGTGGGAGGGCGGCTTGATGGCAGTGTTGGACGCCGTCGACACCGCGGGCTTGGTCGACACGCGTGCCGAGCAATTTGCTGCGCTTGGTAGCGCGGACTTTGTCGCGCGTTGGGGTTCTCCTCGTTGAGCTCCGGGCCGACCTGCAGCGCACGGCCGGGGCAGGTTGCGACGGCTCCTTCAACGGCTGCTGCGCGTTTTTGCGAACAAATCACGCTTTCGAGTCACGGAACGGATCGTGCACTTTCTCCAAGCTTGCCAAGGAGATGCCATGACACCGATACCCACGACCGTTGCCGACGTGATGACACGCAAGATCGTTACCGTCTCGGAGGAAGACGGGCTCGAGATGATCGATTCGGGCATGCACCGCATGCGCTTTCGGCATCTGCCGGTCGTCGATCGCCTCGGTAAGCTCGTTGGGCTCCTGAGTCACGGTGACTTACTCCACGCGGTGTCGAGCTCTCTGTCGGAGAAAGAGGCCGAGCGCAACGCGCTGATCTTGCAGCAGCCGGTTCGACGTATCATGCAGCGTGAGGTGGTCACCGTTCAGGCAAACGACTCGTTGATTCAGGCAGGCAAGCTGCTTTGGGAAGCCAAAATTGGCTGCCTGCCGGTCGTCGATGCCGAGGGCGCGCTGGTTGGCATGCTGACCAAATCCGACTTCGTTCGCGTCGCGCTCCAGCTTTTGGGCAGCGAGCTGAAGCGCGACGACGTCGAGCAGTTGGCCAGGGCGATCTAGCCGCGCCGTGCGCGACGACGCTGCTCGGTGGCAAACTTGCGCCGACGCTTGACGCCAATGGCACCGCACAAGGCCACGAGTGCCAAGGCGGTGACGCCCGAGTTGCTGCCGCTCGGCAGGCTGCAGCTGCAGCCTTTGGCTTCAATCGCCAGCTTGTCGTCGACGATTCCGCCCGAGTCGCTGGGGGCGCCGCTGCTGCTGTCGTGGCCATCCGTGCCGGGCTCGAACACGAAGCCGTCGCCGTCACCACCGCTGCCGTTGCCGCCCTCGCCCGCGCCGCCAGCGCCAGCATCCGGATCGCGAACGCAGGCGCCGGCTCGGCAGAGCTGGCCGGAAGGACAATTGGCGTCGGCGCAATTGTCGACGCAGTCGCCGGCGACGCAGTGCGTGCCAACATCGCAGGTTTGGGCCTTGCAGGCGTTGTCGACGCACACGTGAGCCGAGCAAGTCTGCCCGTCGTCGCAGCCACGGCAGTCGCAGCTCGTGCAGACGCCGACCAAGGTCGCGCCGTCGCTGCTGGCGCGCGCTTCGCAGACGAAGCCAGGATCGCATTTGACGCCTTCGCAGACGTCCACGCAAACGCCGCTGCGGCAGGTTGCGCCGTACGGGCACGCCACGTCATCGCACGGGGATACACACTTGCCGGCGCGACACACGCTGCCCGAAGGACAGGTTTTGCTGGCGCAGGCCGCGTCCACGCAAACGCCTTCGACGCACACTTCGCCGCTGCTGCAGCGAAATTCGCCGGTGCCGCACGGCGGCTCACAACGCCCCTTCACGCACAGCTCGTTTTTGGGGCAGAGGTCGTCGCCTTCGTCGGTGTCACCGTCGCAATCGTCGTCGAGCCCGTTGCAGGCTTCGGGGCTGGCCATCTGCGTGGGCACGCAGGTGAGCGCGCCGTCTTGACATTGCATGACGCCGTCGCCGCACACGCCTTGGCCCTCGGCCTGGCACGGTTCACCACCACCCGCGCACTGAATGCCGGTCACGTACGTGAGCAAGTCTTCGAAGTCGTTGTCGCCACCACCACTTTGGTCCTCCCAACCGAAGTAGAACGCATTGGGGTTGGCGCGGCTCTGCCACACCAGCAAGTGGATCAGGCCGTCACCATCGCTGTTGAACTGGCGCTGCGAGAAGAACAAATTGCTCGGCTGCGCGGTCAGGGTCGGGCCGAGCGGGTCGTCTTGGGTGGTGACGCAGGCGCCCCTGTCGTTGGCGAGAAAGAAGCCGATCTCCGAAACACCTTTGGGAATGGTCAGCGTCTTTTCGCTGCCAATCGCGTCAGCGCAGCCCAGAAACACGTGCAGGTCCCCGAGCATCGGCGCCAGCGGCTTGCCGTCGGCGTCGCGCTTTACCTCGTACCAGCCGAAGGTGTTCTTGTACGAGGCGCCGCGCGCAACGACGCGGAACGTCAGCTCGCACAACGGGTTGAACGTCTCTTGACTGATGGTCGCCGTGGCGATCGCGTCGATGTCGCCGGCGCCGCCTTCGAGCTTCTCGTTACCGTTGATGCAGTTGGTGGCGTTGCCGTTGCAGGTGTTGCCCGCCTGCTTGGGGATCACCGCGCCGCCGGTTTGCATGACCTCGGCCGCAGCTGGCCTGGCCACGAACATCAGCGCGCTGGCCAACAACAGGCTGAGGGCCGCGAGTCGCGCGAGGCAGGTGCGATAGCTGCTTACACCGGCGAAGGTCATGGGCCGAACTCTACCACGGTCGTTGCAGCGTCGCGTTCAGGTCGACTCGTCACCCGTCCGAGTGAGCTCGCCGATGCTCCTGTGTTGCGCATCGTGCGCCAGCAGGATGGCGGCTGCCGCACCGCAACCGACCGCGCAGGCGACGAACACCCCGCGCGTCCCGACCGATTCGGTGAGCACGCCCAACAGCAGGTAGCCCGTCGTCGAGCCGATGCGCTGGGCATTCGAGTACAGATTCGTCGCCGAGCCGGGCTGACTGGGCAGGAAATCTTGGAAGAACGTGATCGCGACGCCCGAGGTCACGGCCACGATCGCCGCAGCCAGCACTTGCACTGGATACACTTGCCATGGCGCCTGCACTCCAGCGAGCAAGCCGTAGTAGGCCACCGCCAGTACGAACACGCCTTGAATCAGGCGTCGCGAGGGAACGCGCGTCGCCAGCACGCCCATCAGCAACATCAGCGGTAGCTCGAACAGCGGCGCGACGCTGTAGGCGACGCCGACGTGGTGCGTCGTGCCGCGCAGCGGACCGAGCAGCAGCAGGGGCAGGTTCATCATGCCCATCGACGAGCACGCGAAATAGACGAGGAACGCAGCGAAATGCGCGAGCAAGCCGGGCACGCGCAAGGCCTGCCTGAGCGGCAAGGCCTGGGCTGCTCGACGCGCTGCCGCCGTGGGCGGCAGGTGCGGCACGAAGCACGCCACCAACAGCGCGAACAGCGCGAAGAAGGCCGACGCGACCAGAAACAATCCGCGAAAGCCGGCGCCTTGCATGACCCAGGCTGCGATGGCTGGGCCTACCGTCCAAGACAGCGCGAAGAACAGCCGAAACACATTCATGTACAGCGGCACTTCGCCACTGGGAATGCCACGTCGGGTGAACAGATCACGGGCGTAAGCGAACAGCTGCGAAAACGTGACCGACGCCAGGCCGAGTAAAAAGACACCGATCAGCGTGAGCCACGCGACGTCACGCACGAACGCGTAGCCGAGGTAACCCAAGCACCCCGCCACGCCGCCGACCAACAGCACGCTGCGGCGTGCCCACCGCGCGTCGGACCAACGCGAAAGCACGGTGCTGAACGCGACCGAGCCGAGCGACGTTGCCGTCATGAACAAGCTGAACGCGATCGGTCCGAGGCCCACTTCGCGCGTGCCGAAAAGCGACAGAAACGGAATCACGAACGAGTAGGCGACACCCACCAACACATTGGCCAAGAGCAGCACCCGAAAGTCCGGGTCGGAGAGCAGGCGGCGGAGCAGGCCAGACGCCGATGCAGAACGGAGGAAAGCCAGCAAGTGGCCCGTGCTATCGCACGCTTCAGGGGCTCGGGCGAACCGCGAAAATCGATGTTCGTTAAGCTCCTGAACCTGCTAGAAAGGGCAAGGTTCGGGTACCTCTCGGGAAAGTCTATGCCGATGCCTTTCAAGCTCGCCACGCCACGAGGTCTTGCCGCCGCTGCCGTCTTGTTTGCCGCGCTCGGAGCAACGTCTGCCGCGCACGCCGATCCGGCTGCGGATCGCGCTGCGGCGCGTGACCACCTGACCAAAGCCCAGGAGCTCAAAAAGCAGGGCCAGCTGGCGGAGGCACTCGCTGAATTCCAGGAGAGCGAGCGACTCGAGCCCAAGCTATCCACGCTGCTCGACCTGGCGGACTTGGCGGAGCAGCTCGGTAAGTTGGTCGAGGCGCAAACCTACTGGGCCGCCGGGCGTGACATGGCCAAACACGATGAAAAACCTCAGTCGCGGGCGCGCGCCGAACAGCGATTGGCCGGGGTCGAGAAGCGCTTGGCGCATCTCACGCTGCAGCTGGCCGCCGATGCACCGGCTGGCGCGCAGGTGTACCGCGACGACGCGCTGCTCGAGCCGGCGTCGCTGGGCACCGCTTTGCCGGCGAACCCGGGTGACCACGTGGTGGTGGTCAAGGTCGCAGGTCACGACGACGCCAAGTTCAGCGTGAAGTTGGCAGAAGGCGACAACCAGACGCTGCCGATCGCGGCTGGGCCAGCGACGGCGTCTCAAGCACCGCCACCACCGCCGCCCCCGCCGAAGCCGGTGGCAGCGCCGGCCCAGGAGCTACAAGTCTCGACCAGCTCAGGCTCGGGCCAGCGCACGCTCGGCATCATCCTGGGTGCCGGCGGCATCGTCGGCTTGGGCGCGGGCAGCCTGCTTTGGTCGGTGGGCTACAGCAACGGCAACAGCTTGGGTCCCACGGCCGACCAACAGCTACTGGCGGGCCAAATCTCGGTCATCGCCGGCGGTGCGCTTTTGGTGACGGGCATCGTGCTGTTCGCGACCGCACCCAGCGGCTCGGCGCCCAAAGCTGCTCGCCTGCCGCTCGCGCCGACATTGGCGGTCGGTCGCAACGGCACCATGCTCGGTGCCGTCGGCCAATTCTGAGCTGCAGCTACGGCGCTGTCGCCATCAGTCGGCGCAGGAACTTGGGTGCGGGTGAGCCCCAAGACAGCAAGCGATCGTGGTAGCGGCGCTCGTTGAAGTCGGGCTTGGCTTCTTCCGCCTTGCGGAGCGCGAGCAGCGCGGTGAAGCCGTAGAAGTAGGTCGTCAACTGCGCGCTGGTGACGCGCGCGCGCTTCCATTTGCCGACCGCTTCGCCTTCTTCTTGAAACGCCTCACCGGTCATCAGCGCTAGCGCCTCGTGCTCCTCGAGTTGTCCGGCGTGCACGTCGTGATCGAGGATGGCGTTGGTGGCGAGCCGTAGCACCATCTTCTGACGCTCGAGCTTCACGCGCGGCCCGCCGAAGCCCTTTTCGGCCAGCAACCACTCGCTGTACACGGCCCAACCTTCGACGAACGGCCCGCTCGCAAATACGCCGCGCAGCTTGGAAGCAAACGCGTTGTTGTGCATCAACTGCAGGTAGTGACCGGGCATGGCTTCGTGCACCGTGAGGTCGGCCAACATCGCGTGGTTGTACTCGCGGTAAAACGACAACGCCCGCTGTTGGCTCCATTCGGCCGGTGTCGGTGAGATCGCATAAAACGTCTCGGGCGTGCGTTCCAGCGGCCCCGACGAGTCGCAGTAGGCAACCGCGACTCCGCGTCGGTACTCGGGCATCTCGATCACGCGCACCGGCTCTTCGGGTATGCGTACCAGATCGTGCTCGCGGACGAACGCGGTGGCTTGGCTGAGCCATTGCTGGGCATCGGCTACGATCGACTGGTTGGTCGAGCGCTCGTTGGCGACGTGATCGAGCACGTGTTTGACGAAGGCCTTCTGTTCGGCGGGCGTGGTGAGCGCGGGCAGGGCGCCGAGCTTCTCTTCGGTCCAGATTTGCCGTGCGGTGGCCACCATCTCGAGCTGGGTGCTGACCAACAGCTGGTGGGCGCTTTGGGCCAGCGCGTCGATGTCGACGGCGTCTTGCAGCTCGAAGCCGAGCTTTTTGGCGAAGCGCTCGCGACCGAGGCGGAACGAGCCGTCGGAGCGCGGCAGTAGGTCTTTTTCGAGGAACGTCTGCAGGTCACGCAGCGCCGCCGCCGCGCGCTGGCTGCTCGAGGCGAGGGCTGCTTTGCCGTCCGGAAAGCGCGCGGCAAGCTCGTGCTCCACCAGCGCGATCAAGCCCAAATTCTGCTGGATCGCCGTTTGGGTGTTGGCCTCGGGTGGGTGGGCGAGTCGCTGCTTGGCGATCGCCACCAGCGTCGGAATGCCATCGAGCCGGCCGAGCAAGCTGGCGAGCCGCGAGGCG
>FSUE01000880.1_pt1 | contig 31258 bp, 30 predicted proteins | sample 1637031 | NCBI WGS metagenome assembly FSUE01 (sample SAMEA3914819, study PRJEB12502) | metagenome | biome: forest; material: soil | place: Canada | collected 2010-06-26 | depth 0.3 m | reverse complement strand
GTCGACGGCGTGTTTTTCACCGGCTCGTACGCCACCGGCAAGCAGATTGCCGAGGTCGTGGCGCCGCGGATGATTCGGCTGCAGCTCGAGCTCGGCGGCAAAGATCCGGCGTACGTCACCGACGACGTCGACGTCGCGGCGGTCGCGGCGGCCGTGGCCGACGGTGCCTTCTACAACACCGGCCAAAGCTGCTGCGCCGTCGAGCGGATCTACGTTCACGAGCGCGTCTACCCGGCCTTCGTGGAAGCATTCGTGGCCGAGGTAAAGAAGTTCCAGCTCGGCGAACCGACCGACGAAGCCACGTACATTGGCGCGCTGTGCCGGGGCGAGGTCGCGCTGCGTGAGCTGTCGGAACAGGTAGCCGACGCCGAGCAACAGGGTGGCCGCGTGCTCTGCGGCGGCAAACGTGCGGCGCGCCCCGGCGCGTACTTCGAGCCGACCGTGATTGCCGACGCGAAGCCGAGCATGCGCGTGATGCGAGACGAGAGCTTCGGGCCGATCATCGGTATCGCCAGCGTGCCCAGTGACGAAGCCGCGCTCGCGGCGATGGCCGATACCGAGTACGGCCTGACCGCGGCCGTCTACACCAAGGACGAAGCACGCGCCGCCCAGCTGTTGTCGGAGCTGCCGGTCGGCAGCGCGTACGTCAATTGCTGCGACCGTGTCAGCCCGCGCCTGCCCTGGACCGGCCGCAAGCACTCGGGCATCGGCTCCACGCTTTCGACGCTGGGTATCCAGGCGTTTTTGCAGCCGAAAGCGTGGCACATCAGGCGCGCTTAAGCGCCGTCGCCCCCGTGAACGTGAACGTGCCCGTGCCCGTACACGTTCCCGAAAATCCTCGCACCACGCCCGCTTCCGCTTGATAGGCCGAGGTTCCTGGCGCGGGCGAACGCCCGCGCGCGCCGCGCCCAGCTGGGCGCGCAGGCACTCATCATTGGTCTCATTTCAGCTGGTGACGACGCCCGCTGATCCTGGGTTCTGGCTTCGTTTTCGCTGCGGTCCGGTGCTCACGTGACCTACGGACCGTCGGGCACGGGCACGGACGGGCACGGGCACGTTTACGGGGTCAGTTACGGCCTTGCTTCGGGCTGGTCGCGGCGCTCGGGACCGATTTCGGCCGAGACGAGCCGGAAATGGTCGCCGGATTTTTCGAAGATGGCGACGCTGTGGCGCGGGCGGCGCAGCTCGGGCACTTCTGGCCGCACCGACATGATCAGGTCCGCGTTGATCCGCGCGTGCTGGCCTTCGACCGAGACTTCGACGGCTTCGAAGTGAAACTGCGCCTTCTGTCCGAGCGTGCTGGCTTGACGTACCGCCGCCACCACCGCGTCCCGCCCGATCACGGCGCCGGGCAGGTCGGCGACCGAAATGCTGACGTCGGGGCTGGCGTAGGTTTCGAGCGCGCGCGACAGCTCGGCGGTGTCGCCGTTGGCGGCGGTGGCGATCGCCTCCGCGGCTTCCTTCACGCGTTTCTCGTCGGTCGGGTAGAACAGCACCGCTAGCGTGGCCAGCGCGCTCAAGCCGATCAGCGTGAACCGGACCGCGTTTTTGGCGAGCATGTCGGGCAAAGCCTAGCGGATCCTCGCCGCCGTGCGCTACCCGCATGCTATGAGCGCTCCGCCGAATGACCGAGCTGTTTCTGCCCTACCTGACCGTAGTCGGCTGGGTGCTGGGCCCGGTCGCGCTGGGAGCGATTTGGAGCCGCCACGGCGCTCCCGCCTCGGCGTCGCGGCGGCTGTTCAACTTCTCGTTCTACGGCGCCCAAACGTTCATCACGCTGTGCTCGCTGTGGATCGCGCGCATCGATCGCACCAGCGTGGTCATGCCGATTTTGTCGACGTCGGGTTGGCTGGCTACGGCTGGCTTTGCGTGGCTGGTCAGCGTGTGGTTGAAGCATCCGCGCGAGCGGCGCGGGGCGTTCATCGCCACGATGAGCCAGAGCAACAACGGATTTACGTTGCTGGGCTTCGTGGCGCTGGTGTTGTTCGGTGAAGCCGGTCTGGCGCAAGCCACGTACTCTCAGGCTTTCAGCGCGCCGTTTCTGCTGTTGTTCAGCTTTCCGGTCGCGCGCTCTTTCTCGAGCGCCGGCAGCGCCGCCGGCAAATCGTTCAAGCGCGTGCTGCTCGACAACGTGCTGGACGCGCGCGTGTTCCTGCCGCTGCTGACGATCAGCTGCGGGCTTGGGCTCAACCTGTTGGGCGTGCCGCGTCCGGCGCTGGTCGGCAGCGTGGTGCGGCGCTTGATCTACGTTGGTACCGCCACCTCGGGCTGCGCGGTCGGGCTGTTGTACCGCGGCGCGCAGCTGAGCCGTTATTGGCGCGAGAACGTGGTGTCGTTCGCTTACCGGTCGAGTCTGTATCCGCTGTTTTACGCGGCGCTGGCGCTGCTGTTCGGGCTCGACCCGCTCGACGCGCGGATTTTGATCTTGTACGGCCTGGTACCGAGTGCGCTGTTGGCCAACTACCTGGCGGTGCTGTTCGAGCTCGACACCGATCTCACCAGCTCGGTTTTCGTGGTCAGCACCGTAGCGTTCTTGGCCAGCGTGCTGCCCGCCTACGCCTGGTTCTCCAGGCTGCACTAACGGTCGCTGCCGCGGCGCGGCATCAATAGCTTGGCGACCAGGCCGGTCCAACCGGTTTGGTGCGACGCGCCGACGCCACGGCCCGTGTCGCCATGAAAGTATTCGTAGAACGGCACGTAGTCGCGAAAGTGCGGATCGTTTTGTAACAGCGCACTGTCACCCAACACCGGCCGGCGACCCTGCTCATCGCGCAAAAATAGCCGACACAAGCGGCGCGAGAGCTCATCGGCGATCTCGAGCAAGGTGAGAAATTGGCCCGAGCCGGTCGGGCATTCGACCTTGAAGTCGTCGCCGTAGTAGTGGTGAAACTTCTGCAGGCTCTCGATCAGCAGAAAATTCACCGGCATCCAGATCGGTCCGCGCCAGTTCGAGTTGCCGCCGAACAGGCCAGACTCCGACTCCGCCGCCTGGTAATTCACGCCAAAAGCTTCGCCGTTCACGGCCATCTCGAACGGATGCTCGAGGTGGTAGCGCGACAAGGCACGCACGCCGTAAGGCGACAAGAATTCGGTCTCGTCCAGCATGCGCACGAGCAGTTTTTTCATGCGGTGCCCGCGCAAGAGCGAGAGCAGGTGACGCTCGTCTTTGGCGGTCTCTTGCCAACGTGACACCAGCGCCGCCAGATCGGGCCGGTGCTCGAGGAACCAGCGCAGGCGCGCCTCGAAGCCAGGCAAGGTGTCGAGCAGCTCGGGCTCCAGCACCTCGACCGCGAACAGTGGAATCAAGCCGACCATCGAGCGGATGCGCATCGGTCGCGGCGGCGTGCCCGGCACGCACAAGACGTCGTAGTAAAACTTGTCGGTGTCGTCCCATAGCCCCTGCTCTTCGCCGCCAATCTTGGTCATCGCCTCGGCGATGTGCAGAAAGTGCTCGAAGAACTTGCTGGCGATGTCTTCGTAGACATCGTTGTGCTGCGCCAGCTCGAGCGCGATCCGCATCAGGTTCAGCGAGTACATCGCGACCCATGCCGTGCCGTCCGCCTGGTTGATGAAGCCGCCCGTCGGCAATGGCCGGCTGCGATCGAACACGCCGATGTTGTCCAACCCCAAAAAACCGCCCTGAAAGACGTTGCGGCCTTCGGCGTCCTTGCGGTTCACCCACCAGGTGAAGTTCAGCATCAGCTTGTGAAAGATGCGCTCCAAGAACTTCACGTCGCAGCGCCCGCTCTGCTTGCGATCGAGCTGATAAACGCGCCACGCGGCCCACGCGTGCACGGGCGGGTTCACGTCGCCGAACGCCCATTCGTAAGCCGGCAACTGGCCGTTTGGGTGCATGTACCACTCGCGCGTGAGCAGCACGAGCTGTTGCTTGGCGAACTCGGCGTCGACCAGCGCCAGCGGGATGCAATGAAAGGCCAAATCCCAGGCCGCGTACCAGGGGTATTCCCACTTGTCCGGCATCGAGATCACCTCGTCGTTCACGAGGTGGTCCCAATCGGCGTTGCGGCCGTATTTGCGGGCTTCGGGCGGAGCCGGCTGGTTCGGATCACCGAGCAGCCAGCGGCGAACGTCATAACCGAAATACTGCTTCGACCAAATCATGCCGGCGAAGGCTTGGCGCTGGACCAGCCGCGCGTCGGCGTCGGCGATGTCGGCCTGCAGCTCGGCGTAGAACTCGTTGGCCTCGCGGCGACGCGCGGCGAAGATGCTGTCGAAGTCAGCGAACGGCTGCGCAAGCTGGCTTTGGCTGAGCCGAAAGCGCACGACTTGGCGTCCGCCCGGCGGCAGCTCCAGCCGGTGGTGCGCGGCGACCTTCGTGCCGCGTTTTGACGCCGCCACGGCTGCGGTTTGACCGCCGACGACATAGTCGTGGAAGGCATCTTTGTACGGGCCCGAGCCGCCTAAGCCCCAAAGCCGCTGAGCGTTGGTCTCGTTTTCGGTGAACAGAAGCTCGGCAGCGCCATCGAAATACAGCTCGAAAACCTTGAGCTGCGGGTGCTCGAGCCGCACATGACCGGCGCTGGCGCCGACCTGGCCCAGCGAGGGTTTGCCGAGCTCCGGCTCGAACGACCACGTGTTGCGAAACCAAACTTGCGGCAAGACGTGCAGGCGTGCGGTTTCGGGGCCGCGATTTTCGAGCGTGATCTGGCACAAAATGTCGTTTGGTCCGGCCTTGGCATATTCGACGAACACGTCGAAGTAACGCCCTTCGTCGAACGTACCCAAGTCGACCAGCTCGAGCTCGGATTGGTGCGGACCGCGGTGCCGGTTCTCGTCGACCAGCCGCGCGTACGGGAACTCACGCTGCGGGTACTTGTAGAGCATCTTCAAGTACGAGTGGGTGGGGGTCGCGTCGAGGTAGAAGTACTGCTCCTTCACGTCCTCGCCGTGGTTGCCCTCGCTGTTGGTGAGCCCGAACAACCGCTCCTTCAGAATCGGGTCGCGCTCGTTCCACAGCCCCAGGCTGACGCACACGCGCTGGCGATGATCGCTGAAGCCCGCCAGACCGTCCTCGCCCCAACGGTAGGCGCGACTGCGCGCGTGGTCGTGTGGGAAATACTCCCAGGCCGCGCCAGCCTCGCTGTAGTCCTCGCGCACCGTGCCCCATTGGCGCTCGGACAGGTACGGCCCAAACCTGCGCCACGGCGAGTTGTAAACGCCGTCGGCTTCACGCAACCTCAGCGCCTCGACGCTCCGAACCTTGGGCGCGACCGAAAACTTCATAGGCTGATCGGCGACTCTAGGGCCGTCCCCGAATTCTGTCCCCCCGTAAACGTGCCCGTGCCGGTGCCCGTGCCCGAAATCCACGGGTTTCCGTTCAGTTCCGGATGGGTAGGCCGAGGTTCCTGAAGGTTCCTGGCGGGGGCCCGCGGCGCGCGCGCCGCGCGCAGCTGCGCGCGCAGGCCAGCGCCTTTTGGGGGCATGACTCGAACCGACAACAAGCCCTTGTTTCACAATCGGAACACTTCTCGCGCGGCGCTACTCGAAGCGCGTGCTCGTGCCATGCGCGCGTCGCTTATGCTGTCCCAGCGGTCCTCGATCTTCTCCGGTGGAGATTCGTACTGCCGGGGCAGGCCACCGCTCTCGCCAAAGAAGCGATGGTCGAAGGCGAGCGCGACGAAGCCCCGCTCGGCCATGGCTCGCGCGTGGTTGCCCGTCGCCTGCTCCTTTACCGACGTGAGCGGCCCGTCGGTCACGAGTGCAGGCCATTTGCCCGCGCCATCGGGCAGGTAGAGCGTGCCCACCAGCTGCTCCGCTTTCGACTCGAAGGTGATCCGCTCGGTCCTTGTCATGGCTACTTCTGGGCCCCCTCGAGCTTCGCCGCGAAGGGGTCGACGCTCAGCTCCATCAGGAATTTCAGGTCCTCGGTGCCGAGCAAGACCTTCATTTCGGCGACGACCGCGGCACGGCGCTCGGCCGCGGGCTTGGTCAAGTGCTTCTCGACCGCGGCGACGAAGGCCTTCACGTAGCGCTGCTGGGCCATGATGAGTGGCGCCCCACCGGGAGTGCCGTGACCCGGGTAGAGCGTGGCGTCCCTGGCCATCGTCCGGTCGAGCGCCTCGAGGCACGAAAGCCACTCGGTCGCGTAACCGTCGGCCAGGTAAGCGTGCATACCGGAGTAGACGAGATCCCCCACGAAGAGGGCGCGTTCATCGAGCTTCCAGATCGCGTCTGCGGGCGACTCGGCGGGACCCACGTCATGAACCTCGAAGAGGAGGTCGAAGAGCCGGAGCTGCGACCCGGTCTGGATCTCATGGCTGGGGAAGAACCGCGTCTTTGGCCACTCTTCCCCCATCATCGGGCCGACAATCGCGTTCTTTACTGCGTCGTCGCGCTCGATCACCCCCTTCACGGCCGGCGTCGCATAAATCGGGACGTCGAGCCCACGGAAGATCTCCGCGAACCCCGCATAGTGATCGGGATGCGCATGCGTCACGATCCCGGCGAGCGCCGGTTTGCCGATGTCGTCCAGCGCGCGACGAACGGCGCGTGCGTCGCTCAGGGTGAGCATGCCATCGACGACGACGACCCCCTTCGCTCCTTCGACCAGGTAGGAGTTCACTGCCATCAGACTGCCTGAAACTCGGTGAATTTTCGTACTCATGATGATGACCTCGGACGCAGTATTGGTCCTGGGATCGCACGCGCCAATCGCACGATCGAATGCATTCATTCGTGGGGTGCATACCTCAGCCCTTGCGCTCCAGCGGCCTGAGGGTCAAAGCCAGCTCTTCGCGTAGCCAGCGGGAAGCAGCGTCGTCATCGACGCCGACGTGCCAGGCCATCTGGATGGCAAAGGGGGGAAGCTCGAGCGGAGGGGCGATCCTACGCAGCCCCCGCGCTTCCACGGCCTGCTGCGCGAGTCGTCCTGGCAGGGTCACGATGAGGTCGGTGCGCGCCACGAGCGCGGGGGCGACGAGGAAGTGAGGAACGCGCGCCACCACCCGCCGCCGCAAACCTCTCTCGGCGAGCGCAAAATCCACGACCCCCGGGCCGTAGTCCGGCGCAGTGATCAGCACATGGTCAAGCTCGATGAAGCGCTCCAGCGAGAGCGCTCCGCGAACCAGGGGATGCCCTTTTCGGACGAGGCACTGGAAGCGCTCCTCGTAGAGTACCTGCCGCTTCAGGCCGGAATCGTCATCGAGAAAGGTGCCCACTGCGAGATCGAGCTCGCCCCGCGCCAGCTCTTGCACGGGGGCGGCGCCGCGATAGGCGTGAAGCTCGAGACTGACGCCGGGCGCGGATCGCCGGATGCGAGCGAGCAGCTCCGGAATGAACACGGCACCGCAATAGTCGTTGGTCGCAATCCGGAAGGTGCGAGTTGCGGACTGCGGCTGGAAGCTCTTGTGTGCGAGCAGAGTCGCCTCGATGTCACCGATGAGGTCGCGCACCCGCGGCGCCATGCGCTCGGCAAACGCGGTCAAACGCATCACTGTCCCCTCACGCACGAGTAGAGAATCACCGAGCACGTCCCGAAGGCGAGAGAGCGCGTGGCTCATGGCAGGCTGGCTCAAGCCGATACGGCGCCCCGCCAGGGTGACGTTGCCGTCGCGCAGCAGAGCGTCGAGCGCGATGAGCAGGTTGAGGTCAATGGAGGACAGCTTCGCCCCTGCGCTTATGGAGCTTGCTTTTGGACGGGTCACACTTGTCCGTAACACGTGGACGAGCCCGGAAGCAGTTGCACGCTGCCGCCTCTTCACCACGCCTGAATTCGCGCTAGTGACCGCCGCGACGGGAACGCGCGGAAGCCGTGCTGCGGATACGTTTGCGGCGCACTGGGTGGGGACGAGGCATACTCAGCGCGCGGCGAGCAGCTCGGCCACGACGTCCCGGCGCGGCCGGCTGTGGAAATCGATGGCGGGCAACACGCTGCGCAGGCAGTTGCTGATGCCCGCCGCGCTGGCTCGCGGCGGCTATCGGGTGCTCAGGCTGGCCGCGGCGCTCGTCGAGCGAGATATCGGGGCCGCGCTCTCCCCGGTCCGTGCCGCACTCGGGCCGTGAGCCTTGCCGCTACATGGCTCGAGCTGACCGCGCCGCCGAAGGCTATGGCGCCGCCCGCCCGCCCCGCGTGATCATCAACCCAACTCACAAAACAGAAATCCCCGGTCGGGTGCCGGGGACTCTCTGCTCGTGCTTGCCGAGTTGCTGACCTTCAGCCACATCTTTCAGCTGCCCGAGCAAGAGCTAGCCGAGCGCCACCCCGAGCGTTGCGCGGATTTGACCCAGCTCCGGGCTCACGGTGAAGCGCAGCAGATCAGCCCGACGCTCGGCTGCGCCCGTGACCTGTCCGCGTGGGAAGCGCTGCGAGAGCGCCAAGCCCAGCTCGAGATTGCCGGATGCCACCAGCGCCACGCGGCCCGCCACCAGCTCGGCGCAACGCATGAACTCGGCGGCTCGCTGACTCACGTCGTGGGCCGTCATACCGGTGGCTGCGGCTTGCAACGCCTCCAACGCCGCGCCGCGCACCTCGCGCTTGAGCCCGCTGGCGATACGCTTGGCGTCGCCGTCGATCGCTCGCATGCTGGTGGCACCGCCGACCGCCAGCGCCGCCAGCAACAGCTGCGAGAGCTCACTCGGGCTCGAGAAGTAACACAGCGCGGCTTCCTCGGGTCGCGCGAAACTAAGCTCGCGTGCCCACAGGAACACCAACTCGGGTAAGCTGAAGCCGCTGCCAAGCGAACGGGCGCACGTGACCCTGGGTCGCTCGGCCGAGGGCATGAGACCGAGCGAGCCGGCAAGCTCGGGCAGCACGTACAGCTCGCTGACTGGCACGCACAGAAAGCGCGAGACCCAATGCAGCGTCTTGGCCAGCGTGGTGGTGCTTTTTTCGAGCTCTTGACGCGCGTCTTCGGGCAGCTCGCTGTCGCGGCGCAGGCGCCGAACGTGCTGAAAACCGACGCGCGGCAAGGCCGGAGCGATCGCCCGCAACAGCGCAGTAATCTCGCGCTGCGAAAGGCCGCTGCACAGGCGCTCGTTCCAGTCGGCGTAGGAGAGCGTGCCGCGCACGGCTTGTAAGCCATCGGGGCGATGCGCCGTGACCAGCATCGATTCGTTGATATCGGCTTCGCCGAGCGCGTCGAGGCAGAGCGCCGCGCGGTACGCGCCATCGGCGTCGCCTTTGCGTTCGAAATGGCGCAACAGAAAGCGATAGCCCTCCGGATCGTCCGGAGCGTGGGCGCGCTCTTTGACTGTCGGCACGAGCGCGGGCGCGGGTGCGGGCGGTAGCGCGGGCGCGGGCAGGCGGGGTTCAGGCGTGCGTGGCGCGAGCGGTGCCAGCGCGGCGCGTGGCAGCGTGATCGGCTCGGACGGCGGCGCTGGCACCAAAGCGACGGGCGGCGGCGGCGGTGGCGGCGCGAGCGGTGGCGCTTGGCGAATCGCGCGCTTGGCGGTGATCTCTTCCTTGGCTTCGTAGCGTTGCTGCGCGGGCGCGACGCTGGGCGCCGCACCTGGCACGACCACGAAGTCGTTTTGCGCCAAGAAGCAGCCGGCGGCCGGAATGTCGGCGAACATCACCTCTTCGGCCTGCATCGCGCGAAATAGCGATTCGGGCGTAAGCGCGCTCGGGCTGCCGGACTGCGCGTCGAGGATCATCTGCACCAAGCCGGTGAACGGTGGCGGCCCCTGCGGCGCGCGGCGCCCAGGAGGCCGTACGGCGATCAAGCTCGAAACGCGCGAGTCGCGGCTGGTCAACGCGCTACCCATCGCGCGCACCACGTCGAGCGGCGCGCCCGCGGAGCCTTCGGCCAGCGTCGCGTCGAGCACGACCAGCGCTTCGTCCGTCACCTCGGCCAGCAGCCGGCGCAAGCGCGCCAACGTGAACGAGGCCAACTTGGGACCGTCGAGCAGCAGCGTGGGACCGCGCTCTTCCGACAACAGCGCGTAACCCCAAAAGTAGAAGACGAGCGAGCGGGCACGGCCGCCGAGGCTCTTGGTTAGCTCTTCGATGCCCTCGGGCAGGCCGCGCTCGGCGTCGAAGGCGTGCACCGTGAAGCCGGCGTCGGGCTCGGCCAAGCGTCGGCCGAATAGCTCGACGTCGAGCTCTGCGTTCGGGATCGGGGCGACTTGGCCATTCTCTTCGTAAGAAGAGGCGGCAACGATAGCGAGGCGCATTCGATGAAGAACCTTCGAAGTAACCCATGTTGCGTGGCCAGGCCACCGCTCGAGCAGGCCAGCCGGCAAATAAACCGCGATTCTTCGCGGATTTTTCCAACTGGAGTCCATTCAGGGCACCGAGTAAGAAAGTAAAGGGCCATGTCTATCGAGCGGTTGACCGAGCTCACGGCGCGTTTCCGCCGCGACGTGGCCGCGTTGGGTGGGCACGGGGAAACATCCCCGCAACGTCTCGACCACGCGCTCGGGCGCGATTTGCTCGAGTCGATGCTGCTGGCCCGCCACTTGGACGTTGCCGCGCTCGAGCTACGCACACGCGGCGCGGGCCACTACACGATTGGCAGCTCGGGCCATGAATCGAACGTGGTGCTCGGACGGCTCACGCGCGTCACCGATCCATCGCTCGTGCACTATCGCAGCGCCGCGCTGCAGCTCGAACGTGCGCGCCAAGTCGTCGACAGCGACAACGTGCGCGACATCGCGTTGTCGCTCGTGGCATCGAGTGACGAGCCGGTCAGCGGCGGACGGCACAAGTTGTTCGGCGGCAAGCCGCTCGGTATCATCCCCCAGACCAGCACGATCGCTTCGCATTTGCCGCGCGCGGTTGGCTTGGCCTACGCGCTCGGCTGGAAGCGCCAGCAGGGGCTCAGCCAAGAGCCGGCCGATTCGTTGGTTTTGTGCAGTTTTGGCGATGCCAGCGTCAACCACAGTACGGCGCTCGGCGCATTCAACGCCGCCGGCTGGGTGGCGCATCAAAGCCAGCCGCTGCCGCTGTTGTTCGTCTGCGAAGACAATGGCCTGGGCGTCAGCGTGCGTTCGCCGCCCGGGTGGGTCGAGACGCGGCTGCGTGCCCTGCCCCACGTGCGCTACTTCGCCGCCGACGGCAGCGATCTCGCGGGCTGCTACGAGCAAGCTCGCGCGGCCGTCGACTACGGTCGCAGCGCGCGGCGCCCGGCCGTGCTGCACCTCGGGTGCGTGCGGCTCTTGGGCCACGCCGGCAGCGACGTCGACACGACGTACCGGTCGCGCCAGGAGCTGGAGCTGGCGGCCGAGAAGGATCCGTTGCTGTGCGCTGCGCGTTCGCTGATCTTGGACGGCACGCTCAGCGCCGAGCAAGTGTTGCAGCTCGACGATAACGCCGAGGCGCGCGTGCGGCGCGAAGCCGAGCGCGCAGTCGGGCGCCCTCGGCTCACGTCACGCGCCCAGGTGCAGGCCAGCTTGAGCCGGCCGATTCCGCCCGGATTTGCGGCCAAACCTCGCGCTACCGCGGGCGAACCGATGACGCTGGCGCAGGGCGTGAGCTTTGCGCTCGCTGAGCTGTTGACGGCCGATCCTGGCTCGCTTTTGTTTGGTGAAGACGTCGCCAAGAAGGGCGGCGTGTACGGCGCCACCAAGGGTCTGTTCGAACGCCTCGGCCACGCGCGCGTCTTCAACACCTTGCTCGACGAACAGACGATCTTGGGGTTGGCGCTCGGTGCCGCTGCGCTCGGCCTGTATCCGGTGCCCGAAATCCAATACCTGGCTTACCTGCACAACGCCGAAGATCAACTGCGCGGCGAGGCGGCGACGTTCGGTTTTTTTTCGAACGGCACGCTCGAAAACCCGATGCTGGTGCGAATCGCCGGCCTCGGGTACCAAAAAGGCTTCGGCGGGCACTTTCACAACGACAATTCGCTCGGCGTGCTGCGCGACATTCCCGGAATTTCAGTGTGCGTGCCGGCGCGGGCCGACGACGCGATCGCGCTCTATCGCACGGCGCACGCGCTCGGGCGTCTGCACGGCCAAGTCGTGGTCGCGGTCGAGCCGATCGCGCTCTACCATCGGCGCGATCTGCACCACGAAAGCGATCGGCAATGGTTGGCGGCGCCGCCCGACGCCGGCGCCGAGTACGGCCGTGCGCGCGTGTACCCGAGCGACACCGCCGAGCTGCTGCTCGTGACCTACGGCAACGGCGTCGCGCTGTGCTTGCGCGCCCAGCAACAGCTCGCGGAAAGCGGCATCACGGCGCGCGTGCTCGACCTACGCTGGTTGGTGCCGCTGCCGTGGGACGACATCGTGCGCGAGGCCGAGCGCGCAGCTAAGGCGTTGATCGTCGACGAAGCCCGCCACAGCGGCAACGTCAGCGAAGCCTTGTTGGCAGGCCTCGTCGAACGCGCGCCGAGCGTCAAGACCGCGCGCGTGACTGGCGCCGATTGCTTCATTCCGCTCGGCGACGCCGCCGAGCTGGTGCTGGTTTCAGAGGCCGAAATCGTCGCAGCGGCGACCCGTCTCAGTCGCAGCTAACGCCAAGCAGCTTGGCCGACTGCTGGTAGGTCTGCAGCGGCTGTTGGCAAGTGGCTTCATCCAGTTGCTTCATCGCCAAGCAACCAGCCTCGGCTTGTGCCCCCGCGCTGCTCTTGCGCACGATCTTGCGGCAACACTCGGCGGCTTTCGCGCACGCACCGTTGACCGGAGCGCCCGACGAGTCGGTCGCGCCATCCGCGGCGGGCGTGCCGGTCGCTGGTGGACTGAGCGGCGCGGCCGCTGCGCTGACCGCCGCGAACGCGTTCTCGGTCGCCTTCTTCGCCATGTAGAACGCGACGCCAGCGCCGGCCAATGACAAGAAGAACAAGCCCCCGCAGCCAATACCGACCCACATCAACGTGTTCGATTTTTTGGCGGGCTCGGGCGCTGGATACGCACCCGGCGGGTAGCCCGGACCACCTTGCGGTGGATAGCCAGGCGGACCGCCTTGAGGCGGGTAACCACCGCCGGGCGGACCACCTTGCGGTGGGTAGCCGCCGCCACCAGGCGGACCGCCTTGAGGCGGATAGCCGCCGCCGCCGCCGGGCGGGTAACCGGGAGGCGCACCACCGCCGGGCGGATAGCCAGGCGGCCCGCCGCCACCTGGCGGGTAACCGCCGCCACCGGGTGGATAGCCGGGAGGCGCGCCACCCGGCGGCTGACCGCCTCCAGGAGGACCACCGTAGCCGCCGTATCCGGAGCCGTGCTGCGACATGTGACGTACTCGTACCACCCCCTCGGCCGCGGCGGAACTGCTCGCGCTCCGCCCTGAACTCACGTACGAAAGTGCGGCCATGCGACAAGCTCTGCTCTTGGCCGCCTTCGGCCTGCTCACGTTGCCGCTGCAAGCAAAGGTGAAAGCGCCTGCTGCTGCGGCGCCGCCGGTTGCAGCCGTGCACAAGGCCACGCTGCCCAAGAAGCTCCAGGTCGGAGACTTCGACGAGCCGCCGCCGGCGCCGACGCGCCCCACCAAGCGCCCCGAAATCGCGTTCGAGAAGCTCACGCTGCCCAACGGCCTCGGCGTGCTCTTGCAGCGCGACGCTTCGCTACCGCTCGTAGCCGTCAATATTTGGTACCACGTCGGTCCGCGCAACGAAGCGCCGGGTCGCTCGGGCTTTGCCCACCTGTTCGAGCACCTGATGTTCTCCGGCTCGCGCCACGTCGGTCGCGACTTCGACGTGTTGCTGGAGAGCGTCGGCGCCACCAACGTGAACGGCACGACGAGCTACGACCGCACCAACTATTTCGAAACCGTCCCGCGCGATCAGCTCGATATGGTGTTGTGGATCGAGAGCGACCGCATGGGCTACCTGCTCGACGTGCTCGATCAAGGCCTGCTCGACGTGCAGCGCGACGTAGTGAAAAACGAGCGCCGCCAAAGCTACGACAACGCTCCGTACGGCCCCAGCTACCTGGCGCTGCTCGACGCGCTCTTTCCACCCGGGCACCCTTACAACGGTGCGATCATCGGCTCGATGGCGGATCTTAGCGCCGCCACGCTCGACGACGTGAAGGGCTTCTTCCGCGACTACTACACGCCCAGCAACGCCACCTTGGCGATCGCCGGCGATTTTGACCCAGTCGCGGTCAAGGCCTCGATCCAAAAATATTTCGGCAGCTTGCCCGACCGGGTGAAAAAGCCGACGCCCGAGCTCAAGCCGCCGGCCCCGCGCTACGGCCGCTACACGGTGGAAGAGCCAGTCGAGCTGGCGGAGGTCACGTTCGGCTACCGCACGCCGCCCGCCTACACGACCGACGACCCGATCGTCGACGTGGCGATGGCAATTTTGGCCGGCGGCAAAGCGACGCGCCTCTACCAGACGCTGGTCGTCGAAAAGAAGCTGGCCTCCGAAGTCAGCGCCAGCCAGGACTCGAATCAGCTGTCGGGCATCGTCACGATCGGTGCCACTGCCGCCACCGGCAAGACCGTCGACGAGCTGGATGCCGCGCTGAGCGAAGCGCTGACGAAGCTGGAAAAAGGCGGCCCAACGGCGGTCGAATTGGAGCGCGCCAAGCGCGGCATCTTGCTCTCGACGTTGAAGAGCCTGGAGCTGCTGAACGGACCTGGCGGCGAGAGCGGACGCGCGGGGCTTTTGCAGCGCTTCCAGCACTACACCGGTGATCCCGGCTACCTGCCCAAGTGGGTCGAGCAGATCGAGAAAGTGAGCGGCAGCGACGTGCAGCGCGTGCTGCGCGAGCACTTGAGCTTGGCCAAGCGCGTGACCGTGGTGACGCAGCCGAAAGCCAAGGCGCCGGCAACGCCTGCCACGCCCGCTCCGGAGAAGAAGCCATGAAGCGCCTGCTCCTCGCTGGTCTCGCCGGCTGGCTCGCGCTCGGGTGCGGCAGCGCGCCAGCCCCCAAGGCCGAAGCCCTGCCGCCGCCCAAACCCAGCGCCGCGGCCGCCAAGCTCCCGCCCGACCCCGAGCCGTGGCGCCTGCAGCGGCCCCCAGCTGGCGCCGCTTCCGAGCTGCACTTCCCGATGCCGGAGCAGGCCAAGCTGAGCAACGGCTTGTCGTTGATGGTCGTGCACAAGGCCATGCCGGCCGCGTCGCTGTCGCTGGTGTTTCGCCATGGCGGCGCGGCTTGCCCGCCCGGCAAGAGCGGCCTGGCCGCGCTCACGGCGCGCATGCTTACCGAGGGCACCAAAGCGCATCCCGGCGTGAAGCTGGCCGAAGAGATCGAACAGCTGGGCACCACGCTCGACGAGGACGCCGGGCGTGACGCTTCGTCTTTGTCGCTGTCGGCATTGACGGCCGACGTCGACCGCGCGCTCGAGCTGCTCGGCGAGGTCGTGACCCAGCCGGCGTTTTTGCCAGCCGACTTCGAGCGCGTGCAGAAGGAATCGCTCGACGGCCTGCGCGCCGAACGGCAGGCGCCCGAGCGCCTGGCATCGCTGGCCACGTTGGGCACGCTGTTGGGCAAGCCACACGGCAGCCCCGTCAGCGGCAGCCTGGTCGACGTACAGAAGCTGACCGTCAAGGACATCGTCGATTTTCATCGCAAAGCCTACGGCGCTGGTGACGCGACGCTGATCGTGGTCGGCGACGTCGACTTGGCCGGCATTCAGAAGAGCGCCGAACGCGCCTTCAAGAAGCTGGGCAAGGGTCAGGCGGGGCTGGAGCAAGCGTTCACGCCACCGCCGACACCGCCCGCCAAACAAATCCTGCTCGTCGATCGGCCCGGCGCGGTGCAGTCGGCGCTCACCTTGGCGGCGCCGTTGCCGAAGCGCAGCCAGCCGGGCTACGAGCAGCGCGAGCTGCTGACGACGCTCTTCGGGGGCTTGTTCACGTCGCGGTTGAACCTGAACCTGCGCGAAGCACACGCTTACACCTATGGCGCGCACGCGCAGAACATCGCCACCGAGCACTGGGGCGCGTTTTATATCGGCACCAGCGTGCGCACCGACGTGACCGCCGACGCGCTGAAAGAGGCGCTGAAGGAGCTGAACCTGCTGAAGGACCCCAAGCTCGGCAAGCCGATTTCCGCCGCCGAGGTCGCGCGCGCCCGCGCCGATCTGGTGCAATCGGTCGGCGCGCGGCTCGAGTATGGCGCGCGCATCGGCAGCAGTTTGGCCGACCTATGGCTGCACGCGCTGCCGCTCGACTACTACCAGCGCTACCCCGCGCTGCTCGCGTCCGAGACGCCGGACAGCTTGAGCAAGCTCGCGGCCGGCCTCGACATCGATCACCTGGTGGTGGTCGTGGTTGGCGATCGCGCGTTGGTCGAAGCGCCGCTCAAGGCGCTCGGCTACCAAGTCGTGGCCGCGCCCGCGGCGCTCACCGAGTAGCGCGGCGTTATTTCTTGCTGCCTTCGATCGGCAGCTGGTCGATACTGACCGAGGGGGGCTCGGCGGTAACGACCGGCGCCGCCGACGGCAGCGCCGGCTCTGCCGACACGCTTGGCTTTGCCGCCGCCCTAGCCGCGGCGCCATCGTCGCGCGTGGCGAAGAGCGCGACCAAGCCTCCGGTCAGGAACGCGGCCACACCCACAATCACCCACAGCAGTAGTCCTTGCGTCGGCGCCCCTGCCCCGGTCGCAGCCTTCGGCTTGCGCTTCTCGATCTCGCGGCGCAGCTCGTCAATCTGCCGGCGATCGCGGATGACCACCGTCTTTTCGGTCCGCTCGGAGCGTTTCCTGACGGCAGGAGCGGCAGGGATCGGCGGCGCATCGGGCGGATTGGAGCCCGGCGCTGGATGATCCGAGATCACGATTGAGCGAGCTTCTTCGGTCACCTGAGCGCGCGGTTTGGGCGCGTGCGCACCCTGCTGTTGGGCGATGATGGCATCGTCGCCAAGCTCCTCCAGCTGCTCGAGCTCTTCGGCCCGAGGCTGGTCATTACCACCTGAGGCGTGCGGCGGGACCCGACTCACGCGGCCACATATAGCGAGAAGCCCCCAAGAAGGCAAAGCAGGGACCACCCCACGGGCCGTGGCATGTTACCCTCTGTAGCTTCGTGGCCTTCGAGGAGACGATCCTGGTCGTCGATGACGACGCTGTCAGTCGGCATGTGCTTTGCCAAACGCTGACGGATGCGGGCCTCAGCAACGTGGCCTGCCAGTCGGGTACCGAAGCACTCACCTACCTGGCAGAGCATGTGCCGCAGGTAGTGTTGCTGGATTTGGTGATGCCGGAGCCGGACGGCTACTCGATCCTGCAGCACGTGCGGCAAACGCCGCGGCTGGCCGAAGTCCCGGTCGTGGTCTTGACCGCACTCGAGTCGGACGACGAGATCGAACGAGTGTTCGCGGCGGGCGCTGACGACTACGTCCACAAGCCCTTCCGCCCGGCCGAGTTGATCGCCCGGCTCCGCGGTCAGATGCGGGTGCGCGAATACGTCGAGCGCATCAGTCAGCGCGAGCGCCACCAGCAGACCGTGCTGGAGCTGACTCAAAAGCTCGCTTCCACTCTGGACATAAGGGACATCCTTTTCACCGTGGTGCAGCGCGTCGCGCAGGTTGCCCACGTCGATCGCTGCAGCATCGTGCTGTTCGCCGAATCCGGCGACCTCGGTTACGTGCTGGCCACCAGCGACGACGAGCAGCTGCGCGACCTGCCGATCGACTTGGGCAAGTATCCGGAAATCCGTGAGGTGTTCCGCACCGGCCGCGCCCTGGTCATCCGCGACGCCGCGCGCCATCCACTGTTCGAGGTGGTGCGACAGCGCGAGGCGGCGCCGGGCTTCAACTCGCTGGCGCTGTTGCCCATCCTGCACGACCACGGCCCGATGGGCGTGTTGTTTTTGCGTTCCAAGGGCCGCGCAGCATTTCACGCCTACGACTTGTCGTTGGTCACGACGGTGGCGAACGCGATGGCGATCGCGCTACGCAACGCGCGCATTTTGCAGTCGTTGCGGGCCGAAACCGAGAAAATCACCACCGCGCGCCAAGAAGCCGAGCGGCGCGTGCAGCTGTTCCGCCGCTACGCCGATTTTTTCGAGAGCGCCGCCGACGGCATGATCGTCATCGACCGTACCGGGCAAATCTTGTTCGCCAACCCGCGCGCCCGCGAAATCATCGGCTACACCGAGACCGAGCTGACCGCCCTGCGCATCACCGATCTGGTCACCCACCTCGATCGTGATCGGGGTGACCGCATGTTGCGCGGGTTCTCCGACGGCATCTACCCGCGCGGCGTTGATCTCGCGATCAGCGACAAGGGCGGCGCGCCGGTCATCATCAACGTCAGCTTCAGCTCGGTGTTGCACGAGGACGACGCCGTGCTGTGCACGTTTCGCGACGTCACGCTCGAGCGTCAAACCGCGATTGAGCTCAAGCAAACCAAAGAATTCTTGGAGCGCGTGATCGACAGCTCCGTCGACGGCATCGTGTCGGCGAATCTGAAGGGCACCGTGCTGCTGTTCAATCGCGCCGCCGCGCGCATCTTCGGCTACTCGCCGAGTGACGTGGTCGGCAAGATGCGCGTCGAACGGCTGTATCCACCCGGCGTCGCGCGCGACATCATGCGTCGCATCCGCGATCCCGAGATCAGCGGCTACGGTCGCCTCGAAGACCATCGCGTCGACATGCTGAGCTCCGACGGCGGGCAGATCCCGGTGACGTTGTCGGCGTCGCTGGTGCTCGACAACGGCCGACCGATCGGCAGCGTCGGCATCTTTACCGATATCCGCGAGCGACTGCGGATGCAGGAACGCTTGGAGCGCGCACAAGAAGAGCTGCGCGGTCGCGAACGGATGGCGATCGTCGCCGAGCTGGCTGGCGCGGCCGCCCATGAGCTGAATCAGCCATTAACCAGCGTGATCGGCTACGCCGAGCTGCTGCGCCGCAAGCTCGAAGACGAGCCGACGCTGTCCAGCGCCGCGGCCGTGATCATTCGCGAGTCCGAGCGGATGGCCGAGATCGTGCGCAAGGTCGGCAAGATCACGAAGTACGAGACCAAGAGCTACGTCGGTGGCGCCAAGATCTTGGACCTGGAGAAAGCCAGTGGCACCGAGCCGGGGGCAAAAGACGTGACATGAGCCGCAATCCTGACGCCGTAACGCCGCCGCCGGGCAGCGTGGACCTGCCCGACGGGCGCGATACTCGCCCCGCACCGTCCGGCACCCGTCGCACGTCCGAAGCGCCGATCGCCGAACCTTGGCGCGACGTGCTGTTGCGGCTCTCGAACACGCTGCCGATCGACATCGCCTGCGAAGATTTGGGGCGCATGTTTTTGGACGGCGTCGCGCTGCTGTTTCCGGGCGCAGCGCTCGGCATCTGCATGGTGCAGGCCGGACGCGCCGAGCCGGTCGTGCTGTACCGGCTCGGCCCCGGCATGCGACGCGGGCCGGAGCGCGATCCGTCGCGGCTTTTCCCGACCTTCCCCGAAGAGCGCATCTACGAGCTCGACGACGGCAGCGGCACGTCCGGCTCCACATTCCACGTGGCCCGCGACAGCAAAAGTGAGCCGCTGACCCCGCTGCGGCGCGAGATGGCCGAACAAGCCACCACGGTGCTGGGCGCCGCGCTCAGCCGGTTGCACACCTACGCGCGCGCCGAAGAGTCGGTGCGAAATTTCCACCGCCTGCAGGCGCAGGTCATCCAAACCGAAAAGCTCGCCTCACTCGGGCAAATCGTGGCCGGCGTGGTCCACGAGCTGAACAACCCGCTGACGTCGATCATCGCGTATTCCGACTATTTGACGAAGAAGCTGGGCCAAGACTCGGCCGCCAACCTGACCGAAGACGCCGAGCGCGTGCGCCGGATCGGCGAAGCTGCCGAACGCATTCTCAAGTTCACGCGTGACTTGGTCGCCTACGCGCGCCCGACCGGGGACTCGCGCGGACCCGTCCAAATCGAAGAAGTGATCGAGCGAGCGCTGGTGTTCTGCGAGCACGAGTTCGCTGACGGCCGCGTCGAGGTCGAGCGCGACATCGCCGCGCCGTTGCCGATCATCGCGGGCATTCCCGGACAATTGACGCAGGTCTTCGTCAATCTGTTCACGAACGCCGCGCACGCAATGGGCGACCGCGGCGGCATTCTGCGCATCGGCGTGCGGACCGCCGACTCGGGTGCCAGCTTGCGCATCGCTGTCAGTGATACCGGCAACGGCATCCCCGCCGAGGCCATGCCGCAGATTTTCGAGCCGTTCTTCACGACCAAGACCGATGGCCGCGGCACCGGCCTCGGACTATCGATCGTGCGCGGCATCTTGGACGCGCACGGCGGCACGATCCAAGTCAGCAGCGCCGCCGGCCAGGGCACGAGCTTTACCCTGACGCTTCCGGTGAGCTAGATCGAGCAGCGAATCAACAGGAAGGCGGGAAGACGGGAAGGAAACAACGAGATTTCTTGGGTGGGCAGGACCAGTAGCCTCGACGCAATCGACCCCGCGTTGGTCCAACCATCGCCCGCTCGAACAAAAGAAAATCTTCCCGCCTTCCCGCCTGCCTGTTGTCTCGTTCTTGCGCTCGCTAGCGCAACACTTTGAAGACGAGCACCAGGATGCCGCGCTTGTAGCTCTGGCCGGCGACGATGAAGGCTTGGCCGGGGCGGGCTTTGACTTCGAGCAACGGCAGGAAGTCCTTGCCGTCGGGGCGATTGATGCTGGCGACCAGCCGCGAGCTGCCGTCGGGCAAGATGTCTTCGAGCCGCGCCTCGAGCTGGCGGCCGTTCGGCAGCTTGAGCTGGCGTTTGCCACCACGATTGAGCCGCAACTCGCTGCGCGAAAGCAGCGCATAGCTCGCGTACTTGGCGAACGGTCCTTGGCCGAGCTCGGGCATGTTGCCGATCCGCGGGTCGGGATTCTTCGCCTCGTGCGTGCCGTGCAGCACGCTGACCTCGATCACCGTTTCGAGCTTCTCGCGCGCGTCGGCCAGCGGCTTCGCTGACGGCGTACTCGGCGAGCGCGCCACGCGGGGCGTGGCGGTTGCGGTGCTCGTCAGTGCAAATTGCGCCACGGCGCCGAGCGCCACAACGAGCAGCAAGCGCCGCACGTTCAGCCTGGACCTTGCTGCGGGGCAGCGTCGTCATCTGCGGCATCGTCGACCAGCCACACCACGGGCGTAGTCGAGCTGCCTAGCACGAACACCTGCGCCTGCTGGTCGACGGCTTCGACGCGCTCGATCGCAGCCGCCGCCGGAGCAGCGCTTGGCCCTAGCGACCGAGCCAGGTCGGGAGCGCGGCGCGACCACGGCAGCGCTACCAGCAAGACCGCAGCCAGCGCGTAGCCAAGCGTGGTCTGGCGGCGGCGCCGTGACTCGGATTGCTGCACCCGCAGCAGCGTCGGCTCGACCAGTTGTCCAGCGCGCGCTTCGGCCGCGCTGGCCCAAACCCGCACCAACGCCCCGACACGCCGCATTTCCGTGAGCTTTTCGCGCAGCCGCGGGCTCTTGGCCAGGCGCGCACGGAATTGCTCGGCCTCTTCGCGAGACATTTCGCGGTCGAGGTAGCGAAGCATGCGCTTCGTTTCTGGGCTCACGCGGTCTTGCCTCCGGCGCATTCTTCCTCGTGACAATCGGACAGCGCCCGCTGCAGCTTCTTTCGTGCGTGAAACAGCCGGCTCATGATCGTGCCCTTGGACACCTGCATTGCTTCGGCCATCTCCTCGTAGCTCATGCCCTCGACCTCGCGCATCAGAATGACTCCGCGGTGGTAGGGAGGTAGCTGCTCCAAAGCGTCCTGGATACGCAGTGAGATCTGGCCGCGACGCACCACGTCGTACGGGTCGGCGTCGGAAGCTGGTAGCAATGGCGAATCGCCATCGTCGACCTCGAGCGCAAAATGAAGCTCGGCTTCGCGCCGCGACGGCTTTCGCATGAGGTCGATCGAGAGATTGGTGACGATGCGGTAGAGCCAAGTGAAGAAGCTCGAACCACCCTGGAATTGCGTGAGCCCTTTGTGAACGCGCAAAAAAGCCTCTTGCGCGATCTCGCGTGCGTCCTGCTCGTCGCGCACCAGGCCGAGCGCGATCGCAAACACACGCCGCTGGTGACGCTCGACCAGCAATCGGAAAGCACCGCTGTCGCCAGCCTGCGCGCGCTGGATGAGGTGCCGGTCCTGTTCGGATTCGTTCTCACGTTCCAGCCGGTTGGACGCGGGCTGCTCCCCCCTATTCACCCCTCTGACATTTCGATCACGGGGCAGCCCACCGGTGACCGAATCGGGCTCTAAATCCCCAAAAATCCGGGGAGCAAGAATACTTTGCGACATCTCCCGTCGTCATACGCACCCCTCCCCCACAACCTCCCCGCGAGAGCGAGAGCGGGAGAACAGGGAGCCGGGGAGTCGGGAGGTCGGAACGAGATTTCTTGGGGGGCGGATAGGGGCAGGCTCGACGCACAGACAGGCACGCGGTCTCAGTCGCGTGCTCGAACCAAGGAATCTCCCCGACTCCCCGACTCCCTGTTGATTCCTCGCTCGTTCTACGGCGCGTCGTCGTCGGGCGGTTCGAGCGGGGCGGCGGTGGGGCGTTCGGGGAGAGCTTCAAGCTTCACTTGAAGGTCGAAGAGCCGACCGGCGCGCGAGACGCGCAAGGTGACCGACTTACCTACACCGGCCAAGCTTGCTACCCAGCGCAATCGATCGGGGCTGGGTAACGCCTCGCCCTGGAACGAGAGGATCACGTCGTCGACCACCAAGCCTGCTTTTTCGGCGGGACCGCCCGGCACGACCACGCTCACCAACACGCCCGACTCATCGGGCAACTTCAGGCGCTCGCGGTCCTCGGGCATCAACGGCGCCACCACGACGCCGATCGCGCTGCGCTTCACGCCGCCGTCGGCCAGCAGACGCGGCAACAGCTCTTTGATCATGTTGACCGGGATCGCAAAGCCGATGTTGTTGGCGCTGCGGCGAATCGCCGTGTTCATGCCCACCACGCGCCCGGCCATGTCGAGCAACGGGCCGCCGGAGTTGCCCGGATTGATGCTCGCGTCGGTCTGTAAAAAGTCGTAGTAGCCCGACTCGTCCAGGCCTTTTACGTCCTGAATCGTGCGGCCACGCGCGGAAATGATCCCGGCCGAAACCGTGTGCGACAGCGCGAACGGATTGCCGATCGCGACCACCCAGTCGCCGACCCGCACGGCTTCCGAGTCACCGAGCGGCAAGAACGGCAGGTTCTTCTCTTCGACGCGGATCACCGCGACGTCGGTGCGCGGGTCGCGGCCCACGACGGTCGCCTTGACCTGGCGCTTGCGACCGAACACCACGTAGATCTCGCTGGCGCCGTCGATCACGTGATTGTTGGTGATGATCAGGCCGTTCGGGTCGTACACGAACGCGCTGCCGACGCCCTCGCCGACGACTTGGCGACGACCAGTGATGCCGCGTCGCTCCTGCAACGTCTTCACGAACACCACCGCGGGATCGGCTTTGGCAGCCAAGTCCGCAAAGCTGCTGGGTGCCTGCACGCCGGGCGGCGCCACGACCTGCACCGATTGCGTGACAATCGGGGCGCCAGTCACCAGCACCGCGCCCGACGGCGGCGCCGCGGGGCCAGCGCCAGCCGGGGCTCCAGGCCGCTTGCAGTCAACCAGCGCGAGCGGCAACAGCGCCACGGCACAGAGCGTCCGAAAGCGGCGTTTCACTTGCCCTGTGCGACCTCGACGAAGCGCATGCGCAGATCGTAAATCGCCTGCGAAAGCACACGCTCTTCGTCGCCACTCAGGTTGCCGCGCGTCTTGTCTTGCAACATCGCCAACAGGTCGATGGTCTGGCGCGCCAGCGGCAGGTTCTTTTCGAGACCGCCGGTAGCTGGATCGGGCGCGTCGCCCAGATGCAAAAGAGCCGAGTGGCTCATCGAGACGACCAAGTTGAGGAAGTCGACAGCGGGGAGCTCTCTGGCTTGAGCGTTGTCCGAATAGGCGCGCTCTGCAGCATCCTGCTCCCCGTTCTCGCTCACGCCTTCTCTCCCTCGGGCTTCACGGCGTCGGCGTCGGCCTCGTCGTCTTCATCCTCGTCGTCTTCATCCTCGTCTTCATCCTCGGCGGCGTCAGCCGCAACGACGGCCACCTTGGGCTTGGCCTTCGGGTCGAGGACCTCTTCGTCGTCGTCTTCTTCTTCGAACGGACGAATCGGCGCCGGGCGAGCCGCCGGTGCCGGACGCGAGATGCGCGGACCGTCGATGGCGCGCTCGGATTCCTTCTGCAACGCGGGCTGCTTCAGCTCCAGCATCACGGCCTTGTCCTCCACATCGAGCAAGGCAGCGTCTTGGCGCTCGACCTCGTCCTCGGTGAGCAGGTTCTTGCGCAGGAGTCGGTCGCGGACTCGGATGTCGTTCTTCAAAGTGTCGAGCATGGGCATCGTTTCACCGTCGTGGTTCCCGGCCTAGGCGCCGGAAGGGTCCTTCTCGTAGCGCCTGGTACCCCCCCGAAGCAAGCTTGCAACCGGAATTAGCGGCGCTTCCGCGGATTCCTCGGCGCTGACCGCGGCTTCGGCCGCCAAAATCTCGCTGTCCTCCGCCGGCCTGACTTCCAGGACCTCGACGTCGAAGCGCACCTTTTGACCGGCCAAGGGGTGATTCCGATCCAAGATCACGCTTTCGGGGGTCACCTCCAGCACGCGCAGCAGGACCATGCCGCCTGGCGCATCGGCCCTCTCGTCCTCCTCGGCGTCGAACACGTCGCCCTCGGCGACGTCGTCCGGAAAGTCATCGCGCAGGACCTCGAGCACGGCCTTGGGGTCCCGCACGCCGAACGCGTCTTCGGGCTTGAGCGTGAGCGACTTTTTCGCGCCCTGTGGCAGCCCTTCGATGCCCGCCTCCAGCGCGGGCACGAGCGAGCCGAAGCCGAACACGAAGCTCGTCTCGCTCGCTTCGGCCTGCACGGCTTCGCCTTCGGCGTCGTGAATCATCACGCGCAGGCGCACCCACATCTCGGGTCCGATCTGAAACGCTTGCGACTGACCCCGCCGACTCACGTCGCGCTCCGTTGGTCCACGCTCGCCGAAGGCGCCCGCAGCTCGCCCCACAGCGCACTTTCAGCCACGACCCACGGGCTCGCGAGGTAGACGCGACCCGGCCCACTGCGTCCCGGCAAGTTGCGATTGACCGCGCTGACCGTCACCTCGTCGGCGTGGGTCGAGATGCCCGGACCGGAGCCGATGCACGCTCCGCACGCCGGCTCGAGTACCGTCGCGCCCGCTTGCGCGAACACGTCGAGGTAGCCGCGCTCCTCGGCGTAGCGACGAATCGCCAGCGAGCCCAGCTGAATGTACAGCCGCACGCTTGGCGCCACGCGACGCCCAGCCCGCAGCCCAGCGGCCAAGACCGCGGCGTAGGCGTCGATATCGGTCGCCTTCGAGCCGGTACACGAACCGCCGTAAGCGATGTCGATCCGCACGCTGCCCTGGCTTTGCGCCTCACGCAGGCTGCAGCCGTTTCGAGGGTCACCCGGCAAGGCCAGCATCGGTTCGATGCTGGAAAGATCGAGCGTCACGACCGCGGCATATTGCGCGTCGGGGTCGGAGGCCAGGCCCACCAGCGGCAAATCCAGGTCGCTGCCGCGCCGCTGTGCCAGCTCGGCGCGCGCGCGCCGGTCGAACGCCACGATGCCAGTGAACGCCGACGCCTCGACCGCCATGTTGGTCAGCGTGGCGCGCTCGTCCAGATTGAGGGTTGCGATGCCCGGTCCGCAAAACTCCAGCACACGCCCAGCAAACGCGCCCGCGCGCTGCTCCGGCGACGACAGCAGCGTGAGCATCACGTCCTTCGCGCAGGTGCCGGGCGGCAGCTCGCCGGTCAGCTCGACCTTGACCGTTTCCGGCACGCGCACGCGCACGTCGCGCGTGTAAAAGGCGTTCGCCATGTCGGTGCTGCCGACGCCGAACGCCAACGCCCCGAGCGCACCCGCCGTACAGGTGTGCGAATCAGTGCCGATGATCACGCTGCCCGGCAAGCCCAGCTCGTCGACCACGACGTTGTGACAGATGCCGTAGCTCTGCGCGCCGTGCTCGCTTTCGACCTCGTCGAACAGCTTCACGCCTTGGCGCTCGGCAAACCGCTCCTGCGCGTGCTTCAGCTCGAGCGCGTGGTCGTACAGCTTGAGCTCGCGATGCCGCGGCGTCAGCGCCTGGTCGAGCAAGGTCAAGTGGTCGCGAAACAGCACCAGGCTGTCGGGATCCGCGACGCGCGCGTCTTCACCGAAGCCGGCGCGAAAAAGCGCGTCGGCCATCGCCGTCACGTAGTCGTGAGAAAAGCGCAGGTCGGCGCGGACGAAGTACGATTGCCCCGGCGTGACGCTCGGCACGCCGAGCTGGCCATGCGCGCGGACGACGTGGCCCGCAATCAACTTTTCGACCAGCGTCATCGGTCGCCGGCTCGCCGTCACGGTGGCCGCCTGCACCTTGCCGACCAAGCGCAGTGCGTTGTACCCAAACAAGCCGCCGGCTTCGACCACGTCGCGCGCGAGCCCGTCGACGCCGCGCAGCAGGTCGGCCAGCTCCACGCGCCCGGTCTGCAGCAGGCGCGGCAAGAGCTTGAAGTCGGTCGACACCAAGATGCCGAGGTTCTGGCAGTTCTGGAGGAAGATCTTCTCGACGCTGCGACAGATGATCAAGCGAATGCCGGCTTCGCGCAGTGCGAACGGCGCGGTCTCGCGCGACGAGCCGTAGCCGAAGCTCTCGCCCGCCACCAGCACCTGAAAGCCGCCGGCTGCGACCTGACCGGCCTCGACCACACCACCCGCAAGCCCGACCAGGCAGTAGCGCGCCAGCGTCGCGTCGAAGTAGTAACAAGCCCACGCGGGCGTGATTTCGTCGGTCGAAACCCGATCGCGCAGCGGGCCTGCCGCCGAGAGCTCGACCGAGCGCCCGTTACCCTCGAGCTGCGCCTTGAGCACCTCGGGGCTCTCGCACAGCACCAACACTCGCCCCGTCAGGGAAAACCCGCCGCTCAACCTGCAGCCTCGACAACGGACATACCCGAAGAGTATGCCGGAAGCCGTGCCCTTGCCGCTTCGGAATAGCGCCGCCCTCGCCGCGTCGATTTTTGCGCTGGCGGTCGCCGGCGGCACCGGCTGCCACAGGAAGCGACCGTCACCAGCCGCCACGCCCAACTCGAGCCCCAGCCCGGACGCGAGCGCCATTTCGCACCGTCCAACCGCCGAGCCAACGGCGCGTCAGATGACCCAAATCCCAGGCGGAACGCTGCGAGCCGGTAGCACGCCCGGCGACCTAGGCCGGGTGCCGGAGCTCGAGGCGAAGAATCAAGAGGTCGAGCTGGGGCCGTTCGCCGTCGACCGCCTGCCGTACCCCAATGATCCGGCGCAACCAGCCCTGCTGGGCAAGACCCGCGACGACGCACGCCGGCTGTGCGCCGAAAAGAGCGCGCGGCTGTGCACCGAGGTCGAGTGGGAGCGCGCCTGTAAGGGACCGCGGCAGGACGAGTATCCATCGGGGGTGATATGGGATCCCAGTTGCACCGCGGGCGCCAAGGCGTGCGCGACCGGCTTCGACGTGCTGGGGCTCGGTACGACCGCCGGCGAGTGGGTCGCCAATGACGTGACCACCGACGAGAAACGCCGCGCAGTGGTGCGCGGCGCCGCGGCGGGCGCGCCCGGCACCGATCACCGTTGCGCCGCGCGGCACCCGACCGAGGCCAGCACCCAGAGCCAGGAGATTGGCTTTCGCTGTTGTCGGGGCGCGCCGAATGCCGCGGTCGTGGGCGAGCCCAAGCAAGGACCGATCTTCACCAAGGCCAAACTGACGGCCGAAGAGCTCGAGCAAGCGCTGGCCGCGGACCCCGCGGGCAAGGCGCTGGCGCACGACATCAAGTTTTTCCGCGAGCCGGAGGGCGCGAACACCGTCGTGTCACGCGGCCCGGGCGAAAAAAAGGGCTTCGACTTCACGGTCGCGCCGCTGCTCTGGAACCCGACGCCCGGCGCCGAGATCTTGCTTGTCACCGCACGCTCCGGCGAAACCACCTCGTTCGTCGCCGCCTTCCACGTGCTGCCCGGCGGCAAGTACCGCCTGGCCTCCACCTTCATCCTCCAAAACGAGCCCGGCCCGGTGGCATTGGCCTACAGCCCGGATATCAAGCCCCGCGTGCATTTCTCGACCTGCTGGGGTTGTCCCGGAGAAACCGGCAAGGCCTTGTTCAGGAAGCCAGAGACAGTCGTGATCATGCAGCCGTAGTGCGACTTGGGAGTGAGGAGTGAGGGGTTAGGGGTTAGTCGGCGGAGGGTGGAAGGGAAGAAGAGGGGCGGAGCGCGCGGCAATGATTCGTCACGCGTGCGCCCTCACCCCAATCCGTCGGGCCCCGCGCCAGCGGCCCCTCACCCCAATAAGTCGGGCCCCCGCGCCAGCGCCCTCCGTCCCTCATCCCTTGGATCGACTAACCCCCTCACCCCTCACCCCTCACTCCTCACCCCTCAGTCTTCGATCTGCTGCGCCAAGTAATTCTCGCGGCCCATGTCGCCCAACTGGTGAAGCTGAGCTTCGAGCCAATCGATTGAGTCTTCTTCGTCGGTGAGGATGTGTTCGACGAGCTCGCGGGTGCCGCCGTCGTTCTTGGTCAGGCACAGCGGGATGGCGCGGTTCAGACGCGCGACGGCTTCGAGCTCGAGCGTGAGGTCGAGCTTGTGCATCTCGATCGGTTCCTCACCCACACGCACCGGCGACAGACGTTGCATGTTCGGCACCCCACCCAGGTACAAGATGCGCTCGATCACCTTGTCGGCGTGCTTCATCTCCTCGATCGATTCTTCGCGCTTCTTCTTGGCCAGCCGCTTGTAACCCCAGTTCTCACACATCTTGTAGTGGATGAAATACTGGTTGATGGCGGTCAGCTCGGACGTGAGGATCTCGTTGAGCGCGTCTAAGACTTCGGCATCGCCTCGCATGGTGGGGCGACGCTAACACAGGGGCCGCAGCTTGCTCGGTGCTGCCGGGGGCGGTCTGCCCCTGCCCAAATCCTAGGAAGATCCGAGAGTTACGGAATGACTTTGACAATCACTTTCAACAAGCTAGGTTCCTGTCAGCCGCCATGATCGTTTGCCACTGCCACGGCGTGACCGACCGCGAAATCCGAGCCAGCGTCCAGAACGGCGCACGCACCTGTGCCGAGGTGGCTGACTGTTGCGGAGCCAGCTCCGGTTGCGGCGGCTGCGCGTCACTCGTCGCCGAGATCGTGCACGGCGAGCGCCGCCGTTTGGCGATGGTGCGCAGCGACGCCGCGGCCTCCCCGCTCGCCTGCCTGGCCGGTTTGAGCGACGCGCCCGGTGCGTTCCAGCCAGCCTGAACTGACGCCCTGGCACTTTACGCGCGGCGCCGGCAGCCCCAGGTACTTGAGCGAATGCGGGCATTGTTGCGCTTCTTCGACGCCGCCTTCGGCCGTTACGCCCTCACCAGCGCCCTGGCTACGGTGACTGACTTCGCGCTCGCCAGCTGCCTGCATGTGCTGGGCAGCTCGCCCGGGCTCGCGACGTTTTTCGGCTGCGTCGCCGGCGGCGTGGTGGCGTTCGGGCTCAGCCGTCGTTGGACGTTTCAGGCCGGCGCGGCGCGGGCGTGGCCGCAAGTGCTGCGCTTCTTGTTCGTCTGGGCGACTAGCGCGCTGCTGAATTCGTCGGGCGTGCCAGCGCTTTTGGCGTGGGTCACGTCGTTCCCGCTAGCGTGGTCGTTGGTGCGGGCAGCCGTCTATTTGGGCTGGAACTACCCGCTCTCGCGCTGGTTCGTGTTCTCGCCAGAAAAACCCGCCGCTGAGCTCAGCGCCCCGTGATGATGCAGAGATCGAAGCGGGCTTCTACGGCCGGCGCGGTGTCGCCGCGAACGGTTGCGCCAGCGACGCGCGCGGCAATCCGCGCCGCGTACAGCCCCAGGCCGCGGCTGTAGCGCCCGCCCGAAACGTTCTTCGTCGATAGCTGCCCCTCGGCCGTGAAGGCTTGGTCGCCCATCTCGGCCGAGAGCGGCGTGCCGCTGTCGGTCACACGAATGATCAGCTCCGCCTCTTCTTGCGACGCGCGCACCGTCACCTTGCCGGTTTCGCCGGCATGTTGGATCGCGTTGCGGATCAAGTTCGAGAGCGAGCGAAGCAGCATGTCGCGGTTGGCGACCGCGCGCAGACTGCCAGCTGATTCGGCGTCGACGTCCAAATTGACGCGATAGCTCTCGGCGAAGCGCCGCGACTTTTGCGCTGCCTCTCGCAACAGCTCACGCAGCGCGAATTCGTGGGGCTCGCGCGGCTTGGCGCCGTCGAGCGCCATCGCGAACAACTCGAGGTTGTCGGTGATGTGGCCGAGCGCGTCGCTGGAAGCGGCGACGTCTTCCAGCGCCTCGTGCGCTTCGGTATCACCGGCTGCGACTACCGAGCCCAAGAAACTGACGTTGCTGTGCAGCGCGGAAAGCGGATTTCGAAGATCGTGGGCGAAGAGCCCCAACAGGGCACTCACCAACTCCGAGCTGAGCTCTTCCTTCATCTGCAACTCGAACAGGGCGAGTACCGCCCCACGCGAGGCAGTATCATCTCACAAACAGGCCAGAAAATCGCGCAACACTTCGCGCAGCTGGTCCCGCTCCTCGAGCGGCAAAATGTGAGAACCGCCGGGAATCAGCACCAAGCGCGCCCCGGGGATGCTCTCTGCCATGGCCACGGACACCTCAGGCGGCGTGAAAGTATCCCTCGAACCTGCGACCACCAGCGTGGGCACGCGAATCTCGGGCAGTAGATCCTCGGCAGAATGCTCGCCCGCAGCGCGCAGCATGCGCACGAACAGCTCGAAATCGACGTGCAAAGCGTGCCGGAAGTAGGGCTCCACGTCCTCGACACGCACCTTGCTTGGATCGATGTCGCCCATCATCACCCCCAGCTTGAGCGCGACTCGAACTGGGACGCGCGCCCACAGCGCGCGCAGCAGCCGGGGATGTCGCGCGCTGAAATCTTGGATGTTCGGCAAGACCGACGACAGCACGTCGGAGCCCTTGAAGGTGTGCGTGATACGGCCGAAGCTTCCGCACAACAGCACCAGCGCGCGCACACGCTCGGGTCGCGCCCGATACGCCTCCAGGCAAACCTGCGTGCCGAGCGAATGCCCCACCAGGACCACTTCGGGATCACCGAGATGGTCGCGGACGGCGTTCATGTCCGCGCCGTGCGCGGCGACGTCCACTTGTTCGCGATCGACCGGCAAGCCGCTACGCCCATGACCACGGTAGTGGAAATGCGCCACCGGCATCAGCTCGGCGAGCTCATCCCAAAGGTAACGGTAGATGTACCCGTCGCAAACGAGCCCGTCACAAAGCAACGCCGTTGGCGCAGGTTTCGCGCCAGCGGCGCTTGCATGCTGCCGAACGTAAAGACGAGTGCCGTCGCGCCCTAGCGCGAACGACTCGAGCGCCGAATCAGGTGGCGGCCTCGTCCTCGTCGTCACTGATGTCGTTCACGCTCGGGATTTTCTTGATCTCGAGCCGAGCCATCT
>FSUE01000202.1_pt1 | contig 31482 bp, 24 predicted proteins | sample 1637031 | NCBI WGS metagenome assembly FSUE01 (sample SAMEA3914819, study PRJEB12502) | metagenome | biome: forest; material: soil | place: Canada | collected 2010-06-26 | depth 0.3 m | reverse complement strand
GGCGGGTACGACTTGAAAGTGGTCGTCGTGCCGGTAGCGTTCGGTTTGGTGCGGCTGCGCTAGGTACATATCGACCGCGCCGGCGCCGAACTCGAGCTCCATCGTCAGGTAGTCGGGAATCGCGCGGAAGAAGGCGTCGTGGTACTCGGCCTTTTGGCCCCAATACTGCTGGTTGCGCGCGATGTGAATGTACTGACCTGGCAGCCACTCGGCGAAGCGAAACGGGCCCGTGCCGATCGGATTGCGGTTGAAGTTGGTGGTGCGGAGCGACATTTGCGCGCGGTCTTTGGCCGAGAGGTGGCGCGCGCTAGCTTCGCGAGCCAACGCCGCATCGTCGAGCAAGTGCTTGGGCGCCAGCATCTGCATCCAGTCGATGATCGCCGGCGAGTAGAGTCGCTTGTACGTGACGCGCGCCGTCAATTCGTCGACCGCTTCGACCGACTTGATCGACGCGAACGAGCCGCCATACGGCGAGGCGTTTTTGGGGTCGATGCAGGCTTCGTAGTTGAACTTGACGTCCTCGGCCGTGAACGGAACGCCGTCGTGCCAGCGTACGCCGGGCCGCAGGTGAAACGTCAAGATCGGGTTGTGCTCGCCGACCTCCAGCAGACTGGCAAGCTTGGGGCGAATCGCGCTCAGCAGCTCGGGCTTCTTGAGCGTGAAGCGATCTTCGAAGCCGGACGAGGCGAAGTAGTCTTTGCCCAGCACCTCGGCCAGTCGCTCGAACAGCTGCGATTCGACCTTGGAGAGCCGGAGCCGGATGCGCTCGGGTACACGCACGCTCATTTCCACGTCGACCGGCTCTTGCTTGCCTTTGGCGTTTTCGATCAGCACCGTTTCGGTGACGGCGCGAGTTTCCGCGGGCGCCAAATCGACGCCCCAAATGCTTGGCTCGGCGCCGCCCAAGAGGCCTTGCTTGCGCGCAGCTTCGATGCGGTTTAGCAGCGCCCGGGCCGTGGCGGGGCTGCCGTCTTTGAGTCGGCGTTCCGGCAAGACGGCGACGAACGCGTCCTCGGTCACGTCCCAGCGCTCGGCGAGCTTGGGCGAGATTTTGTTGTTTTCGTCCGCCCACACCAGCGCCTCGAACAGATTGTCGAGCATCAGTTGGATGGCGTCGTAGTCCGACGAGACCACTGGGTTCAGATACTTCACGTCGCCGACGGCGGCGCGCACGAACGTGACCAGCCGGCTTGGATTGGCCTTAGCCTGGCTGGCGTAGGTCGGCACCCAGAACGCCGACTGCAGCAGCACCGCGAGAATGGCTAGTGGGAGCGCGATTAGTAGCCATTTCGTGCGCATAACGGCGCCGGGACTATGCTCCGTGCCCGTACTGCGGGTCAACCAGGCCGAGCCGCCGTTGCCCCGGCCGGGGAGCGGTGACACGATGCCGCGTTTTGCCGAGCAGTGATGACGCCACACGCAAGCTGCGTTCCGGCTCGCGCGATCCGCTCTTGCGCGTCGACGGGCTTTGCACGCAGTTTCCGGTCAAGCAGGGGCTGTTGCGTCGCACTGTTGGCCAACTGCGCGCCGTCGATGGTGTCGACTTACGCGTGCTGCGTGGCCAGGTACTGGCGGTGGTCGGGGCCGCCGGTGCCGGCAAGACCACGCTGGCGCGTTCGATTTGTCGCGCGGTTTTGCCGAGCGCAGGCAAGGTCCTGTTCGAAGGCAAAGACCTATCGAGCCTGGCCAAGCCCGAGTTCAAGAGCTTGCTGAGTCAGATCCAGATCGTCTCGCAGCAGACGTGGGCGGTGACCGACCCGATCGCGGCGTTGCAAGCGCTCGCCGAGCTCGGGCCGCGGCTAGTGATTCTGGATGATCCGTTCGTCGGGCTGGACGACGCGATGCGGTTGCGACTCTTCGCTCAGATTCGGGCGCTGCCGGACGAGCGGGGCATGACGTTCCTGCTCCTCACTCAGAGCCTGCCGTTGGCGGGCGCCCTAGCCGACGAGATTGCCGTCATGCACGCCGGGCAGATCGTCGAGACCGGCGCGGCGGCCAGCTTGCTGGCTCACGCGCAGCATCCGTACACGCAGAGCCTGCTCGCCTCCCACGCGTCGCCTACGCCGTCGGTGCCGCCGCTCTCGGACCGTGAAGGTCGTGTGAAGGGTTGTCGTTTTCGCGATCGCTGTCCGCAGGCGTTCGTCCGCTGCTCAGAAGAGGAGCCGGCGCTGTTTGCGGTCCCGGGCGGATTGAGCCGGTGTTTCCTGCATGATCCGGACAGGGCGGAGCGATGACGGACGGCTCGCTCCACGGTGACGTCTGACGGCAAAGCGCGGACGACAGTGTGACGCTTTGCATCGCCTCGCGCCGTCGAGACACTGAACCGACGCGCACTTGTGCCGTTGACGTTCACGGCGTGCCACCAATTCGTCAAGCCACGGGCCTATTGAAGTACTCGTGGCTCACGAGCGGAAGCCAGACCGAACGAACTTCACGCGAGTCGTCGGCTTGTCGCTGGCGGTTGCGACGCTACTGTGGAGTTTTCGCGACGCCGAGTTAGGCCGCGTCGTCACGCTTCTGGCGCGGGTAGGTGGCGCCGGCGTGCTGATTCTGTTGCCGCAGCTGTTGTCGCTGTTCATGGAGTCGGTCGGGTGGCGGTTGGCGTTCGAGGGCATGGGAGAGCGGTTGCCGCTGTTGGGGTTGTTCCGCGCGCGGCTGGCCACCGAGGCCTTGGCCCAGACGCTGCCGATGGGAGTGGTGTTCTGCGAGTCGCTCAAACCGGTGTTGCTGGCGCGCGGCTGCGGGGCTGATTTGTCTACGAGTCTCGCGGGGATGGCAGCGCGAAAATGGCTGCTGGTGGCTTCGCAGAGCCTCTATGTAGGCGGTTTCGCGCTGGTGAGTTGGTCGGTGCTGGGGGGCATTTCGGCTGGGGTGCTGGGGACGAAGGGGCTGCCCTACCTGCTGTTGGGCGCGGCTGGGCTGCTGTTCACGCTGGCCGCCGGCAGCTACGTGCTGCTCGGCCAAGGCCGGGTTGCGGCGCGTGTCCACGCGTTGCTGACGCGCCTGCCGTCAGCCTGGCTTCGCGCGCGCTTGCTACCGCTCGAAGCCAGGTTCAAGCAAACCGACGGTCGGTTGCGCACCTTCTTCGCGACCGCCTGGCGTTCGCCGCTGCCGCTGCTGGCGTTCTTGACCGGTTGGCTGCTGGAGTCGGCAGACACCTTCCTCATCCTCTATCTATTGGGCGTCCGCCTGCCGTGGACGACGGTCGGCGCGCTCGAGGTCTCGGCGAGCTTCCTGCGCAACGTGGCGTTCGTGGTTCCGGCAGGGCTCGGCGTGCAAGATCTCAGTTACTTGGCGTTTCTGCGAGCGCTCCACGTCGCGGATGCGATCAACGTCGCGGCGGCGTTCTTGCTGCTCAAGCGCAGTAAGGAGTGCTTCTGGGCGGTTTGCGGTTACGCGATCTTGGCGGTCGATTTGCGACCTCTACCTGTGCCCAAGGCGATCGAGCAAACATGCTGAAATTGGCCAAAATGCCGAAAGTTTTCTTCATCTGCGGCTCGCTGAACCAGACGACCCAGATGCACCAAATTGCCGCCGAGCTACCCGATTGCGCGGCCTCGTTCAGCCCGTACTACGGAGACGCATTTCTGACGCGGCTGCGCGCGCTCGGGCTGGTCGAGCAGACGATCGGTGGCAACAAGCTGCGCCAGCGTTGCCTCGACTACTTGACGCAGCAAGCGCTGGACGTCGATATGGACGGGCAGCGGGGCGGCTACGACTTGGTCGTCACTTGCTCGGACGTGATCGTGCCGAAGAACGTTCGGCGCCTGCCGCTGTTGGTCGTGCAAGAGGGCATTCTCGATCCCGACAACTACCTGGCGCAGCTGGTCCGTCGCTTTCCCAACGCGCTACCGCGCTGGATTGCCGGCACCGCCGCGACCGGGTTGAGCGGGCTGTACGACAAGTTCTGCGTGGCCAGCGAGGGCTACCGTGAACAGTTCATCGCCAATGGCGCCCCGGCCGACCGGGTCGTCGCCACCGGCATGCCCAACTTCGACAACTGCGCGCGATTCCTCGACAACGATTTTCCGCATCGCGGCTATGCGTTGGCCTGCACCTCGGACGCGCGCGAGACGCTGAAGCTCGAGGACCGCCGCAGCTTCATCCGCAAAGCCGTGGCGATCGCCGGCACCCGCGAGCTGATTTTCAAGCTACATCCGAATGAAAACGCCCAACGCGCCACCAGCGAAATCAAGACCTGGGCGCCGGGAGCGCGGATTTTTGCGAGCGGTCCGACCGAGCACATGGTCGCCAATTGCGACGTCTTGGTCACGCAATTCTCGTCGGTGGTGTTCGTTGGCTTGGCGCTCGGTAAAGAGGTGCACTCGTATCACCCGCTCGAGGCGTTGCGCCGGCTGACGCCCGAGCAAAACGGCTGCGCCGCGCGCAACATCGCTCGCGAATGCCGGCGCCTGCTGGCGGTTCGCCCACGGCTGATCTCGCACTTTCAGCAGGAGGTTGCGTGAAGACGCTGGTCGTCGTGCAGGCGCGCATGGGCTCGCGCCGCTTGCCAGGCAAGGTGCTGCTGCCGCTGGCCGGGCGACCGCTGTTGGAGCGCATGCTGCAGCGGCTGCTGGCCGCGCGCTTCCCGTTTCAGCTGTGCGTCGCCACCAGCACGCTGGCCGAGGACGAGCCGATTCGGCAGCTGTGCCGGCGCATCGCCGTGCCGGTGGTCAGCGGTCACCCAACCGACTTGCTCGAGCGTCACCTGACGGCCGGGCGCACGTTTGGCGCCGACGTAGTCGTCAAAATTCCCTCGGATTGTCCGCTGATCGACCCGGCGGTCGTCGACCGCGTGCTCGGTCATTTCGCCGCGCTCTCGCACGACGTCGACTTCGTCACCAACTTGCATCCGCCGAGCTGGCCCGACGGCAACGACGTCGAGGTGATGCCGATGCGCGTCTTGGAGATCGCTGGCGCCGAGGCCAAGCTGCTGTTCGAGCGCGAGCATACGACACCGTTCATCTGGGATCGTCCGACGCGCTTTCGGATCTCCAACGTGACTTGGGGCGCAGGTCGCGACTTGTCGAAGACGCATCGCTTCACGATCGATTACCCCGAAGACCACGCGTTCATCGCGCGCGTGTACGAAGAGCTCTGCACGTCGGCGCGACCGATTTTCAACCTGCCCGACATCTTGGCGCTGCTGGCGCGCGAGCCCGAGCTGATGCGCATCAACGCGCGTTGGTCGGGCAAATCCTGGCATCTAGGCGAGCTGGGACAACTGCACAACGTCAGCCTCGGGCCCCAGGGACTCGAATGGCGGGCACTCGATTCCGGAGGATGATGGCCAACCAAGTAGCATTCGATCAGGAATTTCCCAGCATTGCCGCTTCGCAGGCGCTGTGGGAGCGAGCGTCGACCTTGATTCCGGCCGGCACGCAGACGTTGGCCAAGGGGCCCACGCAGTACGTGGACGGCGTCGCGCCCAAGTACTTGGCGCGCGGCAAGGGCGCGCACGTTTGGGACGTCGACGGCAACGAGTTCATCGACATGACGATGGCGGTCGGTCCGGTCGTGCTCGGCTACGGGCACCCGTCGGTCGATCGCGCGATTGTCGAGCAACTCGAGCGCGGTATCACATTTTCATTGATGCATCCGCTCGAGGTCGAGGTCGCCGAGCTGGTGCGGCGAGTCGTGCCAGGAGCCGACGCCGTGCGCTTCAGCAAGACCGGCTGCGACGTCACCAGCGCCGCGGTGCGCTTGGCGCGCGCCTACACCGGTCGCGACAAGGTGCTGTGCTGCGGCTACCACGGCTGGCACGACTGGTACGTCGGCACCACGCCGCGTCGCGCGGGCGTTCCCAACGCAACCAAAGCTCTGACCGAAGTGTTTCCGTACAACGACGTGTTCTCGGTGGTCGAAGCGCTGGATGAGCAGGTCGCGTGCGTGATTTTGGAACCGATGATCTTCGAGGCGCCCGATAGCGATTATTTGCGGGTTTTGAAGCGCGTCTGCGAGGCGGCCGGGGCGCTGTTGATCTTCGACGAGATGTGGACCGGTTTTCGGGTCGCGCTCGGCGGCGCGCAGCAGCACTTCGACGTCGTCGCCGATCTGGCTTGTTTCTCCAAGGCCGTCGCCAACGGCATGCCGCTGTCGCTGCTGACCGGCCGCGCCGACGTCATGCGCTTGCTCGAGGAAGACGTGTTCTTTTTCACGACCTTCGGCGGTGAGGCGCTGTCGCTGGCGGCGGCCAAAGCCACCATCGAAGATCTGCGCGATCTCGAGGTGCCGGCGCGCTTGGCCGTGACGGGCAAGCAACTCCAGGACGGCTACAACCTGTTGGCCGCAAAGAAGGGGCTGTCGCACACCAAAGCCAGCGGCTTGCCCTGCCGGTCGCTGGTCAGCTTCGACGCCAGCGCGGGTGACCCGCTGCTGCAAAAGTCGCTCGTGCAGCAGGAGCTGATTCGTCACGGCGTGTTGTGGACGGGGTTTCACAACCTGTGCTTGGCGCACGGCGACGCCGAAATCGAGCACGTGCTGTCGGCTTACGACCGCGCGCTCGACGTGTTGTCCACCGCGCTCGCCAAGCGACGCTTGGCCGAAAGTTTGCGGGGAAAACCCGTGCAACCCGTGTTTCGAAAGACGCGCTGACATGACCCAGGGATTGCCCCAATTCGACGTGACCGACCGTGTGGTGGTGGTGACGGGCGCGCTCGGCCTACTCGGTCGCGAGCATGTAAGCGCGCTCGGCGCGGCGGGTGCGCGCGTCGTGGTGACTGACTTGAACGGTGACGCGTTGGGTGCGTTGGCCGAGCGCGCGCGTGAAGGCGGCGCACGCGACGCACTGGCAGTGCCGGCCGACATTACCGTCGAGGCCGACGTCGAGCGCTTGCGCGAAGCGGTGCTGGCACGCTTCGGTCGCATCGACGTGCTGGTCAACAACGCAGCGATCGACGACAAGTTTGCCGCCGGCGCCGAAGCCGAATCGCGTTTCGAGAACTATTCGGTCGAGCGCTTTCGCAAGCAGCTCGACGTCAACGTCACCGGCGTCTTCTTGTGCTGCCAGCGGCTGGGCAGCGCGATGGCCGAAGCCGGCTCGGGCAGCATCGTCAATGTTGCTTCGACCTACGGCATCGTGGCCCCCAATCAAGACTTGTATCGGCGCGAAGACGGGACACAAAGCTTCTGGAAGGGCGCGGCGTACCCGGCCAGCAAGGGCGCGGTCCTGCAGTTGACGCGGTTTTTGGCGGCGTATTGGGGTGAGCGCGGCGTGCGCGTCAATGCGCTGTGCCCGGGCGGCGTGGAGGCCGGACAAGACGCGTACTTCCGCGCCCGCTACGCCGAGCGCACACCGCTGCGACGCATGGCGGCGCCTGGCGACTACCGCGGTGCGCTGTTGTTCTTGGCCAGCGACGCCTCGGCTTACATGACCGGTGCCAGCTTGGTCGTCGATGGAGGGTTCAGCATATGGTGAGGCTGTCCGGACCCCAGCTGCGGGCGCGTGCCGCGGGCATTCGCTTGCTGGTCAGCGACGTGGACGGCGTGCTGACCGACGCCGGCGTCTACTACTCCGCCGAGGGCGAGGCGTTGAAGCGCTTTTCGATGCGTGACGGCATGGGCGTCGAGCTGCTGCGTCAGGCTGGGATTCGCACGGCGCTGTTGACGCGTGAACAGAGCCCGATCGTCGCCGCGCGCGCGAAGAAATTGCACATCGAATCGCTGTGGTCCGGCCAGCTCGACAAGCGTGAGGCCTTGCCACGGTTGGTAAGCGAACTAGGTGTAAGCGCGGAGGCCGTCGCGTACATCGGCGACGACGTCAACGACCTGGGGGCGCTCGGCTGGGTCGCCGAAGCTGGCCTGGCAGCTTGCCCGTCAGACGCCGTGCCGAAGGTGCAGCGCGCCGCGCATTTCGTCACCGCGGCGCGCGGTGGGCACGGCGCTTTTCGAGAGCTCTGCGACCTGATCTTGGACAATCAAAAGGAGCACATCAGTTAATGGAAACGACACAAGCTCACGGCTCGCAAGTCTTCCGTTCGCTCCGCGCGGAGCGCGACGCGTTCTTCCCCAGCTCTTCCGGCCCGGTCGTTACAATCGCCGGGCGTGGCGTCGGCGAAGATCAGCCGGTCTTCGTCATCGCCGAGATTGGCATCAACCACAACGGCTCGCTCGAGCTTTGCGAAAAGCTGATCGAGGGCGCCGCGCGCGCTGGTTGCGACGCGGTCAAGTTTCAAAAGCGCACGCCCGAGCTGTGCGTACCGCTCGAACAATGGGAGGTGATGCGCGATACGCCGTGGGGGCGCATGTCCTACATCGATTACAAGCGCAAGATCGAGTTCGGTGAAGCAGAGTTCCAGCACATCGATCAGGTGTGCAAGCGGCTCGGCATGCTGTGGTTCGCGTCGTGCTGGGATTTGCCGTCAATCGAGGTCATCGAGCGGTTTGCGCCGCCTTGCTACAAGGCCGCGTCCGCCTCGCTCACCGACCACCAACTGTTGCGCGGCATGAAGGCCACCGGCAAACCGCTGATCATCTCGACCGGCATGTCGTCGGTCGACGAGATTGACGCAGCGGTCAGCGCCGTGGGGCACAAGCATCTGTTGATTGCTCACTCCACGTCGACGTACCCGTGCCCGGTCGACGAGCTGAACCTGCGGATGATTCGCACGCTCAAGCGTGAGTACCCGCGCTGCCCGATCGGCTACTCCGGGCACGAGACTGGGCTTGCACCGACCTGGGCCGCCGTCGCGCTCGGCGCCACCTTCATCGAGCGCCACATCACGCTCGATCGCGCGATGTGGGGTACCGACCACGCGGCGTCGGTGGAGCTGTCGGGCCTCGAACGACTGGTCGGGCAGATTCGCGATGTGGAGCGCGCTGTCGGCGACGGCATCAAACGCGTTTACGACAGCGAGCTGCCGATTCGCCAAAAGCTGCGCCGCGTCCCGAGCGAGACGGTGGGCTGAGAGGAACCTGGGAATGTCGTGGACTGTGCTGTCGCCCACGATCATCGTGGCGTGGGCCGTGGTGTTGATCGGGCTCGAACGCGTGTTTCCGTACCGGCGTCAAAGGCTGTTTCGGACCGGCTTTTTCACCGACCTGCTCGGCTACGGCCTGCTGCAGAGCTACGTGCTCGGCTTCGTGATCAGCGGGGTGATTCGCTTCGCCGACCGTCACACGGGTTGGTCGGCGCACGGGCTCGTGAGTCACTGGCCGGTTGGCGCGCAGTTGGCGTTCTTCTTCGTGGTCCACGATTTTTACATCTACTGGTTTCACCGTTTGCAGCACCGCTCCAACCTGTTGTGGCGGACGCACGAAGCGCACCACTCGGTCGATGACGTCGACTGGCTTTCTGGGACGCGTTCGCACGCGTTCGAGATCATGATCAACCAGACGATCGAGTTCATGCCGATCGTGCTGCTGGGCGCCGCGCCGGAGGTGGCGCTGATGAAGGCGACGCTGGACGCGGTCTGGGGCATGTACATCCACTCGAACTTGAACGTGCGAGCCGGCTGGTTGCAGCGCGTCTTGAACGGCCCCGAGATGCACCGCTGGCACCATGCCGCCGAGTTGCCGATACCCGGCAAGAACTTCGCGACCAAACTGGCAATTTGGGATTGGCTCTTCGGTACCGCGTACCTGCCGCCGCACAAGCCTAGAAGCTACGGACTGTCCGACGCCGGCTACCCGAAACGCGGATTTTTTGCGTACTTGAAACAACATGCGCACTCGCTGCGCAGTGCGAAAGAAGCGACCGATGGGTGATCTGATTGGCACGTCAGTCGACGGAACACTGTACTGGATTGGGGCCTCGGAGCTGCGGCGACTGCGTGAGGTCGACGCACCGGCGCCGGCGCGCGCAGGCTTGCTCGCGGACGCGTGCCGGCTCAACGCGCTCTACATGATCGCCCGCGCCGGCTCCGGTCACATCGGTAGCTCGTTCTCGAGCTTGGACATCGTGACTTGGCTGCAGCTCGAGGAGCTGAATCACCAGGGCGGTCGCGACGTCTACTTCTCATCGAAGGGCCACGACGCGCCGGGGCTGTACGCGTTGATGATCGCGCTCGAGCAGCTGCCGTTCGACAGCATTCATCGGCTACGTCAGCTCGACGGTTTGCCCGGTCATCCAGACATTGGCACGCCCGGCATGGTGACCAACACCGGCTCGCTCGGTATGGGCATCTCCAAAGCCAAGGGCTTGGTGCTGGCCAATCGCTATTTGCAGACGCCAGGTCGGGTGTTCGTGATGACGGGCGACGGCGAGCTGCAAGAGGGGCAGATCTGGGAATCACTGGTTTCTGCCGCCAATCTCGGCATGTACGAGCTTTGCGCGATCGTCGATCACAACAAGTTGCAGTCCGACACGTTCGTCGAAAAAACCAGCGCGCTCGGCGACCTGGAAGCCAAATTCCGCAGCTTTGGCTGGCACGTCGAGCGCGCCAACGGTCACGACTTCGAGGACTTCTCGGCCGCGTTGTGGCGCTGCCAGCAGATGGCGACGCGGCCGCAGGTGATCATCGCCGACACCATCAAAGGCAAAGGCGTGTCGTTCATGGAGCACACGTCGCTCGACTCGGACGTCGCTCAGTATCGCTTTCATTCGGGCGCGCCGAACACCGCGCTCTACGAGCAAGCCGTCGAGGAGCTGGTCGCGCGCATTTACGCCCAAACCGAGGCGCTCGGCATCTTGAAGGTCCAGCTCGAGCACGCGCAGTCGCCGGTGCGCAGCGCCGGCGCTGCGCAACAAAAGCTCGTGCCGGCCTATGCCCGAGCGCTCGAGCAAGAGGTGCAGCGCACGCCACAGCTGGTGGTCATGGACGCCGATCTGGTCGTCGACACCGGGCAGATGCCCGCGCGCGAGCGGCGTCCGAAGCATTTCATCGAATGCGGTATCGCCGAAATGGACATGGTCAGCACGGCGGGTGGCTTGGCGCTGCGCGGCCTATTGCCGGTTTGTCATTCGTTCGCGTGTTTCCTTTCGACGCGCGCCAACGAGCAGATCTACAACAATGCCACCGAGCGCACGCACGTGGTGTACGTCGCGTCGCTGGCGGGCCTGTTGCCGGCAGGTCCCGGTCACTCGCATCAATCGGTGCGAGACATCTCGGCGGTCGGCGCTATCCAGGGCCTGGTGGCGCTTTCACCCAGCACCGAGGCCGAAGTCAGCCGTGCGCTCGCCTGGTGCCTGCACGAGCACGACGGGCCGGCTTGGCTGCGCCTCGAGAGCGTGCCGTGCGACGTGCCGTTCGCGCTGCCCGACAACCAAAAGCTCGAGCTGGGCGTCGGCACCGTGCTGCGTGAGGGCGTCGATGCGCTGTTCATCGGCTACGGTCCGACGCTGCTCAGCGAAGCGTGGCGGGCTGCCGAGCTGCTGGTCGAGGATGGGCTGCGGGTGGGGGTCGTGAGCCTGCCGTGGTTGAACCAGTTGAATGCGCGTTGGTTGTTGCGCACGGTGGCGAGCGTCAAACACGTGTTTTCCCTGGATAATCACCATGCGTGCGGCGGTCAGGGCGATCGCATAGCCGACGTGTTCGCGGGCGTCGCCGGGGCTGCGTTGCCGCGCTTACATCGATTTGCGGTCGAGGGGCTACCGGCTTGTGGCAACGCGTCCGATGTACTGAGGCGTCACGCGCTCGACACTTGGAGCCTGCGGCAGCGCGTCCTCAAAGCGCTGCCTGCGTCGGGCCGGCAACCACAGGCGTTTCCTAACTCTTTCGAGTCGGACACTCGTCTGTAACGTGCACAGGATATCCCCACTAAGCAGGACGAAAGATGAATTCTAGACGGCAAGTCAAAGAAGCCGTCGTCCGCTCTGCACAGGGCGGGCTTGTAGGGAGGCTATCCCATGAAGCTTGCGGTAATTTCGGATCTGCATTTGGGCGCGGGTGACCTGGCCGATGGCTTTGGTCACGACGACGGCGAGTTCTTGCGGTTCCTCACGTTTCTGGAGCGCAACTTCGAGCGCGTGATTCTGCTCGGCGACATTTGGGAGACGCTGCAGTCGCGCCGGCTCGGCAGCGCGCGTGAGGAGCTGGCGTTGGCGCAGGCCGTCCATCCCGAGATCGCGCGGCGTTTCGCTGGGCCACAGTACAGCTACATTCACGGCAATCACGACATCGTGGCGGGCCTGATGGGTGTGCCGGACGAGTTGGCGTTCGAAGCCGACGGCGTTCGCTTGCTGTTCACGCACGGCCACCAGAATGACGACCTGATCCAGCGCCGCCAATGGCTCTCGGAGCTGGGCGTGTGGCTCGGCGGTTGGATTCGCCGGGTTGGCCTGGGCGCGTTTTACCGGCTGTGCGCAAAGATTGACGAGGCCCGCGGTGGGCTTTCGCTCGATGGCACGCGCTGCGCTTTCCAGCGCTGGGCGGTAGGCGAAGCCGCCCGCCGTGAGTTCGACGTCGTCGTCACCGGTCACACGCACCAAGCTGCCCGCACCGAGCACGGCTCACGCCTGTTCCTAAACAGCGGCTCGTGCAGCGAGGGGCAGCTCAGCTTCTTGAGCATCGACACGCGCCGCGGCGACTACGCCGTCAACTACGGCTACTGAAACCGGCTACGGCAGCGCTACCGGCGCGGCGTAGTAGGCCTTGACCGCTTTGGCCAATTGACCGCCGTCGGTGTCGACGAAGGTTTGATCGCCGGCGCCGGCGCCGAACGCGGCGCCTACGCCGCCCGCGTCCACGAACTCTTGGATGTGCGAAAACAGGTAGTGCACCTTGTTGTCGCGAAAGTGACCCGGCGTGCCGCCGGGCTTGTCGCTCGGAACGCCGAACGGCAGCTGCCACCACAAGATCGGCTTGCCAGTGGCGGTGTGGACCTGCTTGGCAAAGTCGAGCCGCTCGGCGTAGTTGGGTGAGGTTGCGTTGGTTTCGTCCAGGTAGAACTTACCGCCGCGCATGCACTGCATCAGCTTGGCGTCCTCGAAGCAGCCGGCGTCGCGGTCCAGCATGTCGATCATGACGACGTCGCTTTCGGCAGCGCCGAGCTTGTTCAGGTAGTTGCCGACCTCCGTACCGCTGCCGGCGGCCCACTCCGAGGCGTGCAGGCCAATCACCACCTTGGGTGCGTTGTCGCGCGCCAGTTGGATCCAACACCGCGCCATGCCCGAGATGTCGTTGGGCAGGTCCTTACAGTCGGGGTGCAGGTGCGCCGGCACGGTCGCCGGGTCACCGCCGGACTTTTGCTGCGAGAAGGCCCAAAAGTCTGGCTCCAGATGAATGATAGCCGGCGCGTTCAGCTCAGCGTAGCGGGTCATCAACAGCTTGGCGTTGTCCCAGTAGGCTTTCATGTAGTCGTCTTTGACCAGCACCCCGAAGGTGTTCTCGCCCAGACCGGTGATGGCGTAGACGCTCACCATCGGCGCCGCGCCCTTCATCATGTCGACCTTGCCGATAATCTGCGGAAAGAGCCCGCCTGGATTCCAGTCCTGCCAACCCATGGTCAGGTAAATATAATGTAGGTCGAGCGGAGTCCCGAGCGTGTAGATGCCCGAGTTTTCCCACTTGTAGTCCTTGGGTAGGTCATTACCCATCCCGATCAAGAAGTTCGGTTCGCGCCCCAGCTTGCGCGCGATGTCTGCCGCTGACGACTTGCCAGTCGAGCCGATTGGCTTGGTGCCGCCAGCGCCGCCGCTGCCAGCAGGCTTTCCGCCGGCCGTGCTCGTGGTGCCACCTTTGCTACTACCGCCGGTCGCGCTGCTGGCGGCGCCGTCCTGCTTGTCGTCGCTGCAACTGGGTAGCAGCGTGGTAAGCGCGAGCAGCAAGGGAAGGGATGCGGACCAACGCTTTGGCGAGGCAATCCTCGAGGTCATGGCGTCGATTGTCTCACGAGGGAAAGGCCCGCTACAAGCGAGGGGTTGGCTGGGCGAGAACGGCGCTCGAACGTTTTGACTATGCTCTACGGGGCCGGCGGGCGGCAGCGCGACGTCGCTCCGGTTTCGGCGGTCTGCGGGCTTCTGGACACCCATGGTGGGTGCGCGGCGCCCGGTAGCGCCAAGGCGATTGTGTGGCCGAGGCTTTCCCGCGCGGAAAATGCTCGATATGCTCGGGCGTGATGTCGGAGTCCGCCCTAGAAGAGGGTAGCCTGATAGCCGGACGGTACCGGCTCGAGCACCCCCTGGGCGAAGGCGGCATGGGTACGGTCTGGGCTGCGACCCATACCGTCACTCGGCGTTCGGTGGCGATGAAGTTCCTCAAGGATTCCATGCGTCACCGCAAGGATCTGCGGGAGCGCTTTCTGCGTGAAGCCGCCGCCGCCAGCGCCTTGAAACATCCGAACGTGGTGGAGATCATCGACGTCTTCGACTTCGCCGAAGGCTCGCCGGTGATGGTGATGGAGCTTTTGCGCGGCGAGACGCTCGGCGCCAAGCTGCTGCGCGACGAGCGCTTGAGCGTGGAGGAGACAGCGGCCCTGCTGCTGCCGGTCGTCTCCGCCGTGGGCGAGGCCCACGCCCTGGGCATCGTTCATCGCGATCTCAAGCCCGACAATCTGTTCTTGCTCGAAGGCACCGGCGAGCCGCGCGTGAAGGTGCTCGACTTCGGCATCGCCAAGCTGTCGGCTGAACGCTACCTGCAAGAGGGGCCGTCACCGCTCTTGACCGAGTCCGGGTCGATGCTCGGCACGCCGTGCTACATGGCTCCAGAGCAGGCCAGTGGCGAGAGTCCGGTCGACCATCGCGCCGACATCTGGTCGCTGGGCGTGATTCTTTACGAGTGCTTGTCGGGTGTGCGACCAATCGAGGGTGAGAATCTGCCGCAAGTCGTGGCGCGGCTGATGAGCGCCGGCATCATGCCGCTCGAACGCATCGCGCCCGAGCTGCCGGCCGAGGTGGCGGGCCTCGTGAAACAGATGCTCACGCGCGACGTGGGGCGACGTCCAGCCAGCCTGGTCGAGGTCAGCCGCACGTTGAGCCGGTTCACCAACGTGCGCGCGCCCGAATTCGCCGCGCCGTCCGGGGTTGCCAATCCGCCGCCCACGCCGCCCACCATGCAATCGGCGCGTCCGAAGGCCAGGCTGATTGCCAGTCGCGACGCCGAGCCACTCGGGCCGACTATGCTGTCGTCGCCGCCCGTCAACAGCTCGCTGCAATTCGTGCAAGCGCCCGCCAAGCAGAACCGCTCCGTCTATCTGCTGGCTGCCGCAGCTGTGGTGCTGGTGGCCGTGACTTGGCTGGTTTCGAGTCGCCAGCCGGCGCCGACGGCGCAGCCCTCGAATGGCGAGCTGCCGACTTTGCCAACGTTTGCCGCGCCCCCCGAGCGAGCGGCGCCGGCTCCGGTTGCCGCAGCTGCCCCGAGCGTGATGCCCGCCAGCTCGGTGGCGAGTCCCGCGCCTGGCTCGGCGAGCGAGAGGCCGCGCACGAAGCCGAGCAAGATACCAAGTCACGCGCCGCGCGCGGCGCCGCGAGCCACCACGGGTGATCCCTTTGGCGAAAGGTTTTGAGGTAAAAGGCCAACCATGATCAGAAGCATCGGCGCCCGCATGGCGCTTCGGCTCGGCGTTTTCGCGTCGCTCGCAACGCTCTCCGGTGCTGCCCCGGCTCAAGATCGAGATCCCGCGGCCGCTCAAGCTCTGTTCGATTCGGCGCGCGCCCTGAGCAACCAGGGAAAGTTCGCCGAAGCTTGCGCGAAGTTCCAAGAGAGCAATCGGCTCGATCCCGCCCTGGCCACGCAATATCAGCTGGCGGTTTGCTACGAGCAGAGCGGTCGGATCGCCACGGCATGGGCGGCGTTTCTGCAGGTGGCCTCGATGGCGCGCGCGACGGGCCAGACGGAGCGCGAGAAGGTAGCCCGCGCGCGGGCTGATGCCCTGCAAAGCCGTTTGCCGCGCCTGCTGATCAACGTTCCGGAGGCAAGCAAAACGCCGGGTCTCGAGGTCCATCGCAACGGCATGCTGGTCGGCTCGGCTCAATGGGACACCCCGGTCGCCGTCGACCCGGGCGAGGTCGAGCTAACCGCCACGGCTCCGGGTCGGCAGACTTTGCGCCAAACCTTGCGCCTCGAAGAGGGCAAGACCGTGAGCTACAGCTTGCCCGCTTTGGCGCAGGGGGAACCTGCCGAGGCGCCGGCGGCGCCCCCCGCTAAGCCAGAACCGTTGGCCGCGGCCCCCGCGACCCCGCTTGCGGCGCCAACCGCACCTCTGCCCCGTGATCAGCCCTCCGCAAAGACTGGCAATGGTCCTTGGATCATCGCGCTCGCGGGAGTGGGTGTCGTTGGCCTTGGCGTTGGCACGGCCTACGCGGTAATGGCCAAGAGTAAGTACAACGAGTCCAAGGGCGACTGCGACACGGACGACCCCAACTCGTGCGGTAGTCGTGGCGTGGAGTTGCGCAACAACGCACGCAGCAAGGGTGATATCGCGACGGTGGGTTTCATCGCTGGTGGTGCGGCGCTTGCCGGTGCCGGTATCGTTTGGCTCGCCAGCGGTAGCTCGGAGCCGAAGCGCGCGGCGTTGCCGGCGCGCCTGCGCGCGGCGCCCGCAATTGGCCCCAACCTCGCGGCACTTTTCGTGCAGGGGAAGTTCTGATGCGCCGGTTGGCTCATACGTTGGCTTTGTTTGGTTCGCTCGTCGCATTTTCGCTGGTTGGCTGCAACGCAGCGCTCGGCATCGACGAAGCACGACTCCGCGACGACGGTTCGGTGCAGTCGACGTCAACGGTCATTCCGGTCGCGGGCTGTGATAGCCCCCACACGGGCTGCGGGACCTGCGTTGCTAGCAGCAACGCTTACGTCACCTGCTTGGCCGACCACACTTGCCGTAAAGCCCTGGACGCCTACCGCGAGTGTCTCGGCTCCAAGTGCGATAGCGCGACCTGTTTCGAGGGATTGGCCGCCGGCGCAGGCCAAAAGCTGGCGAGCGTGGTCCACACCGAATGCCCGATGTGCGAGGGCACCTCGCCGCTGGCGAGCATGTGTGACCTGTTCTGTGCTTGCATGCAGCAGCCGTTGCCGCCGCCGACCGTTGGCTCGGTCGCTGACGGGAAGACTTGCGAAACCTACGACGGAACAGCCCTACCCTGGACAGCGGGCAGCTTGGTCGAATGTAAGACGGCTTGCGAAACCCTGGCCAAAACCGATCTCGCTAGCGTGAACTGCCGCTGGGGTCACTGTGAGCTGCCCTTCGATGGTGAGAGCCGGGGGCACTGCCAGCACGCCATCGACGAGAGTATTTGCCCATTGTCTGCGGTCGCCAACCCCGACTGTAAGGACAAGAGGCTCGTGGGCTGGGCGTGCCCTAACGGGAAACAAGATTGCTGCAGCGGGCACTGCAGCCCCGACCGCATCTGCGTGCAATGACCTGCGTCCGCGAGGCGCTAGGGCGTTGGTGGTAGTCGGTGAGCGCAGAAATCCATAGCGCTCGGGATGTCTTCGGTTGGCGTGGTTTCGTCCAGTGACAAAAGGAACTCGATCAGGTAGCCGACGTCGACCGGATCAGTGAGGAAGTCCGCTGGCGCCCCGATGGCCAGATTGCGGTGGTGCTGCTCGAACCCGGCTCCGAATGCCTCCTCGAGCGTGCGCGCATTGCCTGCATGAAAATACGGTGCACCCACGGCAAGGCCGAACAACGAGGGGACGCTAAAGCCGTCCTTACCCTGAGCCAACGACATATCCGCTCGATATTCTTTCGGCGGCGGCTGTCCAGGTGGGGCGACACCGTTGTAGTCGAACTGCGTGAGATCCGCCGGGAGCATCGGAAAAGTCCCGACGTTTCGGAGCGCGCAGCGCAGCTGATCACCCCCGGCAGCCTTCGCGGCATTGGCCAGTGAATCCCCGCTGACGGGAGGGCTATCAATGCCGTAGAGCAGCTTCCACGCAGCGGCATCTGTGTCATCGGCCGGCGGCGCGCGAAAGGTCGTACAGCGCGTGTTCTCGGGGCAATCCGTTCTGGTCGAGCTCGCAGCTGGCGGATTGAGTGTCGCGTAAGTCTCGTCGACACTGTACAGGTCCTGCCTGAGTCGCCCAAGCGCCACCCGCCGATCGGCCATTGGCAAGGCGCCCGCAGCAACCACTGGCGCCTTACCATTCTGTTCTTCCCCGGGCGTGTAGAAGAGTGTGGAGGTCGTCCATTGCGGCCCGCCATGACAGTTGCCGCAGCCCCCGGATTTGAAGAGCCTGCGGCCCTCGCTGATGCGCGTGGTGTCCAATTGCGAAGGCGGGCGCGGCAGCCGCAACGAGCGAATGAATGCATCGACTCGATTCCAATCTCTGCTCAGCGAGCTATCGCAGTCGACGTTGTCCGGTGCGCAGCCGGATCCGTCCACGATCGTCGCCAACGAGCCGTTCAGGCCGTTGCGCAGGATGCTGCTCGTCTTGGCTTGTTTGCACAAACCGACGCCGCCACCCACTGCGACGCCCTTCCCGTCATAGACGATCCGGCAGTCATTGGAGCTAGATCCATTCGGTAGGTACTGCCACAGGATCGCGCCCGAACCTCCGCTCACGGTTCGCACGATTCCTTCGACATCGTGGACTTCATCGACGTTGGCACCCCAAAGCAGGAGCCGACGGCCCTGGTGCTCCGAATCAACGCTGCCCTTTTGATAGGTGTTCGCGGTGGACAGCGTCCGCCTTGGACCACGCGCGAAATACCAGGTCACTCCGTCGCTCAAGCCACCTGGATGGCAGCTTTCGCAGGAGCTCCACGCTTGGCCTTTGAAAGACCAAACCCCCAAGCCGGTGGCAAACAAGCCGCGGCCTACATTTTCGGGCGCCTCGCGCGTGACCGCCGCCTGCGTATCGTCACCAGTCATGGCCAGGGGTTCCGCGAGGACCTTTTCATTGCTCAGGTCGATGACCGACAATTCCTGGGTTACATCACTCAACGCGAGGCCGAACGCGGGCGAGCTGCGCGTCGTGACGGTCAGACCATCGGCGTAGCCGTGCTCCGGCAATGGCCCCAAGAAGCGGTGGTGCTCGGAGCCGATACCCTTCAGCGAACCCTGCGCGTCGTAGTCGAGCCGAAACACGGTGTCTGCGCCGAGGGCGAGGATGTACGCCTCACGTTGCCCATTCTTCCCGGGGCGGAAGGCGATGTCGTTGGGGATCAATGGCATGCGTTGGTCGGCGGTGTCACCGTCCGCCTCGTAGTGCGCTTGCAGCACTTGCGTGAGCAAGCGCCCGTCCTTCGCAACCTCCTCGCGCTTTTTTAGATCGATGGCGAACACGGCCGGATGAAATAGCGTCTTGAAGTTGGCCGCGCTGTCGCCGTCCTTGTCGAGCGGACCACGCGGCGACGTGCACATCGCGGTGACGTACAGTCGACCGTTGTCGATGGCCGCTGCATAGAGCTGGTTGGGAAAACAGCTGGTCGGCGCGCCCTTGCTGTCCGCAAACCCGGTATCGGCAACTGGACTGATTTCGATCGCCGGTTCCATTTGCCCGCCGTCGAGGCGCACGGCATAGACGAGCCCCTCGCGATTGCCGTCGACCTCGCCGATCTCCCGCTGGGCGCCGGGTAGGGGCTGCGAAAAGAATTCGGTCGCGTACAGCGTCTCGTCGGCGTCATCCTGGTCGCCGTCGTCACTGATTGCGAGCGCGCGCGGGTGGGCCAGACCTTGCCGGCTCTTCAGGCCATCCCCGATTAGCTGTTTGTCGACCAAGCTCTGGTTCACGTCGACGAACGTGCGGTACACGAACGGCGTCGTGTCGATCTTGCTGATCGTGCCTTCTCCCCAATTGGCAACGAACACTACCTTGCCCGTCGGGGAGATCGCGATGCTGGTCGGCTCGGAGCCCACCCGGACCTTGTCGGTGGCGACCGTCGGATTGTGCCTGAGATGGTCAATCCGAATGACTTGTTGTGTCTTCCGCAGCACCACATAAGCGGTGTCGTCGTCGGCGCCGATGACCGCGGCCCAAGGCTCGGAGTCCGCGCCTACGGGAAGCACGGTCGTATTTGCCACCAGGTGCTGCAGGCCTCGTTCAGGTTTCAGATTGAGCACCGTTACGATGCCTGCGCTGCGGTTGGTGACGACTGCGATTCGTTCGTCGTAGCTGAGCGCGACGGCGCTGCCGTTGGTGTGGGCCACGTGGTGATGGCTGCCCACGGTATCCGAGGTGGTGTCGCCACAACCGGTGAACGACGACAACATCCCGAAACAGAGCAAGAGCCAGCGGAAGCCGCGCATGAGGGTGCCGGCATCATACAGAAGTGAGGAGGGCCAGCAATGGTGTGAGCGTCTTCGAACAGGTTCGAATCGGTGGCTGTCCGGGTGTTCGTACAGTCCAAGAGTGAGTGTTCGGCGAGGCGGTCGGAGTCGGGGGCTTGCGCTGGCAAAAGCGGTGATTGGTCGCTGGCACGCCGCGTGCTCTAGGGGTGTGCGAACGCCGAGCACAGTGCTCGCGACACCACCGAGGGTTTTCAGATGTTTGCCACCACGCGCTCCCTGTTCCAGCTCACCACCGTTTTCGTCGCCTTGGCCGCCAACGCCTGCGCGGCGCGCGACGTTCGACCCGTCGCTAGCGCCAACGCGGCCGGCGCGACCGTGAACGTGAGCTGTGTGGGCGGTGTGGTGCGGTCGGCCGCCGATGCCGACCTGTACAGCGCCTGCGACCACGTGACCGGCGATCTGCGGATCTCGGCGCCCGACCTGACCGACCTGTCGGCGCTGGCTCAGCTGCGAAGCGTTGCCGGCAAGCTGGAAATCTCGGGTAATTCGCAATTGGACGACCTGTCGGGGCTCGAGCAGCTGCAGCAGGTCGGCGCGCTTTCGATTCACGACAACGCCGACCTGGACGACTTGTCGGGCCTTCAGAGCTTGCGTGGCGCCGCCAGCGTGGTCATCAGCAACAATGCCGAGCTCGGCACGCTGCGCGGGCTCGAGGGCCTGACCCGGGTCGAGCAGCTGGTCATCGACCACAACGGCCTGTACCAAACGCGCGGCCTCACGAACCTGACCGAGGTTGGCGACCTGATCGTCGAGGACAACGCCAGGCTGAACAGCTTGCGCGGCCTTCAATCACTCAGGCACGCCGGTTCGGTTCGGATTCGCAACAACCCACGGCTGTGCGCGCTCGGTATGTTGCCGGCGCTGACCCGCGTCGATCACGACGTGACCGTGCTCGAGAACCGTGGCCTGTCGAAGCCCGACGTGCGCCAGCTCTTGGGGCGCGTCGAGCACAACCTGGCGCGGCCGAGCACCGACAACGTCGCGCGGCTCGAGGCCTCGCTTCACTGAGTGTGCGAGGCGTCGAACAGGTGTCCGAGATTTCGTACAGCCTGTGCGCGCCCCTGCACATGAGTAAAAGCTCAGTTTTCTCGAAGAAACGGCCAAAAAGGCCACAAAGAACGGCGTGAAACACCTGGCACGGTGGTTGCTCTAGGGCCCACGCCGCGCCGCAACGACGAGCGGTCATAGGGAGAATAAAAGATGTCCGGATTGCGAATGAAGCGGGCTTGGTTGGGCAGCGTTGCAATGGCCGCCGTGTGCGGCTTCGCGGCTTGCAGCAGCGACGACAGCAGCGACGACAGCTCGACCGCGGGCAAGAGCTCGACCGCAGGTAAGAACGGCGGCGGTAGCGCGGGCGACGCGGGTGCGCCCGGAACCTCCGGCAGCGGCAACGGCGGCAAGTCCGGTAGCGCTGGCAGCGCTGGCTCCGGCACCGCCGGCAAGGCTGGCTCGGCGACGGGCGGCAGCGAAACCGGCGGCACGAATATGGGTCCTGGCGGCGCAGGCGGCCAAGGTGACGTGGGCGGTGCAGGGGGGGACGGGGCCGGTGGCGATGGCGGCGACACTCCCGAGCCGCTGGTGCATTGGGTGCGCAGGAACTTGGCCGGCACCTCACCGTTGCCGGCGACTGTTCCGGCCGATCCCACCAACGCGTACGCAGACAACGCGGCTGCCGCGACGCTTGGCCAACGCTTCTTTTTCGACGAGCAGTTCTCGGGCGCGATGAAGATCGACACCGATCTCGGCCTGACCAACGATTTGCACAAAGTGTCGTGCAAGAGCTGCCACTCGGGCGCCGCGCTCGACGACGAGCGTTCGAGCCCGGACAACATCTCGAAGGGCACCGGGCTGCACTCGCGCAACTCGCCTTCGCTCGTGAATAGCTCGTTTTACACCTGGACCAACTGGGGCGGGCGCTTCGCGGCGCAGTGGGAGCTGCCGCTGGCGGTGGTCGAAAACGGCGTGATCATGAACGGCAATCGGCTGGCGCTGGCGCATCGCATTTTCGACGTCTACAAGGCGGACTACGAAGCGGTGTTCGGCGCGATGACGGCCGCGATCGGCACCGACGCCGTGCGCTTCCCGGCTGCCGGCAAGCCGAAAGCGGCCGCCGCCGACCCGGACGGCGTGTGGGAAGCGATGGCGCCCGACGACAAGCTGATCATCAATCGCATTCTGGTGAACTACAGCAAGGCGCTCGCCGCCTACACCCGCAAGTTGGTCAGCCGAGAAGCCAAGTTCGACACCTTCATGGGCGGCGACGACGCCGCACTCAGCGCCTCCGAGCTGAACGGCGCCAAGCTGTTCGTCGACCACAAATGCACGAGCTGTCACAATGGCTCTCACTTCTCGGACGAGGACTTCCACAAATTGGGCGTGCCGCAGACCGGTCCCGGCGTACTGGCGAGTGACGACGGACGCTTCAAAGATCTGCCGGGCCTGCTGAACAGCACGCTCAACATCAACGGTGCCTTCAGCGACAAGGCAGACACCGGCAAGCTTGCCGGACTGGTGCTGCCACCGCCCGACAGCATGAAGGGTCTGTTCCGGACCCCCAGCTTGCGCGGCGTCGCACAGAGCGCGCCGTACATGCACTCCGGTCAATTCGCGACGCTGTCCGCAGTCATCGATTTCTACGCGGTCGGCGGCACACTCGACACCGCCACCGGCGAGCTGGTTCCGTTCGCGATTACTCCTCAGGAAAAAGCGGACCTGATTGCCTTCCTGGGCACCCTGACCGGCAAGCCCGTGCCCGATGCCCTGCTGGTGGATACGGCCGCAAACTGACTAAGCGGCTCTGCAAGTGAGTCGGCCCGGCGGCCGCTAGCGCGCGCGGCGTCGTCGGGCTCATCTGACGAGAGCCTTTCGAGAAAGGACGACGCTGTTGTACCTTGGGGCCTTCCCCGAAGCGCCAAGGCACATGCCGCAAGACGCCAAAGCCGGCACGGTCCTGTTGGTCGAACCCGACACCGTGAGTGCCAATGCTCTCACGCAACTGCTGGCCAAGCACGGCCTCACGGCGTCGCGGGCAGTCACGGGTGCGGAGGCGATCGAGCTGCTCGAGAAAGACCCGGCACGCGTCGTGTTGAGCGAGCTGCAGCTGCCCGACACGATGGCGATCGATCTGCTGAAGGCGCTGGAGCGGCTTTGGCCCGGGCTACCGGTGGTAGTGATGAGCGCCAACGCTTCGGTTGCCGACGCGATGGCCGCGCTGCGCGCGGGTGCGTCCGACTTCGTGCAGAAGCCGATCGACGCCGACGAGATGATGTTCGCGTTGAACAAGGCGCTGACGGTCGTGGAGCGACGCGCCGAGCAACCGCCACCGCCGTCTTCGCACGAGCGCGCGGGCATCATCGGCGACTCGCCGACGATGCGTCAGGTGTACGCCACGCTCGAGCGCGCCGCGCAAGGCACGGCCACGGTGCTGGTGCGCGGTGAAAGTGGCACCGGCAAAGAGCTCGCCGCGCGGGCGATCCACGACGCTTCGCCGCGCGCCGCCGGGCCATTCGTCAAGATCGACTGCACGTCGTTGCCCGAGCATTTGTTGGAGAGCGAGCTGTTCGGTTACGAGAAAGGCGCCTTCACCGGCGCGGCGGCGCGCAAGCCGGGCCGCGCCGAGCTGGCCGACAAAGGTACGCTTTTCCTCGACGAAATTGGCGAGCTGAGCATGCCGCTGCAGGCCAAGCTGCTGCGGCTGTTGCAAGACCGGCAGATCGAGCGGCTGGGTGGCACGAAGACGATTTCCGTCGACGTGCGCGTCGTTGCCGCCACCCATCGTGATCTCGAGAGCATGGTCGAGCGCCAGACGTTTCGGCTCGACTTGTTTTATCGCCTGAACGTCGTGCCGCTGTGGTTGCCGCCGCTGCGCGCGCGCCGCGAAGACATCGACGTCTTGGTCGAGCACTTCTGCAAGATGCTCGGCCGCGCCAATGGCAAGCCGCACATCGGCATCGAGCGCGAAGCCGTGAAGGCGCTGCGCGGTCAGCGTTGGCCCGGCAACGTGCGCCAATTGCAGAACTTCGTAGAGCGCTTGGTCGTGCTCAGCAACGGGCCGGCCATCACCGAAGCCGACGTGCGCACGGAGCTGTCGCGTCAGGTGCGCTTCGCGACCCAACCTGGCACGGTGCTGCGGATGCAACCGACCGCCTTCGCGCCGGCGACCCCGGCGTCCGCGAGCGAGCCAGCACCGCCGAGCGACCGCACCTCGGTCGACGCCATGCCGCCAGGCTTGCCGACCGAAGCGGTACAGCCTGTCTTGCCGCTCGACATGGAAGTGCGCGCGGCCGAGAAAAAGGCCCTCGAACGCGCCCTCACCGTCGCCAAACACAACCGCAGCCTGGCCGCCCGCTTGCTCGGCGTCAGCCGCTCGACCCTCTACGCCAAGCTCGAAGAACACGGCCTTCTGTAGCGCGCGTGGGCTGCCAATCTGCAGCCCGAATCGCAGAAGCTTTCGTAGCGAACCCGGGCAAATCTGCGCGGCTCGAGATTTTTTCACAGGGAGGATGGGAGGACGGGAGGTCCGCGAGGAAGAGCGCATTTTTGTTTTCGGGGGACCGAAACCAAAAATATTTTCCTTGGAGGTGGGCACGAGACCACCGCAACTCAAGTTGCATCGACCCGACAGTTTCACGGCGGTAGCGCGGGCCCAAAAATTCTCGCCTCGCGGACCTCCCGTCCTCCCGTCCTCCCTGTGAAAATCAGGACCTAGGATCGAGGGTTGGGCAGAGTTGAGACCCCAGGCGCTGCGTTCGAAGTCTCAGTGCAGGCTGCTGGAGTGGCCGTCGACCCGGAGTTGGAAGACGAAGTAGGGCGGCAGGCAGACGCCGCCTTGCGCGGCGCGGGCGCAGACGTAGTCGTCGCGGCAGGGGGTCTGGGCGTCGCAGGTGCGTAGGCCTGCCGGCTGCACGTTGCCGCGGATGCACGACAGAAAGCTCGCGCCGCGCGCCAAGCAAGCATTGAACGAGTCGAGAATGGCGATCGAGCCGCAACCCGAGCCGGCGGCGCCGCAGGCAGCCGTGCACATGCCGCCCGGAAAGCCGACGCCGCTGCGATTGCAGAGCATGTTTGGGCAGGTTTCGACTTTCACGCCGCTGATTCGATCACGCAGGCGATCGCGCTGGGGCGTGACCCCGCCGCTCTCGCAGGCGTCGCCGACTTGGTGCTCGGCCGGCAGGCACTGGCCCACCGCGTCGCCAGCGTTGGCGCCGATGCTCGAGCAGAGCAGGCCGTCGGGGCAGGTCCAGGTCGCGAACGTCGGGTCGGTCGCGAGCGCGCAAGCTTGCCCGTAGCCACCCGCCGCGCTGCCGCGCTCGGCGAACGGGGCCGAAAAGTCCGGCGGCGTGCCGGCCAGCATTTGTTCGGCGATGCGTTGGCGTCGCGGCAAGTCGGCGCTGACTTGTGGCGAGACCGCGAGCGCCAACGCGTTTTCGGCGGGCGCGCCGGCGACGTCTTCGCCGAGCAGATGAAATCCCGCGACGCTGCGCGCTTCGTGGCAGCCCTGACAGCTGAGCTGATCGAGTCGGCGCAAGAGGCCGCTCGGCGACTTGACGAACGCGCCGGCCCCAAAGTCGCGCCCCGCGAACATTGTTGGCGTGAGCGCCGCCGAAAACGGACGATTGGCGAGCCGGCTCAAACCGCGCGGGGTGACCGAGAGTGCGCGCGTGGCCAACAGTGCGCTGGGCAGAAGCGGCGTGCCGGCGTCGACGCTAGCGGCGTTCTGCTCCAGAAAGGCCAGCAGCTCTTGACGGCGTGCGCCCGCCAAAGCGTCCGGAGCGATGGTGTTTTCGAGCGGCTCGGGCCGGAGCGCGCCGGTTTCGTCTGCCCGGAACGAGCGCAGCAGGTATTCGGCGTGCCCGCCGAGATCGGGCCGGATCGTCGCCGGCCAGCGCACGAGCTGCAGATTCACGACCACGCGGGCGCTAACGGGGCTGATGACGGTCAGGGCTGGCGAAAGTGGGCCATGCTCTGAACGCAGCCAGCTTGCGCGGGCTGCCGACTCGGCTGACGCAGGTTCAACCCAGCGTCGCGCCGCCTCGCGACAGCCCGCGGCGCCTCGCGGCACCTGTAGCTCGATGCCGAGCGTCATCGGTAGCTTCGACGCACGTTCGGCGTCGAACGCGTAGTTGAGTCGGTAGATCAGCCGCGTCTCGCCGCATGATGCTGGGTCGAATGCGGCGCGATCGGGCCGATTGACGACGCCGGCCAGCGTGAAGCGCGCTTGGGGTAAGCGCAGAAAGCGTCGGTCGAACAAACGGTGCGAATAACGTGCGACGTCGACGCCGCTCAGCTTGTCAGCGGCGGCCGCGCGCTCGGTCTCGCGCTCCAGCTCCTGAATCAACGGTGCAAAGCGCGGCAGCTGACTCAGCTCGCGGTTGCTGGGCGACGCGTTGGCAGCGCCGAGCACACCGCCCAGCGACAGACCCTGTTGCTCGAGCGCGGCGAGCGTGGCCGGATCGGTGATCAGCAGCGTCGGGTGCTGGGCGTCGCTCTTTGCGGGCGTTGCCGCTGTCGGCGTCGCTGGTGAACTAGGCAGTGCCGTCGGCGCGCTTGCGACGACGCGCTGCGGTGGTTCTGCGTTGTGCGCGGCACAGGCCGCGCTGACTAGCGCCAACGCCAACGCCAGCGTCGTGAACACTGGCGTTCTCGTTTTGCGCGTAGCCTCCCGCATGGGGCATGATTATGGCTCGACCACCTGACCGATGAACAGCACCGACCCGGTCGGGTTGTCGCGGATCACGAACAAGAACGGGTGATCGGCGACCACGATCTTGGGCGGCGGCGGTTCGAAGCCGCCTGTAACGCCAGCCAGAACGATTGCCGTCGCGGCGCTGGCCTCGGTGCCTTTTTCGTCGATAGCGACCGTTGCTTGGTGCAGCACGTCGCCGATGTAGACGTTGTCGTACTTGGCCGACGCGAACTTGGGAAACCGTGCCGCGTTTTCGTCGAACGGTATCTTCATGCCTAGCGCCTTCAAGGTCTCGACCGCCGGCACTACACTCTTCAAATTGAACTTGGGTAGGGTTAGGTTGACGGCTTCGTAGGTGCCGGTGGTGACCATCTCGGTGAGCACTTCGCTGGTTAGCGCAGCTCGCACGCTGTCGTACGCACCGGCATCGGGCACGATCAGCATCATCTCGAGGTCGCCGCCGTAGTAAGGCAGGCCTACCGACACGAAGTCAGTGCCGGCGTAGTAGCGCAGACCTCCGGCGGTCCGCAGCATGCTGGCGGTAGCGGTGGAGCCGTCCAGCTTGTGAAAGTCACCTGAAACGGGCGCGTCGAGTGCGGTCGCCCACGGCGCCTTGAAATAGATGGCGTTGGTCAGCACTGACACCGTGTTACTCGTGATGACTTTCTCCGGGATCAGCTCGGAAATCAGGTCGTGGGTGTCGTGCGAGACTTTGCTGTTGATAGCAACGCGCGCTTCCTCCGGATGATTTGGAAAGTCCGCATGGTGCACGCCCACCCCGTAGTACTGCGCTAGCGTGTCCAGGTAGGATGGCTGCGGCGGTACGTCATCACGAATCCAGATGTCGTTCGAAGCGCTCAGGATCTGCGCGTCGACTTTCTCGTGTTCGCCCTGGACGGCGTCGCGATTGCGTGCCGAAAGCCCGAGCGCGAGCGCGTCTTGCGAGCGGTGGAAGGCTTCGTCCACCGTGCCGAACGCCAACACCTGCTCGACCTCGTCGAGCGTCTGCCCGTCGGCCGCGTCGGTCAGCATCGCAAACGCCGTGCTCAAGCTGTGCGGTGAAAACGTCACGTTCGAGTGGGCGTCCAGCTCGTGCAAGAAGCTCACGCCAAACGCCTGCTCAGCCTCGCTTGCCCGGGTCGCCTCCGAAACATTCGGCGTGACGCGCGGCGCGCTGCTGCGCAACTCGGCGATGACCCCGCCAGCCTCCTCGCTGCCCTTGTCACCTTCGCCACCGCCCCCGCTACAGCCGATCGACAACAAGCCAACCCCGACCAGTGCCAACATCGAACCGAGCCCCGAGTAACCCCTGAGATCCGTCATGCCGACCCTGAGGAGCAAGCGCTATGCCAGCCATTTTTCGGCCGCAAACCGACGTTTCGCGGCGAGCGGCACGCCACGAGCGGCACAGGCTGGCACACCGAGCCTGATCGGCGAATCCGGGCCTCGGCAGTCAGCCTTGGACCAGCCGCGCGTAGTGCTCGACGAACGCGCGCGCGGCGCGCGGCAGGTTCGCCTGCCAGTCGACGCCCGCGTTGCCGTCTGCGCCGTCGGTCACGAACTTCACCGCGCCGAACTCAGCGCCTTCCAGGTGGCAAACCTTGGCCAGCGCGTACGCCTCCATGTCGATCACGTCGCAGGCGACGAGCGGCTTGCCGGTCTCGAAGCGATCGCCCGTGCCGCAGACACCTTCCGGCAGCTCGGGGAACAGCGGCGCGAACTCGAGCGTCGACGGCACGTCCTCGAATGGAGTCGTGCCGAGCTCGAAGCCCAGGCCCGAGACGTCCATGTCGCGCTGCACGAAGCGGCGGCAAGCCACGATGCTACCCGCCGACAACGTCGGGCTGCCGACGGTACCAAAGTTCAAGACTCGCGGCAGCGCGCCGTGAGCTGCACGGTACTCGCCCAGTGCGCGTGCCAACCGATACGCTGCATTCACCTTGCCCAGCCCGGTGAACAGCACCGGTACCCCGCGCTCCGCGAACAGGCCTTGGCTCTCGATTTCGAGTGCCATTACCACCATGACGCTGCGGGGAGATGTTGCCAATGCGCCCCGCAGCATACGCTACCTCGAGGTTCGTCTGCTACAGCGCGTACGCCGACGGCAACAGGCCGCGTTTGACCAAAACCGCGATGATGGCCTGAGCCGCTTCCTCGGGGTCGCCGTTGTCGAGCGACACGACTAGATCGGGCGCCTTGGGCGCTTCCTCGCTGGGATGCGGGTGACCGGGACCGTACGCGCCGCGTTGGTCGCGACGCTTGCGTACCTCGAGCGAGGTCTTGACGTAAATCTCGACGAAGCGCTCGGAGCCGACCGCGTCGCGGATCGCCAGCCGATCGGCGATCAGCGGCGAGGCGTAAGCAAAGATCGGAATCACGCCGGCGTCGGTGCTGCGGCGGGCCAGCTCGGGCGTTTGGGCCGGGCTGGAGCCGTCGGGACGGACACCGAGCGACAAGCCGTCGTCGGGGTCGATGACGTAGGCCAGGCGCTTTTGGTCGAACAGTCGCCGTTCGAGCGCAAAGGCGATCGCGGTTTTGCCCGAGGCCGGCAGACCGGTGAGCCAAATCGTGGCGCCCTTTTGGCCGAGCCGTTCGCTACGCTCGTCGGGGCTCACCTGCGAGCGCGGACGGAACGACGTCGGGCCGGTGCCCTCCGGCTCTTCCTTCTGCGGCGCGTCCGGCAAGATCATGCCGGCGGCGATGGTGTTGTTCGAAAGCGAATCGACCAGGATGAAAGCGCCGCTGACGCGGTTGTCCTTGTACGGGTCGAAATACAGCGGCCGGCGGCACGAAATCGTGACCCGACCGATGTCGTTCAGCTCCAAGCGCGCGGCGTCGGTCTGCTTCAACGTCTCCAGGTCGACGGTGAAGGCCACGTCTTCGATCTCGGCGCGCACCAGCTGCGTGGTGTGCTTCAACAGGTAGCTCTTTTGGCGATCGAGCGGGCGCTCGCTCAGCCACACCATCATCGCATCGAAGCGGTGATCGACGCGCGGCACGTTGTTCGGGTGCACCAGCATGTCGCCGCGGCTGATGTCGATCTCGTCCGCGAGCTTGATCGTGACGCTCATGCCGCCGTGCGCGGTCGGAATCTCACCGTCGAACGTGTCGATCGCGGTGACCTTGCTGGTCTTGCGCGAGGGCAACACCATCAAGGTGTCGCCCTGCTTGACGATGCCGGACGCGATCGAGCCCGCGAAGCCGCGGTAGTTCAGGTCCGGGCGCATCACGTACTGCACCGGGAAGCGGAAATCAGTCAGGTTGATGTCGCTGGCGATTGGCACCGTTTCGAGGTGCTCGAGCAAGGTACCGCCGCTGTAGTAGCCGGTCGACGGGCTGGCGTGCACCACGTTGTCGCCGAGCTTGGCGCTGATCGGGATGAATTTGATGCCCTTGAAGCTGAGCTGCGCGCAAAACGCGCTGAACTCCGCCTTGATCTTCTCGAACGTGGCCTGCTCGTAACCGACCAAGTCCATCTTGTTGATGCACACGGTAAGGTGCGGAATGCCGAGCAGCGACGCAATGTACGCGTGGCGACGCGACTGCTGCAGCACGCCCAAGCGTGCGTCGATCAAGATGATCGCGACGTTGGCGGTCGATGCGCCGGTCGCCATGTTGCGCGTGTACTGCACGTGCCCAGGTGTATCGGCGATGATGAACTTGCGCTTGGCGGTCGAGAAGTAGCGGTACGCGACGTCAATCGTGATGCCCTGCTCGCGCTCGGCCTTCAAGCCGTCCGTGAACAGCGAAAAATCGATCTCCATGCCGGCGCGCCCCGATGCGCGCTTCACCGCCGACAGCTGGTCTTCGTAAATGCCGTGCGTGTCGTGCAGCAACCGCCCGATCAACGTCGACTTACCGTCGTCCACGGAACCGACCGAAACGAACCGCAACAGCTCCTTCTTCTGGTGCTGCTCCAGGTACCCGAGAATGTCCTTACTAATTAACTCTTGCTCACTCATGACAACTGCAAGCTCTAGGCGGGTCGAGATTTCACAGGGAGGATGGGAGGACGGGAGGTCCGCGAGGTTTTGTGGGTGCGCGACATGCGTCGCAGTCCGTGACGAAGCGAAACAACGTTGAAATTGACGAGCAAGCCAGTCTCGATCCCGGTGACACGCAGATAAGTCACGACCTGTGCGGCGTGCACCGGTAACAACTCCTCGACGGCCTTGATTTCGACCAGTAGGCGCCCATCTACGACGAGGTCGAGGCGATACACTTGGTCGAGCGGTTTGTCTTCGTACAGAACCTGCACGGCCTTCTGCCGCTCGTAGGGAATTCCGCGCGAGCTCAGCTCCTCGCACAGGCTGGCCTCATACAGGCTTTCCAGCAGTCCTGGCCCTAGTTCGGTATGCACTGCCATACACGCGGCAATCACCCCTTCGGAGAGCGCCCAACCGTCATCGACCTTCACACGCGCCCATCGGTCGACGGCGCTCTGAGTTGCGCCGGAAATCGTCGCGCGACGCGTGAAACCCAAAAACCTCGCGGACCTCCCGTCCTCCCATCCTCCCTGTGAAAAAATCTCGGGAGACTTGTTGGTCGGGGCGGGGCTGGTGGCCGGTAGGCCCATCAGAAGTAGCCTTCGCGCTTTTTAGTTTCCATCGAGCCTTCTTCGTCGAAGTCGATCAGGCGACCTTGGCGCTCCGAGTACTTGGTGAGCAGCATTTCGCGGATGATGTCGGGC
>FSUE01000715.1_pt1 | contig 31515 bp, 24 predicted proteins | sample 1637031 | NCBI WGS metagenome assembly FSUE01 (sample SAMEA3914819, study PRJEB12502) | metagenome | biome: forest; material: soil | place: Canada | collected 2010-06-26 | depth 0.3 m | reverse complement strand
GCGGGCTCGGAGGCTGCTGATGGCGTCGTGGCGAGCGAGAGCGCCTGCTCGGTCAGCGCAACGTCAGCGTTCACCGCGCCAGCGCGTGTAGAACGTCCGTGGATGGCGCGGCCGCCGGTGACTGGGCCGCAGCAGTACCAGGTGCAGTTCAGTACGACCGAAGAGCATGTGCAGTTGCTCGAGCGCGCCAAGGCGCTGATGGCTCGGCAAGCGCCTGGCAAGTCGTTGGGTGAATTGCATTTGCAAGCCATGCGGCTACTGGTCGCGGCGCTTGAAAAGCAAAAGTTCGCTGTGACGAAACGCCCGCGAAGTTCGCCCCGCGCCTTGCACACCCAACAGCAAACACATGAGCGGACACGGGCAATCGCACCGACCCACCACGAAAGCTCACGCGAACCGGCGCCACTCCAACGCACGCGCCACATCCCCGCGGAGGTGCGTCGAGCCGTGTTCGCGCGCGATGACGGTCGCTGTAGCTATGTCGACGAGCGCGGTGAACGTTGCTGCGAAACGCATGGCCTCGAGCTTCACCACCGACAACCCTTCGGCAAACAAGGCGCACACACGGTCGAGAACGTGACGCTGCATTGCTCGGCGCACAACGCGCTGGCGGCCGAGCTCGACTTCGGTCGAGAGCACATGGCCGAACGGCGCGACCCGATGCGTCACGAATCGCTCGCGTCTGAAGCGCGCCTCATTGCGCGCGAGCGCGAGCGTCTGCGCTCGCGCGCGGCTTGGCCCTTGGCCGCTACGTGAGCTTCTGCGAGGAGGGCCGCATTTCGGCAGCCCCAAGCGGTGATGAATTCTGAGGGGCTGCGTTTGGGCAGCTCGCTCAGGGCAGGCAGCCGATGCGTTCGGTGTTGAGCACGATGTCGTCGTAGTAAAGATCGAAGGCGGGGCGGTTGGCGGGGTGCCAGTCGTAGAAGCCGAAGCCGAAGTCGGTGAATGCGCCGATCAGGCCGCTGTCCATGTTGTTGTAGAGTGGCGTGCCGGGAACCTTGCCGGACGGGTAGGCGACGGTCTTGTTGTTCAGCGAGCCGATGGCGACGCCGTCACCCCAAACGTTGATCTCGTCGGGGTCGTCGTTGAATTCCCATTCGAGGCAGCTCCACTTCATGACCGGAATGTCACCCTTGGGGTATGCCTGCACCTCGCCGCCAGGCGACCCCGACAGCTTGATGAAACCGAATTGCCAACCGGTGCTGTGGTTGGCGATCGACATGTAGGTCGGCTTGGGAAAGCCCGCCGTGCCGCCGAAGATGAGGCCCATGTCGATGTCGTTGCGCTGCGGCGAGATGTACATGTAGGCGCGGCCGAAGTTGTGCTTGGCCAGCGCAGCGGGCGCGTTTTTGCCGATGATGTAGACGTAGTCGTTGGCGCTGGGATTGGCGGGGCCATGAAACTGCACCGCGTATTTGCCGTGCGCGGCGGTCGTGCTTTGCACCTTCATCGTCGCTCCGCCAATCGCCGGCGTGCTCCACTTGGCCGGGTCGATCTGGCCGAGCTCGAAGTCTTCGCAGACGACACCCGCGCACGAACCAGATGCGCCCGCCGCGCCGGCAACGCCCGCTGTGCCGGCGACGCCGGCCGCGCCGCCGCCATTGTTGGCCCCCGCCGCGCCCGCGCTGGTTGCGGCACCGCTCTGGCCTGCGCTGCCGCCACCGCCCAGCGTGCTACCGCCGTTCGCCATGGCACCCGCTTGCGCCGGTGCGCCAGCGCCGCCTGCTCCAGCCACTGACCCGCTGCCGACGCCGCCCGCTCCAGCGGTCACGCCGCCCGCGACCGGGTCCTGCGAGCCGGCGTTTCCGCAGCCGAACGCCAGACAAACTAAGAGCGCGACCGGGCCTAGAGCGCGGGCAACAAGCTTCGACATCGGCAACCTAGGCAGTGAGTGGTGGCTGCGCGCGCCGCGATCACCCGAATCGTCGCCGCTAGGAGGAGACCCTGATGCGCCGCCGCAACCCGATGCGACATCGGCGCAGAAAGCCGGGCGAGAAAATCATTTTCGATAGCATCAGTTGAGACTATCGAGACTCAAAAATTCTGGCGGAATTTTGGCGCCGGCTCGGACTCGCGCGCGCCCGTTCATGATCCGCCTGATCCGCCTGATCCGCCTGATCCGCTTGACCGCCCGCCATGGCGGGTCAGGGCGAAGGCTTGGGGCTGGTACGACCCTTGGTAGGATCATGCTTTTGCGATTCGCTCCTTTGGTTGGGTTCGCGTGGCCGGTTTGGGGTGCGCTCGCGTTGGATGCTTGCAGCGGTCCGGATGCGCCGAGCAACCCGTCGTCGGGGATAAAAGCCGGTTCGGGCGGCATGAGCGGGTCAGCGGCTGCGAGTGGGTCACCCCCGATCGGTTCCGCTGGACTCAGTAGCGTGAGCGGCTCGGCTGGCCTGGCCACGGGCGGCGGCGGCAGCAACAGCGGCGCCGGCGGCCAAGCCGCAACGGCAGGCCAGGCGGGCAGCGGCGGCGCGGGCGGTAGCGGAGGCGGCTCGGGAGCCGGCGGCGGGGCTGCGCACTTTAGTTTCTTCGTTACGAGTGTCGCTGCGCTGCGTCGGCTGTCCGGCAGCCAGGATGGCTTTGGCGGGGACCTGCGTTTCAAGCAAGCTAGCGGGCTCGCCGGAGCCGATGAAATCTGCCGCGTGATCGCCGACACCTCGATGCCCGGCAACGGCAAGACCTGGCGTGCGTTCTTGAGCGCGACCAAGGGCCTCGACGGAAAGCCGGTCAACGCGATCGATCGCGTCGGCGAGGGGCCCTGGTATGACCGCCGCGGTCGCCTGCTCACGATGGACAAGGCGGGGCTGCTCGAGACTCGACCCAAGGGCGCCGATCCGATCATCGCCAACGATTTTCCGAACGAGGACGGCGTCCCCAATCACAACCCGAACGGCACGGGCGACGTCGATAACCACAACTTTCTCACTGGCAGCACGACGATGGGCGTCTTGAACGGCATGAACCTGGCCGACACCTGCCAAGATTGGACGAGCGCGGCGGCCAACGGCGGCAAGCCGCGCTGTGGCGTCACCTGGCCGCGGGTGCAGTTCCTCAACTGGATGTATGCCTTGAACGAAGGCGGCTGCGCGCCCGGCGCCACGCCGCCCGGCGCCGACCAAGGCACGCCCGGCACGGTCGGCGCGCTGGGTGGCTACGGGGGTTTCTATTGCTTCGCGCTCACGCCATGACGTCTTTCAGGCGCGTGCTTTTCGTCGCGTCGCTGCTGGTTGGCTGTTCGTCATCAGGTGGCGCTGCAAGCGGCGGTGATGGTGGCGCTGGCGGAGCGCCTGAAACAGGCTCGGCCGGTAGCGCTGGAGCGAGTAGCTCGCCGGCTTTGACCGGCACGTTCACGCTCAGTTTGAAGGACGCGGTCGAAGCGACGATGACCGACGCGTTCAGCGTCGCCGGCGGCACCGTCTACGACGGCCCGATCCCTGCGGTATTTCCGCTGCTGGTCGAGCGCGAGGAACACGACTGTCAGCTGCTCAAACCGAAAATTCCATTTTGCAGCGGCGGCTGCGGCGGTGATGCAGCGTGCGTCGACGACGAAACCTGCTCGCCGTATCCGCAAGCGCAGAATGTCGGCATCATCGAGCTGGACGGGCTCGGGGCCGCGCCGGTCACGATGGAGCCGTTTCCACCCAGCTTCGCCTACCAAAGCAGCGCGCTACCCTACCCGCCTTGCGCGGAAGGCGATGCAGTCCGGCTTCGCGCGGATGCGTTCAAGGTCCAGACCGCCTGCGTTGCCCCGCTGATCGTCCCGAGCACCGACATGCTGGCGGTCAAGCGCGAGCAGGCGATCAAGCTGGTGTGGGAACCGCCGGCGTACCCGTATCTGACACGGCTGCTGATTCGGCTCGATGTCTCGCACCATGGCGGCAAGAAGGGCGAAATCGATTGTGACGTGCCCGACAACGGTGGCTTCGAAATCCCCGCGTCGCTGGTGACGGCACTCGTCGACTTGGGCCTGGCCGGCTATCCCACGATCGTGCTCACGCGCGTCGCTGCCGCGTCGGCCATCGAGCAGCCCGGCGTCAAGCTCGTGGTCTCGTCGAGCGTGGAGCGCGAGGTCGACACCGGGGTCAAGTCTTGCACCGACGACACGAGTTGTGCACCGGGGCAGCTGTGCAACACGGACAACCTCACCTGCGAGTAGCGTTGAGCGTTATCTCAAGCTTGCACGTAGCTGCGGAAGCGTCCTTCGCGGAAGGCCGCCAGCAAGCGGGCAGCTGCAGTGCCGCCCTCGATCGGATCGTTCCGCAACCGAAGGTAGTCGGAGAAGCCGGGCATGTTCTTGGGGAGGGCCGTCATCGACGCGAAGCCCATCTGCCATTGCTCGAAGTGACGCGCGTCTACCTCGCGTCGGAGCATGGTAACCAACCGATGGTGGCGCTTGTCTTTGCCAATTTTGGCGTACAAATCTGCCAGCACTTGCTCGTCGCCCTCCAGCGCTTGAAGGAACGAGCCCGCGTGATAAAGCAGCATACCCGTCACGCCGAGTCGGCCATTGTTGAGGCGGGCCGCGGCGAGCAGCTTGGTGAGCTCCAGCTCGCTGAACGGCGCGATGGCCGCGCTCGCGTAAATGACCTGGTGCATGACGTGAAAACGGCCAGCGCTCGCCCCGAATAAGGCGCGCCAAGCGACGACGACGAGAAATCAGCGAGGGGTGTCGGATCGGGGTGGAGGTGTTCGTAGTAGGGGTAAGACTGGCCCAGGACGGCCTTTTCAGGAGACAATCAGCGATGCAGTACATGGTTTCCGTGGTAGCCGACGGCACCGAATTGGCCCCGCCGGGCGAAATGGCAGCGATCGGCGCGTTCAACGAGCGGTTACGCGCCGAGGGATACTGGGTTTTTGCCAACGGCCTGTCTGGGCCAAGGACTGCCACCGTCGTCGATGGTCGCGGCGAAACGCCGATCTTCACCGACGGTCCCTTTCTGGAGTCGAAGGAGTACCTGGCCGGCTTCTGGGTGCTCGAGGCTCCCAACCTCGACGTAGCGCTCAAGCTCGCCGCGGAGGCCTCGAAAGTCTGCAATCGCAGGGTCGAGGTGCGGCCGTTCAACACGCTCAAAAAGTGAAACGTGACTGACGTTCGGCACGCGATCATCCAAGTCCAACACGACGAGTGGCCGCGGATTGTCGCCGCTTTGACGCGGCGTTTCGGTGACCTCGACATCGCCGAGGAAGCGGCGGCCGAAGCCTTCGCGACGGCCGTCGCGCAATGGCCAAGCGAGGGCGTACCGCCTAACCCCGGCGCCTGGCTGACCATTACCGCCAACAGAAAGGCGATTGACCGGCTCCGCCGCGAGAACAAACGCGACGACAAGGAGAAGGAGGCTCAAATGTACGACGACCACACGCCCGAGCCTGCCTTTGCGATCGACGACGAGCGGCTGCGGCTGGTCTTCACCTGCTGCCATCCGGCGCTGGCGATCGAGAGCCGCGTGGCACTCACATTGCGCATGATTGGCGGTCTAACCGTGCCCGAGATCGCCCGCGCCTTCCTGGTGCAAGAAGACGCGATGGGGCAGCGGATCACCCGCGCCAAGGCGAAGATCAAGGCGGCGCGCATCCCCTATCAAGTGCCGGAGGCGGAGGAGCTTGCGGCGCGTGTGTCCGGCGTGCTCGCGGTGCTGTTCCTGGTCTTCAACGAGGGCTACCTGGCGACCGGCGGAGATTCGGCCCCCGTACGTCACGAGCTGACCTCCGAGGCGATCCGCCTGACTCGCCTGCTGCGTGCCCTGATGCCGGAGGACGGTGAAGTGGCCGGCCTGCTGGCGCTGATGCTGCTGACCGAAGCGCGCCGCGCCGTCCGCGTTTCGGCGACGGGCGAGCTGGTCACGCTCGACGAGCAGGATCGTGGGCAGTGGGACGCCGCACTACTGGCCGAGGGGCATCAACTGGTGCGTGAGCGTCTGGCCGCTGGAGTGGCTCCAGGTCGCTACCAGATCTTGGCAGCGATCAGTGCCGTGCACACCTCGGCCCGCCACGTGCGTGACACCGATTGGTGGCAAATCGTCGCACTGTACGACCAGCTCGTCCGCCTCGACGCGTCGCCGATCATCGCCCTTAACCGCGCGATCGCCGTCGCCGAGCTCGACGGCTTGGAGGTGGGCCTTTTGGCCGTCGACCGGCTCGACGACAAATTGGCCGGCTACCACGCCTACCACGCGACCCGCGCCGATCTGCTGCGCCGCCTGGGCCGCAGCCAGGAGTCGCGCGCCGCCTACGACAAAGCGATTGAGCTTGCGACCAACACCGCCGAAATCGCCGCCCTGACACGCCGCCGCGATCGGGGGTGAGTTGACGGTCACGGGCGGCGCTTGCACCGGCGCTTACCTGGGAGGGAATTGTGGCTGCGCTGGCGAGCGCGATAGTGAGCGAAAGGTCGGCGCCATCAGCACGGGTTAGCCCGTTAGCGCGTCGGCGAGGAGAAAGCGTATGTCTCAAGCTCAGTATCCCGTGCACACCGTCGATTCGGCCCCGGACAAGTCGAAAGCGGCCCTCGAGGGCCTCGAGAAGAACTTCGGCAGGGTGCCGAATCTGGCCGCGACGATGGCCAGCTCCCCCACGTTGCTCAACGGCTTCGTGAGTGTTTTCAGCCACTTTCACGGCGGCAGCTTCTCCGCCGCCGAGCGGCAGCTACTGCTGCTTACCAACGCGGTTGCCAACCGCTCGGAGTGGGCCGTGGCCTTTCATTCGACCTTGGCGCTGAAAGAAGGCGTCGCCGCCGGCGACGTACAAGCCATTCGCCAAGGGCGCGCGCCGACCGACCAGAAGCTGGCGGCGCTGGTCGAGCTCGACCGAGCGCTGCTCGAGCAGCGCGGGGCCGTCAGCGAGCAGCAGATCGCCAAGCTGCTGCAGGCCGGCTACGCCAGCGAGCAGGTGCTGGAGGTGCTCGCTGGCCTGGCCGTCTCGGTCATGGCCAACTACGCCGGCAACATCACCAGGCCACCGCTCGAAGCCCCATTCGAGGCGCAGGCCTGGCAACGCTGACGTCACTGCCGCGATCTGCCGGCTGATAGAGTGGACGCCATGAGCCAGGTCAGCTCGGCTACGTCGGGCGGCGCTTCGTTCGGAGCACTGCTACAGCATTGGAGAAAGGCGCGCCAACTCAGCCAGCTAGCGCTGGCCGCGGAGGCCGAGGTTTCGGCGCGCCACCTTTGCTTCGTGGAAACGGGTCGCTCGCGGCCGAGTCGCGAGATGGTCCTGCTGCTGGCCGAAACGCTGGACGTGCCGCTGCGTGAAAGAAACACCCTGCTGTTGGCTGCCGGCTACGCTCCCGAGTTCGGCGAAACGCCCTTGCAGGCTCCAGCCCTCGAGGCGGTGCGCCTGGCGCTCGACGCGATGCTGGCCCAACAGGAACCATTCCCGGCCGTGGTCATGAATCGGCACTGGGACATCGTTCAGGCCAATCGCGCCGCGCAGCGGCTGTTCGACTTCTTGCTCGAGGGTCAGCCGCTGCGCGCTTCGGCCAACGTGCTGCGGCTGATGTTTCATCCGGGCGGTCTCAAGCCGTTCGTGCTCGATTGGGAGGCGGTGGCCGAATCACTGCTGCGGCGCGTGCGGCGCGAAGCGCTCGGCGGCATCAAGGACGAGGTCGCCGAACGGCTGCTGCAAGAGGTCCTTGGTTTTCCGGGAGTGCCGCCGGCGCTCGGTCGCAAGGCGGGCAACGTCGTGCCGGCCTCGGTGCCGATCATCCCCGTGGAATTTTGCCGCGGTGATGCGCGCTATCGGTTCTTTTCGGCCGTCACCACGCTGGGCACGCCGCACGACGTGACGGCGCAAGAAATCCGCATCGAATGCTTCTTTCCGGCCGACGGGGCCACCGCTGAGCGCGCCCGGCGCACGCTTGCCTGAAGCCGCCGACGCGCGACGATCGACGATCGAAAAGAAATCCGCACCGCGGTGTCGGATCGGGGCGGAGGTGTTCGTAGTAGGGGTGAGCGGCCACGACGCCGTGACCAGCTCGGGAGGTTCGACGATGACGATCACGATTACGGCATTTGAACGATCACCTGACGGCGGCAAGGGCTTGGCGCGTGATACGCGCGTGCGCTGGGCGCTCGAAGAAGCAGGCCAGCCTTACGCGGTCCGACCGGTTTCGTTTCGTGCCATGAAGGAGCCGGCGCACCTGGCGCTCCATCCGTTCGGCCAGATTCCGACGTACGAAGAAGGCGAGCTTGCGCTGTTCGAAACCGGCGCGATTGTGTTCCACATCGCTCAGCACTTTGCGGGCCTGCTGCCGAACGATGCCAATGCGCGAGCACGTGCGATCACTTGGATGTTCGCCGCGCTCAGCACGATCGAACCGCCGATTCTCGAGTATACGAACGCGAAGCTGCTGGAGGCTGACAAGCCTTGGGCCGCGGAGCGCATGCCGCTGGTGAAAGATCGCGTTCGCGCCCGGCTCAACCCTCTTGCTGCTCGCTTGGGTGACGCCGACTGGCTCGATGGCGCGTTCAGCGCGGGTGACCTGATGATGGTGTCGGTGCTGCTCAGGCTGAGGCCGTCCGGCATTCTGGACGAATACCCAACCCTGGCCGCCTACGTTGCGCGCGGCGAAGCGCGCCCCGCTTACCAGCGCGCTTTCGCGGCGCAGGCCGCGTTCAACACCAGAAAGCCTGCGGCGGGCTGAAAGCAGTTTGGCTCGCTCGAATCGCTTGACGGCTAGCGGATGCTCGCGCTCTTACTCTCCTCCGTGACCAGCAAACGCGTGCCTGGCGGCGTGGTGCATCAGCTCCCCGAAGACCTGCGCGCAGCGCTGATTGTGAACGCGACCGCACTGGCGGCCTGGCAGGACATCACGCCCTTGGCACGCAACGAGTTCATCTGTTGGGTCGAGGACGCGAAGCAACGGCAAACGCGAGAGCGCCGCATTCGCAGGACCCTGGAGGAGCTAGCAGAGGGTCAGCGCCGGCCCTGCTGCTGGCCCGGGTGCAAGCACCGCGAGCGCACGGGCCAATAACGCTCGTTGCGTGCAGCTTACTTGTAGGAAGCCGCCAAGGTGGGAGCGATCGCGGCGGCGGCTGCAGCGGTGAGGTTGGTGTTGTTGGTGACGAACGAATCACAGCCGGGTGCGAAGTACTTGGGGCCAACCTTGACCTTGCCTGCGGACTTGTCGGCCACAGCCTGCAGCGCCTGATCTTGCTCGGGCTTTACGATGGTGCTGGGGTTGTTGTTGTTCGCGCACATTTGGTTGTTGGGCGCGCGGACCATGCCCAGAAGCTCGACCTGTTTGACGGACGGGAACTTGGTCGTCACATTGACGACGACCTGGCTGAGCTGCGTCTCCCAAGCTTGCTCGGTCATGAGCGTCTTGCTGTAAGAAACGAACAGCACGCGGTCAGGCGCGTTTGGATCTTTCGCGCACGGCGACGCGACTGGCAGGTTCCAAAAGGCATCCGTCGGGTTCGCCCAGTTTTCCGTGAACGTGTTGTGATCGGCTTTGATTTCCCACTTGTCGCTGCCGACCGCGGTCTCGAAACCGGCGTCGAACCACTGACTCGTCTGAAAGCAGCCAATAACGAGTGTGCAACCGAAGCTCGGCGCCCCGCCGCCACCGCCGGTGCCAGCCGCGGCTGGCATGCCCCCGCTGGGGTTGTTGCCACCGGTGCCGCTGGCGGTCCCGGCGCTTCCGCCGTCAACGGTTCTGCCCGCGCTCGGCCCGGCGCTGCCACCCGCGCCGCCCGTCGCGCTACCGCTTGCACTGTTGTCAGTGCCGGTGCCACTCGAGCCGGCGGTGGGCGGAGCGCCAGCGCTCGCGCTCTGGCCGCTTGCTCCAACCATGCCCGCCGCGCCCTGCGCAGCCGGCGCCGCGTTGTCGGAGCAGGCGCTCAGCAGCGCGAGCACGACCAAGCCGGCTAACGCGGCGACCTCGGTGAAATGTGCCTTCTGCGCCCACATGGCAAACCCAGCTGGGCGTGAGTGGAGGCTGCTCGCGGAGCGATCAACCAAATCGTCGCCGACCAACAGCAACGACGTTTTTTGCGGCGGGTGTGAAGTTTGTAGAACGAAGCGCCCATGCCCTGACGTGGATTTCGCGCGCATCGCGTCTCGCCGGCTTCGAGTCGCGCTCGCAGCGCTGCTCTGCAGCATGCCCGCAGTTGCGGCGCCGTTGAAGGTAGCCTGCACCGGCACCAGCGCGATGCAGGGGCTCGGCTCGTCCGCGGGTCATCACGTGCCCGACGAGCTGGGCAAAGCGCTCGGCAGCGACTTTGACGTCGGCAATTTCGGCGCGCAGGGCACCACGGCGATTGCGTCGATTGCTTCGTCTTACGCGGCCACGTCGCAAATGAAGGCGGCGCTAGCGTTCAATCCGAACGTCGTGCTGTTCTGGTTTGGCGGCAACGATTCGTTCAAAGGCACCTGGGACGCCCACAAGGGTGAGTTCAAGGCCGACTACACGAGCTTGATTCGCGCCTTCCAAGCGCTGCCGACACACCCGAAAACTCTCCTGGTGCGGCTGTGGACGTTCGTCGACGGGCCCGTTCAACGCAGCGTGCTCGACAAAGAGATCCTGCCGCTGATCGATCAGATTGCCCTAGATACCGACTCGGAGCTCATCGACTATCGCAAGGCGTTCGAGAGCCACCCCGAGTACTTTCCCGACGGCATGCACCCGAACGACACCGGCACGGCCCTGATCGGCAAGCTGTTCGCCGATAGCGTGACCACTGCGCTGGCCGCTACGGCGGGCACCGGCGGCACGACAGCGCTCGGCGGCGCAGGCGGCGCGAGCGCGGGCGGTGCGGTCTCCGCTGCCGGCACGACGAGCGCATCGAGCGGCGCAGGCGGTGCGGGCGTTGGTGGAGTCCCCGCTGCTAGCGGCGGCACCCCCGCTGGCGGCAACGTGAGCTCAGGCGCCGCGTCGGTGCCCGCGGCCGGTACGCCAAGCGCTGGAACGCCGAACGCCGAGACACCGCTCGCTGCGAGCAACAGCGACAGTAGCGGCTGCCGCATGAGCGCGTCGCACACGTCGCGCACGCCGAGCGCGCTTTGGTTCTTGCTGGCCGGCCTCGGGCTCGCCAGTCGGCGCCGGCTATGGCCGCGTTCGCCCCAATTGATCACGTAAAAGCCCAAGATATCGAATCAGAAACGCCGTGTTAGTTGTGATCGGTTTGGTCACTGCCGACCACCAACAACGGTCACGGCAATGTGCCGCTGTGCTCGAGAAGCAGTCAGCTGGCCGCTGCGAGGAACCAATGTTGAACCACTTCGCGCCGTCGAGGTCATTCTCAGGGATGAGGCGAACGACTACCGCCGGAGCGCTCGCTGTCGTCAGCGTCATGACGGCGGCGCTGGCAACGACCGCTTGCACCGGAATCGCCGGGCCCAGCGGCGGTGCGATGGGTACTGGTGGCAGCGGCCAAACAACCAGCCCGTCGCCCAACGCCGGCTCGGCTCCTGGTCCTGGCGACATGCCAGCTGCGACGCCTAGCGGTGAGCAGCCGGTCGCTCACATGCACCGGCTCACGGCTTCACAATACGCCAATAGCTTGCGCGACCTGCTCGGGGCCGCGGTGCCGGTCGGCGCCGTCGATCCCGACTTTTTGGACGACGGCTTCGTGAACGTGGGCGCGTCGACCGTCTCGGTCTCACCCTCGGGCAGCGGGCTCTACGAAGCGGCGGCCACAGCGGCGACCACCTGGCTCTTCGGCGACCCTGCCCGACTGACGGCGGCGCTGGCGTGCGTACCGCAAGCCGCCACCGACACCGCGTGTGCCCAGCAAGCGCTTTCGAAGCTCGGGCGCCGCGCGTACCGCCGCCCGTTGACGGACGAGGAGACGAATCGCCTGGTCACGTTGGCCACCAGCATCGCTGGCCAGCCCGGCAGCAGCATGCTGATCGGCATGCGCCACGCCGTGAACACGCTGATCCAGTCGCCGAATTTTCTGTATCGCGTGGAGCTGGGCGTACCGAGCGCGGCCGACGGCGGCCGCTTGAAATACACCAGCTTCGAGATGGCGTCGCGCTTGGCGTCCACGCTCTGGAACACGTTGCCCGACTCAGCGCTGCTCGACGCGGCGGACTCGCTGGCCAGCACCGACGGCGTCAGCGCCCAGGCCAAACGCATGTTGGCCGATCCGAAGGCGCACCAAGCCCTGACCGCGTTCGTCGACGATCTCTACGCGCTGCATTTCTTGCACGGCGCGATGCCCGATCCGACCGTGTACCCCGGCTTCACCGAGACGCTGCGCCAAGCCATGCAGACCGAGCTCGAAATGCGCGTCGACGACGCCGTTTTTGGCTCACCCGGCGACTTTCTGTCGCTGTTCGACACCAAGACGACGTTCGTCAACGACGAGCTGGCCAAGCACTACGGCTTGCCCGCTGCCGGTGGCAGCGGCTTTCAGCGCGTCACGCTGCCGGCTGATTCGCCGCGCGTCGGCATCTTGGGCAGCGGCGCCATCTTGACCGGCATGGCCCTGCCCGAGCGCACCATGCCGACCCGGCGCGGCAAGTTCATCCGCGAGGCGCTGCTCTGTCAGATCGTGCCACCGCCACCGCCGACCGTGATGGCGCAGCTGCCGCCCAACCGGAACCCGAACGACACGATCCGCAAAATTCTGACCGACCACCGCAGCAACGCTGCCTGCGCCGGCTGTCATGCGCTGATGGATCCGATCGGGCTGGGGCTCGAGGCTTTCGACGGCGTCGGCAGTTACCGAACGATGGACAAGGGCCAGCCGGTCGACGCCACGGGCAATCTCGACGGCGTGCCCTTCAACGGGCTGGCAGAGCTGGGCAAGGCGCTGCGCGACGCGCCCGTCGCGGGGCCGTGCCTGGTCAGCAAGCTTTACACGCAAGCTTTGGGTCGTGCGCCGGTCGAGCGCGACGCACTGGTGCTCGACGCACTGGCAACCCGTTTCGCCGCCGGCGGCAACCGCTTCGACCAGCTGCTGCTGGATCTGGTGGCCAGCGACGGCTTTCGCTTCGTTGAACCGACCGCGCCGTAGAGGAGACAGCATGGCACGCAGCAGTCGCACGATGATTTCGCGTCGCACAGTTTTGCGAGGCATGTTGGGAACCGGCGTCGCCGTCTCGGTTCCGTTGCCGCGCCTGTGCGGCATGCTCAACGGCAACGGCGACGCCTACGCAGCGGGTGGCGCGCTGCCGGTGCGCTTCGGTACCTGGTTCTTCGGCAACGGCATCATCCCCAGCCGCTGGGTTCCCAACCTGGTCGGTGTCGGCGACGACTGGAAGCTGAGTGAGCAGCTCGAGCCGTTGATCGACGTCAAGCCGTACATCTCGGTCGTGACCGGCCTGAACATGAAGAGCGCGGACACCAACGCGCATCAGTCGCACCCGATCCAGGCGCTGACCGGTGCCCAAACCGGCAGCGGCATCGTGCAACTGCCGACGATTGACCAAGTCGTCGGCGCCATCACCAACACCGGTGCGACGTACAAGAATGGCCTGCACGTTGCCATCTGCAACACCGACGGCGCGACCGGCCAGGGTCTGAACCTGTCTTACAACGGGCCCGCGGCGCCCAACCCGCCCGAGTTCAGCCCAGCAAAGCTGTTCGCCCAGCTGGTGAAGTACGCAACGCCTGCCAGCGGCCAGCCGATGGCGCCTGATCCGGAGCTCTTGCGCCGCAACATGGTGCTCGACGCGATCGCCGACGAATCCAAGGCGCTGCGCGCGCGGCTCGGCGCCGAAGATCAGAAACGGCTCGATTTGCACTTGTCGGGCCTGCACCAATTGCAAGGCCAGATCACGCAGATGGAAACGCCGAAGAAGCTCGGCACCATCACCGATCCCGACAAGGCCTATGCGAATCGCGGCGCCGACGGCTCGATCTCGCGGCAACGCACCCAGGCGTTCAGTGACCTGCTGGTGTTCGCGCTCGCCGGCGACTTGACGCGGATTTTCTCGTACCTGTTCACGTCGCCAGCTTGCCACGGGCACTACACGGAAATTGGTCTTGCCGACACGACCTTCCACGGCGCCTACGGCCACCGCGGCGGACCGGGCGGCGTCGCCGCCAGCACCGAGGGCTTCAATCAAGGCATTCGCTACAGCCTAGCGTGCCTGGCCGACCTGCTGGTGCGCATGAAGAACACGCCCGACGGCGCCGGCAACCTGCTCGACAACTCTTGCATCTACACCACCTCCTGCTGCTCCGAGGCGCCGACGCACAGCGGCCTCGATTTTCCGCTTTTGGTGTCCGGCAAGGCGGGCGGCAAGCTGAAGGGCGACACGCACATCCGGCTCGTCGGCGACAACGTGAGCAAGGTGCCGTACACGTTGCTCACCGCCATGGGCGGCACGGCGACTTCGTACGGCGCGGGCGACTCCGCGACGACCAGCACGATCGCGGAGCTTTTGGCGTAAAAGCATGAATCGGCAGTTTTCGCCCCTATTGTTGACCACGCTGGCGCTCACGGTCGCGGCGTGTAGCGACGACGGCGCGCCGAACGCAGCCGCAAACGGCGGCGGTGCCAGCAGCGCCACCACGGGTGGAAGCGCATCGCCCGCCGCGGGCGGCGGTAGCGCGCCGCGCGGCTGCAAATGGCAAGGCAGCGGCTGGTCGTGCGACGGCACCAGCAGCGCGCCGAGCCCCGGCGGAAACAGCGCGACTGGCGGCAGCGGTAGCGGCACGGGCGGGGCCTCCGGCGGCGCTCCCGCTGCGGGTGGAGCATCGGGGGCCAGCGGCGCGCCGAGCGGCGACGGCCCGAAGATCTCGATCACGGAGCTGCCGATCCCGATGTCCAGCGAGCCCGGCCTGATCGTCACCGGCAAAGACGGCAATCTCTGGTTCAACAACGAGACCACCGGCCCGAGCTCGATCACGCGCATGAGCCCGGCTGGCATGTTCACGCGCTTCAACACCAGCACCACCAACATCGGCCCCGTCGGTATCGCCGCCGGTCCCGACGGCAATGTCTGGTACGCGAAGCAGCAAGGCATGGGCCTCGTCACACCCGACGGCAAGGTCACCGAACGCGGCGTCCCCGGCGGTCGCGACTCGGGCTACGTGACCAGCGGCCCTGGCGGCAACCTGTGGTTCACCGAGCCGGTCGCCAACAAAATCGCCAGTGTCACACCGGCCGGCATGTTCACCGAATACAACGTTCCGACGTCGGGCGCCGGCCCCTTCTCGATCACCAACGGGCCCGACGGCAACCTATGGTTTACCGAGCAGCACAGCACCGGCAACAAGATCGGTCGCATGACGCCAGCGGGCGCGTTCATGGAGTTTCCGATCCCGACGCCAGCCAGCAACGCCTTCGGCATTGCCGCCGGCGCCGACGGTAACCTCTGGTTCACCGAGCAAGACGGCCACAAGATCGGTCGCATCACACCCGCCGGGGTGATCACCGAGTTTCCGATCCCGTCGGGCGGCAGCCCCGCGGCGATCACGGCTGGGCCCGACGGCAATGTCTGGTTCGTCGAGTTCCGCAACAACGCGATCGGCCGCGTCACGCCCGACGGCGGAATCGCCGAGTACGAGATCCCGACGCCGCGCTCCGTACCAACGGGCATCTGCGTGGGCCCGGACAAGAACATCTACTTTACCGAGCTCGACGGCAACCAGGTCGGCCGCATCACCAACCTGATGGGCGGCGGAACCATCGCGCCGGGCCTGAAGGCGGACGCACCATCGGGCGCCAAGCCCAAGGCCTGCACCGACGACACCGACTGCAACGGCGCCGGCAAGGCCTGTGGCGGTGACGTGTGCGGCGCCGAGACGCACACCTGCGTCGCCGCCACCTCACTGGATCTGGGCAGCTGCTCGGCGACCGCCAAGTGCTGGTGCGCTGGTCAGGGCGCCACCTGCGACGCGACGTCGCACCACTGTTCGTTCACGACTTTTGGCACGTCATTCTGACCGAAGGCTCGCCGCCATGCGCTACTCGCCCCTGCCACTCGCGCTTTGGCCGCTGGCGCTGCTCGCGTGCTCGCCTTCGCCGCAAGAAGTGCCCTCGAGTCGCGTCGATGGGGTTGCGGGCGGCGGCGGCTCGGCAGCCGGCGCGGGCGGCGCAGCGGGCGCGCTCAGCTCAAGCGGCGGAGGCGCAGCTAACGCAGGCGCAAACAACGCTGGCGTAGCCGCAGTCGCGGGCGGCGGAGCGGGCGGCGGCGGCTCAGGCGACACGGCGCTCGGCGGCAGCGCGGGCTCGACGAATGCCGGCGCAGCGGGCGCGAGCAACGACAGCGCTTGCACGGGCTTGTTCTGCGAAGACTTCGAGCAAGGCCAGGGACAGCTCGATGCTGCCAAGTGGGACGTCCAGAAGGGCGCCGGCGGGACGGAAGTGATTCAGCAGCAGCAGGTCGCGCACGGCAAGTATGCGCTTTACGTGCACGGCAGCGGCGCGCGCGGCGATTTCGCGACGATCTTGACGAAGAATGCGCCGATGGCGCTGCGCGGAGCCGGCCCGGTCTTTGGTCGGACTTACCTGTACGCGGCGGCAAACCTGCCCGCCCACGTTCAGCTCGGCTTCGCCGGGACCACGCGTGACCCCAACCTGCCGCCTTCGATCATGAGCATGGAGAAGGGCATCAACTTCAACTACATGGAGTTTGCCGAATTCTCCGGCTCCTGGCAGCTCGGTTTCGATCTGTTCGCGCCCGCGCCAAACATTGCCAAGGGCTTCGTCGAGGAAGCGTCATACCCTCCGGCGCGCGACAAGACACCGACAGCCAAGTGGAGCTGCATCGAGTGGGAGTTTGGTGACGCTCCGGACATGATGCTGCTGTGGGTCGACGGCAAACAACTGGCGCAGCTCGATGTCCAGCACATCGATTTCACGACGGCCACGCGCACGCCCGGCAGTGTGCTGAACGGCAACAATAGCGCCATCATCGGCGGCTTCGACTTCTTCGGCTTCGGCTTCCACTCTTGGGGCGCCTCGGCAGCGGTCGACCGGTACTACGACGACATCGTGCTCGACACCAAGCGCGTGAATTGCCTGCCCTAGCCACACGGCGTCGCCTAAACACCAGCGATTGACCGCGGCGACCTGGCGCGTAGTGCCCCACGTTCGGAAACCCATCTAACCAAGCGTCGGCCCGCAGCAAAAAATTCCCCGAGCTTGCCCGACCGCGCCCCAAGTGGAACTGTTTCCACAAATGGTGCACCAAAGGCATTGGGTTCGCGTCGGGCTCGCGGCAACCAGCGCGCTGCTCGGAGCTTTGGCGAGCGTGAGCTGTTCTTCGAACCAGACCGTCCCCAATCAGCAGAGCGGCGGCAGCGTGGCTAGCACCGCGGGTGCCGGCGGCCTTGGAACTGGCGGAAATATGCCGACCGGCGGCAGCGCTGGCCAGTGCGCAGCGGGCTGTGGCGCAGGCCAAACGTGTACCAACGGTGCTTGTACTTGCCCGGCGCCATTGGCAGCTTGCGGGCCAGCCTGCGTGAATACCAGCAGCGACGTCGCGAACTGCGGCGCCTGTGGAACCGTTTGCAGTGCGGGCCAAATCTGCAGCGGCACCTGCATGTGCCAGGCCGGCCTCAGCGCGTGTGCGAATGGCTGTGTGAACACCAGCGCGGACGGCGCGAACTGCGGCAACTGCGGCACGGCTTGCCCGCCAGCGACGCCGCTGTGCTCGACCTCGCAGTGCGTGGCGAGTTGCCCGGCGGGACAGGCCCAGTGCGGCACCGGCTGCCGCGATGCCGCGTCGTTCCAGAGCGATCCACTCAACTGCGGCAGCTGTAGCAAAGCTTGCGCAGCGGGCCAGACCTGCAGCGCCGGCGTGTGCGGCTGCCCGGTGGGGCAAACCAGCTGCGGCGCGGCGTGCGTGGACACCCTGACCAGCAGCGCGCACTGCGGCGGTTGCGATAAGCCGTGCGCGGCCGGCAGCGCGTGCCAGAGCGGTCAGTGCGTGACGGGCGGCGGCAGTAGACGTCCTGCCACTTGCCCGGCGGCGGCTAGCTTGCTCTCGGATTTCGAAGAGGGGTCGGGCGTGCTCGTGAAGCAAGGCGGGCGCGATGGCTGGTGGTACGTGTACGCTGACACCGGCGCGGGCTCGCAAACGCCAGCCTCGAGCTCGATGGCGATCGCGGCCGCGCTGCTGTCGCCGGCGGAGGGTGACTGCAACAAGTACGCGATGCACTCGACCGCTTCCGGACACGCCCAATACGTGGGGTTCGGGGCCACGTTGTCCCCGGGCGCCAGCGCTTCGATGAAAAAAGCCGTGAGCCTCGAGACCTACACGGGCATCAGCTTTCGCGTTCGCTCGGGCTCCGGCAGCGCCCCGCCGCTCTGGTTCGAGCTGCTGAACAAAGAGACGCAGCCGGCCGATCTGAGCGGTACCGCCAAGAATGATCAGGTGGACACCTACAATACGCGCGGGCGGCTGCTCGAGGGCATCGGTACGGATTGGAAGACCTTCACGCTGCCGTTCTCGACGCTGGCGCCACGCTATTTGCCGAGCGGCTGCGCGGCGAGCGTGATGTGCGAGGCGCCGTCGTTCAATAGCAAGAGCGTGCTGGGCTTGCAGTTTTCGCTCTACGATCAATTCAACGCTGTCGGTAAGTACGACCTGTGGGTCGACGACGTGAACCTGACCAGCGGCGACGCGGGTATACCGACCTACACGCAGAGCACCGGCAGCAAGCCCTTCCCGCGCGACTCGGCCATGGCCAACGGCTGCATCAAGCCGACCGGCGCGACGGGCAAGCAGCTGATTGAAGCCTTCCTGACCTGGAAGAAGACCTTCATCGTCAGCGACGGCAACAATCTACGCGTCAAGTCACCGGAAATCGACAACGGCGCAACGGTGTCCGAAGGCATCGCGTACGGCATGCTGATCGCGGTGTTCATGAACGACAAGCCGCTGTTCGACGGGCTGCTGGGCTATTGGAAGGCGCACCCTGCCAGCGGCTTGCTGATGAATTGGAAGATCCCGGGCGGTTCCGGCTCGGCTACCGACTCCGACGAGGACGCAGCGTTCGCGTTGATCCAGGCCTCCAAGCAGTGGGGCGGATCCTACCTGGACGACGCCAAGAGCCTACTGTCACAAATCGCCGCGAGCGATATCGAGTCGGGAACGAACGCGCTCAAACCCGGAAACCAGTTCGGCGGTGCAGCGCTGACGAATCCGTCCTACTTCGCGCCCGCCTATTACCGATTGTTCGCGACCGTCGACACGCCCAACGCCTCCAAGTGGAACGCGGTCGTGACGTCGACCTACGAGTACCTGAACAAGGTCGAGGGCTCCAACGGTCTGGTGCCGGCATGGTGTTCGAATAACTGCGGCAGCCGCGGCGGCGGCAGCTACGCAGACAACGACAAGTACCAGTACGACGCGCACCGCACGCCGTGGCGCATGGCCCTCGACGTTTGCTGGAACGGCAACGCCGACGCCAAAGATTACGTGAGCAAGCTCACCAGCACCTTTGCCGGCAAGACCGACACGGAAGGGCTCGGCGCGCTCGCCGACATTTACGACGGCTCCGCCAACTCCACCGACAATTCGAAGCCCAACTCGATGTCGCTGATCGGCACCGCAGCCGTAGGCGCCATGGCCACCGGCAACACCGCCAATCAGGCGTTCGTGAACCGTGCCTACCAGTTCCTGCTCGACGCCAGCTACAACGGCGACCCCACGTTCAAGGCCGAGGCCTACACCTACTACAACGCCACGGTCGGCCTGCTCACCGCGCTCACCCTGACCGGCAACTTCAACAGCCTTTAAGCCGGCGCCGCGGTCAGCAAGCCGGCGGTTTCTTCGAGCACTTCGAACACTTCCGGCTCGAACGCCACGAGCGAGATCGCTTCGAGCCCGGTTCCGGCGTTGCGCGCCCGCGCAATCTCGCTGAAGGCGATGCGGGCCGCGTCGCGCAGGGGAAAACGGTACACGCCGCAGCTGATCGCGGGGATCGCCAGCGTGCGAAAACCTTGCTCGGAAGCCACCGCGAGCACGTTGCGATAACAGCTCGCGAGCAGCTCGCGCTCACCTTGACCGCCGCCGCGCCAAACCGGCCCCACGGTGTGAATCACGAACCGCGCCGGCAAGCGAAAACCCGGCGTGAGCCGCGCCTCTCCGGTCGGGCACCTGACACCCGGGCGCACCTCCGCGATCGCGCGACACGCCTCCAACAACGCCGGCCCCGCCGCGCGGTGGATCGCGCCGTCGACGCCACCGCCGCCCAGCAGCCATTCGTTCGCCGCGTTCACGATCGCGTCCACGTCGAGCTTCGTGATGTCGCCGAGCTTGACGTCGACCGGTGCGTGGTTTCGCATTTTGCGACCTTGTGGCTCCGAAAGTAGCCGGAAGCGAACAGGTTCTTCCAGTCTGGCGAGTGCCGGCCCAATGGCCGCGCGCGAGCGGCCCAGCGAGCCCCTTCCCAACCCCGCGGTCTTCCCCGTATCTTCGGGTTCGTGGTGAGGCGGGAGCCTTCGGGGCACACGCGCAATCGAGAGGTCGCTCAGACAGCCAGATGAAGCTGATCAAGCAGGTGCGGCTCGTGCTTCCAGGCGCCGTGGCAAAAGTCCACGAGGTGGACCTGTGCGAGGTGGGGCCAGACCAGTACGTCGTCAACTACCGCTACGGCAAGCTGGGCAAGGCGCTGCAAGATGGCTCGCTCACGGCGTTGCCCGTGCGCCGCGACGAAGCGTTGCGACTCTTCGATGCCGAGATCGCCAAGCGGCACGCCAAGGGCTATCAGGACCCGAACGCGCCCGCGCCACCTGCGCCGCCGCCGCTCGTGTCGCCCGCGGCGCCGCCTGGCGTGCCCGGCGCAGGCGCACGACCTGCAGCGCCGCCTGCCGCATCCGCCGGCGCCCCAGCTGCGCCCGCTCGCGCGAGCGGAAAGCCGCCGCTCGACCAGCGGACGCGGCTCTTGCTGCGCCTGCGCGGTGGCGACGACAAGTACAAAGAGTGGCCGCTGGATCGCGCGGTGTGGCGCGCCGGCGAGCTTGGCCTCCGCGAGGCAGAACCCGAGCTGCTCGCGCTCTTGCAGGCGCGCAGGAGCAACAATTTACGCAAATACTCGGTAGTTTGGGCGCTGTTGCGCTGCGGCAGCCGCGCCGCAGTCGACCCGCTGGTCAAGCTCTACGAAGACGCCGCGACGCCCACCTTCTTGAAGCGTGTCGCTGCCGAAACGCTGCGCGCCTTGCTCACGGACCACGAACGCGAAGGTCTCGTCAAGCGCGAGCGCGAACGGCTACCGCCCAAGCTGGCCCAGCTGGCCGAGACGGGTCCGGCGCGCGCGTTCGAGAAGGCGCTGTGGGAGCTGTTCGAGACCGACAAGCAGACCGCCACCGATGCGTATTGGACGGCGTACTTCATCGCCAACGAGCACACGCTGCCGGCGGTCGTGCGCTTCTGCAGCGAGGCCCCGCTCGAGCGCCCGTATTTCCGAATTTTGCGCGCGCTTTTCAAGGGCGCCGAGCTGCGCCGCGACGGGCAGGTGTACGGCATCTTGGCGCATCGCTTCGAACGCACGCGGGCAAAGCACAATCAGCGCGGGCAGCACAGCGCGACGCAGGCTCGCCCGTTCAGCGAGCGCACCCGCAACTACTACCGCTGGCGCACGTGGCGCGCGCTGCAGCGCTTGGGTGACCAAAGCTCGCCCGACTTTGCCAAGCTGGCGACCGGCGTGCTCTTGCCCTACACCGACGACGACGCGCGCCGCCCGGGGCGCTTCTGGTCGTTCTGCAGCCTGCTGTACCGCCATTCGCCGCTGCACGTGCCGGACGCGCGGCAGCGCCATTTCGTCGTCGCCCCCGGCCGCGTCGTCAACCGCAGCGAGCCCTACGCCAAGCTGTGGGACGCGGCGCCGCTGGCGCTGATGCATTTGCTCGACGCCAGCCGCTGCGAACCGGTTCACGAGTTCGCGGTGCGCGTCTTGCGTGACAACCCGCGCTTTCTCGCGCAGCTCGACGTGGACGCGCTCGTCATGCTGCTGAACCGAGGCTACGCCGCGACGGCAGCGCTCGGCTTCGACCTAGCCAAGGCGCGGCATGACCCGCACCACCCGAACCTTGCGCTCTTGCTCGCGCTGGCGCAGTCGGCCTACCCGCCGGCGCGCGCCGAGGGCTGCCGTTACATCGAGCAGTGCCGCCAGCATGTCAGCGCCGACTCGGCGTTTCTGTGCCAATTGTGCCTGAGCGCCCACGCCGATACGCGCAACTTCGCCAAAGAGTTGGTCCGCCGTAGCACGCTCAGCACCGACACCGCCAACGCGTTGATCGGGCGCTTGGTGGCCGGAGTGCTCGAGCTCGGCGAGGCGCCCGATCCGCGCGTCGACGACGTGTCGGAAATCCTGCTGCGCGGCCTGACGCTGCAAATCGGCAGCCTGGGCCTGGATGTGCTGCGCGACTTGATCCGTCACCCGATGCCGCGCGTGCAGGAGCTGGGCGGCGATTTGCTGTTGGCCAATCGCAACCTGGCGCGCGAGCTGCCGAGCGAGCTGTTGATGGCGTTGCTCGGAGGCAAGCACGCGGCCGTGCGCGCCACCGGCATGCGCTTGCTGGGCAACCTCGGCGACAGCGAGCTGGCGAGCCGCCCCGAGCTGCTGCTGGCGCTCGCCACCAGCGAGCACGCCGATCTGCGCGACGCGGTGCGCCCGCTGATCCGGCGCGGGACGCGCGCGCGCGCCGAGCTTCTGACCGAGCTCGGTAGCCTGCTGCTCGAACGCCTGAGGTTCGCCGCCGGCGAGGGGCTCCACGCCCAGGTCGCAGAGCTGCTGCGCCAGGAGCTGTCGGGCCATCTCCGCTCGCTGCCGCCCGGCGAGGTCTTGCGGCTGCTGCGTTCGCGGTTCGCCCACGCCCAGGAGCTGGGGGGCGAGCTGTTGCGCACCAACGTGCCGCCCGAAGCGATCGAGATCGCGGATCTGGTCAAGCTGATTGACCACGAGATCCGCGCGGTTCGCGAGGCGTGCTGGGCGCTGTGCGAGAAGAACCTCGAGCGCTTGCGCCGCGCGGCCGACAAGGCGGTGAGCTTACTCGATACCAAGTGGGACGACTCGCGCGCTTGGGCGTTCGAGTTTTTTCGCCAGCACTTCGACGACAGCGTGCTGACGCCGGCGCTGATGGTGAGCGTCTGCGACAGCATTCGACCGGAGGTGCAGCAGCTGGGGCGTGAGCTCGTCACCCGCTATTTCGATCCGGCGTACGGGCCCGAGTACCTGGTCAAGCTGAGCGAGCACCCGTCGGAGGCCCTGCAGCTGTTTGCGACCAACTACCTCGACCGCTTCGCCGCCGGCAAGCCGGAGCAGCTCACCCAGCTGCTCCCGTATTTCACTGCGATTCTGTCGCGCGTGAACAAAGGGCGGCTGGCGAAAATCCGCACGCTAGCGTTTCTCGAAAAAGAGGCGCTGGCCAGCGCCGCTGCCGCCGCGCTCGTCGCGCCGCTGCTTGCTCGCCAGGTGGTGACGATCTCGATCGAGAACAAAGCCGCCCTGATCGAGATCATGGTGCGGGTGCATGAGAAGTATCCTGAAATCCCCTTGCCGGTAGCGATCTTGCCGACGCCACCACGGGAGGCGGCGCGTGGAGTTTAAGTACGGCTACCGCGGCAGCTCGACGGTGCAGAGCCAAGCCGACCGCACGGCGATGCAGTTCTCGCCCGACCTGAACCGGTCACCGACGTTTTTTCGAGGTGAGCTGGCGCAGGGCGTGGCGTTCCGCGAGGCGATCAGCGCGCTGCACGACGTCGTCGTTTCGGACCTGCGCTACAAACCGAAAGATCGCAGCGAGTACCTGGCCTGGCTGGCGCAGCAAGAGCTCGTCGATTTTGCGGACGTCGCGCAGCAACGCACGAAAACCGCCGCCCGCATGCGCGAGATCGGCCAAGAGCTCGAGCGCCTGCGCGCTCGGAGTCACGACCGCCTGGCGCCGTTCTACCGCGCCCGGCAAAAGTACTTCGACTACCTGTACCGGCGCGACATCAACGCCTGGTACGTGCTGGACCCGGTCATCACCGTGCATCCGGACGAGGTGTTCTTCGAATGCTTCAGCCAGGACGAGTCCAGCTACGGGCGCCTGAGCACCAGCTTCGAGGTGTACAAGCACGTCCACGAGTTCGCTTGTGGCACCACGAACGTCGACTATTCGCAGGAGCTGTACGACCAGTTTCAGAAGATCCGCAGCTACAAGGCCACCTCGCTCGAGGTCGACCCGAGCGGGTTCGAAGTGAACACGCAAAACGAGGAGAGCTACAAAGAGGTCAAGATTGACCTACCAGACTCGTGGGTGCGCGGCTTTTTGCAAGTCAGCTCGGCGATGAGCCTGCCGATGCTGAGCTTTCAGCTCCACCCGATGGATTTGCACAACTTCTGCTTCGTGTTGCGCCGGCACCGCGAGACGCGCGGGCCGCGCAGCATGCGCTACGTGCTCCGGCCCGGTCAGCCGGTGAAGGTGGTATTCGAGCCGTGGAACCTCGAGGTCGTGTGCCAGCGCTCGATCTACGAGGGCAGCGCAGAAGCCGAGGTGCGGGTTTGGGGGCGCCGGCGCTTGCACGTGCTCGAGCGGCTGATCCCGGTCGCCAAGTCGTTCACCGTGCACCTGCTCGGCACGGGTCTACCCTCGTTTTACGTGGCTGACTTGCACGACCAGTCGTTCACGCTCGGGCTCTCGGGCTGGACCGCCAACGACTGGTCGACCGCTGGCAACTTCGACTTGATGGCTCCCCGCGCCGCGGTCGACGAGGTCACCAAGCGCCGCGTGTTCGAAGGCCTGAAAGAGAACTGGCGTGAAGATCCGGTGACGCTCGCCCGGCGCCTGGACATCGACCGCAAGCTGGTGCTCGGTGCGCTGAGCGCCTACACCCAAGCTGGCCGCGCCATCTACGACCTGAACAAAGGCGTGTACCGCGTCCGCGAGCTGAGCCGTGAACCGCTACCGATGGAGCGACTGCGCTTTTCCAGCGAGCGCGAAGAAAAGGCCACCAAATGGGTAGAAGCCGGCGCCGTGAGCAGTAAGACGCAAGCCGGTGCCGAGGGCACCATCCGCTTGACCGGCACGGTTCGCGACGGTCGTCGCGCGTTCGAGGCGTCGCTCGTGGTCGACGGCGATCAGCGCATGATCGAAGCCAGCTGCGACTGCAACTTCTTCAAACAAAACAAGCTTTACAAGGGCCCGTGCGAGCATATTCTGGCCGTACGTTTGGGTCGGGATCACAAGTGGTCCTTCAACTACTTCCTGTAAGGAGATTTTCGGGAGCGACCGGGTAGAGGTTCTTTGCAATCGGGCGGTGGATCGCCGTCCTTGCGACATAGCTACGCATACGTCACTAGCTCGCTCTTTACTTTGCGGAACAGCCACCGGTAGGGCCATTACTGGGCCGAACACAGGATAAATCCTGAGTCCAATGGCCCCACCGGTGGCGTTCCGCTTGAGTTGAGACGTTCTAGTCCCGGGTCCTCTTCGAAGGGACTCTCTACCCGGTCGCATCCGTTTTTAGTTTCGAGCCATGAGTGGGACGCAGCCCAGTAACCGCCAAGAGCTCTACGATCGCATTCGCAAGAGCTCCAAAGACGAGGTCGTCCTCGAGGAGATGATCCGCCTCGGCTTCTGGCCGAAGCAAGCCACGCTGGCGCATGACCCGGCCGACGAAATCCGCCGGCGCGGCGAGCTCGAAGCCGAGCTCCGGGCGCTGCGCACGGAGGCCTCACGCCTGCACGACATCGAGGCGATGAAGCGCGAGGCGCGCAAACGCCGCCTGGAAGAGTCGCGCCGCAAGCGCGAGGAGAACAAGCAGCGGCGTCTGCGCGAGCGCGAAGAGCGCAAGGCGGCTTGGAGCGAAAAACAGAAAACGACCATCGGCTACCTGGGCAAGGGCGTTTCGGCGGGCCTCAACGACGCCGCATCGAACGTCGAGAAGCTGCAAAAGCTTCAGCTGCCGCTGCTGACCAACGCCAGCGAGCTGGCGGCCGCGATGGGCATTTCGGTCAACGAGCTGCGCTTTCTGGCCTTCGCGCGCGGCACCAGCAAGGTCACCCACTACGTCCAGTTCACGATCCCGAAGCGCAGCGGTGGCGAGCGCTTGATCTCCGCGCCGATGGAGCGGCTCAAGCGCGCGCAGCATTGGATTTTGGAGCAGCTGCTGACCGGCCAGTGGCTGCACGACGCCGCGCATGGCTTCCGCAAAGATCGCTCGATCGTCAGCAACGCGCGACCGCACGTCGGGGCCGAGGTCGTCATCAACCTGGACTTGAAGGACTTCTTCCCGACCGTCACGTACAAGCGCGTGAAGGGGTTATTCCGCTCGCTCGGCTTCTCGGAGTCGGTGGCAACAATCTGCGCGCTGCTCTGCACCGAGCCGCGCGAGGTAGCGGTCGACGTGGATGGCGAGCGTTACCACGTGGCAATGACCGAGCGCTTCCTGCCGCAGGGGGCGCCAACCAGCCCGGCCATCACCAACCTGCTGTGCCGCGGGCTCGACGCGCGGCTGTCGCGCATCGGCGAAAAGCTCGGCTATCGCTACACGCGCTACGCCGACGACTTGACCTTCAGCGGTTCGCGCGAGGCGAACCCGGGGCGACTGATGCGCCGCATTCATTGGGTCGTCGCGGACGAAGGCTTTACCGTGCACCCCGAAAAGACGCGGGTGTTCCGCAACAGCCGGCGCCAAGAGGTCACCGGCGTGGTCGTCAACCAGACGTGCACGGTGAGCCGCGCCACGCTCAAGCAATTTCGCGCCGTGCTCTTTCAGCTCGAGAAAGACGGTCCGGCGGGCAAGGCTTGGGGCGGCAGCGCCGACGTGATCGCCGCGGTCGAGGGCTTCGCCAACTACGTGGCGATGGTGAATCCCGAAAAGGGCGCGCCGCTGCAAGCGCGTGCCCGGGCGCTGGTCGACAAGCACGGCAAGCACCCCCAGCCCAAGCCGCGGCGCAAGTCGCCCGCAGCCCAGCCAGGCGCCGCGCCGGCTGACGACGGCACGCAGCCGGAAGCTGCCGTCAAAAAGAAACCCTGGTGGAAGCTCTGGTGAGCGAAAGCAGATGCTGGTCGAGCTTGCCATCGGAGATGCCTACGCCGCCGCCTTCGAATTCGTCGATCGCGAGCTCACGCGCGATCATCAGCTCGGCGACTACGCGCGCCACCCACGCCACGAGGGCGCTCCGGGCCGCTACACCGACGATACGCAGATGAGCATCGCCGTGGCGGAGCTGATCGTCTCCAACGCGCCCTTCACGCGCGAGAACTTGGCTGACGGTTTCGTGTCGGCGTTCCAGCGTGATCGGCGCACCGGCTACGCCCGCGGCTTTTACGAGTTTTTGACCGGCGTCAAAGATGGTGCGGATTTTCTGGCGCGAATTCGACCCACCAGCGACAAAAACGGCGGGGCGATGCGCGCCGTACCGGTGGGCGTGTTCCGCCGCGTCGAAGACGTCGTCGAAAAGTCGGCGCTGCAGGCGCGACTGACTCACGACACGACCGAGGGCGCGACGGCCGCCGTCGCGGTGTCGCTGATGGCGCACTTCTTCTTGTACGCTGTGGGCGAGCGCCAAGAGCTGCCCGCCTTTCTCGCAACCTATGCGCCAGGGCCGCCGTGGGCGGAGCCGTGGAGCGGGCAGGTGGACGTCAAGGGCTATTCGGCCGCCCGCGCGGCGCTGCGGCTCGTGCTCGAGCACGACCGACTGTCGGCAATGCTCGAGCAGGCGGTGCGCTTCGGCGGCGACACCGACACCGTGGCGGCGATCGCGCTCGGCGTCGCTTCTTGCCGCCGCGACGTCCAAAACGACCTACCGCAACGCCTGCTGCTGAGCCTCGAAGCGGGCACGTACGGTCGCGAGTTTTTGCGCGACTTGGATCGCCAACTCTTGAACCTCGTGAATCATTGATGCCGGGATGCCATGTCGAGAATCGCGCAGCTTCGCAATGAAATCCTGAAGGCCAAGCAGGCCTACTATTACGGCGCGGAGCCGCTGTTCAGCGACCGCGAATACGACGCGCTGGAAGACGAGCTACGCCAGCTGGCTCCGGATGACCCGGTGCTGCTGCTGGTGGGCGCGCCCGTGCCGCCAGACGCCATGCTGACCAAGGCGTCGCATCGCATTCCGATGGGTAGCCAGAGCAAGGTCAACTCGCACGACGAGTTCAACACCTGGCACGAAAAGAGCGGGCACGCGGCCTTGCACGCCAGCCTCAAAGGCGACGGCGCGAGCGCGGCCGCCTATTACGAGAACGGCCGGCTCAAGCAGTGCATCTCGCGCGGCGACGGGCTCGTCGGTGAGGACGTGACCGCCAACGCGCTCAAGTTCAAGGGCCTGCCCGCCTACGTCGCCGACGGCGAGCTGCCGTTCAATGGTGCCGTGCGGCTGGAGGTGATCCTGACCGTGGCCGACTGGGGCATCGTCGACCCGGCGCGCTCGAAGAACCCACGCAACGCCGGCACCGGCATCATGGGCCGCAAGAACGGTCACCAGTCCGAGCTTTTGACCGCGTTCGCGTTCGATCTCGACGAAGAGGGGCGCGCGTTCGCCAGCGAATCGGAGAAGACCGACCGTCTCGCTCAGCTCGGCTTCAGCGTGATCAGCCACCAGGTGTGCCAAGCGACCGACGAAGCAATCGCGTTCTATCAGCATATCGCCAAGCAACGCGACGAGCTGCCGATCTGGATCGACGGCGTGGTGCTGAAGGTGGACGACATTGCCGCGCAGCGCGCCATGGGGTCCACGGCTGGCCGCCCCAAAGGCCAAATCGCCTGGAAATTCGACTCGGTCGGCGCGGAAACCACCCTCGTGGGCGTGAACATTTCTGGCGGTCACACCGGCGCCTTGATTCCCAATGCCGAGCTCGAGCCGGTCGAGATTGGCGGCACCACCGTCCGGAACGCCTCGCTCGCCAACTATGGAGAAGTCGAGCGCCTGGGGCTAGCGGTCGGCGACCGGGTGTGGGTGATCAAGGCCAACGACATCATTCCCAAAGTCGTCCGCGTCTCCGAGCAGGGCGTGAGCCGGCAGCCGATCCTGCCTCCGACGGTATGCCCGTTCTGCGGCGGAGCGGTCGGGCGCCGCAAAAACACCGGCGGTGACGAAGGCGTGATCATCGAATGCCAGAACGAGGAGTGCCCCAAAAAGTCGCTCGGCAAGATCAAGCGCTGGATCACCAGCGTCGACATTCAAGGCATCGGTGATTCGGTGCGCATGGCGCTCGTCGAGCAGCTGGAGCTGGAAGACGCCGCCGACCTCTACCTGCTCCGCGACAAGAAAGGCGCGCTGGCGGAGCTCGTCATCAATCAAGAGAAGGACATCCGCCTCGGCGAAAAGCGCGCCGCGGCGATCCTCGAGGGCGTCGAGGCGCGGCGCGAGCTGACGCTACCGGAATTTCTCGGGTCTCTCGGCATCGACCGGCTGGGCAAACGCCGCGTCGAGCTGATGATGCAGGCCACGCCCGGCGAGCTGGACACGCTCGAGCACTGGCGTTCGAGCAAGCTGCGTCAGGCGGAGTTCGCCGAAAAGGCCGGTGTGCCGAACACCGGAGCCGCGATTCAAGACGGGCTCGACGCGATGAGCGGGCTGATCGAGCGAATGCTCGCGGCAGGTGTGGTCTTGCTGGCGAGCCAGCCGGCGGCGGCAGCCATGGGCAGCACCGGCCTACCGCTGAAGACGGTGTGCATCACGGGCAAGCTGCCGAGCGGCAAGAAGAAGTCCGACTATGCCGCGCCGCTCGAAGCGGCGGGCTACCGACTGGTCGACGCGGTCGACGCGGGACTCGACTTCTTGGTGTTGGCCGACCCGAGCTCGTCGAGCAGCAAGGCGCAGAAGGCGCGCAAGCTGAACGTGGCCTTGATTTCCGAGGAAGATCTAGAGCGCATGCTGTAAGCGCGCGGGAGGAGCCGAATGGCGACAAAAACCAGTACGACGAAGCAAGCAACGACCAAGCAAGCAACCACCAAGGCGCCGGCCAAAGCGGCCGCGCCACCACCAGCCCCGGCGGCGACGCCAGCCGCCGCCGGGGCTGCCGATCCACCCAAGCCGGACGCCAGCGGCATCATCGACGAGGTGACGCTGAACTGGGCCGATCTCACGGGGGCCAAGACGGGGGCCACCAGCTTCGGCTCGAACAAGTTCTACCGAGCCACGCTCACTGAGCCCGCGCCCGGCAGCTTCGTCGTTACCTACGTGTACGGTCGCGTCGGAACCGACGGACAGGTCGTCAAAGAGACTTACGGCGCGCTCGACATGGCGCGCCGCAAGATGCAGTCGAAGATCAATTCCAAGTTGGCCAAGGGCTACACGCGCATCGAGATGCGCACCCAGCGTGACGAGCTGGCCAAGGCCAAGGCCAAGGGCATCGAGGTCGCCCAGCCCGAAAAGAAGCAGGCGGTCGCGACGCGCGAGTTTCATCCACAGGTGTCGAGCCTGCTGCGCATGATGTTCAACGCCACCGGCAACGCGATCGCGTCCGGGTTGAGCTCCAGCGCCGGGGCCACCCAAGACGCTCCGCTCGGCAATTTGCACGATGTCCAGCTCGACCGCGGCGCGGAAATTCTGGAAGAGTGCGAAGAATTGCTGGAGAAAAAGCGACCATCGCGCGAGCTGTTCATCGAGCTGACCAACAAGTATTTGTCGAACATCCCGCGCCGCATCGATCACGCTCGCAAGGGCTCGAAGCTGGACCTCGACATGATTCTGCTCAACACCAAGGAGCGGCTCGACGCCGAGCGTGAGTTCATCACGCTGCTGCGCGACGCCCACCTGGCCAAAGAAGTCTTCGCCCAAGCCGCGCTCGCTGATGATCCGGTGGAGGTTTGGTACGAAGGTCTGTCGTGTGAGCTCACGTTCGTGGAGCCCGGTTCGGCCGAGTACAAGCGGTTGGTCGAGCTGTTCGACGTCGGGCAGTCACCCAAGAATGCGAACTTCTACGAGAAGCTCAAGGTGGTGCGCGCCTGGACGCTGGAGCGCAACGGCACCAAGGACGGCTTCGATGCGTACGCCAACAAGGTGACCAAGCAAAAGGGTGCGACCGGCATCGTTCCGGGCTGGCACGGCACGCGCACCGAAAATCTGATGGGTATCTCGCGCTCGGGCTTGCTGATGCCGGGTAACCTGCCGAAGGGCGTGCACATTACCGGCAAGGCCTTCGGCCTCGGCATCTACCACGCGCCGCGCTGGCCCGACTCCGGCAAGCTGCAGAAAGAAAACGGCAAAGAGTACGCGCGCTACAATGGCGCGCTCAAGAGCATGAACTACACGTCGATCGGCGGCGCGCACTGGAACAAGGCCGCCGCGTCGACGACCGGCTTTCTGTTTCTGGAGGAGATTGCGCTCGGCATTCCGGAGGTGCACCTCAGCGCTTGCTGGGACAAAAAAGGGCCAGAAAAGGGCCACGACTACATCTACGCCAAGGCGTTCGGCAATGACCAGCTCGCGCATGACGAGGTGGTCACCTTCCACGAAGACGCCCAACGCATGACTCACCTACTCGAGATCACCCACCGCTAGCGAGGCCACCATGAACGACGATGATGACGAGCTCGAAGACGAAGACGAAGACGAGCTCGAAGACGAAGGTGACGACGCTGCGGCTCCCTGGGCCAGCGACGGTGACGGTGACGGTGACGGCGGCAGCGCAGCGGCGCCAGGCCCGCGGCGCCAACCCGTGGCTGCTCCGACCCCGG
>FSUE01000506.1_pt1 | contig 34408 bp, 28 predicted proteins | sample 1637031 | NCBI WGS metagenome assembly FSUE01 (sample SAMEA3914819, study PRJEB12502) | metagenome | biome: forest; material: soil | place: Canada | collected 2010-06-26 | depth 0.3 m | reverse complement strand
CTGCCGACCCAGCCAGAAGCGACCGCGCCGCTGGCGGTGATCAACGCCGCAGCAGCCAGGCTCCACACCACCAGCCGCGCCCGCCGCCGACGCGGCGCTTTGACCGGTTCCACGCCCAAAAGCGGGCGTAGCGGCAAGGCCGGCGGCGGCCCCAGCGTGGCCAGCTCCAGCGCCTCGGCCTGGAAGTCCAGCCGCGCCGCGTACTCGAAGCGGCACACGTCGCATGCCTGCAAGTGTGCGCGCACGCGCTCTTGCTCGGCCGGCGTCAGCTCGCCGTCGAGCATCTTATCGAACAACTCTTCGGGGTGAAGTCCGACAATGGTCATGGCAAGCCTTTCAGCTCGGCGAGCGCGGGGTGCATTTCGATGCGCGCGCGCAGCGCTTCCTTGGCCAGGCGTACGCGGCTACGCACGGTGTTGACCGGCGCGCCGCTGGCCCGCGAAACCTCTTCCAAGCTCCAGCCCATCACCACACGCAGCGTGAGCGCTTCGGCCTGCTCTTCGGGCAAGTCTTCGAGCAGCTCGCGCAGCAGCTCGCGCCGCCGCGAGCCGAGTGCGTCGTCGTTGGTGCTGAGCGCGGCGCCGTCGCCCGACTCCAGCTCGCCCAGCGCTTCGCGGCGCGTGGTGTCGCGCTTGACGTTGCGCCGCACGCGCAGCGCGACGCGCAACGTGATGCGCGAGGCGTAGCCCGCCGGGTGACATTCGCCGCGGAACGCCGGCAGCGCACGCACCAGCGCGATCATCGACTGCTGCACGGCGTCGTCCAGATCTGCGTGGCGCGCGCCGAGCACGCCAGCGGCGACGCGCGTCAGCGTCGGCCAGACGTAGGCCAAAAACTCCTGCGTCGCCGCCAAGTCGCCGGCAGCCGCGCGGTTGGCCAGCGCCCGTGCCCGCTCCTCGTTCGAGGGCAAGCCGGCGGCGACTTGGCCTAACGCCTGCTCCGCGGTTTGGGGGTCAGCTTGGCGACTCACTCCCTGTATCGTAGGCCGGCGCGGCGAAAAGCGATCACTTGGCGGCATTGGGCATAAATTCCGCGAGCAATTCCGCTGACTTTGGAAGGTGTGGAACCGGACCCTGCGGGGCAATGTTCCAGTCGCCACGGAGCGCCGCCGGGGCAGGGTTGCAAAGGCTCACACCCCTAAAAAACCGGTTCCTGGCCGCGAAATGCCAGCGCTGGCGCCTCGCCCCCAAGGAAATCTGGACGGGATTTCGGCGCCGGCCGCACTAGTCGACATGGGCACCACCACTCACTCGAGGACGCACGCTCGTGGCTGGGGCGCGCTGGGCACACTCGTCACTTTGGCCGTGGTGGATTGTGGCGACACCGCGTCGACGCCGGGCGCCATGGCGAGCGCGGGCAACGCCAACAACGCCGCCAGCGGCGCCGGCAACGCTGCGACGGCCGGCAACGGCGCCGGCGGTACAACGTCCAACGGCGCCGGCGCAGCAGCCCTCGCCGGCGACGCGGCAGTGGGCGGCGCACCCGGCGGTGCCGGCGGCAGCAGCGGCAGCGCCGGAACGAGCGCAGGCAGCGCCGGAAAACCGGCCAGTGACTGCTCGGAGAATCCGCTCCGCACCCAAGCGCCGGCTGGCAAAGAAGCCTTCGACTACGAACCCCAAGATCAGAAGTTTCCGTTCAGTGGCCACTGGGTCGGCGTGTTCAGCGATGATCCTCGCTACATCGGCGCCACCACCCTCGGCGACTTCGACCACGACGGCGATCTGGATTTTGCCGACGGGCAACGCGAAGACGTCGGCGGCGGCGCGCTGTGGTGGGAGTACTGCGCTCCCGACCATTGGGTGAGGCACGTGATGGGCACCGGCCACAAATACTGGTCCGGCGGCAACGCCGCTGATTTCGACGGTGACGGTTGGGCCGACGTCATCATCGGCGACTCTTGGTACCGGAACCCGAAGAACCCGCGCAGCGCGATGTGGGATCGCTTTCCCACCGGCGGTCCCAAGCCCGAAGAAATCATCCTGGGCGACGTCACCGGCGACAAAAAGGTCGACGCGCTCTACCTACACAAGAATTTCCAGCCGCAGTTTTGGTCACCCGGCGCGGACCCGACCAAGCTGTGGACGCTGGGCCCGCTGCTCGAGCACAACCAGCAGCAGGGCGGCGCGATCGCCGACTTCGACGGCGACGGTGACAACGACATTTTGGCCGGTTACCGCTGGTGGTACCGCAACGTGAAGGGCGACGGCACGCAGTGGGAGACGGTCGAAATCTTCGCCAGCGGTTTCGACGATTCGCCGCTCACCTACCAAGGTGACTTCGACCACGACGGCGACATCGATTTCGCGATGGTGACGCACTTTGGCGGTCGCGTGGCGTGGGCCAGCAACGACGACGGCAAGGGCCATTTCACGATCCACATGCTGGCCACCGACAAGAATTTTTTGCACACCATCGTCGCCGCGGACTTCGACAACGACGGCGACCTGGATCTGCTGGTCGGCAACAACGTGGGAAAATCGTTCATCTACGACAACACCGACGGCAAGGGCACGTTCGTGGAGCACCTGATCGCCGCCGACACGCGCTCGCACGAGGCGCGCGTCGGCGACATCGACTGTGACGGCGATTTGGACATCGTCGGCGCGCCGTGGGGCGACCAAAACGAGGGCGGCGAAAACACCAAGCCGCCGCGCGACCACGTCTACCTGAAGAACGAATTCGTCGAACGCGGCGGCAAGCCGCTCTTCGTGCGCCAACCGTTCGAGCTCGGCATCACCGCCGACTGCAAGAAACCGTAGAATCCGTCGCCTGGGCTGCCAACCCGCAGCCTGAATTGCAGAAGCTGTCGTAGCGAACCCTCAACCCCCAAACCGCGTTTCGAATCAACGATCGCTCCGACGCCGCATTGAAGGACCTCTGATGCTCCTGCGACCTGCCGAATTTGCGTGCAGCGCCGCTCGCGCCGCCGTCGAGCGCAGATCTGGTCAAGAGAAATCGGAATGGGTTGGTCGTAGCCTCTGCGATCCCACTTGCGGTCGGCATCGCCCACTACGAGACGTGTGACAGGCTGGGCCTGTCGCTCGAAGCGCAGAAAGACATTGGCTCGGACGTCTCGCGGCGGATCCACGAGACCTTCCTGGGCGTCCTCGTCAAGATGGTGAAGGGCGTGGGCGTGACGCCGTGGACGGTGCTGGGCAAAGGCAACCAGCTGTTCGGGCGGATCGTGAAGGGCGGCGGTCTGCAAGTCACCAAGCTGGGCCCGAAAGACGCCCTGATCGAGATCGCCCGCCTACCGCTGCTGGAGATCCCGTACTTTCGCACGGCCGCTCAAGGCATCTATCAAGTCGCCGTGGGCATGTTTGCCGAACGGGCCCACGTCCGTTTCGTCGCCGCGCAGTCACGGGTGCCGGGTGAGCTGACCACGCTGCACGTGTCGTGGGTGTGACGCTTGCAGGGTCCGACGCTCTGACGTCCCGAAAAGCACGCCATTAAGCCTCAGGGGTGGCGGTCCCAAGCCCCGGGTCCTAGGCGTGTCGCAAGCACAGCCTGGTGCGCGCATGACCGCGGAAAACCTGAAGAAACGTTAAGTCACGCGATCTGAACCAAGTATCTCGAAGAGCATCCCATGCGTTACGTCATCGTCATCGTCGGGCTGGTCGCCCTCATCGGCGGCCTCGTCGCTATCAAGGGTTCGCAAATTGGCATGCTGATCGGCATGGGCGAGGCCATGAAGAAGGCCGGACCACCGCCCGAAGTCGTCGGCACGACTGTGGCGCAAAAGCAGACTTGGGAAAATACCCTGACTGCCGTGGCCAGCGTTGTCACGGCCAAGGGTGTCGCGCTGAGCAACGACGCCCCAGGCCTCGTGTCGCGGATTCATTTCGAATCGGGTGCCGTCGTCAAGCAAGGCGACATCTTGGTCGAGCTCGACACCAGCGTGGAGCGCGCCCAATTGGCCTCACTGCGCGCCAAGCGCGACCTGGCCGACATCTCGCAAAAGCGCTCCAAGGCGCTCGCGACGTCCGGCGCCGTCGCCCAATCGCAGGTCGACGCCGACGAGTCGTCGTTCAAGAGCCTCACCGCTGACGCCGGCGCGCTTTCGGCGCAAATCAGCCGCAAGGTGATCCGCGCGCCGTTCAGCGGCAAGCTCGGCATCCGCCAGGTCAACCTCGGCCAGTATTTGGCGCCCGGCACCACCGTCACCACGCTCGAAGCCGAAAAATCGATCTTCATCGACTTTGCGCTGGCCCAGCAAGATTTGCCCAAGCTGCGCCTGGGCATGACGGTGCGCGCGCTGTTGGCTGGCTCAGCCAAGCCGCTAGCTGAAGGCGAAATCAGCGCGATCGATCCGAACGTCGATCCGCTGACCCGCACGATCAAAGTCCGCGCCAGCCTACCGGGCGTCGAGGATCAGCTGCGGCCAGGCATGTTCCTGAGCGTTCAGGTGGTGTTGCCCGAGAAGAACGAGGTCGTGGCGGTGCCGCAAACCGCGATCGTGCACGCCTCGTATGGCGACTCGGTGTTCGTCGGCGAAGACAAGCCGGGGCCGGACGGCAAACAGCGCAAGGTGGCCCAGCAGCAGTTCGTCAAAGTCGGCACCACGCGCGGCGACTTCGTGTCGGTCGTCGACGGCCTCAAGGTCGATCAGGAAGTCGTGACGGCCGGGGCCTTCAAGCTCCGTAACGGCATCCCACTCAAGGTCAACAACCAGGGCGCCCCAACGCCCTCACTCGACCCGCACCCCGAGAATCGCTGAACGCGGAGCTCTGCCGATGAAGCTAACCGACCTGTTCATTCGCCGCCCCGTGCTGGCGATCGTCGTCAACCTGGTGATCATCATCGCTGGCCTGCAAGCGATTCGCACGCTCAACGTGCGCCAGTATCCCAAGCTCGAAAGCGCGACCGTCACGGTGCGCACGCCGTACGTCGGCGCCAATGCCGACTTGGTGCGCGGCTTCATCACGACCCCGCTCGAGCGCTCGATCGCCGCGGCCGACGGCATCGACTTCATCGAGTCGCAGAGCACGCAGGGCCTGTCGACGATCAACGTGCGGCTGAAGCTCAATTTCCAATCGTCGGCTGCGCTCGCCGACATCAGCGCTCGCGTCAATCAGGTGCGCCAAGACCTGCCGCCCGAGGCCGAAGTGCCGGCGATCAACATCGAGCCATCCGACTCGCAGATCGCGGCCATGTACATGAGCTTCAGCTCGGGTATTTTGGCCGAGAATCAGGTGACTGATTACCTGATTCGCGTCGTTCAGCCGCGATTGAGCGCGATCGCCGGCGTGCAGCGCGCCGACATTCTGGGCGGCCGCCAGTTCGCGCTGCGCGCGTGGCTAAAGCCGGCGCGGATGGCCGCGCTCGGGGTGAGCCCAGCGCAGGTACGGCAAGCGCTGGCCTCGAACAACTACTTGGCGGCGGTCGGCCAGACCAAAGGCCAGCTGATTCAAGTCAACCTGACGGCGACGACCGACTTGCAAACGGTCGAGGGCTTCAAGCAGCTGGTGGTGCGCGAGCACGACGGCGCCCTGGTCCGCCTCGAAGACGTGGCGGACGTCGCGCTCGGCGCCGACAACTACGACCAAGACGTGCGTTTGAGCGGCAAAAAGGCCGTTTTCATGGGCGTTTGGGTGCTGCCGAACGCCAACTCGCTCGACGTGATCGCCAAGGTCCGAAAAGAGATCGACACGATCCGTGACGAGCTGCCGACCGGCATGACCGCCACGGTCGCGTTCGACTCGACCAACTACATCAACAACGCCGTGCACGAAGTAACGCGCACTTTGACCGAGACGATCGGCATCGTGGTGTTGGTGATCTTCTTGTTTTTGGGGTCGCTGCGCACCGTGCTGGTGCCAATCGTAGCGATTCCGGTCTCACTGGTCGGCGCGATCTTCTTGATGCAGGTATTCGGCTTCACGATCAACTTGCTGACGCTGCTGGCAATCGTGCTGGCGGTCGGCTTGGTGGTCGATGACGCGATTGTCGTGGTCGAAAACGTCGAGCGCAACATTCAAGAGGGCAAGTCGCCGATGGAGGCTGCGTTGCTCGGCGCGCGCGAGCTAGTCGGGCCGATCATCGCCATGACGATCACGCTGGCCGCGGTGTACGCGCCGATCGGCTTTCAAGGCGGCCTGACCGGCGCGCTGTTCCGCGAGTTCGCGTTCACGCTGGCCGGCGCCGTCTTCATCTCCGGCGTCGTGGCGTTGACGCTTTCGCCGATGATGTCGTCGCGACTGCTCAAGCCCGAGCATTCGCAAGGTCGCTTTCCCAAGCTGGTCAACCGGATTTTCGACGGCATCAAGGGCGTTTACGCGCGGCTGCTCGGTGGCACTTTGCGGATGCGGCCGCTGGTCTACACGGTGTGGATCACGCTGACGCTGCTGCTGGTGCCGCTGTACATGTTCTCGCCCGCCGAGCTGGCCCCGTACGAAGACCAAGGCGTGGTGTTCGGCGCGCTCGACGTGCCGCCCAACGCCACGCTCGAGCAGCTGGAGCCGTACACCAAGCAAGTTTACGAAAATTTCGCATCCATCCCCGAGTTCAACAACAGCTTTCAGATCACGTTTCCAACCGCAGGCTTCGGCGGCGCGCTGATGAAGCCGTGGGAACAGCGCAAGCGCAGCATCTTTCCGATCCAGGGCGAGCTGGCCGGAAAAACCGGCGGCATTGCCGGCATCCGCGCGCCGGTATTCTTGCCGGCGGCCTTGCCCAGCGCCGGCTTCTTCCCGGTCGAGTTCGTGATCGCGTCGACCGAAGACCACCAAAAATTGCTCGGCTACGCGCAGAAAATCGTCGCCGAAGCGCAAAAGAGTGGGCAATTCGCGTTTCCGCCGGTCACCGACGTGCGCATCGACCAAGCCAAGAGTGAGCTGGTGATCGACCGCGACAAGGTCGCGTCGATGGGCCTCAGCATGCAGCAGATTGGCGCTGATTTGGCGTCGATGCTCGGCGGCAATTTCATCAATCGTTTCAGCATCGACGGCCGCAGCTACAAGGTGATCGCCCAGGTCGAGCGCAGCTCGCGGCTCACGGCCGCGCAACTGAAAGACATCCACGTCTCGGGTCCGAACGGCAGCTTGATCCCGCTGGACGCGATCGCGACGGTGCGTGATGGGGTCGAGCCTCGCACGCTGAATCGCTTTCAGCAGCTGAACGCGATCAAGATCTCGGGTGTGGCGCCGCGCTCGGTCAACGACGGTCTGAAGGTACTCGAAGACGCCGCGGCCAAGGTGATGCCGGCCGGCTCACGCACCGACTACACCGGTGAGTCGCGGCAGCTGCGCCAAGAGTCCGGCAAGTTCCTGCCGGCGATGGGCCTGGCGATCTTGCTGATTTTTTTGGTGTTGGCCGCGCAGTTCAACTCGTTCCGCGATCCGCTGGTGGTGCTGGCCGGCTCGGTGCCGCTGGCGATGTTCGGCGCGCTGATCTTCACCTTCCTCAAGTTCGCGGGGCCGCCTGGCATGAGCTTCAAGCTGACCGAAGGCTGGACCACGACGCTCAACATCTACTCGCAGGTCGGGCTCGTTACCTTGGTCGGCTTGGTCGCCAAGAACGGCATTCTGATCGTCGAGTTCGCCAACGCGCAGCAGTTGGCCGGCCACAGCAAGCTCGAGGCCATCAAATCCGCCGCCTTGACACGGCTGCGCCCGATCTTGATGACGACCGTCGCCACGGTGGCCGGGCATTTTCCGCTCACGCTCGTGACCGGCCCCGGCGCCGTTGCCCGCAATTCGATCGGCATCGTGCTCGTCGGTGGCATGACGATCGGCACCTTGTTCACGCTGTTCATCATCCCCTCGCTGTACGTGCTGATCGCCCAAGACCACGGCCACGACGCCGAACGCGAAGCCACCAACGAATCGGGCCGCGTGCCCAGCCAATCCGGCCATGATCTCGCGCCCGAGCTCGAACCCGAGCTACAAGGCACCGGCTAACGGCTCGAGATTTTACAGGGAGGACAGGAGGACGGGAGGTCCGCGAGGCGAGAATTCTTGGTTTCGAGCCAACAAGCGTCGAACGACGACTGCGCAGTCGTCGTCGAGTGCCATACGGATCGAACCAACAAAACCTCGCGGACCTCCTGTCCTCCCCTACTCCCTGTGAAATCTCGCGGCGCCGACGCTGCGACGCGCGCTGCCCTACCCGCCTCGCGAGAAGGCGGCTATTGAAAGAAGCGTGAAACGAGGTGTCTGGCTCGCGACGGTGGCTGCAGTCGGATTGAGCTCGTCGCTGACGCACGCCGGCGATTTGAGTGACGTGAAGGCGCGTGGCGAGTTGCGGTGGGGTGGGGATTTGCAAGGGGGGGAGCCGTATGTGTTCGAGGACGAGCGGCATCCGGGGAAGATTCAGGGGTTCGAGGTCGAGATTGCCGATGCGTTGGCGCAGAAGCTCGGGGTGCGCGCCAAGTTCATGCAAAACGACTGGTCGAACTTGGTGCCGGCGCTCGAGCGCGGCGACTTCGACGTGATTTTGAACGGCCTCGAGGAGACGCCCGACCGGCGCGCACGGATTCGCTTGTCGGCGCCGTATTACACCTACGGTGAGACGCTGACCGTGCGGGCGGGGTCGCCCTTCAAGACGCTGGCCGACTTGAAAGGCAAGCGCGTCGGCACTTTGAACCAGACGGTAGCGAACGATATGCTCAAAGCGTCGCCGGTCGAGGTGGTGCTGTACGAAGGCCAGCAAGAGCCGTACATGGACTTGGCAAAGGGGCGCACCGACGCGGTGCTGCTCGACCACGTAATCGCCGATCGCTACGGCTGCGTGCTGCCCGAGCTGCGCTGCTTGCCCGACGACGTGGCGCGCGGCCACTACGTGCTCGGCATCGGCAAAGACGCGCGCGCGCTGCAAGCAGCCATCGACCACGCGCTCGCGTCGCTGGGCAAAACCGGCGAGCTCGAGCGCATCTTGACGCGCTGGAAGTTGTGGGATGCGCGACAAAAGCCGGCCGAAACTGCCGCCGTGGCCGCTCCGCTCGCCAGCGCTGCCGCGGCCGCGCCCACGCCGTCGCCTGCGGCCCCGGCCGTGCCTCCGGTCCGGCATTTTGGTCGCGGCCACGCGCTGTTGTTCCTGCAGGGCGCGCTGGTCACGCTGTTGATCTCCGCGATTTCGTTCGCGCTGGCGTCACCGCTCGGCATCGCGCTCGCAACGCTGCGCCTGTACACCGGGCGCCCGGGACGCTGGCTGTCGGCCGCCTACGTCGAGGTATTTCGCGGCACGCCGCTGCTGCTCCAACTGTACGTCCTGTACTTCGGCTTGGCCGACGTCGTACGCCTGAGCCCACTTTCGGCCGCTGTGCTCGGACTTTCGCTAAACTACGGTGCTTACGAGGCGGAGGTGTATCGCGGCGCGCTCTCGTCGGTGCCGCACGGTCAAACCGAAGCCGCGCGCGCGCTCGGGCTCAGCAAATGGCAGGCGCTGCGCCACGTGGTGTTTCCGCAAGCGCTGCGTACGGCACTACCGGCGGTTACCAACGACTTCGTCGCGCTGCTCAAAGATTCATCGCTCATCAGCGTCATCACCGTGGTCGAGCTGACCAAGCGCATGACAATCTTGGCGGTCGAGCTGCGCGATTGGGTAACCCCCGGCTTGATGTGCGCGGCGCTCTATTTCGTGATGAGCTTTCCACTAGCGCGGTGGGCGCGCCGCATCGAGCGGCGTTTGGAGCCAATTCAGGCTCCGGAAGCCGGCGCGGAGGCACAGCCATGAGCCGCGAACCGGTGATTCGCCTAGCTGGCGTGGGCAAAAGTTTTGGTGCGCGCCAGGTGCTGCGCGGCATCGACGCCAAGGTGAAGCCCGGCACCATCGTCTCCTTGGTCGGCGCCTCGGGCTCGGGCAAGACGACGTTGCTGCGCTGCTTGAACGGGCTCGAAACGATCGACGCCGGACAGATTCACATCGCGGGTCATGTCGTCACGCCGCGACCGACCGACGCCGCCCTGACCGAGCTGCGCGCCGATGTCGGCATGGTGTTTCAAGACTACCAGCTGTTCCCGCACCTCTCGGTGCTCGACAACCTGTGCCTGGCTCAAGAAGTCGTGCGCAACCGCGCGCGCACCGAAGCCGAAAAACACGCGCACGCGCTGCTCCAGCAAGTCGGTCTGGCTGATCGCCACGGCTCACGCCCCAGCCAGTTGTCGGGCGGACAGAAGCAGCGCGTGGCGCTGGCCCGCGCGCTCGCGCAAGACGTCAAAGTGCTGCTGCTCGACGAGCCCACCAGCGCGCTCGACGCCCGCACACGCGACGAAATCGTCGACATCTTGCGCAACCTCGTCAAGCGCGCCGCACAGCCGCTCACGCTCTTGCTCGTCACGCACGACCTAAACCTCGCCGAAACGCTATCCGACGAGGTTTGGACGCTCGTTGGAGGCCGCCTGACCCACGTCGCTAGCTGAGCCGTTGCGGCTCAGCGCGGCTCAAGCAGCTCGACGACGCCAGCCGGCGAGCGAAAGCACCGAGCCGAGCAGCAGCCAGCCGAGCGCGCCGCCGTGGCCGCGCGACCCAAGTGTCGAGCAGCTGCAGCCGGCGTCGGGCTGCCCAATCGGGTCAGGTCCACAACAGGCGCCCGAGGCACCCGCCGTGCCTGGCGCACCACCAGTCGCGGTGCCACCCGTCGTGGCCGCGGTTCCGCCGGTGCTTGCACCGGCCGCCGCGGTTCCACCCGTCGCGCCGCCACTGGCACCGCCGGTTCCGGCGGCGTCGCTGCCGCCACTACCGGCGCTACCGGCGCTGCCACCGCCGCCAGCCGCGACCGTGAACGCCACCTCCGTGCTGGTCGCATTCGCAAGTGTGGCGTCGATCACCTTGGCCGTAACCTTGTGTGCGCCCAACGGCGCGGCCCAATTGACCGTGTACGGCTTGGCTGTCGCTTTACCGAGCGAGGTCGCACCCTCGAAGAACTCGACGCTGGTGATGTCGACGTAGTCAGCCGACGCGTCCGCGGTCAGCGGCACCATCGCTCCGCTCACCATCGCGCCGATCGTCGGACTGGTGATGCTGACCGTCGGCTCGCGCTCCAGACCCTTTTTCACGAGCCCGGCCATCACGACGTAGCCCGCGTCATTCGGGTGCACGCCGTCACCGAAGTACTCGGGATGACCCGTCGTCGGGGTGTTCAAGTCGATGATCGGCAGGTGCTTTTCCATCGCCACCTGCTTGATCAGCGGCAGCTCTTCGTCGTGAATCACGTTGCCGCGAATGCTGCAGCAAGGATTCGTCCCGGTCGCCAGCGGGTAGCCTGCGTAGACCACCGGCTTCGGCGTCAACCCCAGGTAGTGGTCGACCAACGCCAAGTAGTCCTTCTTGTACTGCTGATCGTTCTTGCCGGCCGCCGGATCCCAATTGAACGGCTTCGAGTCATTGGCGCCCAAGATGATCACGACGCTCACGAGCGCGCCCGCGCCGGCCGTCGTCACGAACGTGGTCGACGGGGTGTACTGCGCCGAAAGCGTATACGGGTTGTCCCCGTAGGGCGCCGAAAGCATCGTCGTGCCGCTCACGCCAAAATTCAGCGTCTGGACGCCATTACCGAGCAACCCTTTCAGCTGCTCGACGTAGTTTTTGTCAGCGGAGCTCGCACCGGCACCGGCCGTGATGCTGTCACCGACACATGCAACGTGCGTAGGCTTGCGCGGCTCTGCCTGCGCAGGAGCGGCCAGCAACGTAACCGAAAGCGAGCACAGCGGGACCAAACGGACGATTCGCGACATCGAAGCTCCTCTCGACGAACGTACGCAGTTGGGACGGCTCGGACAAGCCGCGTTGGGTCAACAATCATGAAAATCAGCCAAGTGACCACCCCAAAAAAAGCGGGGAGGTTCTAGGCTCGACGGGCATAGCCCCGGGCTCCCGTACCCATGAACCTGTTCGTCCGATTGCTGCTGTTGTTACTCACGGCCCCGTTTCAGCCCCGCTGCGACATCCTGGGCCCCACACGCAAGCGCTTTTTGGTCTGGCCGCCGGACTTGGACGTGCTGTTTCACGTCAACAACGGCGTGTATCTATCGATGCTCGACGTGGCGCGGACCGACATGATGCTGCGCTCCGGCATGGCGGGGCGCTTACGCCAACAAGGGTTCTACCCGGTCGTCGCCGCCGAAACGATCCGCTTTCGCCGCTCACTCCAGTTGTTCCAAGCCTTCGACGTCGAAACGGCGGTGATCGGCTGGGATGAGAAAGCTTTCATCATCCAGCACCAGTTCCGACGGCGAGGCGAGGTGGTCGCCGACGCCGTGGTGCGCGCGCGTTTCTTGAAGCGCGGCGGCGGCACCGTGAGCAGCCGGGAGCTGCTCGAGGTCGTCGGTAAGACCGGACCGTCACCCGAGCTTCCGGCCTGGATCGACGCCTGGAATCGCGAGAACGCCCGCTAGAACGCCGCCGAAGTGTGGTACTCACCCCACGTGAGGTCGCAGATGGGTCGCGGCGCCTTCGCGTGGGCCATGGTCGCCCCCAGCCTCGCGTTTGGCCAGGTCGAGCAGGGCGGGCTCGGGCTGCGCTGGAGCGATCCGAGCTCCCTGGCCGCCACCGGCGAGGTCGACTTCGACGCGCGCCTCTCCGAACGGCTCGGACATCCCGCCTTCGACCCGACCGCGACCCAAGACGCGCTGGCGGTGGCTTGGCAAGGCACGGCCGAGCAGTGCCGCGTCGAGCTCCAACTGCTGCACGGCACCGAAGTCGAAGGCACCCGGGTACTCGAAAGCCCGAGCGGTGACTGCCGCTCGCTGCTAGCGCCGCTACTGACGATCGCGGCGCTGTTGATTGAATCGCGCCTGACTGAAGCCACGCCCGAACCGAAGCCTGCGGTCGCGCCACCACCACCGCCGCCGAAACCAGAAATTCCGGCTAAAAAGCCGCCAGCCCAGCCAGGCTGGCTGATGCTGAGCGCGGGTGCCGTGCTTGGCGCCGGTCTAACCCCGAAGCTGGAGCTGGGTCCTGCGGCAGCGCTGGTTCTGGCGCCGCATCGGTATTTCCGTGTCGGCCTAGCCGGCTCGGCTTTCTTCCCACACCAGTACGGCGCGGGCCCCGGGCTGTCGCTCGGACACGCCAGCGGCGCGCTGTTGGCTTGCGGTATGCCGCTCAGCGGCTCCTTCGGCTTGGGCGTGTGCGCCAACGCGGCACTACATGGGTTTAGCTCGCGCGGCATCTCGCTCCCTCACCCCGAAAGCCACCACACCAGCGCTTACACCGCTGGGCTTGCCGTGCGAGTGGAGTGGCGGCTGGCCCGACATTTGTGGTGGGTAGGCAGCATCGGCGCGGACGTCACCACGCGGCCGCTCTATTTCTACTTCACGCCGGCGCCTGGCGGGCAGAGCATCTTGTTCCGCCAACAGCGCGTCGCGCCCGCGCTGTTCCTCGGCCTGACGCTAGAGCTGCCATGACCCGACGCACCCCGACACTCGGCCTGCTCGGAGTCACTTGGCTCGTGCTCGCTTGCGACGCGCGCGGCGTCAGTCTCGGTACGGAAGAGCTGTGCGTGCTCGACGACCAGCTGGCAATTGCCGAGGGCCATTCGGGCGACGAGCATGTCTCCACCTGCGCGCGAATCGGCGACAACCTTTTGCTCAACGCAGGCTTCGAGGCGCCCCTCGTCGGCAGCTGCCCGCTCGTCCAGGACGGCCCTTTTTGCCATTTCCCCGCGGCTGACATCACGGGCTGGCAAACCTCCAGCATGGATCAGGTGATCGAGATCTGGCAGGACGAGTTCCACGGCGTCCCGGCGGCCGAGGGTAGCCAATTCGGCGAGCTCGACGCCACCTCGCCCGACACGCTGTGGCAGGACCTCGAGCTACCGCCGGGCCAACTCATGTATTGGTCGTTCCAGCACCATGGCCGCAACGGCGTCGAGCGATTGGAGCTCTTGATCGGTCCGCCCGACGCGCTTGTCTCGATCGGTCTATTCTCGAGCGACGTGGATGCCTGGCAGACCCACACCGGGCTGTACCGAGTACGCGAAGATGCCGGCAGCGTGACGCGTTTTGCGTTGGCGTCCCGCACGGGTCTAGCCGAAGGCAACCTGGTCGACGCGGTCGTCTTTGCACCCGTCGAGTGAGCAGAAGTCGTTACTCGCCGCCGAGCCGCGCCAACAGCGCGCTCACTCGCGGCAAATGGATCGATTTCGGATACTTGGCCTCGAACAGCAACGCACGCCGCCGCGCCTCGGCCGTCTGCCCCGAACGCGCCAAGGCTTCGAGCGCGATCACGTCACGCTCGACGCCGAGCGCACCGGCCGGAAAGCGTCGTTGATGCTCCTGCGTGAGTAACAGCGCCCGTCGCGGATCTGCGGCTAGCGCGCGACGAGCCTTCTCGATCAGCTGCGGCTCGTCCCAACTTGCCGGCGCTTCCTTGACGGCGTGCGGCGCCGGGTTGGGCACCGTGATTTCAGGTGCCGGCGCGGGGTCGGCGGGTTTTGGCGGAGTTTTGTTGCTCACCTGATGCACCGCCACCAGCGCGGCCGGAGCCGGCGGCGGCTCGGTCGGGCGCTGCAACGCAACGGCGATGACGACGCTCGACACCACCACGGTCGAGCCTGCGCCCCAACCGAGCAGCGCCAACCGACTGAGCCCGACCTTGGCCGCGACGCTGGCGATCGCCGTGCTCGGCGTCACGATCGCCGCGATCGGCGCGGCCACGAACGGCACGCGCAAGCTGCGCGCCACCGCCGCCAACAGCCCTGGCGTCGGCCGATCACGCCGCGCGAGCGCCACCAACTCCGCTAGGTCAGGATGCGTCACCGCTTTACTCCCTTCTCTTCGAGCGCTCGCTTCAATGAGCGTCGCGCCAACCGCAGCCGCGAGTACGCCGTGAACACGCCGCACTCCAACCGTGCCGCCACGTCAGTCATCGGCAACTCTTCGATCTCGTGCAGCACGAACACTTCACGCTGCACTTCCGAGATTCGATCGAGCGCCCAACACAATAGCTCATGCGTGTCGCGCCGTTCGCGCTCGTGCTCTTGCGGCGCGGGCACGCTGCGATCGTCCTCGCTCAGCGGCACCAGTTGCCGTCGGCGCCGCCAGGTCTTGGCCACGCGCAGCGAGATGCCGTAGAGCCAGGTGCGCGGTGCCGAGTCGCCACGGAACTCGGGCAGCTTTCGGTGGGCGACCAGGAACACCTCCTGGCAGGCGTCGGCCAAGTCGTGCTCACGCACGCCCAGGTACTTCAGAAAACGCCACACCTCCTCCGCGTGCGCCTGAAACAGGCGGGCGGTGGCTGGGCCCACCAGCGCCTCTTCACGAGGCACTTCGGGCAGACTGGCTGGAGGGGACACGCTCTCAGTTAGTGCCTGAACCCCTCCAACTTGTCAGCGCTCGCCACCAACTCACCTAAGCCCATAACTTACTTGAGTTTTTAGACGAGCATACCCGCGCCGACGCGCGCCTACACCTGACGATCGGTCAAACGCATCAGCCTGCCCCGCTCGCCAAGCCTGGTTTCTGACGAGGCTTTCGCGAGGACCAAGCGACCTTTCCGGTCGCCTCTCCTTGAGCGTACCCGAGTACGTGAGCACCGAACCGCAGCGAAAACGAGCCGGAGTGGACGGAGTCCAGCTTGCTGGACGGAGTCCACGGAGGCCTACGGCCCGAGCCGAAGGCGAGGGAGCGCCGAAGGCGCAGTGAAGTCAGAAGCCAGGATCGGCGAGCGTGCCCGCCAGTTGAAATGACCTCGCCGACGAGCCGCCCTACATCTGCTGCTTGAGCTTGCGGTACAGCGTGCGGCGGTCGAAGCCCAACACCTTGGCGGCGAGCGTCTTGTTCCCGCCAACGGCGGCCAACACCTTGCGGATGTAGCGTTCCTCCACGAGATCCATGCTCGGCAGCTGCTTCGGGTCGTCGCTCTCGGTGTAAACCTCGGTCGGCCGGTGCTCGCGGATCTTGGCGGGCAAGTCGTCGGTCGTGATTTCGTCGAAGCGTGCCAGGGCAACCGCGCGTTCCATGCAGTTCTCCAGCTCACGCACGTTGCCGGGCCAGTCGTAGCCCATGATGTGCTCGGCCACCGTCCGACCGAGCCGCGTGACACTCTTGCCAGATCGCGCGGCGGCACGCTCCAAGAAGAACTGCGCCAGCAACAGCGCGTCATTGCCGCGCTTGCGCAGCGCCGGCACGTCCACGCGCACCACGTTGATGCGGTAGAACAGATCCTCACGGAAGCGCTTGGCGGCGACTTCGGCGTCCAAATCGCGGTTGGTTGCGGTAACGATCCGCGCGTCGAACGGAATTTCCTGTGTGGCGCCCAGCGGTCGCACCTTGCGCTCTTGCAAGGCGCGCAGCAGCTTGGCCTGCATACCGAGCGGCATTTCGCCGACCTCGTCCAAAAACAGCGTGCCTTGGTTGGCCTCGACGAACAGGCCGCTGCGCGAGGTGCGGGCGTCAGTGAAGGCGCCGCGGGTGTGGCCGAACAGCTCGCTCTCGAGCAACGTTTCCGGCACGGCCGCGCAGTTGATCGCCAAAAACGGACCCCGCCGGCCGCTGCGTTCGTGCACCGCGCGCGCCACCAGCTCCTTGCCGGTGCCCGATTCGCCGGTGACCAACACGTTGGCGTCGGTTTCGGCCACGCGCGAGACGATGTCCGCCATGCGCGCCATGGCCTCGCTCTCGCCGATCACGTTGGGCAGCTCGTGCTCGTCGACCCGCCGGCGTAAGCGCTGCAGCTCTTCGGTCATCGCGCGGTGGCGCAGCGCGCGATCGATCGTCAGCGCCAGGCCGTCCATCGACACCGGCTTGGTGACGAAGTCGTAGGCACCCGCGCGCATCGCGCCGATCGCGTGCTCGAGCGTGCCGAAGCCGGTCATGACGACCACGACTAGATCCGGTCGCTTGGCGAGGGCGGCGCGACACAGGTCGAGACCGCTCATGCCTTCCATATGAATGTCGACCAGCAGGATCGAGAAGTCTTCCTGATCGAGGTAGGCCAGCGCCTCGTCGGGCGACAGCCGCCACGAGACCCCATAACCACGTTGGCTCAAGCCGGCTTCGGCGAGCTCGCACATGTCGCGGTCGTCGTCCGCGATTAGGATTTTGGGGACCGCGGAGCTCGCGCGGGCGTCCGAGGATCGGGTGTCAGCAACTGCTAGGGCGCCGTTCATTCCGCCCCGCTGAAGCATGGGACGTGCCGGTGGCTGAGGCATCAAAAGCCCGAGAGATCTCGCAGGCGACGCGGGACGCATCGCGGCATTTTGCCACATGGCCTTTGAGCACGTAGCAAAATGCTACGAATCCAAGGCGCCAGATCGGCCCGGCGACCGACAGCGCGCTGGTCAGGCGTGAACCCGGTCGCGGCCCAGGTCTTTGGCGGCGTAGAGGGCCTGGTCGGCGCGCTTGAGCAGCGACTCGATTGGCTCGTCGTCGCGCAGCTGGGCCACCCCAATGCTGACGTTGACGTGGATCGACCCCGATGCGCCGGCCACGCGGACCTCGCTGCTCTGCACTTCGGTGGCGGCCACCGCCGCGCGCACCCGCTCGGCCACGACCCGCGCACCGCCGAGCTCGGTGTCGGGCAGCAACATCGCGAATTCTTCGCCGCCCAAGCGGCCGAGCACGTCGCTGACGCGCAGCGCGCCGCGCGCGGCTTCAGCCAGCGCCGCCAACACATGATCGCCGGCCACGTGCCCGTACTGATCGTTGATGTTCTTGAAGTGATCGGCGTCGAACAAGCACAACGACAACGCTGCGCCAGCGCGCCGCGACCGCTCGCGTTCACGCTGCGCCAGCTCCATGAAGTGCCGGCGATTGGCGGCGCCGGTCAGCGAATCACTGGTGGCGAGCGCCCGCAGCTGCTCCTCCAAGTCCTTTTGCGCCGTGACGTCGAAGATGCCGACGAGCGAGCAGCGCTGGCCGTCGAGCTCGACGATGCGCGCAGACATCTCGGCCCAAAACTGCTTGCCGCCGCGCTTCTTGAGGCGAACCAAGACCGCGTCCAGCTGGCCACGCTCGAGCAGCTGGTTGATCAGCTTGTCGCGTTCTTCGGGGTCCGCGTAATAATCGCGCGTACGTTGACCAGCGCCTGCGAGTGCGCCAGCTTGGACAAAAGCTGCCGATGCAGCCCCAGGCGCTCGGAGACACGCTCGCCATCCGCGCCGAGCCGGGGCGTCGATGGCGGGGAGCCGGAAGACGGAGAAGAGCTCATCTGGGCGCTTCTTTCGGAGTATCACGGGGCTTTTTGAAAAGCACCCCAGCGGCCTTGCGCTAGGGTCCCGCCGATGCGCTCCGTCCCATGTCGCTCGCTTCGCTCGCTCCGCCCGTGTCGCTCCGTCCCATGTCGCTCCGTCTCGCTTCGCTCGTGTCGCTCCGTCCCATGTCGCTCGCTTCGCTCGCTCCGCCCGTGTCGCTCCGTCCCATGTCGCTCCGTCTCGCTTCGCTCGCTTCGCGAGCTACTCGGTTCTTTCGGCTTTTATTGCGGGCTCGCGGTTTTGGCCTTGCTCGCTGGGTCGACCGGGCTCGGCTGTTCAGCGGCAAAGCCTGCGCCCGCGGCCAGCCCGCAGGGCGGCCCGGCGAGCGCAGCCCTGGTCGCGCCAAGCCCCGACGCGCGGCCCGAGCACGCCCTCGCCAAAGTGCCGGTCACGGCTGCCGACCCGCAGTGGGGCAGCGTCGACGCGCCGGTAACGATCGTCGAGCTGAGCGACTTTCAGTGCCCGTTCTGTGAGCGCGTTCTACCTACGCTGGCGAGCCTGAAGCGCAAATACGGGCCGACCTTGCTGCGCATCGTCTGGAAGCACAACCCGTTATCGTTCCACGAGTACGCCAGGCCCACGCACGAAGCGGCGGCGGCGGTGTTCATGCTGGGCGGCAGCCGCGCGTTCTTCACCTTTCACGACCTGGCGTTCGCCAATCAACACCAGCTGACCAGGCAAAATTTCGAGAGTTGGGCGGCCGTGGCGGGCGTGGACCCAGGCGCGCTGCGAGCTGCGCTGGCGTCCGGACGCGCGGCGCAGAAGGTGGACGAAGACTTGCGGTTGGCGCGCGAGCTGGCTGCCAACGGCACGCCGGCTTTCCGCATCAACGGCGTCACCATCTCGGGCGCGCAGCCGCTCGAGGTGTTCGTCCAGGCCGTCGACGAGCAGTTGGCGGCGGCACGCCAGCTAACGCAGTCAGGCACGCCACCGCGCCTGGTGTACGTAGCCTTGACCGACAAGAACTTCGTCGAACCGGCGCCGGTGCGTGAAGCCGCGGAGGACGAAGCCGCCGATCTAGTCAACGTGGTTTGGAACGTGCCGGTGGCGAGCGACGACCCGCAGCGCGGCGCCAAAGATGCGCTGGTCACGATCGTCGAATTTTCGGACTATCAATGCCCGTTTTGCCAGCGCGCCGAGACCACGCTGGTAGAGCTGCGACGGCTGTACGGCAAAGATCTGCGCGTGGTGTGGCGGGACAATCCGCTGCCCTTCCACGCCCGCGCCATGCCGGCAGCCCAGCTGACGCGCGCGGTGTTTCAGAGCAAAGGCAACGATGCTTTCTGGAAGCTGCACGACGCGCTGTTCGAGAACCAAGCGTCGCTCGAAGACAGCGACTTCGAGGAGCTGACGAAGAAGCAAGGGCTGTCGTGGAAGCAGCTTCAAGCCCTGATGGCGTCCGACAAGGTAACGGAACGCATTCAAGCTTCGATCGAAAACGCCGCCGATCTTCAGGCCAACGGCACGCCGCATTTCTTCATCAACGGCCGGCGGCTGACCGGCGCGCAACCGCTCGACGCGTTTCGCAAGCTGATCGACGAAGAGCTGGCCAAAGCGCGCGCGATGACCGAGCACGGTACGCCGCGAGCCAACCTGTACGCCGAGCTCACCAAGGCCGGTCAGGGCCCGCCACCGCCCGAAAAGAAGCACAGCGACGTGCCGGCCAATGCCGCATCGCGCGGCGACGCCAAGGCGGCGATCGTGATCCAAGAATTTTCGGACTTTCAGTGTCCGTTTTGCAAGCGCGTCGAGCCGACGCTGCAGCAGCTGGAAAAAGAGAACAAGGGGGCGGTGCGCATCGTGTGGCGACACATGCCGCTGCCGTTCCATCAATACGCGCAGCTCGCTGCCGAGGCTTCGGAAGAAGTGCTGGCGCAAAAGGGCGCGGCGGCGTTTTGGGCCTACCACGACCTCTTGTACGAGGCGCAGGGCGAAGCCGACGGGCTCGACCGCATCAACCTCGACGTGTTGGCCGACAAGCTCGGCCTCGACATGGCGCGCTTCAAGGCTGCGCTCGACGGCCACGTCCACCAGGCCAAGGTTCAAGCCGACATCGACGCCGCCAACAAGATTGGCATCAACGGTACGCCGGCGTTCGTGATCAACGACTATTACTTGAGCGGCGCACAGCCGCTGAGCGCGTTCCGCCGCGCACTCAAACGCGCGCTCTCCGACCTCAAGAAACCGTGAGCCGGTAGTAGATCCAAAACCATGGCTTTTCCGAAAACTTTCGCTGTAATTTTTCGACGACGTTTTTTTCGCCAACGGCGCGGGCCGGCGTTGGAATAGCCGCGAGGGGTGGTTGTTAGGGAGCGCGAAACCGCTGGCTGCGCCGCCCCATGAAGGTTTGTTTTAGAGCCCGCTCCGACTCGTGGCCTCGCCTGACGCGATCACTGCAAATCGCTTTCCGGGCGGTTCCGGTGTTGGTCGCGGCCTGCCTCTCGACCGCGTGTCAACAGACGCCGGGCGCGATGGAGATCGACGTGCCGAGCAAAGCGGTACCGGCATACTTCGACTTTCTGCAGTCACTGAAGGCGCGCGGTTTCGTGTTCATGAGCTTTGGTCAGTACTGGCGCGCCGACAAACAGCAGCTGCCAGAAAAGCTGATCGTCATTCGTCACGACGTCCACCACCGCGACCTGCCCGGCGCGTACGGCATGCGCGCGATCGAGGCCGTGCTGTTGCCGAACGACGCGGCGACCTATTTCGTGATGCTCGATTTTCCGCCGGAATCTGCGAACGATGCGTACCAGCAGGACTACCTGAATCTGATCGGTGAGCTAGCGGCCGAGGGTGTCGATGTGCAACCGCACATCTCACCCGACGACATGTACGTCAGCGAATACCGTCCCGCTTGGCGCAAACAATCGACGGACCAGCTGCAGACGTTCGCCGAGGGCGACTACCAGATCGAAAATTTTGCCGACGGCATCGAGATCGTTCCGGGCGGACACGACGTGCTCGGGTTGCGCGCGATCAACCGCCGTTTGCCGGCGCTGTTGACCGCGTACAACGAGCGTTGGCAGAGCCTGACCGGACTGAAAGTGAGCTACTACGCCGCCCACGGCAGCCACCTGGCGTTGAACCACGTGCTCAACAACGCCTTGATCTTGGACCAGCGCGAGTTGCTGGCGACCGGCATCTACGAGTTCGACACCTACAACACCCGCGTCCACAACTACCTCACCGACCTGAGCGACAACGAGCAGCCGGACTGGATGGATCACCCGGAGATGATCGCCCCCGGGCGCTACCAGCTGCTGGCGCACCCGAATTCATGGATGCCCGGCTCCACGACCAAGCGCGTCGCACGCGAGCACCAGAGCGAGCACGACGGCGGCGCCGCGGGCGACGCCGGCCAATAGCGCGCGTCGCCCTTACTTGACGATCACCGGCGGTTCGGAGATGCGATGCAGGTTGAGGCCGCCTGGATAGTAGTACGAGGTCGCAAAACCGAAGCCCATCACCTGCAGACCCAGGCCAAGCTCGTGGTCGGTCGACAGCTTGTGCACGCCGCCGCCAGCAGCGTCGAGCGGTAGCCGCACGGTCGACCAGCCGCTGCCACCAATCGCGGTCGGCGCCACGCTGATCGCCTTGCCGTCGAGCAGCACGCTGGCGCCGTTCGGCAGCAGCACGTCGGCGTAGTTTTCCATGTAATCGACCGGCGCCAGGAACGTGTACTCCTTGCGGAACTGCTCGGGCGTCACTTCCATGCTGAAGCTCGGATCGCCCTGCGAGTTGGTCGCGTCGGTACCGGGCATTTGCAGCACGCCGCCGACCATGAACGAGGCGACGGCGAAGGCTGCCGTGCCCTCGACCACGAACGGCGTGTTGAGCATGCAATGGTCAGCGACCGACATGCACGACGCTGCGGGTTGACCGGTGGGCAGCGCCGGAATTTGGAACACATCGCCAGCGTTGATCACATCGGGCGCGCCCGGCGGCTTGCCTTCCGGGTAGGTGAGCTGGGTGTTGTCGACGTTGCCGTAGATACGCACCACATGGCCGACGCTCTGGCCGAGCGGAGTCGCCGGCGGCGTCACGATGTATTTCTTGCCCAGCACCTCACCCGGCAACACGGTTTCTTCCATGTGGTCGGCGTTGGCGACCGATACGTCGGGCAGCTGCGAGATAGCGTTGAACGAGATCACCTGCACATTGTGATCTTTGTTGGCTTGTACGATCGTACCGCTCATGTCCGCGTTGCGAGTCTGCGGATCTTTGGCCCAGGCGCCGACCAGCTGGACAACGTCGCCGGCGTTCATTTGCAGCGTGTACGAAGCGCCGGGCATCTTGGCGTCGATGCCGCTGCCAGGCAGCCCGGCCGCCACGCACATGCCAAGATCGGCGGTCGGAAAGATTTCGACGCCGCACTTGGGGCCGAGCTGCACTTGGACATCGGTGCCATCTTTGGTGGCGGTGATGGCGATGCCGCCGGGTACGGTGCCCCAGTCGGTGCCCTCGTTCTTCGACGAATAGCCGAAGACGCGGTAGCTCTCGGTCATCGCGGTCGACGGAATCAGCAGCGAAGCGTCGTTGGTCGCAGATTTGCAGCCGCCCGCGCCGTGCGTGATGCGCGTGCAAGCAGGCGCGTCCTGCGTGTATTTGAGTGGGTTGAACTGCCAGGCCGTGACCGGTACCGAGCTGACCATGTGGTAGGCGCCGCCGTTCGCCCGCGATGACGCCTGCAAGCGCCCGCCCGAGGTGTTGGTGAGCGAGAACTCGGGGCCTTTCAGCTCCATCACCCACTTGAGCATCACGGTCTCGAGCCCGCCGGCCTTGACCGTCACGCTCTGGTGAAATCCCGCCGGGCCGTCGATCGTCACGCTGGCGTCGGTGGCCGTGCCGTTCGCAACCACGACTGCTGGCTCGAACTCCTGCCACACCGGATTGGCGACGATCGTCGGCCAGAACTCACAGCCCACGTAGGTATGCCCAAGCGCTGCATCGGCGCAGGTCTCGGGCGTGCCGTCACCGCTGCCCGTGGCGCCCGTGCCCACGTTGCCGCCAAGGGCCAGACTGCCGGCCAAGCCTAGGTTGGGCTGCCCGCCACTGCTGCTCGTGGCACCGGTGCTGGTCGCGCCGGAGCCGTGATTCGCGCCGCCATCAGCGCCGCTCGCGCTGCAACCGGCGTTGCTGAGCAGAAGTGCCGCCAAACAAGCAATGACGTGAAGCTTCATCGGGAACCTCCGGAACGCGAGAGACGTCGCGCTTCCGTTGTAGCTCCAACGCGAACAGCCAAGATGGCGTTAACTTCTCCTCCTGGTGGCCATTTATCAATCACCCGGGCTCGCTCCGCCGGAGGCGACCACGCGGGATCTGCGGTGATTTTTGCGCCGCTCGCGGGCAAGTGCCAGGCAGCTCGCTGACGGTAGATTTGGCCGTTTTCTCGGGAAAAATACGGATTTGACCACGGTTTTGGTAGCGGGCGTCAGCGGTAATGCCTTACTCGGATCACCATGCGCGGATCGATCCAAGGCGGCGGGACGAAGTTGCGTGACCTCAAGCCAGACCGTGGCGGGCGAATTTTCGTTCGTTACGGCTCGGCTTTGTCACTCTGCGGAGTGATTGCGGCCGGCTGCGCGGCGCAGGACGCCAACGACACGCCCTCGAATGGCGGCTCGAGCAATACCGCCGGCGCGGGGCACGGCGGCAGCGGCGGCACGGGCGGCTCGCTCAACGTGGCCGGCTCGGTCGCTGGCGGCAGCATGACCGCCGGTAGCCCGGGTGTGAGCGGCAGTGGCGGTATGCCCGGAGCTGGCAGTGGCGGGGTTGCCGCCACGGCAGGCGCCGCTGGCAAAGGCGGCGCGGGCGGCAGCGCAGGCGCCGGTGGCAGCGCAGGCGCCAGTGGCAGTGGTGGAGCGGCGGGCGCCGCGGGTGCGGGTGGCGCAGGCGGTGCCGGTGGCGCCGGCGGCGCCGGCGGCGCAGGCGGCGCAGGCGGCGCAGGCGGTGCCGGTGGCGCGGGCGCAGGCGGCGCGGGCGCGGGTGGCGCGGGCGCGGGCGCGGGTGGCGCGGGCGCGGGTGGCGGCGGGACGGGCGGCGCGAGTGGCAGCGCTGGAACAGGCGGCAGCGGTGGCGCGAGCGGAACCGACTGCACGGTCGTCACGGATTGCGCCGTACAAAGCGTGTGCGACGCCGGTAAATGCCGCGCGCGCGGCTGCAACGCGACCAACTGCGCTTACGATCTCACGAGCTTCATCGTGGGCACCCCCGTCGCCGCCAGCGCGCGCGGGCAAGCGTTCGTCACCTGGAGCGCGACCAGCCTCGTCGTGGATTTTCAGATCTTCGACAAGACCGCTCAGAACGACTCAGCGCTCAACTGGGAAGACGACTCAGCCGAGATCTACCTCGATCTCAACCACGCGCGCTCCGGCGCGTACGACGCCGACGACTACCAGATCAACGTGCCGCGCGATGCCGGCACGCTGGTTGGCCTCGGCACCAACCTCAACCTTGGCGCGATCACGGTCGTGCGCAGCGAGAACGCCAACGGCTACGAGCTCATAGTCACGGTGCCGTGGAGCGCGCTCAATGGCGCGGGGTCACAAGTCGGCAAGACGATCGGCTTCGATCTCGCGTTGAACGACGACCGCGACGGCGGCACGCGCGAGACGCAAGTCGTGCTGTACGGCAACGCGAACGCCTACCAAGACTCCAAGCAGTTCGGCGACCTAACGCTCACGCCGTAGCCGTCACAACAAAGCGCCGACGTTCAGGCTCAGCCCCAGCCAATAGCGGTCGAGCGCGATCGAGTCGTGACGCTGCACGGTACCCTCGAGCGGAAACGACACCAGCCCGGCCTCGGCGCCTAGCTCGGCGACCCAGCTAGCGAAACGCAGCCCCAAACCGGCAGAAACCAGCGGACCGCCCGAAGCGCCGGCGACGGTGCCGACGCGCGCCGGCACGCCCGACGCCGCTTCGCCGGAGATTCGCCCCGAACCGAAGCGATAGCCGGCGAACAGGTGCGTCGACCAGTTGTCGTGCAGCGCCAAGTAGCCGGCTTGAGCAGACAGCGTCGTGACCTGCAGGTGCGCGCTGCCGGAGTCGTAGCTGTGATTCGCGACTGCCACGTCGAACTCCAGCCGCAGCCCGAGCTCGGAAAGCCGCAGGTAGTCGACCGATAGGCCACCGCCCGTCAACGGAGCTTGGAAGCCAAAGCTGCGCATCGTTCCGAGCGCCATCAGCCGGACCGAGGGAGCCGGTGCTGGAGGCGGGGGCCCGGGCCGTGGCGGCGGCAAGCGCTCGGGCTTGGGTTCAGGCTTGGGTGCGGGCTCGGTATCGGGCGCGCGCGCGTTGAGCAGCTCGATCGCGGATAACGCGAGCACGCGAGCCCCGACCTCACCGGCCACGTCGGCCGCCGCAAACACGCGCGCGCGCGGCAGCGCGTCCTCGCCCCGTTGCTCGACCTGCAGCCGGACGATGTCGCCGTCGCAGGTCACACTCACCCGGGCTTGCTGCACCCCGGCACTGGCGTCGCGCCGCTCCTCGACATTCAGCAACCGCGCGAGCTGTGCGCGATCCACGCGACCGCACGTGTCGGCCACCACCACTTCCACGCTTTCCGCGTGGGTTGCGGCATGGGCCGCGCGCGCGCCGACTGGGCCCAAGGCCAGGGCGCAGAGCAGGGGCACGAACCGCACGCCTACAGCTTACGCAATCGCTGGGCTTGTGGGCCCTCTGGATACAGCTCGATGTAACGCGCCGCGAGCTGTCTAGCCCGGTCAGGTTGAGCGGCTCGCTGGGCGGCATCCACCTCACGCGCCAGCGCGTCAGAAGCGAGTGGACCGCGCGGCGCCAGCTGCTGCGCGCGCCGAAACGCGTCGGCCGCGCGACCCGGCTGCCCCAAATCTTCGAGCAAGACGCGGCCGAGCGTGAAGGCCGCCAAGGCCGCTCGCTTATCGCGCGGGAAGCCGTCGGACACCCGCGCGAGGTAGCGCGTGGCCTCACCTGGGTGACGGCTCAGACGCGCGACGTCGGCCGCCAGCATCAAGTCCGTCGGCTCGTCACGCACGCTCTTGCTCGCGCTCGCGGCGGAGCCAAGTGCCTTGTAGGCGTCGACATACGCGCCGCGCTTGGCCAGCCTGCGCCAGCTCGACGCCTCCTCGGCCACGTTGCCGGCCAAGTCGGAGAGCGGCTCGGCCGGAGCTTTCGTCGCATCGCGTGCGTCGGCCGCGCTTGGCGGCGGATACAGGCCGGACTGACCCGCCGAAAGAAACGCCTCGCCGCCGGTCCATTGTACGCGCACCGCGCCGCGTTCGACCGCCACGCGCGTCAACAAGCCATCGCGGACCATGCTGAACGCCGTGCCGAGCACACGCACCTTCACGTCACCGCTCTCGACCTCGAACACGCGCGAGGCGTCGTGACGAACATCGAACCGCGCCGAGCCTGCGCCCAGCTGCGTGCGCACCAGTACCGCGGTTTGCTCCAAGACCTCGACGCGACTGCCGCCGCTGAGCAAGCTCACGCGCGAGCCGTCGGGCAACGCGAAGTCGCGCTCGACGCGGCTCACCCCGGCGCTGGCCAGCGCCGCATCACCCGGCGTAAACTGAGTTATTTTCGGGCTCCACAGCCACAATCCAGCCGCCACCGCCACGACCGCGGTCACGGCCGCCGCGCCACGCGCGAGCGCGCGGCGACGCCGTACGGCCAGCAAACGTTGCGGCAACCGCTCGGTCTGCTCGGTGGTCCACAGTGGCGCGACCGACAACGGACCTTCACTCAGGCGGCGATCAATATCCATCGTCGCCTCCGTCCAGTCGCGCTTTGACGACGGTGTGGGCCGCGGCAATGCGTCGCTTGGCCGTAGCCAACGAGCACTCGCACAGCAGCGCCGTGTCTTCCAGGCTTTCGCCCTGCACGTGACGCAGGACCCAGGCGACGCGCTCTTTGGCGGAGACGCCGTCGAGCGCGCGGTACACTTCCGCGACCATGCGTCGCTCTTCTGGCCCTGCTGACGCGTCCGACAGCCGCTCGTACTGCGGCGGCTCGGCCAAATCGAAAACGTTCCACAGCGAGCGCACGCGCAACTTGCGCATCGAGCTGCGCACGGTCACTGTGGCGAACCAGCTCTTGGCTTGCAGCAGCTGGTCGCGCTTCTTCAAACCATTCAGCGCCGCGATGAACACGTCCTGCACCACGTCCTCGACCTCGCTCTCGCGACCCAAGATGCGACTGGCAATCGCGGCGACGTACGGCGCAAAGCGCTTGTACAGAGCTTCAATCGGGATGTCGGCGCCGCTCTCGGGCGGGGTATCAATCTGCTGCGGGCCGCTCGGGGCCTCCGCCTTCGGAAAGTCGAGCACCTGCCCCTGCCCAAGGGCCGGCACCACCCGGAGGGCAGCAGACGAGGGCAGACGATGCGACATCCCAAGCCTATAATGGCGCAGCCCGGGCGAACGGCTCAGGGCAATCGCCGCGGGGCCATGCCGCAACCACCCCTGTCTACCGGGCCTACCCGCCGGATTTCGCTGGCATTTTTGGCCATTTCCGGCCTCGCGCTGGCCGCTCTTTCTGAGGCGTGTAGCAGCGGCGAAAGCGGGCTGGTGCTGGGCGACCCGCTTTCAGAGCCGGCCGGCACTGGAGCGCTGGCCGGGACCGGTGGCTCCGACGCGAGCGGCACCGAAGCCGGCGGCAGCTCGGCAGTGATCCCGGGCGGTGACGCGGGCTCGGGGGGCGACCCCAACGCAGCCAACGACCCGCAGTGGGTGCTGGACGCATGCACGCCGCCAATCGGCTTCAGCAATCGCGACACCACGACTCAAGGCCAGCTGTTCACCGACGCCGTGCCCGACCCAGCGGAGCTGATGTGGGAAGCGGCACACGACGCGTGTCGCTTGTTGTACCGCAGCGCGAGCGAGGTAAAGCCGATCACTAGGATCTCGCTGATCATCGAAGACACCGACGGCATCGCCTACACGTCGGGCACGACGGTTCACCTCAGCACGCGCTACCTGAAATCGCTGAGCGATCGCGGTGTCGAGTTGCGGCCTGAAATCGCGGGCATTTTCCACTTTTCCACGTCGCTGGTCTACCAGAACAACGGCAGTGACACCGACAGCTCGCCGCCCGCGTGGCTGATCGTCGGCGTCGCCGACTACGTGCGGCTCGAGTCCGGGTACATCGACCGCGCTGAACGTGCACGCGGCGGCGCGTACGACGGCAACAGCTCGCAGACGACCGCGTTCTTCCTCGACTACCTTGCGACCAAGAGTCCAAGCTTGGTCTACGAATTGAATCAGCGGCTGGCACCCGCTGCGCCGGTGTGGAGCAATGACGTCTTCACGACCCTGCTCGGCAGTGACGTCGACACCCTGTGGGCACGCTACCAAGCGACGCTCTGAGGCTGGCGCGCGAGCGCGAGCGGCGGCGGGTCCGAGTCCGGTTTCCGGGTGTCTTTCCCGGGAGCGCGGAACGCCGAAGACCGAGCGCGGGGATGACCCACCGCTCGATCCCATCATCAGGTGTTATCACCCACTAAATAGGTGATAACACCCACTACTCGGAACGCGATCAGGCCCGGTCGCGAGAAACCCGAGCCGGGCGCTAACCGGGGCTGGGGCGTTGTTCAGGAGCCCGCTTGATCTCGCAAGAGTGCCGCGTATACTGAACACATGAGCAGCGACAATGGTGGCGTGAATTACGAGAGCACCCCGGTGGCTGAAACCGCGATCGGCGAAACCGAATACCGCATCGACGCCGGCAAAGAGGGTACGGCCATCTGCGTGTCCACGCGGCCTTCGGGGTCGTGGGATTGGTCCTTTGTCTGCGAAGCGCGCTGGGACGGCAGTGAGCTCCGGGCCAAGGTGCTCGAGCGCAGCATCCGCACGCAACTGTCGCGCGCGATCAGCAGCGCGATGCAAGATCTGTAGCGGTCCCGTAGCGCCGTGCTGCCCGTCGGACTAGTCCAGCCGGCCGCGGCGTTGATTGGCCGGAGCTGACACCACGCCGACCAGCGGCCGGCGCGGCCCACACCGGCGGTCGGACCGCAGAACGAATGTGCTACCAACGGCGAAGCAGGGTGCGAGGCGGCGGAGTAGGCACGGGGTGGCGGAGCCTCTTGCTGCTGTCGGCCGTGCTGGCGTGGCTGCTTACGGGCTGTAGCCGGCGCGAGCACCCCGCGCCTTCACGCGCCTTTTACTACTGGCGAACGACGTTCGAGTTGACACCTTCCGAGCGGAAAGCGCTGGTCGAGCTTCACGTCGACAAGCTGTACGTGCGCGCCTTCGACGTTGCCCCGGGGTCGGGCGCGGCTCCCACGTTCCTTGGTGTGGTTCGCGCATCGCCACCGCAAATGCTGCCAGCTGGCATCGACATCGTCCCGGTCGTTTTCGTGAAAAATCAGGTCTTTGCCGACGCAGAGCCCGGGAGCGAGCAAGCGCTCGCCGAACGCGTCTGGAACGAAGCCGCGAGGGTTGGCAAGCTGCTGAGTGGCGCGCGCTCGTTGAACGAGCTGCAAGTCGACTGTGACTGGACGGACGCGACTCGGGCTCGTTTCTTCGAGTTCGTACGCGCGCTGCGACGGGTGTGCGCTCCGAGCACGCGCCTGTCAGCCACCATTCGCCTCCATCAGATCAAGTTCCGTGAACGCACCGGCGTGCCGCCGGTCGATCGCGGTATGCTGATGTTTTACAACATGGGTCGTTTCAGCGGCGACGCGCGCGACCGCGCGATTTTCGACGCCAATGTGGCCGAGCGCTACCTGGCTCGCCTCGACGACTACCCGCTACCGCTGGATGCCGCCTTGCCGATCTGGTCATGGACGCTGCAGTTGCGCGAGCAGGCGGTGGTCGGTCTGTTGCAGAGCACCGATCCTGCGGAGCTGCCCGCGTTGGACTTCGTGAAGGCGCAGTCGTCGAAGGACTTCGCGGTGACCCGCACCACGTTTCTGCACGGCTCGCTGCTGCGCGAAGGGGACGTGTTGAAAGCCGAAACGCTGAACGCTGCCGATCTTCGCCGAGCCGCAAATTTGCTCGCCAATAACCTAGCTTCCACCTCCGAACGCCGGACGGTGGCGCTCTTCGACCTGTCAGAAAGGAACCTCAGCCGCTATGGTCTCGATAGCTTGGAGCAAGCGTTTCAAGTGGTTCGCTAGCCGCCCGCTGCTGGTGCTGGCAGTACTGGTGCTCGGCCGCGACGGCGAGCCCCGAGCCGCCGCTTGCGGGTGGATCGAGACCGAGATGTCGGCGCTGACGACGTTCGATCCAAGCGTCACGGGGGAGCCAGCCGACATGTCGCTGGCGTACGACCTCGGCACGATCGGCGTCGGTGCGCGCTGCGAAGCTTGCGAACAGCGCGCCTGGCGCGAGGATTGGAGCGGCTACTTCGGCGGGCTGATCGACGCCGCCAACTGGGAGCCGGTGCTGCTGAACGCCAGCGCTGCCGACGTTAGCGCGCTCGAGACGAGCCTGGCGAGCGGGCACCCGCCCCAGCAGCTGCGCCCAATCTTCGAAACCGTGCAACGGCAGCCGCAGGCGCGAACGCGCGTCGCGCGAGCGCTCGCCTACGTGAAGCTGGCGCGCGAGGTCGAGGGCGTCGCAAACCTGTCAGCCTCGACTCGTGCGGCTGCGACGCCGGCGCTGCAGACAAGCCTGCGTCGCGCTAGCGCCGCCGCGCTGGCCGAAAAAGATCGGTTCATGCTGCAGCGCTACAGTTTTCTGCGGCTACGCGTCACCTTCTATGAACGCCGCTGGGCCGACGTGAAGCAGATGGTCGCTTCGATGCCGGAGCTGAAAGCTCCATCGGATGACCTGGCCTGGCGCGCTCGCCACTACCTGGCTGGCGCCCTGCAGCGAACCGGCGACGTCGCGGGGGCTAACCTCGAGCTGGCCCGCATCTATGTCGGCTCCAACGTGCTGCGTGGGCGCGCAGCGTCTGACTTCCAACCTCAAGAGGACGCCGATTGGAAGGCGGCGCTGCAGCGGGCGGGAGACAAGAAGACCCAGGCGCTGTTGTGGCACATGGTCGGGCTCAAGTTCGACGGGCTCGCCGCTGCGAACGCGATCTTCAAGCTCGATCCGCAGTCCAAGCTGCTGACGCTTTTGGTGGTGCGCGAGCTGACGAAGGTGCAAGCCTCCAACCCCGACCCTGAGAAACCCAACGCAGCAATCGAGAAGCTCGTGGTTGCCGTTGCTGGAACGCCCGGAGCCGATCGACCGTGGCTGATGAATTTGGTTGGCGGCCACCTCGCCGCCAAGCGCGGCGACGTGAAGGCCGCCCGCCGTCGCTTGAGCGACGCCCTGGCGGCTCGTCCCAACGACCAGAAGGTGCGAGACCAGGCTCGCGCAAGCCTGGCGCTGGCCCTCGCGCGCGAGGGGAAGCTCGACCCGGCGAGTCTCAAGGAGCTCGCGCAAACCATGCTCGAGCAAGACGCCAAGTTCCCGAACTTGGGCGCAGTCAATGCAGAGGTCAGGGGACTGATGGCCGGCGCCATGGCTAAAAGCGGGCGCGCGGTCGACGCCGAGTTCCTCTCGCCGGGCGCGAGCGGCGTGCCCAGTAGCACCTGGCAAGACCCGCGGTTTTTGCAACTGATGCTGGCGCGAACCGAGCAGGCCGAGACCGCATTCGATCGCTACCTGCTCGCGAGCTCGTACACGCGCGAGAGCCTGGACCTAGAGCTGGGACTCTACCTGCTCCTGCACGACCAGTTTGCCGCGGCCAAGCCGTGGCTGGCCAGCAAGGGGGTGGCCACGCTGGAGCTCAATGCGGATCCGTTCGTCACGCACATCAAGGACTGCTTCGATTGCGATTTCGGTTCTCGACGTCGTGACGGCAAGGCGTGGACGCTGCCAGCGCTGCTCGAGCGTCTGAATCGGCTGCGCGTCCGCGCCAACGCGACCGGCGACGCGGCGGCGCGAGCCTCGCTGGAGCTCGGTACCGCCCTGTACAATCTCACGCTGATGGGTAACGCGCGGTCGCTGGCGTTGGGAACGCACCAAACCAGCCACGACACGAGCGCGGCGCTGCACTGGTACCGGCGTGCCTACACGCTCGCGCGAGACCGGGAGCTGAAGGCCCAGGCCGCCTTTCTCGCCGCCAAGGCCGAGCGCGGAACGCTGATCGAAAAGCAGCAAGCAACCCGCTCTGAGCTCGCAGCGGAGCTACCCGTCCCCGTGAGTTGGTTTTCGGTCGTCAAGCGTTTTGGCGACACCGCGTACCATCGCCAGGTGCTGGCCGAATGCGGGACGTACCGCAGCTGGCTCGGCAAGCAGCAGGGCGGCTGACCCCCCTCGGGCTGCCGAAGCGTCAGCGGTTTACATACCGCCAGTTGGAATTTCCTGGAATTTCGACTCTGCCCGGGATTTTCCAATTTCTCGGTCGTACGGGGGATTCCACCAAGCCCCTGGTCGTGCAAGAGCGACGAAATACGCGAAGAAGCTGAAGCTTTCCGCGCGGCTGCTCCATAGCCACGTGAACGGTGAGTCTCCGGCTGAGCAAGTGAGCTGCGTAGCCTCAGAGCGGTACTGACTCGCCAAGACCCGCGCACCCCCCATCGCGCCTCAGGCGGAGCTGCATTTCATGCCGAACCTAAAACTTACGGCCGTATCTTCGATTGGCGCGCTCAGCTCGCTGCTGTTCGCATGCACCGGTGTCATGTCGGGTAATCCGGGCGGCGATGGCGCAACGCCGGGCGGCCCGGGCACGCTTCCGAGCGGCGGCAGTGGCGGCACGACGATGGTCGGCACCGCTGGCACGACCTCGACCGCGTCATCCAAGCCCGAGGTCGGCGTGATGACGATTCGGCGCCTGAACCGCACGCAGTACACCAACACGCTGGGCGCGCTGACCGGCACCAAGACCGATCCGGGTTCGAAGTTCCCGGCCGACGATCTGTCGTTTGGCTTCGACAACATCGGCGAAGCGCTCACGGTGCAGCCGCTGCACATCGAGCTGTTCGAGCAATCGGCCGACGCGGTGCTGGCCGAGCTGTTCAGCTTGCCCGCGACCGACGCCAACCGCAGCAAGGTGTTGGCGTGCGACGCACAGACCGGCGGGCACGCCTGCATCGTGTCCACGGTGTCGGCGTTCGCCGAGCGCGCCTTCCGTCGTCCGGTCACCGACGCCGACATCACGCCGTTCGTGAGCATTGCCGACAACTTCACCATGACCGGTGGCAAAGCCGCCGATGGCTTGAAGCTGGCGCTGAAGGGTGTGCTGCTCTCGCCGCACTTCTTGTTCCGCGTCGAGCTGGATCCTTCGCCGACCTCGAAGGACGTGCATCGGCTGAACGCGTACGAGCTAGCGACGCGGCTCAGCTACTACCTGTGGAGCAACATGCCGGACACGGCGCTGTTCGCCAGCGCGAAAAGCGGCGCCTTGGTCACCGACGCGGGGCTGGTGACCGAGGTAGGGCGGATGCTGGCCGACCCGAAGGCGCAGGCTCTGACCTCGGATTTTGCGGGCCAGTGGTTGAACATCCGCCGTGTCAGCGCGGTCAAGCCAGACGCGGGAACGTACCCGACCTTCAGCGCCGAGCTCGCGGCAGACATGCAGACCGAGAGCTACATGATGTTCACCGAGCTCTTGGCGACGTCGCGGCCGATCACCGACATTTTGAACAGCGACTTTAGCTACGTGAACAAAGCGCTGGCCAGCTTCTACGGCATGACGCCGCCGGCCGGCGACGGTTTTCTGAAGGTTCCGCTCGCGGGCAGCCACCGGACGGGCTTCTTGATGCAGGCCAGCTTCTTGACGCTGACCAGCAATCCGACCCGCACGTCGCCGGTCAAGCGCGGCAAATGGGTGCTGGAGCAGCTGCTGTGCTCGCCGCCGCCACCGCCACCACCCGGCGTCAAATTCGACCTCGACGCCAACGCCGGTGGTCAGTCGGTGCGCGCGCGGCTGGAGGCGCATCGCGCCAAAGAGCCGTGCCACACCTGCCACGCGATCATGGATCCGATCGGGTTATCGTTCGAAAACTTCGACGGCATCGGCGCCTATCGCACGGCCGATCAGTTCGGGCCAATCGACGCGACCGGCACGCTGAAGACCGCGACCGGCGACGTGACCTTCAACGGCGCCGACCAGCTGATCCCGCTCGTATCGAAGGACGAACGTCTGGCGCCTTGCGTGGCGGAAAAGGTGCTGACTTATGCGGTGGGTCGCGGTTTTTCGACCGAGGACGCGATTGCGATCAACAACGTACTGACGGCGACGAACACTTCCGGTCAGGGCCTGCGCGGGCTCGTCGGTAGCGTCGCGCTGAGTGAATCCTTCAAGAGCCGCCGCGCGGTGGGAGAATGAGCATGCGACGTTTTTCGGTCGGGCGACGTCTGTTCTTGG